>Ga0189284_100021_pt1 | contig 330939 bp, 325 predicted proteins | sample N32C7minimetaG_FD_130314 | JGI IMG/M metagenome (GOLD analysis project Ga0189284, IMG submission 130314) | Marine microbial communities from the Costa Rica Dome - N32 C7 mini metaG | ecosystem: Environmental > Aquatic > Marine > Oceanic > Photic zone | place: Costa Rica: the Eastern Pacific...
ACGGGGTGAAGCGCGCCTTTGTCGAGTTCATCCACAATGTCCCGTTCTATGGCGCGGCGGTGCTGTGCGTGGATCACCCCGAAGTGCAGGCGGTGATTGGCGAAGTGCGCGATCGGAAGGTCGTGACTTACGGCTTCTCGCTTCAGGCGGATATCTGCGGCGTCAACATCCGCCCGCACGAAGGCGGCAACACCTTTGACGTGATCGTGCGCCAGCGCGGCGAGGAAGATCGCCGGATCGAGGGCGTGCACCTTCCCATGCCAGGTCGGCACAATGTTCAGAATGCGCTTGCCGCGATTGCCGTGGCTATCGAAATGGGATGCAGCGACGAGGTTATCCGCGAAGGTTTCGGCAGCTTTGGCGGGGTGCGGCGCCGCTTTACCAAGGCCGGTACGGTCAAGCTGGGTGGCGGCAGCGTCAATGTGATCGACGACTATGCCCACCACCCGGTCGAAATCCGCGCCGTGCTTGCCGCCGCGCGCGAAGCGGTGCCGGACGGCCGCGTCATCGCGGTGGCGCAGCCGCATCGTTACACCCGCCTCAACGATCTGATGGATGATTTCCAGACCTGCTTCAACGATGCAGACATGGTGTTCGTGACCCCGGTCTATGCCGCGGGCGAAGACCCGATCGAGGGCGTTGATTCCGAAGCTCTGGTCGCCGGGATCAAATCGCGCGGACACCGCTCCGCCCGCACCACCGCCAGTCACGCTGATCTGGCGGCCACGCTCGCGCAGGAGCTTGCACCGGGCGATATCGTGGTGTGCCTCGGCGCGGGGGATATCACCAAGTGGGCGGCTACCCTCGCGCCCGCGATTGAATCACAAGGGGGCGCATGACAGGCATGACGCAACCAGACGACTGGAACGATCTCGACGATGGTTCCGCCCCCACCAGCACGGTCGAGGGGGCGGCGACTTCGCCCGTACCCGTGGAAGGCGTGCGCGGACGGCTGACGCGGGAGGCTCCGCTGGCCAAGCACGTGTGGTTCAAGGCAGGCGGCAAGGCCGACTGGTTGTTCGAACCCGCCGATGTCGAAGACCTGAAATGCTTTCTCGAACGGCTCGACGGACAGATGCCGGTGATGGCGCTGGGCGTGGGATCGAACATGATCATCCGCGATGGCGGTGTGCCGGGGGTGGTGATCAAGCTGGGTCAGGCGTTCGCCAATATCGAAATCACCGGAGAGACGACCCTGAAAGCGGGCGCGGCGGCCCCTGTCAGCATGGTTGCCCGGCGTGCGGCAAAGGCCGGGATCGACGGGCTTTCGTTCTTCATCGGCATCCCCGGATCGGTCGGCGGTGTGACCAAGATGAACGGCGGGTGCTACGGGCGCGAAACCTGCAATGTCCTGACCGATTGCGACGTTGTTTTGCCGGATGGCGAATTCGTCACTCTGTCGAATGCAGATCTGCAATATTCCTATCGCCACTCGGCATTGCCTGAAGGCTCGACCGTGGTCGAAGCCCGGTTCGAAGGCTTCCCCGGTGATCCCGAAGTGATCAAGGCGGAAATGGATCGTATCTCTACCCAGCGCAAGGAATCGCAGCCGATAGGCAGCATGACGGGCGGATCGACATTCAAGAACCCGCCGGGCCATTCGAGCTGGAAACTGATCGACGAAGCGGGTCTACGCGGTTTCAGGCACGGCGGTGCGCAGGTGAGCGAGAAACACGCCAATTTCCTGATCAACACCGGCACTGCCACCGGCTCCGATATCGAGGAGCTGGGCGAGATCGTGCGTGAGAAGGTCTATGCCAATTCGGGCGTTCAGCTTGACTGGGAGATCAAGCGGGTGGGGCGGCCATGATGATGGCGGAGAAACCTCCCTTGCATGTCGCCGTGCTGATGGGCGGTTGGGCCAATGAACGCGAGGTTTCGTTGATGAGCGGGGCAGGCGTTGCCGATGCGCTGGAGATGAACGGCCACCGCGTCACTCGCATCGACATGGGCCGCGATGTCGCGCTTCGGCTGGCCGAGGCCAAGCCTGACGTGGTTTTCAACGCGCTTCATGGTGTACCTGGAGAGGACGGCAGCGTTCAGGGGATGCTTGACCTGATGGGCATACCCTACACCCATTCCGGCCTCGCGACTTCGGTGATCGCGATCGACAAACAGCTGACCAAGCAGGCGCTCGTTCCGCACGGCATACCCATGCCCGGCGGGCGGATCGTCGATGTCGAGGAATTGCATGAGCGCGATCCGCTGCCGCGGCCTTATGTCCTCAAACCGATCAATGAGGGATCGTCGGTTGGCGTGGCCATCGTCAATGCGGATTCGAACGTGGGCAATCCCATTTCCCGCGAAGCCAAGGGGCCGTGGCAGGAGTTTGACCGCCTGCTGGCCGAACCTTTCATCAAGGGCCGCGAACTGACCACTGCCGTGATTGACGGCGCATCCGGCCCGCGTGCTCTGGGTGTGACCGAACTGGTGATCGACAACGGTTTCTACGATTACGAGCACAAGTACACCGAGGGGCGCACACAGCACGTTTGTCCTGCCAAGATCCCGCCCGAAATCGCCGCGCTGTGCGAGCAATACGCGCTCAAGGCACATGAAGTGCTTGGTTGCCACGGCACCAGCCGCACCGATTTCCGCTGGGATGACGAACAGGGCGAGGACGGTCTTTTCGTCCTCGAAACCAATACGCAGCCGGGCATGACTCCGCTCAGCCTTGTGCCTGAACAGGCGCGGGCGGTGGGCATCGGCTATGCCGAACTGGTCGAGTTGATCGTGATGGAGGCGATCCGGGTGCATAATATTGCGGGAGGCGCTGATGGCGAAAATCACGCGTAGCTCCGGCAAGGGCGTCCGCCGCGCGGCAAAATCCCAAAGCCGCGCAGCCGGCGCTCGCCGGGCCAAGGCGCAGACCAGCAGCATGCTTGACCGGGCGATGGGCCTGCTGCCCTTTTCGGACGAGCAGTGGAGCACGATCTGGATGACGGTGATCATCGGCGCGGGCGTCGGCCTTGCGTTCGTGATCGCCAATCTTGCAGGCGTTCCAGCGCTTGCGCAGGCTCAGGTCGCGGCAATGGCCTCGGATGCCGGCTTCGAGGTCAAGCATGTGCGCGTCACCGGCACCAGCCGGATGGACGAACGCCAGGTCTACGCCCGCGCGCTGGCGCAGCGCGACCGGCCTATGCCGATGGTCGAACTCGAAGCTTTGCGCAGCGAGCTCAAACAACTGCCATGGGTCATGGATGCGCGGGTTTCGCTGCAACTGCCATCGACGCTGGCGATCGATATTGTCGAGCGCGAACCCCATGCGGTTCTGCAAAAGCCTGATCGCCTGATGCTGATCGACGCCCAAGGGGTGGAGCTGGAGCCGATTGCAACCGATGCTGCCGAGGGGATGCTGCTGATATCGGGCCCCGGATCAGCCAAGCAGGTCGCGGAACTCGAGAGGCTGCTCGCTTCTGCTCCGGCGCTGGAGCCGCAGGTGGTGGCGGCTGAATGGGTCGGCAATCGCCGCTGGAACCTCACCTTCAAGAGCGATCAGGTGCTTGCCCTGCCTGAAGGTGCGACCGAGGCCGCAACCGCGCTGGTCAAGTTTGCGCGGCTCGACGGACAGAACCGTTTGCTGGGCGGGGAGGTGGCCAGTTTCGACATGCGTTCTCCTCCGCGCATCTACATGCGCGTCCCCGGCCGCGGCGATGCGGTTGAACTGGCGGCGAGGGATACTCCCTGATGGCGAGCAAGGCATCTTCGCGGCAAAACGCGCGGCTTGCCCGGATTTTCGGCGCGGTCAATGTCGGCTCGTTCCGCATTTCCGCGATGATCATGGGCGAAACCGAGACCGGTGATCTGGTCGTTCTGGGGTCGGGTCATCGTGCCAGCCAGGGCATCAAGCGCGGCTATGTCACCGACATGAAGGCGGCGACCTATGCGATCCGCGATGCTGTTGAGCGGGCGGAAAAGAACGCCGGCACGAGCATCCAGAGCGTCTGGATCGCCTGCGCCGGGGCAGGGCTGCAAAGCCGTGTTTCCAAGGTGGAGATCGAAATCGGCGGTCGCCGGATCGAGGATGAGGATGTCGAGCACCTGCTGATCGAGGCGCGCGACATGATCCAACCCGACGGCCGCACGGTGCTGCACGCGCAACCGGCGCATTACACGCTCGATGGCGCGCATGGCGTTGCCAATCCGCGCGGTCTGCATGCCGAGCGTCTGGGCGTCGATGTGCATGTGATGCTGGCCGATGGCGCTCCGGTTCGCAATCTGATGGAAGCGGTGCAGAACGCTCATCTCGAAGTCGAAGCTGTGGTCGCCGCGCCGCTGGCTTCGGGATATGCCTGCCTGTCGCCGGAGGAACGCGATCTGGGCGTGGCGCTGGTCGAAATCGGTTCGGACGTCACCAATGTTTCGGTCTTTGCTGCCGGGATGCTTCTGGGCCTCAGGGCGATCCCCATGGGTTCAGGCGATATCACCGATGCCGTGGCCAGCGCATTCGGTATCCGCCGGTTCCAGGCGGAGCGTCTCAAATGCGTGTCCGGTTCGGCCATCGCCTCGCCAAGCGATCACCGCGAGATGATCCCCGTCCATGGCCCCAACGAAGGCCCCGGCGAAAACAGTGGCCCGCAGGCGCGCGGTGCGGATGACAAGAACCGCATCGCCCGTGCCGAGCTGATATCGGTGATCACGCAAAGCCAGTCGCAATTGACCACAGAGATCGGCAAGGCTCTGAAGGAAATGGGTTTCTCCGGCACACGCGCGGGTCAGGTCGTGTTGACCGGGGGCGGGGCGGAACTGGCCGGACTGGCCGAATTCACGCAGAGCGCGCTGGCTATGCCGGTGAGGCTGGGGCGCCCGCCAAGCCTGACGGGTCTGCCCGAAGCGCATGCAACGCCCGGATTTGCGGGGCTCGCAGGGCTCTGCCTGTATGCGGCAGAAGATCCTGTCGACATTCGTTCATTCGGTTCGCGGTACACTCGCCATGCGGATTTTGGCGGTTCAATCGCTTCGACTTTCGCCTTGGGACGGTTGTTCCGGGCGCTGAAGGAATATTTCTAGGGCGGGGAAACGGCAGTCTCGCGGGATTCTCACCGCCGCCCGCATGGTGTATCAGGGTTAATGCCCGCCTGTGGATAAGGAATTTGGCGGGATAACAGGCGCATCTTGAATGTGTCACAGAAGCAATGGCGTGGGGCAAGAGGGCAGCCAAGACCGGACCCCGCGTCTGGAGGACTTAAAGCGATGAGCATCAATATCGGACCGGCAGAGACAGACGATCTGCGCCCCCGCATCACCGTCATCGGAATTGGTGGCGCTGGCGGCAACGCTATTGCCAACATGATCGCATCGGAGATCGAGGGAGTCGATTTCATCGTCGCCAACACCGACGCGCAGGCGCTCAGCACCAGCCCGGCGGAAACCCGCATTCAGCTTGGCCCGGATATCACCGGAGGCCTTGGTGCAGGTGCGCGGCCCGAAGTCGGCAAGGCTGCCGCCGAGGAAACCGTCGCCGAGATCGAAGAAGCGCTCGATGGCGTCAACATGGTGTTCATCGCGGCTGGTATGGGCGGGGGCACCGGAACGGGTGCTGCGCCGGTGATCGCCGAAGCTGCCCGCCGCAAGGGCGTGCTGACCGTGGGCGTGGTGACCAAGCCGTTCCTGTTCGAAGGCACCCGCCGGATGCGCGCCGCCGAAGCGGGCATCGCCGAATTGCAGGATCATGTCGACACGCTGATCGTAATCCCGAACCAGAACCTGTTCCTTGTCGCCAAGCCGGAAACCACCTTCAAGGAAGCGTTCCAGCTGGCTGACGAAGTGCTGCAACAGGGTGTGCGTTCGATCACCGACCTGATGGTGATGCCGGGCCTGATCAACCTCGACTTTGCCGATGTCCGCTCGGTGATGAGCGAGATGGGCAAGGCCATGATGGGCACGGGTGAGGGCGAAGGCGAAAACCGCGCGCTCGACGCTGCCGAACAGGCGATTGCCAACCCGCTGCTCGACGGTGTTTCGATGCAAGGCGCCAAGGGCGTGATCATCTCGATCATCGGCGGCGAAGACATGAAGCTGATGGAAGTCGATGAAGCCGCGAACCACATTCGCGATCTGGTCGACGAAGATGCCAACATCATCTGGGGTAGTGCATTCAACCCTGATCTCTCGGGCAAGATCCGCGTTTCCGTGGTTGCGACCGGCATCGAGGCTGGCGCTGCGAGCGATGCTCCTCGCACCGCCGCTGCGGCCTTTGGCGGCTCGCGTGCGCCCAAGCGCCCCGTGCTGGAACTGGGCGGTGAGGATGAGAGCCCGGCAGAAGAGCCGGCTGTGACGGAGACGCCCGAGGAGTCCTTCGCTCCGCGCATTCCTGCGATCCCCGATCCGGTGTCGGAGGCAATGGAAGCCGATGACGAGGAAGACGGATTTGAAGGCGGCGGTTTTGGCGGTGCCGGCGGCAATGAAGAGGCATCGGACGACGCTGAACCGTTCGACCTGACCGGTATGCAAGCCGGGGACGAAATGGGTGAAGAGGAAGACGATGTCGACGGCATCATCGATCCTCTTGCCGGATTGCGCGGCGCCGACGATCAAGACGGTTATTCGGGCTTTGGTGGCGGAAGCTATTCCGACAGCGACGATGACGCGGGTGAGGAACTGGCCAGCTCTGTCTATGGCGAGGACACCAGTGAAGACGCCGGGGAAGACACGCTGGACCTCGGTGGCGAATATGCCGAATATGACGAATCGAATGGTGCGCAGCCGGCAGAAACTGACAGCAGCGACGATCTGCTGGAAAATGCCGATCGCCTTGCCGAAGAGGACAAGCCCGTCACTCCTTCCGCCCGGCGTGCGGCCATCCTCGGCCCTGGTGGTGGCCCTTCGGCCGGCAGCACGCTGTTCGAGCGCATGGCCAATCTGTCCCGTTCCTCGGGCTCGGATGACGAAGATGACGATGATGGCGACGGCGACGATACGCCCGCGCTCAGCATCCCGCGCTTCCTCGGTCGCCAGAACAACCAGTAGTTCCTGCCGAACCAAACCCTGCCCGCGCGGCTGATCGAAACCGTGGAGCGGTTCGTCCCGCGTTGCGGATTTGAGGGCTGGATTGCCGGGGTTTGTGCGCTAGCGGGGGCGATGTGACAATGTATCGACGTTTTCTCCCCCTTCGCACAGCCATCTCAGCGGCTCTTTGTTGCGGCGTTTTCGCGCCAGTTGCGGCGCAGGATTCGACTTCGCGCGAAGTCGTCCAGCCGCTGCCATCGCCCGAAGTCCAGCGGCTCAACCGCGCCTTGCTCGAACTGGCGCGCCAGCCGCGCCGCGTAAGCGCCCTGCTGGAGGCTGCCGATGCGTCTCTGGCGGTTGACGATCTGGATGCGGCGGCCGGATTTTATGGCCAGGCTGCCGACATCGAGCCAGACGATCCGAGGGTCAAACTGGGCCTCGCGAAGGTCTACCTGCGCAGCGGAATGCCATTGGAAGCAATGCCGATGCTCAACTCGGCCCTGACGGCCGGGGCCAGTCCGCGCGACGTCTTGAGCGATCAGGCGCTCGCTTTTGATCTGATCGGGGATCAGGCATCGGCGCAGGCAGCATATCGGCGTGCGATCGAACTGAACCCGCAAGATGACGAGGCACGCCGCAGGCTTGCCCTTAGCCATGCGATTTCGGGCAACGAGCCTGCTTTTCAGGAAACGCTCGCCCCCTTGCTTGGGGCGCGGGACATAGCCGCCTTTCGCGCGCGGGCGTTCGGGCTTGCGATCATGGGGCAGCAGGAGCGTGCCGAAGGGATCGTCAATCAGGTCATGCCGCGCGATCTCGCCCTGCGGATCAATCCCTATCTCGCCTATATGCCGCGCCTGACGGCAACGCAGCAGGCGGCGGCGGCCAATCTCGGAATTTTTCCGCGCGTGGCGGATATCGGACGGGAAGACCCGCGCATTGCCCGTTTTGCCCGCGAAGGGGCGGCCGGATCACGGTTGGAGCCGTCGGGTGAGCCATTCGGGACAGCGCCCGCACCCGCCACAACTGTCGCAGCGGCCCCGCTACCCACACCGGCAGCAACGCCAGCGCCCGCGCGCACGCAGCCACCCCCTGCTCCGACCTCCGCGCAAGCCGCTGCTCCGGCCCCCTCACAAGCAGCGTCGAGGCCACAGGTCGAGCGCGCCCCACCTGCCGAGGCCACTCCTTCTGCAACCCTGCCTGCAATCGCGGTGCGGGAAGCGGAGGCTCCACCCGCCCGTTCGGAGCCTGCGAGTGTAGCTGACGCCTTTGCCGATCTAGGAAATGGCGAATTGCCCGTGGCAGCGGGGACGGGCGGTGCGGTGAACATCGCCGCCATCGATATCCCGCGTGAAGTCGCGCCGGAGCCAGAGCCTGCACCACCGGCGCATCCCCGCCGGATCTGGGTGCAACTGGCCACCGGGCGCGACACCGACGCGCTGCGCTTCGACTGGCGAAGGATTCAGCGCAGCGCGCCCGATCTTCTGGGCAGGTTCAAGCCCCACGTTACTCCGTGGGGGCAGGCCAATCGCCTGCTTGCAGGCCCGATCGCCAGTCGCGAGGCAGCTCGCGAGCTGATCAATGCACTGGCGGAAAAGGGGGTTGAGACTTTTTCCTATACCAGCCCGGAAGGTACGGAAATTCAGGAACTTAAGTAGTGTCTTGCGATCATCCACGGGTTTCTTTGCACAAGCTTTGAACAAGCCAGAACACTTCTCCCCAGCGCGAAAACGGGGACGGATTGCCAAGCGGCAGGGTTAACGGGCATTCCGCATCCTGATGCAAGACACCTCTCCCCCTATGTCCGCCCTGGACCTGAAAGCGTCAGCATGATGCCGCGCGAAACCGAATATGCCGCCGAAGAGGACGCAGCTCCTGTCGAGATGCTGGCCGCGTTGTTCGAAGCGCGTGGCTGGGAGTGCGAGATCGTCTCCGACGAGGAAATGGTGGGCGAGGTGCAGGGCAGCTGGGCCAAATACCAGCTGCGGGCGATCTGGCGCAGCGAAGACAATGTCCTGCAATTTCTCTGCCTGCCCGACATCCGCGTGACGCAGGAAAAGAAGCACCGGGCATTCGAGCTGCTGAGCCTCGTCAATGAACAGATGTGGCTGGGCCATTTCGACATCTGGTCGAACGGCGATGTGCTGCTGTATCGCCACGGCGTGCTGCTGGGCGATGAGGGCATGCTTTCGATCCAGCAGGCTCAGGCTCTGGTGGAGACCGCGATCGACGAATGCGACCGGTTCTATCCGGCGTTCCAGTTCGTGCTGTGGGGCGACAAGACCCCGCGCGCCGCGTTGGAGGCGGCGATGGTGGATGCATTGGGCGAAGCCTGATCGGTCTGGCGGGAGGATGCCATGCACAGACAGCTTCTGATTATCGGATGCGGAAACATGGGCGGCGCGATGCTGGCCGGATGGCTTGCCGCCGGCATGGACCCTGCCCGTTTTGCGGTGCTCGATCCGGCGCTTGAGACAGCGCCCGAAGGCGTTGCGCTTTATCGCTCGGTCGCCGAGGCCGAAGCGGCCGGTGAGCATGATGCGGTGATGCTTGGGTTCAAGCCGCAGCAACTCGGACAACTCGCCCCCGGAATACAGTCGGTTTGCGGCGATGGCATTGCGGTTACTTCCTTGCTCGCCGGGATCACTCTGGCGCAATTGCGGGCTTCCTTTCCGAACGCCTCGGCCCACGTCCGCGTGATGCCGAACCTTGCCGCACGCATAAACAAATCGCCGGTGATCCTGATGGAAGCCGGCATTGATGATGCTCGGCGGAGCGCCGCGTTCGCCCTGTTCGATGCGCTCGGCACGGCGGTATGGCTCGAAGATGAAAGCCGGTTCGATCTGGTTACTGCCCTCGCTGGGTCAGGGCCGGGATTCGTCTATCGCTTCATCGATGCGCTCGCGCGTGCCGGGGCCGATCTGGGGCTGGACCGGGACCAAGCCGATGCGCTGGCGCTGGCCATGGTCGAAGGGGCAGCATCGCTGGCGGCGGCATCCAATTTTTCGCCCGGCGAGCTGGCGGATCGGGTGGCAAGTCCGGGCGGAATGACCCGCGAAGGGTTGAATGTGCTGGATGAGGGCGGAGCGCTGGTGGAACTTCTCACACGCACGCTTGCGGCGACAAGGGATCGCGGCGCGGAATTGTCCAAGGGCGATAGTTGAACGGCTTGTTAAGCATGGGGCGTGAAAAAATGAACGACATTCGTCGATCCTCGCCCGGTTTCGCTTGAAAATGAGACGCAATGCCCCGATATTGCGCAGCATAAGACGCGTATGGTCGCGTCATTATTGGAGACTCCATTAGTGGAGAAAGGGATCCAGAATGTCTGATTGGAATGACACTCAGCGTAGCGGACAGGCTTTCGGCTCCGTACCCCGGGCCGGCGGTGATGTTGCAGGGCGCGCCACCTATGACGAGGGCCTGCGTTCGTACATGCTCTCGATCTACAATTACATGGCATCGGGCGTACTGCTGACCGGCATCGTGGCGCTTTCCGCCGCAATGACAGGCATCGCCTATGCGCTGGCCAGCGGCCCGCTGATGTGGATCGTCGCGCTCGCACCGCTGGGCTTCATCCTCGCGATGAATTTCGGCCTGCACAAAATGAGCCAAGGCACGCTTCAGGTGCTGTTCTGGTCGTTCGCGGTCGTCATGGGCCTCTCGCTCTCGACGATTTTCCTCGTGTTCACCGGTGAATCGATCGCGGTGACGTTCTTTGCGACGGCGGGTGCTTTCGCCGGACTCTCGCTCTACGGTTACACCACCAAGAAGGATCTGTCGGGCTTCGGCACGTTCCTGATCATGGGTGTGATCGGCCTGCTTATCGCCAGCGTGGTCAACATCTTCCTGCAGTCGGAAGCCATGGCCTTCGTGATCAGCGCGATCGGCGTGCTCGTTTTCGCAGGCCTCACCGCCTACGATACGCAGCGCCTGAAGAACGATTACCAGTATCTGCGCGGGACCGAATTCATGGGCAAGGCCGTGATCATGGGCGCTACCAGCCTGTATCTCGACTTCGTCAACATGTTCATGTTCCTGCTGAACTTCCTGGGTAGCCGCGAATAATCGGCGCTGACGCCTCGCCACGGGGCGTCAAACCAGACTGTTGAAATCGCAATGCCCGGAACCTTCTTCGAGGTTTCGGGCATTTGCTTTGTCATCTGCCGCGCCTAACAAGGCTTTTGACAAGTGTCCGAAATGTTCTTCAGTGAAGAGCAAGGCTGGAACGCGCATGGGTGCATTTGCCGCGTATGCGGGTCCGGGGGGACACAAGGATGAGAGACAGCTTGCCAATGAGCACACAGCCAAAGTCCGTAGGCTTCACAGCGCCGATCAGGATCACCACCATCGCCGTTACCGTCGCATTGCTGGGCGCCTGTGCGACTCCCGCGCCGCCTCCGCCACCGCCCCCTCCGCCGCCGCCGCCACCCCCGGCAGTTGAGACTACGCCGTATCGCCCGCTTCCTCCTGGCGGTGCCGCTTACGTCATGGAAATCCCGCGCCGCAATGCGATGGGGCAGCGCCAGACAATCAATCTCGGCATCACCGACGATGAGCGCGTCTGGCATTTCCGCTCCGCCTGGAACGTCGCCGCGCTGAACTGCACTGCGGCGCAGTACGATCCGATCCTGACTGCATACAGCGACTACATCAGCAAGCATCAGCGCACTCTGGGTCAGGTGAACGAGCGCATCGACCGTGCCTATCGCCAGCAATTGGGCGCGCGGCGTGCAGGTATGCTTGCGCGCGAAGAGCGCATGACTGCGGTCTACAACTTCTTCGCCCTGCCGCCGGCTCGCGCGCGCTTCTGCCGCGCCGCGCTCGACATCTCGAACCGTTACCTGCTCGCGCCGGTCGATCCCATAGGCTTCGCGAACGAGAATTTCGCGCTCGTCGAAGAGCCGTTCGAGCTGTTCTTCCAGGAATATGAGCAATACCAGCGCGACTCCGCCGCCTGGGACGCGAAGTGGGGGGCGATGTTCGGCCCGTCGCAACCGGGCTGGGTCGCGGTGCAGGAAGCGCGGGCCAAGGGTATTCCCGTGCCGACTGCGGGAGCGAGCGACCCTTCGGCAACGCTGGCCAATCCGGCTGCTACCGCCGGCATGGTAACCGATCCCGAAACAGGGGTGGCCGTGCCGGTCGTGCCGGTTCAGGAGAATTTCGTGTCGCAGCCGGTGGTGGAACCGGTTGCCAGCGGGCAGGACGGCTCCACTCCAAGGTAGCGGCACCCGATTGCCAGCCGCATCGGCGCACGCTATTTGCGCCGAACCATGATTTGTGGGGCCGTAGCTCAGTTGGGAGAGCGCGTCGTTCGCAATGACGAGGTCAGGGGTTCGATTCCCCTCGGCTCCACCAGTTTTCTAGCTTCGCCAGAAAACCGGATTCCTTGTTTTCGCCCTCAAGCGCCGGGCGCAGCGCGTCCGCGCTGCTTGGCTTTTCTCGCATAGGCTCGGGCGCGCGTTCGCGCTTGCGGCCCTTCGGGCCGATATAGTTTCCTCTTTTCGCCCGGGTCTTTACATCGCTTGCCGTCAGCTTGGCTGGACGCTATCTCTCGCACCACACTTCGGTAACGGGAATGCGGTTCAAATCCGCAGCTGTCCCTGCAACTGTAAGCGGTGAGTATCGGGTTTGCGTGCCTTTTTGACGGGAGGGGCGCAGCCACTGGGGCCGAAAAGTCCTGGGAAGGTGAAAACCCGAATACGGCGATCCGCAAGCCAGGAGACCGACCGGAGCGTGTCGCTTGTTGCCTCGCTCAGGGATTGGTGTGGCGCGAAGTTCTTTCGTTTCGAGCGACGACTTGGAAATCGCCGTGGGGATGCCCCTCGCGGCGAATGTTGTTGCTCAATCGGAAGGATGCCGATGAAGAATACCAGATGGCTGTGCGGGGTGGCTTTGGCTACTCTGAGTTGCGCTGCGCCCGCATTGGGCCAAGAGAAGATCGGCGGCGTATGCTACATTGTGGACGACCCGGATACACCGGAACTTGACCTAATGTGCTATGAAGGTGAGGTCATTCTCGTCCCTGGCAACCGCGCGCGCGACCTCCAGCTCGCCGACTACACCGGATCGGCAAGCATTGTTGCTCCCGAACAGATCGAACAGCGCCAGATACGCGACATCGCCGATGTGCTGCGCGATGTGCCGGGGGTGGCTGTCTCCAGCGTAGCCGGGCAGACGCAGCTGCGCCTGCGCGGGTCGGAGGCGAACCATGTCCTTGTGCTGGTCGACGGGATCGAAGTGTCCGATCCGTTTGCCGGCGAGTTTGATATTGGCGCGCTTCAGGCTGAAATCGGATCACGGGTCGAAGTGCTGCGCGGGCCGCAATCCGCGCTCTACGGCACGGATTCGATCGGCGGCGTCATCGCCTACGAAAGCGGCGCCTTCTCAGGCTTCGGCGGCAGGATTGAAGCGGGAACCAATGACACATTCAACGGCGCAATGCGCTGGGGGATGGACAAAGGAGGCGTGCGTGCCTCGCTTTCGGGCACCATCGTCAGCACCGATGGCGAACCCAACGCACGGGGCGGCTCGCGGGACATCGGGCGCGACAGCTACACGTTTGCAGGCAAGCTGGCGGCGGATGTCACCGACACGCTTACCCTGCGCGCCATTGCCCGATATGTTCTGACCGAAGGCCAGTTCAACGATCAAGACTTCAACCCCGCCAGCCCGACATTCGGCTTCGTGATCGACAGCCCCGGCACAAGGTTCGAGAACGAGGCGATCTATGCGCTCGTCGGGGCTCGGCTTGAGACGCTCGATGAGCGCTGGACCCATGATCTGTCCGTCCAGATAGCAGACATCACTCGCGACACCTTCGGCCCTTTCGGCCCCAGCAATTCATCGGAGGGCGACAGGCTGAAAGCTTCCTATGTCAGCGCTTTCCGACTGGCTGACGAACACACGCTGACATTTGCCGCCGATTGGGAGCGCGAACGGTTCCGCAACACCACGCCGGGCGGGTTTGCCTTCAACGGGCGGCGCCAGATCAAGAACACCGGGCTGGTGGGCGAATACCGCTATGACGGGGAGCGGTTCGATTTTTCGGCGGCCTTGCGGCACGATTTCAACGATCGCTTCGCCGATGAAACCACGTTCCGCATCGGTGCAGGATACCGGGTGACGGATACCACGCGTGTCCGCGCCAGCGCGGGGTCGGGGATCAAGAACCCCGGCTTTTTCGAGCTGTTCGGCTTCGTCGATGGGCGCTTTATCGGCAATGCCGATTTGCAGCCGGAAAAATCGACCAGCTGGGAAATCGGGCTGGATCAGGACGTTGGCGATGCCGCGCGGCTTTCGGTGACCTATTTCAACGCCGAGCTTGAGGACGAGATCTTCACCACCTTCCCACCTCCGACATTCACTGCCACCCCGGCCAATGCCGCCACGAAGAGCAAGCAGCAGGGCGTTGAAGTGGCATTGTCGGCCAGTCTCAGCCCGCAATGGAGCGTGAATGCGGCCTACAGCTATGTCGATGCAGAGGAAAACGGCGTTGCCGAAGTGCGCCGCCCGGAAAGCATCGCGAGCGCCGCGCTGACATGGACGCATCCGCAGGACAAGGCATCGGCAACCCTCGTGGTGCGTCACAATGGCGAAGCTGTCGATCTCGCCTTCACCGATCCCAGCTTCGTTCCGGTGCGGGCTGTGCTCGACGATTACACGCTGGTAAACCTCAATGCGCGGGTGAAGCTGGCAGAGGGGATCAACGGTTTCGGCCGGATCGAAAACCTGCTGGATGAACGCTACGAGCAGGTCTTCAGCTTCGTATCGCCGGGTCGGACGGCGGTGATCGGGATCGAGGCACGTTTTTGAGTTCCGCACCCCATCCGGGGTGCGAAATCCTCGCTCACGCGACCTGAAGGTCGCATCGCTGCGGGCGGCCAGTCGGCCTTGCGGCCCTTCGGGCCGGGTCGCTGCCGTCCAAAGCCCTCGCAATTGCAGCAGGAAAGGCTTATGCGGCGCCCATGCATTTCCTCGATCAGGCCAAAATCTATCTCAAATCTGGCGCGGGGGGACCGGGAGCGGTCTCTTTCCGTCGCGAGAAGTATGTCGAGTACGGCGGCCCTGACGGCGGCAACGGCGGCCGTGGCGGCGATATTGTGTTCGAAGCTGTGGCCGGCCTCAACACGCTGATCGACTTCCGCTACACCCAGCACTTCAAGGCGCCGCGCGGTGGCCACGGCATGGGCAAGGATCGCACCGGCGCCAGTGCCAAGCCGCTGGTGATCAAGGTGCCCGTCGGCACACAAATCCTTTCCGATGACAAGGACGAAGTGCTCGCCGATTTCACCGAAGTCGGCCAGCGGATCACCTTTCTCGAAGGCGGTTTGGGCGGGCGCGGAAACGCATCCTACAAGACCGCGACCAATCGCGCGCCGCGCCAGCATCAGCCGGGCCTGCCGGGTGAGGAAATGTGGGTCTGGTTGCGTCTGAAGCTGCTTGCCGATGTCGGCCTTGTCGGCCTGCCCAATGCGGGCAAATCGACCTTCATCAACGCAGTATCCAATGCCCAGGCCAAGGTTGGCGAATATGCCTTTACCACGCTGATCCCCAAGCTGGGAGTGGTGCGCCACAAGGGGCGCGAATTCGTGCTTGCCGATATTCCCGGCCTGATCGAAGGCGCAGCGGATGGTGCCGGGATCGGGGACCGGTTCCTTGGCCACATCGAACGCTGCCGAGTGCTGATCCACCTGATCGACATTGCCGGAGAAGACCCGGTGGAGGCGATGCAGATCGTGCAGGGCGAACTCGAAGCCTATGGCGCGGGGCTTGAGGACAAGCCGCAACTGGTCGCTCTGAACAAGCTCGATCTTGCCGACAGCGAACTGGGCACTGCCTTTGCTGACGAATTGATCGCAGCGGGGGCCGAGCAGGTCTTTACCGTATCGGGCGCGAGCGGCGCGGGGATCGAACCCCTGCTGGACGCGGTCCTCTCCTATCTGCCCGATCGCACCGCGACCGAGACCAAGGCGGTCGAGGTCGAGGATGAGAACGATGAAGGCGACGAGTGGTCGCCGATCTGATGCCATGGCGATCACCGCAATAAAGGATATCGCGCAGGCAAGGCGCGTGGTGGTGAAAATCGGCAGCGCGCTGCTGGTTGAAGCAGGCAGGCCCGCGTCGGCGCGCCTGAGCTCGCTTGCCGAGGAAATCCACGCCCTGCGCTGCGAAGGTGTACAGGTGATCGTCGTCAGTTCAGGCGCGATCGCTTTGGGCGCAGCCCGGCTGAACTTGCCCAAAGGCGGGCGTGCGAGCCTTGCCGATGCGCAGGCTGCGGCTTCGGTCGGGCAGGTGGCGCTGGCGCAATTGTGGGCCGGGGCACTTGAACGTCACGGGATCACGGCCGCGCAGATGCTGGTGACGCTCGGTGATCTTGAGGAGAGGCGGCGGTACCTTAACGCGGCGGCCACGCTTGAACGCCTGCTGGAGGCGGGCGCGGTGCCCGTGGTGAACGAGAATGACAGCGTCGCGACCGAGGAAATCCGGTTTGGCGACAACGACAGGCTGGCCGCACGCGTCGCACAGGCGGCGAATGCCGATGCCGTGCTGCTGCTGTCTGATGTCGACGGGCTGTATGATCGCCCACCCAGCCAGCCGGGTGCGCAACTGATCAATCGGGTCGAAGGGGTGACGCCGGAAGTCATCGCCATGGCCACCGGCGATTCCTCCTCGGGCATGGGATCGGGCGGGATGCTGTCGAAGCTGCAGGCTGCGCGCATTGCCGAGCGCGCCGGGATCATGCTGGCGATCATCAATGGCAAGCAGGAATCGCCGATCTCGAACGCGGTTGCCGCGGGTCGCGGCACGGTGTTCCTGCCCGTTCGCAGCGACAGCGCGCGCAAGGCATGGCTGGGCGGGCGGCTTGCGCCCGAAGGTGTGCTGACAGTCGATGCCGGTTGCGTTGCCGCGCTGGCCGATGGGGCGAGCTTGCTTGCCGCCGGTCTGGTCGAAGTCGAAGGCAGTTTTCAGCGCGGCGCGCTGGTGAGCCTGCACGGGCCGAAGGGAGAGCGGCTGGGACAGGGGCTGGTCGAATATTCCTCAGATGAATGCCGCGCGATTGCCGGGCTGAAGCAGGCGGAGCAGGAAGCGCGGCTGGGATATGCCCCGCGTGCCGCCGTCGTCCATCGCGATCATATGGTGCAGGGGTAGGACGGTCATGGCCAAGCTGTTCACCTTCGCGATCACCGGGGCGACCGGCTTTGTCGGCTCGGCAGTGATCGATGCTTCCGGTGATTACGACGTGCGCGCGCTGACCCGGCGCGACCAGCAAGCGCGCGATGGCGTGACATGGGTGCAGGGGACGCTCGACGACACGCAAGCGCTCGCGTCCCTGTGCGAGGGCGCGGACGCGGTGATCCACATCGCCGGGCTTACCAACACGCCCGACATTGCCGAATTCGAAGCGGCGAATGTGACGGGCACAGCCAATTTGATCGCCGCAGCCAAGGCAGCCAAGGTGAAACGGCTGGTCTTCGTCTCGTCGCTTTCGGCCCGCGAGCCGCAGCTTTCCGCTTATGGCGCGTCCAAGGCAAAGGCTGAGGAACTGGTGCAGGCGAGCCATCTCGACTGGACGATCGTTCGCCCCCCAGCGGTTTACGGCCCGCGCGATGTCGACATGTTCGAACTGTTTCGTTCGGCGAAGATGGGGATTGTCCCGCTCCCGCCGCGCGGCGCGACTTCGATCATCCATGTTGACGATCTCGCCGTGCTGCTGCTGGCCCTGGCCGAGCAGCGGGGCATGAACCGGATTTTCGAACCCGATGACGGGCGTGAAGGCGGATGGTCGCATCAGGAACTGGCGCAGGCAATCGGGCGAGCGGTGGGCAAGCGCAGCGTCTTCGCTCCGCACCTGCCCAAGGGTGTGTTGAACATCGCCGCAAGCGCTGACAATTTTCTGCGCGGGGACAAGGCCAAGCTGACCGCCGACCGCGTGGGTTACATGTGCCATCCCAACTGGGTGGTGCGATCAGACCGCCGCCCGCAAGCAGGTTTCTGGCAGCCGCGCATCACTGGTGAAATCGGGCTGAAGGCGACGGCAGATTGGTATACCCGCGAGGGCTGGCTTTAGCACCTAGAGGAACGGTTCCTCGCCCGGCTTGTGAATGCCGCATTCGGTCTTGTCCCAGCCTTTCCACCGGCCAGAACGCGGGTCTTCGCCCGGTGCGACCTTGTGGGTGCAGGGCTCGCAACCGATTGAGGGGAAACCGCGCGCCACGAGCGGATGCCGGGGCAGGTCGTGTTCTTCGAAATAGGCGGCAATATCCTCCGCGCTCCAATCGATCAGCGGATTGATCTTGAGCCGCCCTTGCGCATCCGACGTGTCCAGTTCGAACCGGGGCAGATTGGCGCGGGTTGAGGACTGGAAGCTCTTGCGACCAGTGAAGCTCGCGTCGAAATTCTCCAGTGCCTTTGCCAGCGGCCTGACCTTGCGGATTTCACAGCAGCCATCGGGATCGTATGACCACCTGAGGCCGGTTTCGTCCTGCCGTGCCAGATCGTCGGCATCGGGACTAAGGACTTGCAGATTGGTGAGGCCGATCCGCTCCACCAGCAGATCACGATATTCCAGCGTCTCGGCAAAATGCTTGCCCGTGTCGAGGAACAGCACCGGGATGTTCGGGTCGACCTGCGCAACCAGATGCAGCAGCACCGCGCTCTCCGCGCCGAAGCTGGAAACAATGGCGATATCGCCCGCCAGATTGTCCTTGATCACCGCTTCGAGCCATTCCTGCGTCGAGGAACCGCGGAACATGCGGTTGAGCCGCACGGCGTCATGCTCGGAAAAGCGGGGCGAGGCGTCGAGCCGGTCGATCTTGCGCACTTCGTTCATGCGCCCGCTCCGTGGCGCAATTGCGCGATCGTCCGGCGGCCATCGGTGGTGCGCTGATAGACGTTTTCCCATGTGGCAAAGGCGCGGCGTGCGTCTTCGGGATCAAGCGGCTTGTCCGGCGCGAAGGCATCGAACCCGCAACGGCGCATGTGCGAAAGCTGATCGATCAGAACATCGCCGACCGCGCGCAATTCGCCGGTGTAGCCCGCTTCACGCAGGATACGCGCCGCGGAATAGCCGCGCCCGTCGGCAAAGGTGGGGAAGTTGATTTCCACCAGCGCCAGCCGATCAAGATAGGGCAGCAGCGCGCGTGCATCGTCACCCGGCTCGATCCGGACGGCAGTGGCATTGGTCTGATCGCAGCACGCATCGACGGTGACGGTGCCATGATCCACCGGCTCGTCATCGCGGAAACGGAATTGCACTTCATCGGGGCTTTTGCCGAGGTCTTCAGCCATACAGCGCCTCCTTGAACGGCTCCATGCCGATGCGGCGATAGGTGTCGAGGAAACGCTCCCCGTCCTGACGTTGCGCGAGATAGATGTCGGTCACTTTCTCGACCGCTTCGATCACGCCGTCTTCGGTGAAGCCGGGGCCGGTGATCTTGGCGAGGCTGACGTCCTCGGCCTCCGATCCGCCAAGCGAAAGCTGGTAGTTTTCGACGCCCTTCTTGTCGACGCCAAGGATGCCGATATGGCCCGCGTGATGGTGCCCGCAGGCGTTGATGCAGCCCGAAATCTTCACCTTCAGCTCGCCCAGTTGCCCGGTCTTGCCGCTGGCATCGAACCGTTCGCTGATGCGCTGTGCCAGCGGGATCGAACGGGCATTGGCGAGGCTGCAATAATCGAGGCCGGGGCAGGCGATGATATCCTCCACCGTGTCCATATTGGGAGCGCCGAGGCCTGCCTCGTCCAGCGCGGTCCACAGCGCGTGGAGATCGGCGATGCGGACATGCGGCAGGACGATGTTCTGCGTGTGCATCACACGCAATTCGTCAAAGCTGTATCGCTTGGCGAGGCTGGCGATGAGGCGCATCTGTTCGCCGGTCGCGTCGCCGGGAATGCCGCCGACCGGCTTCAGCGAAATCACCGCGCTGACATAGCTGTCGTGCTTGTGCCGATGGGTGTTGCGATCGACCCACAGGGCGAAATCCGGGTCGGAACGGTCCACCTGCTTTGGGCCTTCTTCGAACGGAGGATCGGCAAAGAACGGCTTGATCCGTTCCAGTTCCTCGCGCGGGGGCTCCACGCCTTGCAGGAGCATATGCGCGAATTCTTCCTCGACCTGGCGGGTGTATTCCTCCGCCCCCAGTTCGTGGACGAGGATCTTGATCCGCGCCTTGTACTTGTTGTCGCGGCGGCCATAGCGGTTGTAGACGCGAAGGCACGCCTCGGCATAGGTGATCAGCTGATCGAGCGGCACGAAATCGCGGATCATCGGCGCGATCATAGGGGTGCGGCCCATGCCGCCGCCGACAAAGAAGCGGGCACCGATCTCGCCCTGCTGTTCAACGATCTGGATACCGATGTCGTGCAGCCGCATGGCGGCACGGTCTTTCTCGCTCGCGATAACCGCGATCTTGAACTTGCGCGGCAGATAGGTGAATTCCGGGTGGAAGCTCGACCATTGCCGCAGCAATTCGGCATAGGGGCGCGGGTCTACCAGTTCGTCGTGCGCGGCGCCTGCGAAATGATCGGACGAGATGTTGCGGATGCAGTTCCCGCTGGTCTGGATCGCGTGCATTTCGACCTTGGCCAAATCGGCCAGGATGTCGGCGGCGTCTTCAAGCCTGATCCAGTTGTATTGCAGATTCTGGCGCGTGGTGAAGTGACCGTATCCGCGATCATACTTGTCCGCGATATCGCCCAGCGCCGTCATTTGCGCCGAATTCAGCGTGCCATAGGGGATTGCGACGCGCAGCATGTAGGCGTGGAGTTGCAGATAAAGCCCGTTCATCAGCCGCAAGGGCTTGAACTGGTCTTCGGTCAGCTTGCCTTCGAGCCGGCGACGTGCCTGATCGCGGAATTCCGCCACGCGGGCATCGACCATCGCCTGATCGTATTGGTCATAACGGTACATGTCAGATCACCCAGTCGATCGCTTCGGGGGATTGCGGCTTCAGCGTCAGGTCGGGCCGGACTGTCGGGCCAAGCGCGCGGATGCGGTCCTTGATATGGGCCGGGCGCACCTTGCCGTCTTCGTCATGCGCGGCATCAATCGCGTAGGGCACGTTGACGCGGCGAAGCGCCTCCTCGCGGGCGATGATTTCTGCTGCGTGCTCGCCCACATCGACAGCATCATCGACATAGAGCGACCAGTTTACGCCGTCCCACCAGACGACCGCGCCGGACTTGAGATCATTTCCGGTGAGGATCTTCATGCGCGTGCCTCCACCGCCAGTCGGGCGAGAGCTGCATCCTCGCGCGCGGTGACATCGCCGATGACGATGAGCGCGGGAGATTTCACCTGTTCGCGCGCAACCAGATCGGGCAGTTCCGCCAGAAGGCCGCGCATCACGCGCATTTCGGGGCGAGCGGCATTTTCGATCACGGCAAGGGGGACATCGGGGGCCAGCCCGTCCGCCATCAGCTTCTCAGCAATCTGCGGTGCGGTCTTGATGCCCATGTAGATCACCAGCGTGCGCCCCTTGCCTGCAAGGCCCGACCAGTCCTGTTCGGACAGTCCTTTGCACTGGCCGGCGACAAAGCTGACGATGCTGGAGGCATCGCGGTGCGTCAGCGCGATCTGGGCGGCAGCGGCCGCTCCGTTCGCGGCGCTGATACCCGGCACGATCTCCACCGGCACGCCGTACGCGCGGGCAAGCTCGGCTTCTTCGCCGCCGCGTCCGAAGATCAGCGGATCGCCGCCCTTCAGGCGCACGACATCACGGCCCGCCTGTGCCTCGCGCACCAGCAGTAGGTTGATTTCTTCCTGCGGCAAGGTGTGGTGCGCGCGGCTCTTCGCTACTGAAACGAGCCGCGCGCGAGGGGAACACAGTGACAGGATTTCGCGGCTGACAAGCCCATCGTGCACCACCACTTCGGCGGTGGAGAGCAGCCGCGCCGCACGCAGGGTCAACAGGTCGGGATCACCCGGGCCAGCGCCCACAAGAAAGATTGTACCGGTTTTCATGCCGACCGAAATGGTCGAACGCGCGTCTCGTCGCCAGCGAGAATGGATTGTGGGGCTGCAAGGTAAGCTTTGCGGGACTGAGCCCTAGGCTTTCTTGCCGCCCATCATCTCGACAATCTGGTCAAGCTGTTTGGAGGAACGCAGGTGCAGATCGCGCTGCGGATAGGGAATTTCGATCCCGTTTTCCTTGAACAGCTGCCACATGCGCATGTAGACGTCGCTGCGGATATTGGCGAGGCCGCCTTCCGGGTCCTGAATCCAGAAACGGATTTCGAAATCGACCGAATTGTCCCCGAAACCCATCAGATTCACCCGCGGTTTCGGGAAAGGCAGCACGCGCGGTGTGTCCTCTACCGCCTTGTACAAAAGCTCCGTTACCAGATCGAGATCGCTGTCATAGGACACGCCCACAGGCGCCTTCACCCTCACATCCTTGGAACTGTAGGACCAGTTGACGACCTGATTGACCATCAGGTTTTCGTTGGGGATCAGGTGCTCGGTCTGATCGCGGGTGATGACGGAAATCGCACGAATGCCGATCTTTCGGATCTGCCCGACCGCTTCGTTTCCGGCTGCATCGGTGACGGAGATGACGTCCCCCGGTTTGATCGATTTGTCGAGCAGCAGCAGAATTCCCGAAATCAGATTGCCGAAGGTCTTTTGCAGGCCGAAACCGATGGCAAGGCCGAAAGCCCCACCGAAGAAGGCAAGTGCGGTCAGGTCGATACCAACCATGTCGACCGCGATGAAAAAGGCGAGCGTCCAGATCAGCACGGTGACCAGCTTTTCCGCCAGCACCTTTTGCGCTTCGTCGAAATGGCTGACATTGCGCAGCAGCTTTCGGGCGACCCGTGTCAGCGTCCAGGCGACGGTGATAACCAGCGCGATCGTGGCGACGACCAGCAGCACGTCGAACAACGAAACGCGAATATCGCCAAAGGTCAGCGCCCATTTGTCGAGAGCGTCGACGACTTCGGCCAGCGTCTCGCTTTGCGAAGCGATTGCCTGTTTGGAACCTTCGCCGATGCTCACCACCGCTTCTGGCGCCGGTGCTTCCTCAGCCAGGCTCCAGACCTGACCGGGAGGAACGACTGCGGACGCACCCTCTACGGCGGGGCTGGCGTCGGTTGCAGGTGGCGTCGGGGCGGTCATCAGATCTCCAGCTTGGCGAGGGCCTGTGCGAGGTCCGCGATCAGGTCTTCGGGGTCTTCGAGCCCAATCGATAGGCGAACGGCGGCGCGGATACCACCCTCGTGCCGGGTGGGGCTGCCCATCACGGTCCTGTATTCATGCGGGAAGATCGGCAAGGCGAGGCTTTCGAACCCGCCCCAGCTGTAGCCGATGCCAAAGTGCTCCAGCGCATCGACAAGCTGCCCGGACGCATCCGGAGCATCGGTTGCCAGAACGAAGCTGAACAAGCCGCAGCCGCCGGTGAAATCGCGCGCCCACAAATCATGACCCGGAGCGCCCTGAAGCATCGGGCACAGCACCTTGGCAACCTGCGGCTGATCCGACAGCCAGCGAGCGATATGCAGCGCGTTGGCAGTCGATTTTTCGAGCCTGATGCCCATGGTGCGCAATCCGCGCGCGGCCAGCGCGGCATCGTCAGGCGACACCACCTGTCCCAGCTGGTGCGATGTGCGGCGCAAGGCCCGATACCAGCGTTCCCCCGCGCTGCACGATCCCATCATCAGGTCCGAATGTCCGCCGACATGCTTCGACAGGCTTTGCATCACGATGTCGCAGCCGTGTTCGAGCGCGGCAAAGCCGAGCGCGCTGGCCCAGGTGTTGTCGATCATAGTGACGGCCCCGGCATCGCGCGCGATCGCGGCGAGTGCGGGGGTGTCGCAAACTTCCATCGTCAGGCTGCCGGGACTTTCCAGCCAGACTGCCCGTGGGTTGGTCCGCCCGGCCAGTGCCTTGAAGCCAGAGATATCCAACGGATCGAAGAAATCATGCGTGATCCCCATCCGCGCCAGCAGGCCGGTCGCCATGCTGCGCGAAGGGTCATAGCAATTGTCCGCCATCAGAAGGTGATCGCCCGGTTTCAGAACCGCCAGCATCGCGCCTGCAATCGCCGCGACCCCGCTGGGGTAAAGCACGGTGCCATGCGCGCCGGGTTCGATCTGGGTCAGCGCCTCGGCCAGCGCCCATTGCGTCGGCGCGCCGCGCCTGCCGTAGAAGAACTGGCCGTCGGTGTCGTTCTTGCCCGCGGCCTTGCGATCCGCCTCGGTCTCGTAAAGGTGGGTCGATGCGCGCCACACGGGCGGGTTGACGACCGGCCCGGTCCATTCCTTGCGCCGCCCTGCTGCGGCAAGCCGGGTCGCAGGCCGCGTATCCTTGGCCTTGCCGCTCATGCCGGGCCCTGTGCCTTGGGAGTGGAGGGATCGGCTTCCCATTCCTGCCAGCTGCCATCGTAAAGCGCTGCGTCATCAACCCCGATCAGGTGAAGCGCGAACAGCAGCACGCTGGCGGTAACTCCGCTGCCGCAAGAGGTGACGATCGGGCAGGACAGGTCAATGCCCGCGCCTTCGAATGCAGCGCGCAGATCAGCTGGCGATTTGAACGTGCCGTCAGGATTGAAAACCTGTCCGAACGGCAGGTTGAGCGCACCGGGAATCCGACCGTTCTGGCCGCCGTGGACCGGATCGATCCCGCTGCCAAACACCCGGTCCGCGCCGCGCGCGTCGAGCACCTGTTCGGCCTTGCTTTCGATATTGGCGAGCATTTCTGCCTTCGACCGCACACCTTTGGCCGGAGCAAGCTGCACAGGAGTCGTCGGGGCAGCCTCTGTCACCCCGCTTTCCAGCGGCAAGCCTTCGGTGCGCCATTTCGCAAGACCGCCATCGAGGATTGCAACGCTGTCCACGCCATGCGCCCTCAACGCGAACCATGCCCGCGCGGAGGTTTTCACATCGCTGTCGTCATAGATAATGATGCGCGTTGTGGGGCCGATACCAAGGGTCGCGAGGCGATCAGCCAGTTGCGCGGCATTGGGCAGGGCTGCGGGGACGGGCGAAGCCGGGTCGGTCAGGCTCGCCAGATCGAGGAACAGCGCGCCCGGAATGTGCGAGGCAGTGTATTCCGAAAGCGGATCACGCCCGGCTGCGGGCAAGTGCCGCGATGCATCAAGCACCACGAGATCGGAATCGTCCAGATGCTCGGCCAGCCATGCGGTCGAAACGAGGCTTGAGAAAGGATTGCTCATTTCCCTTTGCTAGCGCGCCAGCGGGACAAGGCCAAGCGATCCTGCTTCAGGCCTCTTCGACTTCGGGTTGCTTGATCATTTGTGCGCGGAGCATCGGCAAGCCTCCCGGAGGCCCGTCGAGCGTCAACGGATGGACGCGGGTCTGGCTTGTTTCGCTTGGCGTGCCGACTACGAAAGTGCGGTTCATCGCCGGAAGTCCTGCGCCTTCGAGGGTGAAGTGAAGCAGCGGAATGAACAGCGGCTTCGCCCCTTGCTGGATCAAGTTGATATCCGCGATCGGGACTTGCAGCGTGCCGGGAACGCGGCGGCTTTGCTGAGGCCCGAGCCGGTCGATTTCGCCAATCGGCTGCCCGCCGGCAAGCGGCGGCGCATTCGATGCGCCGCGCTGCGCCGATGCCAGTTGCGCTGCGACCGAGAGATCGCGCACCGCTCCGTCGGAGCGGTTGGAGATTTCGAGCCGGAAATTGATCGTGAACATCATCACGCTGCGGGTCGCCCCAGTGATTTCCAGCGCGAGATCAATGCGCGGAGGTTCCGTCTGGATAGCAATCGTTTCCCGGTCCCGGCGTGATTTCGCAGTGTCTGCGGTCACCGGAGCGGGGTCAGGTGCCGGGTCACCGGGTTCGGCCTGCGCTTCATTGCCCGCTTGTTCTGCCACAGGCTCGGTCGGCACTTCGCTGCTGTCATCGGGTGCGCTGTCGCGTTCCCGGATGATCCGGTGCACGCCGTAGGCAAGCGACGGGCCGTCCGTCGCGCTCTCGGCCGCTTCAATCCGCCGCCGTCGCCAGTAAAGGCCGGCCAGCATCAGAGCGAGCAATGCCATGACGCCCAGACCGACATAGGTCTGGTTTCGCAGCGCCATCGCCCCCACGGTTTCGAGGCTTGCCGTCAACCCTTCGGCGGGCCTGACATCGTTCCGTGGGGCCTGACCGATTGCGTCTCCGGCCTCCCCGTCAGGGCTGACATCATACCAGTCGTTCGGCCCGATCGGTGCCTCGTCGGGGTTGGGAAGCAGTTCGGTGTCAAAGCCGGGGCTGACAAGCGGGCCGGCTCCGGCCCCGGTATCCGGGATGTCGCGAGGCACTGGTGAAGCCGTGGGGGCCGCGCTTGGTGTGGAGGCAGGAGCCGCGACTGGTCGCGGGCGCGACGCCGATGCGGTTGGCGTGGGCGTTGGAGCAGGGCGCGGCGCAGGCGTGGCCGCCGTCCTTGCGGGCGCACGCGTTGCGCTTGGCGCGGGCGTGGGCGTCGGGGTGGGAGCCGGCGTTGCCGCCCTCACGGGCGCTTGGGTCGGCTGGGGTTGCGGCGTCGGCTGTGCCTGCGGGATGATGCGCGGGCCAATGCGCACACCAGCGCGTTCATCGGCTGGCCCTTGTGGGCGCGGTGTCGGCGTCGGCGTGGGTTCCGGCAGTGAAAAGCCGGGCGTTCCCTGCGCCGAACCTGCCACGGGAACAAGTGCGATTGTCAGCGCGGTCGCGCTCGATGCAATTGCAAGCCGCGCAAAGCGGTGACGGGGAAACGGGGGCGGTTTCAAACGGTTCATGGCGCGTCGAATGCGGTTCGGTAGCGGGGGCTGCGGGTTATCACATAGGAGGTTGGCGCGCCGCGTCCAGTTACTCGCTTGCAACCGGTATCCTTTCGCGGCAACAGCGCGGCATGGAAAGCACACCCGAAAACACCGCTCCCAAGCCCGCCTTCCTCGGAAAGGACACTCCGCTGCCCGCTTCTCCCGAAGAAGCGATGCTGGATTATGTCCCTAACCCGCGCAAAGGGGCGTTGTATCTGGTGCGGTTCGCCGCGCCCGAATTCACCTCGCTTTGCCCGGTCACGAATCAGCCGGATTTCGCACATCTCGTGATCGACTACGCACCCGGCGACACCATCGTCGAATCCAAGAGCCTCAAGCTGTTCCTGGGGAGTTTCCGCAATCACAACGGCTTCCACGAGGATGTGACAGTGGGAATCGGGCAACGTTTGGCAAAAGAAATGTCGCCTCGCTGGTTAAGGATTGGCGGGTATTGGTACCCTCGCGGAGGCATTCCGATCGACGTGTTCTGGCAAACGGGCGCTCCGCCCGAAGGGCTGTGGGTGCCGGATCAGGGTGTCGCGTCCTACAGAGGGCGCGGCTGAATCCGAACCTCCGCAAGGCATCTCAGGCGCGCCCTGCGACCGGGCGAACATGCTTACCAAAGCGGTGAGTTTATTGGTAAATTTACTATATAGCGCCCACCGTACCTTCTTAATATTCCAGTAAGTAAAGCTGCATAGGCCCTTATCGAAAGGGTCGCGATCCTTCGCGCGCGTTGTGCGCGGGAAAACCCTTTTGATCGACCGAATTACCCCCAAGGCCATTCAAGAGGCAGAAAATGACAACTTCAGTTTCAACCAAGGTTCGTACCATCGGCGGCGCTTCAATGCTCGCCCTGTCAGCGGGCCTGACTGGCACCGCGCTTGCGCAGATGGCTCCCGCGCCGCTGGTGGCTGCTCCGACGCCGACGGCTCCCACGCCGCCAGCCAACGCGGCCGAGTGCGTCGTGGTCAGCGGCACGGTTGTCTGCCCTCCGGGAACCGATCCCGACGGCTTCTTTGACCTGAGCGACAATCCGCTGGGCCTTGATATCCAGGACGGCGCCGTGGTGCAGGGACCGGTGATCATTACTGGCGCAGTGACCGGAGCTGTCGATGGATCGATCCAGACCGGCGCGGACGGGGATGGCGGCCTTGCCACAGGAGCGGGCTCAGATGTCACCATCGGCGGCTTTATCCAGACCGATGGCCAGTTCTCGGTAGCGGTTGAAGCGGGTGACGGATCGAGCGTGGTCAACGACGGCACGATCTACACCACAGGGGACAACTTCTCGGACGCGGTCTCGCTTGGCGCGGACAGCAGCTTCACCAATAACGGACTGGTGCAGACTGACGGCGCGGAAAGCTTTGGCGTGTTCGGCCCGGCCAGCGGGATCAACGTCACCAATACGGTCACCGGTTCGATCATCACCAGCGGCACCGGTTCGGCAGCTGTCGGCCTGCTCGACAATGCGGTGGTGAACAACGCCGGTCTGGTTCAGACCTTCGGCGATTTCTCGGTCGGGATCGACACGCAGGAATCGGGCAGCGTCACCAACAGCGGCAATATCGCGACCGCGGGCGAGGAAAGCTTCGGCATCGGCGTGCGCGACGGCAGCAATGTCACTAACAGTGGGGCGATCACCACTTCGGGCGAGATTGCGCACGGGATCAGCGCGATCACCAACACCACCATCGTCAATTCAGGCTCAATCACCACCAGCGGCGATTTCGCATCGGGGGTAAGCGGGCTCGCCAACACCAATCTGACGAACAGCGGCACCATCGCCACCAGCGGCGTTCTGGCTGATGCGGTATCCGTGCGCGGCGGCAGCGTCGTTTCGAACAGCGGCACGATCTCGACTTCGGGCGACGAAGCGATCGCCGTGTTCGGCTTTGGCAACAATGTCAGCATCACCAACACCGCAGCAGGCAACATCACCACAGATGGCCTTGCCGGCTTCGGCATCGTGGTGCTCGACGGCGCGACCGTGGTGAATGACGGTGCAATCGCCACCACGGGCGAATTCGGCATCGCCATCGACACGCAGGAAGCGGGTGACGTCACCAACAACGGATCGATCACCACCGCAGGTGACGAAGGTGTCGGCATCGGCGTACGCAGCGACAGCACAGTCACCAACACCGGTTCGGTCACCACCGCCGGCACAGAGGCGCACGGTATCGTCGCGCTCAACACGGCGGCCATTTCCAATTCGGGTTCGGTCGAAACCACCGGCGACACCGCATTCGGCATTCGCGCGCTTGCCGATGCCCAGATCACGAACAGCGGAGACGTGAACACTGCCGGTGCGGCCTCGCGCGCGCTTTCGGTGACTTCGGGCGCGATGGTCAATAACAGCGGTACGCTTTCCACCTCTGGCGACGGGTCCTTTGCGCTTGGCGCCACGGACGGGCTGACGCTGGTGAACTCCGGCTCGATCGAGACGACCGGCAATTCCCGCGCGATCGACGCCCGCGACGGGGCGACGATCACCAACGAAGCGGGCGGCACGATCTCTGCCGCTGGCGCATCGGGAACCGTCCGCGCTGGCGCAAATCTGGCGCTGGTCAACAACGGGATGATCACGAATATCGGTGTCGATGCCAAGGTGATCGACGCTGGCGACGGACTTGGCGTGACCAATAACGGCCAGATCGTGACCGCCAGCGGTATCGCAATTGATGGCGGCAACCTTGCCACGATTTCCAACACCGGACTGGTCCAGGGCGGGCAGAACGATGCGATTGCGCTCAATTCGGGCGCAATCACCAACTCCGGCACGATCGAAAGCCTCTCCAGCAATCCCAACGGCCCTCTGGTAATCGGCGGAACGACTCCCGAGCTCGACGCAGGCGTCAAATTCGAAGCGGGTACCGAAGGCAATGAAGACGGCGTGGTGACCAACCTTGCCGGCGGCATCATCCGCGGCGACATCGGCATTGCGGCGTCTTCGGGCAATCAGGCCAACCCCGCCACCAACGATGGCAGCCAGCAGGTCATCAATTTCGGCACGATCATCGGCCGGACGGGCGATGCGGCGCTGCTGGGCAATGGCGACGATGAATTCCAGCAATGGACCGGCGCCAGCGTTACCGGCAACATCGATCTCGAAGCGGGCGACGATACCTTCATCCTCGAAGGCAGCGCGTCGAGCGTGGCGGGTTCGATCTTTGGCGGGCTGGGCAACGACACCGCGATCATCGCAGGCACCCTCGATGCCGACAATTTCTTCGGCTTCGAAACCTACCAGTTCGGCTCCGATCTCGGCGGCACGCTCAATGACGCGCGGATCGTGGGGGACCGCACGGTCGATGGCGATGTCGTGATCGTGGGCGAGGTCGTGCTGGGGCTGGGCGTGGACTCGCTCACTTCCACCGGCGCAATGACGCTCGAAAACACAGCTGTCATCACGATCGAGACGCCGCTTGACGTGGCGCTGATCGGTCAGACCGTCACCGTGCTGCAGGATGGAACGGGCTTCACCGACAATGGCGCGATCATCAACATCATCGATGACGATCTGCTGGTCGATTACGTCCCCGTGATTGGTTCGCTGGCGGTGCAGGTCAACGCGGTGAACCCGCTGGCCAATGCGACCGATCCCAATGTAGCGGCCTTCGGCCTCGGCCTGACGGGCGGCTTGAACGCGGGCACGCTAAGCCAGGCCAACTTCGATCTGGTCAACGACCTGCCCGATTTCGACGCCTATCAGGCGCTGGCGCTGGATGCGCTGCCCAACCTCAACGAGGGTGCGGGCCGCGAAATCTTCGAAAGCTCCAGCGCGGCGAGCGATGCGCTCAATCGCCATCTGCTGAGCGACGAATCGGGCGTGTGGGGCGAATTCATCCTGCGCGGCGCCGATCAGGACGGCTTCTCCGCATCGCAGGGCGGATACGAAAGCAGCCAGACGATCTTCACCGTCGGGGGTGATTTCGTGTTCGGCGAAATGGGTCAGATCGGTGTGCTCGCCAGCTATGCCGATATCGAGAATGACGATCTGGGCGTGAACGGCGCCCTGCGCGGCCAGACCGATATCGAAAGCATCAAGCTGGGCGTTTATGTCGCCACCAGCTTTGCCGAACGCGGCTTCCTCAATGGCGAGGTCGCCTATCTCACCGGTGAGATCGAAAGCACCCGTGCAGGCGCGCTGGGAACTATCAATTCGGCGCAGGATTTCGACGGCTTTGCCTATAGCGCGGTCGCCGGGTTCGACCTGCTGCCCGACGAAAACGTGTCGCTGACCCCGTCCGTGGGCATCAACGGCGCGACCATCAGCTTTGACGATGCGGTCGAAGCCGGCGGTTTCGGGTTTACCGTGGCCCGCGACGATGCCGAGTTCTTCGAACTGCGTGGTGCTGTCGAGTTCGGGGCGCAGGTTTCGGACAAGGTCGACGGCTTCGTGCGCGGCACGATCATCCACGACCTGTCCGATGATCAGCGGCTGGTCACGCTCAGTTCTGCCCAGCTCACGCCGTTCACCACGGTGCTGGCGCTGCGCGAACAGGACCGGTTCGAGCTTGCCGCCGGGGCCAGCGTCGACGTCACGCAGAATGTGTCGTTCGAACTGGGCTATCTTGGCGACTTTGCCGATGGCTACGATGCCCATTCGGCGCATGTGACGGCGCGCATCGCGTTCTGAGGCGAAACCCGTCCGGCAAGAAGGCCCGGCTGCGCAAGCGGCCGGGCCTTTTGTCGTCTAGGGCAGGGCGTGCCGGAATGGGTGGGGGAAATGGTGCCGGTTAGAGGATTCGAACCCCTGGCCTGATGATTACAAATCAACTGCTCTACCAACTGAGCTAAACCGGCCCGATGCGCGGAAGTGATCGCCGCAAAATCAAGTCGCCGCCCGCTAGCCGAAAGCGGGGACAAAAGTCCAGAGCGCAAAATCTGCCGCTTGCCGAACGCACTTGGCGCTTGGTCGATGATCCACCTCACAGGCTTGCCATGCCTGACGTTAAGATACATCTTAGCGACAGATCAAAGGGGCTGACGGTGGAACAAGACCTCAAGAAACAGATGCTGTTCGAACAGAACGAGAAGTCCAAGGGGGTGGCTTACCTCCTGTGGCTGTTCCTCGGCTGGCTGGGCGTGCACCGGATGTATGCGGGCAAGACCAAGTCAGGGATTGCGCAGATGCTGCTCAGCTTCACCGTGGTGGGTTTCGTGCTGGTGACGCTGTGGTGGTGGATCATCGACGCGTTCCTCATCCCCGGAATGATCAACGAACGCAATCTCAAGACGATCGAGATGATCTATGGTCCGCTGAAACAGGATTCGGCTGGAGACGATGCTCCTCGTGATGCGCAGGGCGAACTCGACAGCAAACGTCAGGCCATGCTCGAAGACCTGCGCGCCACCGGCTACAAGAAAGAGCGCCGCGACAGCTTCTCCGAACTCTATCGCTAGAAATTAGACCACACCGAGGAGTTCGCCCGGATGGGCGAACACCAACTACAGCGCTCCGAACGTCCAGCCTTCGGTCCAGGCGATCTCGGCGGTGAGAAAACGCGGTTCCCATCGGCGCTTATCCTTGGCTGCCTTGCGCAGCCATGCCGCCGTCAGCAGCGCGTCGGACGAATGATCGTCCACCTCGCCATATTGCCGCACCGGTGGGCTGCCCAAGGCCTCCAGCGCGACGTTTAGATCGCCATAGGTCAGCAATTTGGTGCGTGCCCCGCTGAGGGTGGCGGCCTCTTTCGAGGCGAGGCCGGTGTAGATTTCGACCAGCAGCGATCCGCCTTTGGTGATCATGCGATCAGGCACCGGGTCCATCGGCCACACCGGCAGATGCCCGCGCAACTGGTGCAGCATCCTCATCCCCGTTAGCGAGCTTTTGCCCACCTGCGCCGCGCCGACGAGGTTGAAATTGCTAACCGGGCGGCACTTCATCCGCCGCTGGGCAATCTCCGCCTCGCGAAAACGCCCTTCCCGGGTGATCGCATCGGGCAGGTGGAAATGCTCGCCTTCGTCATCCTTGCCGTGGCGGAAGTATTCGCGCGCCTGCGGGTGATCGAGAAAGCTGTGCGCGCCCAGATGCGGATCGTCGGCGCAAATCTCGTCGATCAGCGCCCACAGCTTCTTGGCATGGGTCGGTGAACGATCCCAGCCGGGAAAGAACGCACCCGCATCGTTGAACGGCAGCGATATGCCGAGGTCCACGCCGACCAGCGTGTTGGCGGGCAAATCGTCGCGCAGGATCGAGAGCACTTCGGTGCGCGACCATCCGCCGCTGGGCGGTTCGACCAATACCGGCGGCCCATCAGGTTCGGCGATGGCAAGCGCAATGCCGGAATGCCGCTCTCCTTTGGCGCCGGACCAGTCCACGGCAAGGAAATGATCAAATTCGCGGGTCATGGGTGTTCTCCCGCTCAGCCCTCAGCCGGTCCCAATACGCAATCCGCTCTCGCACCTTGCGCTCGAACCCGCGTTCGACCGGCTCGTAGAAGGTCTGCGGCTCCATCTCTTCGGGCCAGTAATTGTCGCCCGAAAAGCCTTCCTCGGCCTCGTGATCGTAGGAATAGCCCGCGCCATAGCCGATGTCCTTCATCAGCTTGGTCGGCGCGTTGAGGATATTGGCGGGCGGCATCAGCGATCCGGTTTCGCGCGCGGCCTTGAACGCGGATTTCTGCGCGGCATAGGCGGCGTTCGATTTGGGTGCGGTGGCGCAGTAAAGGCAGGCCTGCACGATCGCGAGTTCGCCTTCGGGGCTGCCAAGGAATTGATAGGCGTCCTTCGCTGCGAGGCACTGGGTCAGCGCCTGTGGATCGGCAAGGCCGATATCCTCGCTGGCGAACCGCACGAGGCGGCGCAGGACATAGAGCGGTTCCTCGCCCGCGGTCAGCATCCTTGCCAGATAATAGAGCGCAGCCTGCGGGTCGCTGCCCCGTAGCGATTTGTGCAGCGCGCTGATCAGATTGTAATGCCCGTCGCGATCCTTGTCATAGACGGCGACCCGGCGTTGCAGGAACTTGGCCAGCGCTTGCGGGTCGAGCGGTTCGGTCAGCCCGGCATTGTAGAGCGTTTCGGCCTGACCCAGAAGGAACCGCCCGTCGCCATCGGCGCTGGCGATCAGAGCGGTGCGGGCTTCGGGAGTAAGGGGCAGGGGGCTTTCCAGCGCTTCGGCCCGCGCCAGCAGCGCTTCGAGCGCGTCATGCCCCAGCCGTTCAAGGATCAGGACCTGCGCCCGGCTGAGCAAGGCCGCGTTGAGCGCGAAGCTGGGGTTTTCGGTGGTGGCGCCCACCAGCGTTACTGTGCCGCGTTCGACAAAGGGGAGGAAGCCGTCCTGCTGTGCGCGGTTGAACCGGTGGATCTCGTCCACGAACAACAGTGTCTTCTGACCCGCCTGCGCCATGCGGTCTGCCTCGGCAAAGGCTTTCTTGAGGTCTGCAACCCCTGAAAACACTGCGCTGATCGAGACGAAGCGTATTCCCACCGCATCTGCGAGCAGCCGGGCGATGCTCGTCTTGCCGGTGCCGGGCGGGCCCCACAGGATCATGCTCGACAGCTTGCCGGCATTCACCATCCGCCCGATCGCGCCTTCGGGGCCGGTGAGATGTTCCTGGCCGATCACCTCATCGAGGGTGCGCGGGCGAAGCCGGTCGGCCAGCGGCGCGTCATCGCGCGGCGCGTCTTCTCTGGCCGGAGCGGGCGGGGCATCATTTCCGAACAAGTCTGCCATTTGTCAGGTGAGGTAAGCCCTTCGTCGGAAAAAGCCATCCGGGACTTGTTTCGATAGGTCGAAGATATATCTTTAATCCAGAAAGACCTATCTGGAGGATGGTATGACTTGGAATAGAGGCGGTCGTGGCGGGTGGAACAACCTTGGCCCGATGATTGCGATGATGGCGGCTTCGGCGGCCAGCGAATGGGAAAGCGAAACGCGCGGATCGCGTCGGCGCGGGCGCGATTGGAGCGACGGTGACGAACGTCCCCGGCGCAAGCGGCGCGGGCGGATGTTCGCGCAGGGAGAATTGCGCCTCGCGCTGCTGGCCCTGATCGAGCGCGAACCGCGCCACGGCTATGAACTGATCCGCGCGATCGAAGACATGACCGGCGGCAGCTACGCGCCTTCGCCCGGCGCGGTCTATCCGACGCTGCAGATGCTCGAGGAAGAAGGCCAGATCAAACCGGCCAAGACCAAGTCGAGCGAAGACGACGAGGATGCCGGCGGCAAGAAGCCGTTCAAGGTCACCAAATCGGGCAAGGCCGAGCTGGAGGACCGCGCAGACGAGGTCGAAGAACTGATGGGCCGCCTTGGCGAACATGGCGAACGGGCCGAGCGCGTGCGCGAGAAATCGCCTGATCTGTTCCGCGCCATGGGCAATCTCGCCAATGTGCTCAAGAACCGGGCCAAGGCCGGAAAGCTCGACCAGCAGACGATCGACCAGATCGTCGACATTATCGACGAGGTCGCCAAGCGTATCGAACGCTTGTGAGCAAGCCCGCACTGTGACATCCTCTCCACCGGGTCGGGTCGCACCGATACGGGGAGGGGATGATCATGAACAGCAGGCTGGGAGGACCGCCAAAGACGCCGTGGCACCTGTGGGTGATCGGCGCGATTGCTGTGTTCTGGAACGCGTTCGGCGCGACCGATTACACCATGACGCAGCTGGGCAATATCGAATGGATCACCTCGATGGGTTTCGACGAGGCGACCGCGAAAACCATGCTCGATCTTCTGGGCGCTGCCCCGGCATGGGCCGATGCCGCATGGGCGCTGGGCGTATGGGGCGGTCTGGCGGGAGCCTTGCTGCTGCTGGCACGCAGCCGCTTTGCCATCTTCGCTTTCGCCGCATCGATCGTCGGTGTGATCGGATCGATGGTCTATCAGGCCGGGGCCGATTACCCGCCCGAACTGGCCGAAATGGGCAACTCACCCATGATGTATATCGTGCTGTCGATTGCCGTGCTGCTGTTGGCCTATTCGGTCTGGGTGCAGCGTTCGGGTGTGCTGAAGTAAGCGATCAGGCGGCGGCTTCGGCTGCCGCCTCTGCTTCCTGCAAGGCCCGCCGGTCTTTGATCAGGCGGATGTAGGTGTCCGCGACGACCTGATTGATCGCTTCCCAGCTGTATTCCTTGCTGCGTTCCTCGCCCGCCGCGCCGTGTGCCTTGCGTAGCGCGGGATCGGTGCAATAGGGCGCGATTGCCTCTGCCAGACCTTCGCTGTCGGGAGCTTCCGCCCCCTTCTTTCCAACCAGCGGGACAAGCCGCCCGGTCACACCGTCGGTGACGAGGCTCGACGCCCCAGTGGCCCCTGCGGCGACCACCGGCAGGCCGCTCGCCATCGCTTCCAGCGTGACGTTGCCAAAGGTCTCGGTGATCGACGGGTTGAAGAAGATGTCCCCGCTTGCCAGCGCCTGACCCAGTTCGGCCCCGGTCTTGAACCCGGCGAAGATTCCGCCGGGCAGCGCATCCTGAAACCAGCCGCGCGCCGGCCCGTCGCCGATCACCAGCACCTTGTGCGGGATCTGCCGCTTGCGCAGCTGCACGATGGTTTCGGCAAAGACGTCCAGCCCCTTTTCCATCACCAGCCGGCCAAGGAAGACGATGGCCACATCATCATCTTCAAGGCTGAGGCTGCGGCGCCACTCCAGGTCGCGCCGTTCGCTGGAAAAGATCGTGCGGTCGACCCCGCGCGACCACAGGCTGATGTCGTCGTGCATGTCCATCGCCAGCAATTCGTCGATCATGCTCTGCGACGGAGCGACCAGCGCATCGCAGCGATTGTAGAAACGCCGCAGGATGCGGATCAGCAGCGGCTCGAGAAACGCCATGTTGTAATAGCGCGGATAGGTTTCGAACCGCGTGTGGACGCTGGCCAGCACCGGAATGTCCCAATCCTGCGCCCAGCGCAGCGCCGCATGCCCTGCCGGATCGGGCGAGGATACATGCACGATATTGGGCCGGAACTTTTCCAGATCGCGGCGCACCTTGGCACCCAGTCCGGTGGGTATGCGATATTCGCCGCGCCCGAACGGCATTCCGACCGATGGCGTGCCGACAAGATCGCCGGTTGGCTCGAACGCGGGCTCTGCCACTGTGGGCGAATAGACGCGCACCGCCGCGCCCTTGCCCAGAAGCGAGCCGACAAGCCGATTGAGCGCCTGGTTCGCGCCGTCGCGGGTGTAATTGTAGTTGCCGCTGAACAGGGCAATGCGAAGGTCGGAGGTGTCCATGATCGGAGCGCCTTTTAGGCGAGCACGCGGCAGATTGCGAGAGGGGGGCGAAGGGTTTGTTATCCGCAGCCGTGATGATCGCGGCATGAGAGAATGATTGACTCGTTCCCGCATCTCACTAAAGGCGGCTCCGGGCCACGCGGTCCCAACGCCGCGCGAGCTCTCTGCAAGGAGAGAATACATGACTGACTACGCACGCGGGCTCTTGCACGAGCCCCCGCTCAAGCCTGAGCGTCCGCAATTTTCATCCGGCCCGACGGTCAAGTTCCCCGGATGGTCCCTCGACAAATTGAAAACCGATTCGCTCGGGCGTTCGCACCGCTCCGCGCTGGGCAAGGCGCGACTCAAATACGCGATCGACCTCACCCGCGAACTGCTGGGCGTGCCCGATGATTACCTGATCGGGATCATGCCCGCATCGGACACCGGCGCGCTCGAATGCGCGATGTGGACCATGCTCGATCCTGCGCGCCCGGTGACGGTCGCCGCGTGGGAAAGCTTCGGTAATGTGTGGATTCAGGATGCGGTGAAGCAGCTCAAGCTGCCGAACCTGCAAACCATGACCGCCGATTACGGCGAAATTCCCGATCTCACCACGATCCCGCAGCGCAACGATGTCGTCTTCACCTGGAACGGCACCACTTCGGGCGCGAAAATCCCGAACACCGACTGGTTGGAGCCGGGCCGCGAAGGGATCACCATCAACGATGCCACCAGCGCCATCTTCGCGATGGAGATGGACTGGGCAAAGCTCGATGCGACCACCTTCAGTTGGCAGAAGATCATGGGATCGGAAGCCCAGCACGGCATGCTGATCCTCAGCCCCAAGGCCGTAGCGCGGATCGAAAGCTATGATCCGGCATGGCCGCTGCCCAAGCTGTTCCGCCTGAAGAAGGGCGACAAGATCAACCAGGGCATTTTCGTCGGCGAAACGATCAACACGCCGTCGATGCTGGCAACCGAAGATTACATCGCCGCGCTCGAATGGGCGAAGTCGATCGGCGGGCGCAAGGCCTTGTTCGAACGCGCTGACCGCAACGCCAAGATCGTCAAGGACTGGATCGAGGCGAAGCCGTGGCTGAAGAACATGGTTTCCGACCCGGCCAAGCGCACCAACACCGGCGTCTGCATGAAGTTCACCGGCGAATGGTACGACAGCCTTTCGCCTGAGGATCAGGCCGCGGTGCCCAAGAAGATCGTCAAGCTGCTGGAAGAACGCCACGTCGGCTATGATTTCAACGGCTATCGCGATGCCCCGCCGTCCCTGCGCATCTGGTGCGGCGGCACGGTCGAGGCGGAGGATATCGAACGCCTCCTGCCGTGGATCGAATGGGCCTACGAAACCGTCAAGAACGGCTGATCTAATCCTTGTGCCCCCGCCAATGGCGGGGCGTACTCCCGTGCATCAACCCCAGCAGACTGGGCTCCTGTAATCGCAGGAGCGCACACAGGAATTTACCATGACCAAACCCAAAGTACTCATCTCTGACAAGATGGACCCGAACGCCGCCCGCATTTTCGAAGAGCGCGGCTGCGATGTCGATGTGATCACCGGCGAAACGCCTGAAGAACTGATCGCCCGCATCGGCGAATACGATGGCCTCGCCATCCGTTCCTCGACCAAGGTGACCAAGGCGATCCTTGACGCGGCGACCAGTCTGAAGGTCATCGGCCGCGCCGGGATCGGGGTCGACAACGTCGATATCCCCTATGCCAGTTCCAAAGGCGTGGTGGTGATGAACACCCCGTTCGGCAACTCGATCACTACCGCAGAACATGCAATCGCGCTGATGTTCGCGCTGGCGCGGCAAATTCCCGACGCCAATGTCCAGACGCAGGCGGGCGAGTGGCCCAAGAGCGGCTTTATGGGCGTGGAGCTGACCAACAAGACGCTGGGCCTGATCGGGGCGGGCAACATCGGCTCGATCGTGGCCAGCCGCGCGCTTGGCCTCAAGATGAAGGTGATCGCCTATGATCCCTTCCTGACGGAGGATCGCGCGGTGGAAATGGGCGTGGAGAAGGTCGATCTCGACACGCTGCTGTCGCGCGCCGATTTCGTCACGCTGCACACCCCGCTGACCGATGAGACCCGCAACATCCTCAGCCGCGAACGGCTCGAAGGGGCGAAGAAGGGCATCCGCATCATCAACTGCGCGCGCGGCGGGCTGATTGACGAGGCGGCGCTGAAGGATTGCCTCGAAAGCGGCCAGGTCGCAGGCGCGGCGCTGGATGTGTTCGCGGTCGAACCGGCGAAGGAAAACCCGCTGTTCGGCGCGCCCAACTTCATCTGCACCCCGCACCTTGGCGCATCGACCACCGAAGCGCAGGTCAATGTCGCGCTGCAGGTGGCCGAACAGATGGCCGATTACCTCGTCAACGGCGGCGTCACCAACGCGCTCAACATGCCTTCGCTCTCGGCCGAGGAAGCGCCCAAGCTGAAACCTTACATGGCGCTCGCTGAAAAGCTCGGCAGCCTTGTCGGGCAGCTGGCGCACGGCAATCTGACCAAGATCAGCATCGAACGCGAAGGCGCGGCGGCGGAACTTTCGGGCAAGCCGATCACCGGCGCGGTGCTGGCGGGCTTCATGCGCCGCTATTCGGACACTGTGAACATGGTCAACGCGCCGTTCCTAGCCAAGGAGCGCGGGCTGGAAGTGTCGGAAATCCGCCAGACCCGCGATGGCGCGTTCAACACGCTGATCCGCGTTTCGGTCGAAACCGAACAGGGCACGCGCTCCGTTGCAGGGACGCTGTTCGGCAAGGATGCGCCGCGTCTGGTCGAGATTTTCGGCATCGGCATCGAAGCCGATCTGGATGGCCACATGCTGTACGTCGTCAACGACGACAAGCCGGGCTTCATCGGCCGCATCGGGACGCTGTTGGGATCGAAGGGCATCAACATCGGCACCTTCAACCTCGGTCGCCGGGATGCAGGCGGCGAAGCGGTGCTGCTGCTGAGCCTCGACGAGGAAGTCGGCCCTGACGTGATCGCCGAAGCCGCCGGGGTCGAAGGGGTCAAGACAGTCAAGGCACTCAGCTTCTGATCATGCAATTCGCCACCCGGATGCGGTCGCGGCTGTCGCCGGGTGGCAAACCCCTTCACGCCTCTGTGATTGATCGCTAAGCGCGCATGCGATGAACAAAAGCTCTGATCTCCTGCCCGAAGGGCTTGAAGACCGCCTGCCGGCTTCTGCCGCGAGGATCACCCGCGCAATGCGCGCGTGTCTGGATGTGCTGGACGCGCACGGATACGACCGGGTGCGTCCGCCGCTGCTCGAATTCGAACGAACGCTGGCAAGCCGTATGCCTGCCGGAGTGGCGACGCAGCGGTGTTTCCGTTTCGTCGATCCGGTCAGCCTGCGCACTCTTGCGCTCCGCAGCGATATTACCCCGCAGATCGGACGCATCGCCGCCACCAGCATGGCCACTGCGCCGCGCCCGCTGCGGTTGGCCTATTGCGGTGACACCGCCGTGATCAAGGCCAGCCAGCTCGACCCGGCGCGCGAACGTTTGCAGCTTGGCGGGGAACTGATCGGGGCCGATACCGTCGCCGCGGCGAGCGAGATTGTCACCACCGCGATCGAGACCTGTCAGGCTGCGGGCCTTTCGGGGATTTCGGTCGATTTCACTCTGCCCGACCTCGTAGACACGCTCGCAGCGCAGGATGCGGCGCTGGATGCGGAGACGGTCGAAGCGATCCGGCGCGAACTGGATACCAAGGACGCCGGCGGATTGAAGGCGGTGGGCGGGGCGGATTACCTGCCGCTGCTTTATGCCACCGGCCCCTTTGCCGAGGCGCTTGATGCGCTGCGTGATTTTGACAAGGCCGGGGCGCTCGCCTCGCGGATCGAAGGGCTGGCGGCGATTGCCGGACGCATCGGAGACAGCGCGCGCATCACGCTCGACCCGACCGAGCGGCACGGGTTCGAATACCAGTCATGGCTGGGTTTCACCCTCTATGCCGAGGGCGTACGCGGCGCCGTGGGCCGGGGCGGAACCTATCGCATCGGCGGCAGCGACGAGGCGGCGACCGGGTTCACGCTCTATCTCGATCGCCTTGCCGAAGGAGCGGCTGAGCCCGATGCGGCGCGCAAGGTCTATCTCGCGCTCGGTCACGATCCCGCCGCCGCCGCCAAGCTGCGCAGCGAAGGCGCGCGGACTATCGCCCAGATCGGCGAAAACGAAGACCCCGCCGCATTGGGCTGCACCCACGTGCTGCGCGGCACGGAGACTGCGCCGCTCTAACCCGTGACCGCGTCCAGAAACGCGATTACCGCCTCGCTTTGCGCGGCGCCTGCTTCAGTGCCCAGTTCGCGGTTCATGCGGCTGTGGTCGATGTCGGAGATCGGCACCGCGCTCGCATCCGCCCCTGCCTGCGCGAGCGCGGTCATCAGCGCCTCGGTCTGGCTTTTGGCCATTGCGCGTTCGGCGACGTAGAGGCCCAGCCAGTGCGGCGCATCCGGCCCGCCGACATGAGTGATGGGCGAAAGCGCCGCCTGCCGCGCGGGATCCCGCCCGAAGGCGCGATTGTAGATCTGCCAGACCTGCGGCCCGCCTTCGGCCATGTTGGCGGCGACATCGTAGCCCGCCCCGTCAAGCAGCACCACGCCCCGGATCGCGCCGAATGCATCGCCCGCATATGCCGGATCGGTAGCCAGCAGCGCCGCCAGATGCGCGCCCGCGCTGTGGCCCATCAGCACGATATTGCCCGGATCGAAGCCGATTGCTGACGCCTGCCCCAGCAATGCGCGCAAGCCTTCGCCAAGATCGGCGGCCTGCTGTTCCACCGTCACATCGGGCACCAGCCGGTATCCGGCGGAGGCGAAGTAATATCCGGCATCGTTGAAGAAGGCGGGCTTGGTCTGCACCGCCTGATGGCTGCCCATCGTCCATCCGCCACCGTGGATGAAGACCACCAACGGCAGCGGCTCGACCGCGTCCGCCGGTTCGTAGACATCGACCTGCTGGCGCTGATGTTCGCCATAGATCACCGTGCGATCGGGCTTCGCCAACGCCTGATAGGGATTGACCAAACCCGCCGCGCCGCGCGCTCCGCCTGCACCGGACCGGCGTTGCTCCATGCGACTGCGCAATTGCGCGGCGCAATCGCTCGACAATTCGGAACGTTTTTCGCGCAAGCATTCCCTTATCGCGCCGCTATCCCGCGCCCCTTCCTGCGCACAAAGATCGCGGATTTCCGCCACACATTCACGCGGCAGGCGGTTCTGGCCTTGCGATTGCGCCAACAGCGGCAGGGCGATCATAGCGCTGGCAGCAGCGCCAAGCGCCAGAATGGCTCCGGGAAATTTCATGGGTGAGGTCATTCGGCGGGCTCCCACAATCAAGCTGTTATTCACACTCAAAAGATTATAGCCTGACAGGCAATCGAGGTTTTCAATATTCCGGGTGACGCGCATGATCGATACCAAAGCAACCCTTCTTACCTGTGTCGCAAGCCTTGCGATCATTGCAGCGCCCGCATCGGCCAGCGTCGATGAATACAGCGTGGACGGGGGATCGGTTGCGACGATATCGCTTCAGGTGTGCTCAGCCGAAAGCCAGCTTGCGGTGCGCGGCGACACCGGTACCGATCTCGATTTTGTCCTCACCGATCCAGCAGGAGGAATGGTGCATTCGGACGAAGGGGTGGACGATTACCTCAGCATCGTGATCGAGAAAGAGGGCGATGATTGCGCCCCCTATTCGCTCGCCGTGTCGAACCTTGGTGAAGAGGCCAACGCCTTTACCGTCGTGCTCGAACCGATTGTCGAAAGCTCCGTCCGGATCGAGAAATACATCATCCAGGCGAACGAGACGCGCACGCTCGATTTCAAGGCTTGCGGAACCTCGGCAGCGGTGTCGGCGCGGGGCGATGGCGACACCGATCTCGATTTCATTATCCGCAATTCGGACGAAGGCGTCGTCCACGAAGACGCGGGCGAAACCGATGAAACCTCGGTGACGTTGGCGGGCCTGCTTTCCGATTGCGAGACGTTCCAGATGGAGGTCGCCAACCTTGGCGATGTCTACAACGCGCTGATGGTGGTGGTGGAACCCAAGGGCGCTGACCCTGCGCCCTTCGCCGGAACGGCGCCCAGCACCACGCTCGCAGGTGTCCGGTTGGCCGATGGCGGCGTAGCAGGCGGTGCCGTCACCCTTGCCGAAACCGAAGGCGCGGGCGAATACCGGGCAGAGGCCAATTCGACGCTGAAGGTCAATCTGCCCGTCTGCGGCATGACCCGCATGGAAGTGCGCGGCGATGGCGATACCGATCTCGATTTCACCGTCACCGATGCCGAAGGCACCGTGGTTCATTCAGATGTCGACATGTCCGACGTGACCTTCGCCACGCTCAAACCGAGCGGCGAGTGTGAGACTTTCGCGGTCGAAGTGTCCAACCTCGGCGATGTCTACAATGTCTTCAACGTCGCGCTGACCGCGGCGGACGCCTTGCGCGGGCCGCTGGGGCCGGGCGAATACCGGGTCAACGCCAATTCCGCGACCAAAGTGGCGCTGCGGGTGTGCGACGTGACGAAGGTCCTGGCGAGCGGCGATGGCGACACCGATCTCGATTTCGATGTCACCGATGCCACCGGATCATCGGTCCATTCGGATTACGACATGACCGATCGCACCAGCTTTACCCTCGATCCCAAGGGTGCCTGTGCCGATTACGCGATGTCGGTCGACAATCTGGGTGATGTCTTCAACACGCTGACTATCGCCTTTGGCGGAGAGGATGCGGTGTTCGCCGGACAGGGCACAGAGGGCAAGGCCAAGCCGGGGGCGGCGACAAGCGATCGCAATATCTCGATCCTGAACCAGACCGGGGAAACGATCAGTTCGATCTTCTGGTCGAACTCGGCAACGCTCGACTGGGGCGATGACAAGCTGGCGGGCAGCGGCGTGCTGGCCGGGGGGCAGCAATGGAACGTCAATGTCAGCGACGGATCGCAGGCCTGCCTGTTCGATTTCAAGGTGGTGACGCAGAGCGGGCGCGAGATCGAAATGGCTCGCGTGAATGCGTGCGAAACCGCGATGGTGGAATTCGGCGGATAGCGATTGGCCGGGGCGGCGCGCTTCGCGCTTTCCTACAGCGGCATGGCCGGGGCATGATCTGTTGGCGGTCGAAAATCCCGCCAGCATCGGCGTGTAAACGGCAAGGAGGCGCAACGGTGATGAAAAGTCACACCCCTTTGGCGATTAAGCTCTTTAAATCAGTTGCTTGCCGGGGGCTGGATATTTTTAAAGCACCCATTTCACTGTTCCACCGCGCAGCGCACTTGCCCTCCACCGTTCAAGCCCCTAACCCCCGCCCGTTTGTCGAAACTTCAGTGAAAGTGTTTGAATGGCCAACGTCACCGTAATCGGCGCCCAGTGGGGCGATGAGGGCAAGGGCAAGATCGTCGACTGGCTGGCGAGCCGGGCCGATGTCGTCGTGCGTTTCCAGGGCGGGCACAACGCCGGGCACACACTGGTGATCGACGGCAATGTGTTCAAGCTCTCGCTGCTGCCATCGGGCATCGTGTCGGGCACGATGAGCATGATCGGCAATGGCGTGGTGCTCGATCCCTGGGCGCTGCGCAGCGAGGTGGAGAAGCTCGAAAGTCAGGGCGTCGTGATCAATGACGACAATCTGGCGATTGCGGACAATTGCCCGCTGATCCTGCCGCTGCACCGCGATCTCGACGGCTTGCGTGAAACCGCTGCGGGCAAGGGCAAGATCGGCACCACCGGGCGCGGGATCGGCCCGGCATACGAAGACAAGGTGGGCCGCCGCGCTATCCGCGTGTGCGACCTTGCCCACTTGGATGATCTGGAGCCACAGCTTGACCGGCTGTGCGCGCACCACGATGCGCTGCGCGCCGGGTTCGATCAGCCTCCGGTGGATCGCGAGGCGCTGCTTGCCGAACTGCGCGATGTCGCACCGTTCGTTCTGCGCTTTGCGCAGCCGGTGTGGAAACGGCTGAAGAAGGTGCGCAAGGCCGGGGCCAAGATCCTGTTCGAAGGCGCGCAGGGCGTGCTGCTGGATGTCGATCACGGCACCTATCCGTTCGTCACCAGCTCCAACACCGTAAGCGGCACGGCCGCCAGCGGCAGCGGGCTCGGACCCAATTCGACCGGCTTCGTGCTGGGCATCGTGAAAGCCTACACCACCCGCGTCGGCAGCGGCCCGTTCCCGACCGAGCTTGAGGACGAGGTCGGCAAGGGCATTGGTGAGCGTGGCCATGAATTCGGCACTGTCACCGGTCGCCAGCGGCGCGTCGGCTGGTTCGATGCGGTGATCGTGCGCCAGACCTGCGCGATCAGCGGGGTGACGGGCATCGCGCTGACCAAGATCGACGTGCTCGACGGGCTGGAGACGGTAAAGATCTGCACCGGATACCGGCTGCGCGGCAATGTGCTCGACTATCTGCCCAGCCACGCCGGGGATCAGGCCGCGGTGGAGCCGATTTACGAGGAAATGGAAGGCTGGAGCGAAAGCACCGTGGGTGCTCGCAGCTATGCCGATCTGCCTGCCAACGCGATCAAGTACATCCAGCGCATCCAGGAATTGATCGAATGCCCGGTGGCGCTGGTTTCGACCTCGCCCGAGCGTGACGACACGATCCTGATGCGGGATCCGTTTGTGGACTGATGGCGGGATGAAGCGGTTTTTCGCTCTTGCGTTCCTGATGCTGCTCGAGGCCTGTGCCGGGCCTCCGGCGCAGGTGGTGGAACGATCAGGGCAGGGCGTAATTCTGCCGCAGGCGCCGGTGCTGCCCGATATCGCTGCAGGGACGCCGCTGGTCGCCGACTTCCTGCTGGTCGACAAGTCGGATCGCCTGCTGATCGCTTATGCGAAAGGCAAGCCGATCAAGGCCTATCGCGGCTTGCAGTTCGGCGACGCGCCGCAGGGACAGAAACGCTTCGAAGGCGACGAACGCACGCCCGAAGGGCGCTACACCATCGACACCCGCAACCCGCGCAGCAGCTATCACCTGAGCTTGCGCATATCCTATCCCAACGCCGCCGATCGGGCCTATGCCGAAAGCATGGGAAGATCGCCGGGCGGAGACATCTTCATCCACGGCCAGCCCAATGGCCTGCCGATGGGCCGGATGCCCGGCGACTGGACCGATGGCTGCATCGCGCTCAGCAATGCCGAGGTCGAGGAACTGTGGCAGCTGGTGCCTGACGGGACGCCGATCGAGATACGACCTTGACTTGATCTTGTTCTGTTCTACTCTCGTTCTCCTGTTGCAGGAGGCGAATCGATGACACAGCTGGACTATCAAGCCGCCGATTTTGACTATGGCGGGGCGCAGGACGCGGCGGGAGTTCCGGCGCGGGTGGCAATCTTCGCCGACCGCGCTTCGGTGCGTGGCGAGATCGCGGCGGACCTGGCCGGGGCTGGTTTTCGCACGATTGACGGCGGGGCGGTCGCTTCGCTGCTGGACGGGCCGATTGCCATGCTGGGCGATGTGGTGATGCTCGATTGTCCGGTCGTCGATGGCAAGTCGCTGGCGGCACTGGCGCGGCTGGATATGCGCGCGGCACGCAGCGGGGCGCATCTCATCGTATCGACCTCACTCGACGCGCTCGAAGATGTCTTCGCTGCGCTCGACCAGTCTGATCCGCAGATACTCGTGCAACCAAGCCGGGCGGAACGCGTCATCGCGGTGGGCCGGGTGTTGGCTGATATCGCTAACCCGCGCGTGCGGGAGATGACGGAGGTCGATCGCCTCAACCTGCTGCACCTTTCGCGCCAGGTGGAAGCGATCGCGCACAAGCTTGAAGGTCTTTCGGGGCGGGTCGAGACAAGCGAGCCGTCGCAGGGTGCGATGTTCTCGGCACCGGCGCGCGATGATGGCCTGCTGATCGAGCGGGGAGAGGGCAATCGATTCAACGCCGCTCGCCCGCCGCTGCCCGATCCGCGCCATGTGCGCCGGATCATCTCGGCAAGGCAAGCGCGGGCGAAGTTCTTCGATGCCGAATTGTTCGCCGATCCCGCGTGGGACATGCTGCTCGATCTTACGGCGGCGCAGGCGGAGCATCAGCGGGTGTCCGTGACTTCGCTGTGCATCGCTGCCGGAGTTCCAGCAACAACGGCGCTGCGCTGGATCAAGCAGTTGGTCGATAGCGGCGTGTTCGTGCGGGTCGACGATCCCAGCGACCGGCGCCGCGCATTCATCGGCCTGAGCGATCAGTCAGCGAGCGCGATGGCGCGCTATTTCGCCGAGGTCGAAGCTCCGCTGTTGCAACAGGCGGCGTGACCCTACCGCTGTGGTGGCTGGCGCAGGACGACGGTTAGACCGCCGCCAGCCTTGGGGCATCGGTTTGATGCTCCCGTCGCAAACGGGCAGTCAGTGTTGGTGCAAACGACCCGTCTCGCATCCGCTCGCGCCCGCGCAAGGATCGTCGCCGGGACATTTGCATCGGTGCAGACCGTGTCCGCTTCTCCCAGCAGTCGCGCCTGCTTGAGCGTTAGATCGTCCGGATCGGTGCTTGCGAGGCTCAAAACCACCGTCCGATCCGCTTCGACCGAATCCGCGCCGGCAAGCCATTGGTCCACGCGCTCGGCCGAATTGGGATCAAAGGGATCCAGCGCTCCGCCTTCGCCCAAGGCCGCATCCAGCGCCCGACGCCGCTGCCCCGCGTCGGGATAGGCGCTGCGCAGCGCATCGCGCGCAGCAAATAGCCGCGCGGCCAATTCACCCAGCGATTGCGGCAACAACCGCTCCAGCCGCAGCCGCAGGTGTTTGGCCAGACCCGCCGACGCTCCGCCCGTTGCAACCGCGATCAACACCGGATCACGATCGAGTATGCTGGGCGTGGTGAAGTCGCAAAGGTCAGGCCGGTCCACGACGTTCACCAGCATCCCCGCGCAGCGCAGGTTGATCGCCGCCACTTCGCAGGCCTTCGCATCGTCAAAGGCGACGAAGGCCAACCGCACGCCCTCGTCAATTGCACGCTGCTGATCGTCGATCACGATCCCGCCTGCGCGCTCGACCAGGCGCCGCTTGGGTTCGGCTGCGTCGCCATCGCCCAGCACCAGCACCGTTTGCCCGGCAATCCGGTGAAACAGCGGGAGGCTGTGCAGTTCGCTCATGCGAGCCAGTCGGGCACCCGTTCGGCATCCATGATCGAACCGGCATCGATCCGGTCTGCCACCACGGCAAAGCGGTCTTCGTCCACCAGTACCTCAGCCACGAACCCGCGCGAGTTGTAGCTTGATGCCATGGTCGCGCCATAGGCCCCGGCGGTGCGGAACACGGCGAGATCGCCGCTTTGCAAGCGATCACACTCGCGGCCCATGGCAAAGGTATCGCCCGTCTCGCAGATCGGGCCGACGATATTGGCGGTCATCTGTGCGCCGTCGGGCTGCACCGCTTCAAAACCGTGATAGGCGCCGTAAAGGGCAGGGCGCGCCAGATCGTTCATCGCCGCATCGACAATCACGAAAGGATCATTGATCCCGCGCTTGACCCGCACCACCCGCGTCAGCAGCACCCCGGCATTGCCTGCGATCACCCGGCCCGGTTCGAAGATCAGGGTAACGCCCCAGTCTTTCGTCACGCGGGCAACCATCGCGCCGTATTCGGACGGCGGGGGCAGCACTTCGCCCTTACGATAGGGAACGCCCAGGCCGCCGCCCAGATCGACATGGGTGATAACATGGCCCGCGCAGCGCAGGCTCGAAACCAGTTCACCCAGCTTGGCAAAGGCCGTTTCCAGCGGAGCCAGATCGCCCAGCTGGCTGCCGATATGCACCGCCACGCCGCGCAGGTTGATGCCCGGTTGCCCGGCCAGCTTGCCGAAAATCTGCCCGGCTTCGTTAATCGGCACGCCGAATTTGTTGTCGGCCTTCCCGGTCGAGATCTTGTCATGCGTCCCGGCATCGACATCGGGATTGATCCGCAGCGCGCACTGCGCCGTCAGACCCATCTCCGCCGCGATTTCGGCAAGCTCAAGGCCCTCTTCCTCGCTTTCGATGTTGAATTGCCCGATCCCGGCTTGCATCGCGGCGCGCAATTCCGCCGCAGTCTTGCCGACCCCGGAGAATACGATCTTCTCCGCGGCAATCCCGGCGGCCAGCGCACGGCGCATTTCCCCAACGGAAACCACGTCTGCACCATAGCCCTGTTTCTGCAGGACCTTGAGCACGGCCAAGTTGGGATTGGACTTCACCGCGAAGGCGATCAGCTTGTCCGGCACACCGTCCAACGCTTCGCGGAAGACGCGCGCGTGCCGTTCCAGCGTGGCGCGCGAATAGACATAGACGGGGGTGCCGACTGCATCGGCAATATCCGGCAGCGGCACGTTTTCGGCGTGCATGACGCCGTTCTTGATCTCAAAATGGTCCATCAGAAACTGGTCTTGGTGTCGTCGATATCATTCCGGCGGCAGGTCGAAGGGGTCGTCCGCCCGTTCTTCTGACCGACGTCGCAATTCCACGCTGCGCTCCGGCGCGGCGAGCGCTTCGAGTTCGAGCAATTGCTCGGCATCGGGACGCGCTCCCTCGCCATAAGGCGCCGGAGGAAGATTGGTTCCCTCCACTGGCTCCAGCGCGGTGCGCGCGCCGCAGGCGGAAAGCGCGGCTCCGGCGATCAGGATCACTGCAAGGCGCATCATTTCTCCGTCCCGGTTTCGCGTGCGAGGCGTTCGCGCGCCTCGGCCACGCGCTGCCTTACCTGATCGGGCGCGGTGCCGCCATAGGAGGCGCGCGCGGCCACCGATGCCTCGATCGACAACGCGCCGAACACGCTTTCATTGATGCGCGGGTCAATCGCCTGCAAATCGGCCAGCGCCAGTTCCTCAAGCGAGCAGCCTTTGGCATCGGCCAGCTTCACCGCTTCGCCGGTGATGTGGTGCGCTTCGCGGAAAGGAATGTCGGCGGCGCGCACCAGCCAGTCGGCAAGGTCGGTCGCGGTTGCGTGGCCGGCCTGCGCAGCGGCGCGCATCCGCTCAGCCTTGAATGTGGTCTCGGCGATCATCCCCGTCATCGCGGCAAGCGACAGGTCGAACAGGCCGGCGGCTTCGAACACCGGCGGCTTGTCGTCCTGCATGTCCTTTGAATAGGCGAGCGGCAGGCCCTTCATCGTGATCATCAGCGAAGTCGCCGCGCCGATGATCCTGCCCGAATGCCCGCGCACCAGCTCCGCCGCGTCGGGATTGCGCTTTTGCGGCATGATCGAGGAGCCGGTGGAAAGGCTGTCGGGCAGGGATGCAAAGCCGAAGGGCTGGCTGGCCCACAGGATCAGTTCCTCCGCCAGACGCGACAGGTGGATCGCGCATTGGCTTGCCGCCATCAGGTAATCGAGCGCGAAATCGCGGTCTGACACGGCGTCGAGTGAATTGCGCGTAGGCTCGCGGAAATCGAGCGCGCTTGCGGTCGCCTGACGGTCCAGCGGGAAGCCCGTCCCCGCAAGCGCGGCGGAGCCGAGCGGGCATTCGTTCAACCGATCCTGCGCCGCGGAAAAGCGCGAAGCGTCGCGGGTCAGCATCTCGAAATAGGCCATCAGGTGATGCCCCAGCGTCACCGGCTGAGCGGTCTGCAAATGGGTGAAGCCGGGCATGATCGTGGCAGCGTGTTCATCGGCACGTTCGACCAGCGCGGCCTGAAGCACGGCAATTCCCGCCAGCGCACGGGCATTCGCGGCGCGCACCCACAGCTTGAAATCGGTCGCCACCTGATCGTTGCGGCTGCGCGCTGTGTGCAGCCGCCCGGCGACCGGGCCGATCAGCTCGGTCAGGCGCGCTTCAACGGTCATGTGGATGTCTTCGAGGTCCCAGTCTTCGGGCACGCCGTCGCGCTCGTATTCCTCGGCGATCCGGTCCAGCCCGTCGCTGATCGTGGCCGCGTCCGCCGCTGAAACGATCCCTTGCGCGCCCAGCATCGCGACATGCGCCTTGGACGCGCGGATGTCTTCGCGCCACAACGCCTTGTCGAACGGGATCGAAGCATTGATCTCGCGCATTATGGCGCTAGGCCCTTCGGCGAACCGCCCGCCCCACATTGAATTTCTGGAGTCGCTCATGTCTCGTTCGATTGCTCTTGCTGCACTTGCGGCTTTCGCCCTTGCGGGCTGCGATAGTGGCGCGGGGGACGCGGCGCAAGAAAGCGCTGCTGTTGATGCGTCAAGCTCCTCTGCGGTGCCGCCACAATTGCCGGGCCAGATGGTGCGCGCCTTTGCCGGGACGCCGCTGCCCGAACTTACACTGAGCGATCCGGAGGGAAATCAGCTGGATCTGGCATCGCTCGATCAGCCGGTGCTCGTCAATCTGTGGGCGACGTGGTGCGTGCCGTGCCGGGTGGAAATGCCTGCGCTGGATGCGCTGGCGGGGCAGATGGAGGGCGAATTGCGGGTGCTCACCATCAGCCAGGACGTGCGCGGGGCCGAGGTGGTTGCGCCGTTCTTTGCCCAGCAGGGGTTCGAGCGGCTTGAACCCTGGCTCGACCCGGACAACGACATGGCGGTGGAATTCTCCGAAGGTGGCCTGCTGCCGATGTCGATCCTGTTCGACGCCGATGGCAAGGAAATCCTGCGCGTCGCGGGCGATTACGAATGGGATAGCGAGGAAGCGATCGCTCAACTGCGCGAGGCGCTGGCCGAAAGCGCTTCGTAATCAGGCACGGTCAGGCCCAGCGGGCCGAGCGGGAAGCCGAACAGCCCGCTCATCAATTGCGCCTGTATCCGCGACGTTGGCCAGATCTGCGACAGCGGTGCAAGCAGCCGGTCGCGTATCGCGGGGTGCCAATCGGTGTCCGACTGGTACAGCGGGGTGAACAGCCGCGTGACCCATTGATACAGCCAGACATGATCGCGCCGCCAGCTGACCGCAAGGCGCAGCTTTTCATCCAGCGTACGTCCTTCCTCGATCCCGCGCGCGAGGCCCCATGCGTCGAGCAGCGCCATGTTGGCGCCCTGGCCCAGCTGCGGACTGGCCGAATGCCAGGCATCGCCAATGGCGATCATGCGCTCTCTTGTCGGAGGGTTCTGTGTGTGGTGGGCGTAGATCGCGAAGGTCAATTGTTCGCGCCGTTCGATCCGGTCGAGCAGCACGCCGGTATCGGGCCACAGCGCGCGCACCTGATCCTTCCATTGGTCCAGCGGGGTGTCGGCCCATGCGGCATAATCGGCGCGCTTCAGTGACCAGAAAAACGCGACTTCGGGGCCGGTTTCGCCCTTGCGCGTTCCGATCGGCAGCACGCCCACCATTTGCGCGGCGCGGCGATACCGCTGTTCGAGCAGATTGCCCGCAAACGGATCGCCGGGCAGGGTAGGCAGGCTCGCCCACAGCGCGCCGAATTCCAGCACGCCCTTGGGCTCGCTGTCGAAAACGGTGCGCCACCCCGTCGCATCAATCACCAGATCGAAAGCCGCAGTCGGTTCGCGTGTGTCGAACGTCAGCCGGCGCCCTGCCGCGTCCAGAGTGCTGCCGGTGACGGCGTGCCCCGTTTCAATCGCGATCCCGCGCCTCTGTGCCGCCTCAAGCAAGACGCCGAAAAGGCTCGCACGGTGGATGCCGATGCCGAACGCGCCCGGCACGCCCAGCTTGGAATAGGGCGCGTCGAGCACCGCCTTGCCGTGCTCCTCCAGCCCCAGCAGTGCATCGACCCGTGCCCCGCGCGCCAGCGTTTCGGCGGCCAGTCCCAGACGGTCCAGGACGGCCATGCCGCTTGGCTGGATCATCAGGCCCGATCCCACCGGGCCGGGTTCGTCGAACTGGTCGAATATGGTGATTTCGTGCCCTTGCGCATCCAGCAGGATCGCCGCGGCGAGCCCGGCCGGGCCACAACCTGCGATGGCAATGGAAAGACGCTTCATGGATAGCGCCATGGCGGATTGCGGGGCGCGAGCCAAGACGGATTTGGCGTTCCGCCTATGCGGTTTTTTCGGTCAGGTTGCGCTGCCGCTTGAGATGGATGCCGACGGGCAGGCAGATCGCTATCAGGGCCAGCATCCACAACCCGCCTGATGGGTCTGCGACGATCACTGCGACGAACAAGCCCACCGTGATGGCAAGGATCAGCGCGGGCAGAACCGGATGCCCGATTGCCCGAAACGGGCGGCGCATGTCGGGCCGCTGCCGCCGCAGCGCGAAATAGGCGGCATTGTACAGCACGCCTGCGAAAATACCCGTTGCCACCTGTATCTTGAATACGAAGACATAGGCTCCGCTGAGGATCATCGGCACGGCAAGGCCCGACCCGATCAGCATCGCCACCCACGGCGTTCCGCCCTTGTTGACCTTGAGCGCGCTCTTCAGGAACAGGCCGTCGCGGGCCATGCCGAACAGGATGCGCGGATGGGTCATGGATACCGCGTTGAGCGTCAGCAGCGCCATGACTGCGGCGGCAACCCCTGCCACCTTCACCCCGGCCGGACCGAGCAGGCTTTCGATCATGATCGCGACCGGAAGATCGGACGAACGCAAGGTCTCGATATCGAGCACGGTGAACACGCAGAGGTTGATGCCGAGATAGACCACCAGAATGATCACCGCCGATCGGAAGAAAGCGCGCGGGATGTTCCGGGCCGGGTCCTTGTCCTCCTCGGCGAAGAATGTCGGCCCTTGCCAGCCGTCATAGGCGCCAAGCACGATCTGCAGCGCGGTGATCAGCGCGACCCAGCCGATTGCCGCCTCTGCCGGAGAAGTGGCTGCTAGGGGCTGGCTGGGTGGGGCGGAAGCCGGGTCCATGATCAGCGCCGCGACGATCACCCCGCCCAGCAGGGCAAGCTTGATCGACAGGCCGACAATGTTCGAGATGCGCCCTTCTTCGACGCCGAACAGGTTCAGCACGGTGACCGCGCCGATCGCGGCAAGGGCCAGTGGGACTGTATAGTCCTGCAACGATGGGATAGCGATGGCGAGGAATTCCACGAAGGCGAGCGCTAGCGCGGCAGCCCCTGCGACATATCCGGCCCAGATAGCCCATCCTGCCAACAGGCCCATCCCGTCACCGAATGCCTCGTGCACGGGCACATAGATCCCGCCAGCGCGGGGCAGTGCGGTCGTGAGCTCCGAGGCGACATTGACCGACAGCAGGACGTAAATCCCGCCCAAGGCCCATAGCAGCATGGCGATCCAGAACACCGGCACTTCGTTGGCGACAACGCCCGGCGTGCGTAGAATGCCTGCGCCGATTACCGATCCGGCCATGATGGCGATGGCAAATGGCAGGCCCAGCCGCTTCTGAAGCCCGCCTGTCGTCGCTTCGCCGCTCATGCGAACGCTGGCTCGCAAGAATACGGTTGGCAGGCAGTTTTCAAGCGATCTCGCGATACGCAGCGGGCGGGTTCCGGTTGCACCATTTTCCCCACCCCCTTGAATGGTAGAACCCCGGTGAGCGGCCGGGTCGCATTACCGTCCACCGGGGTTCAATCGGTCTGAGCCCTCCCCCAAGGGCGCAGAGCACGAAGGACAAGATTCGCCTGTCGCCGCCAGCGCATACTGCCGGAGCGGGTTCGGTGTCAGCTTGTCCAGAACGTTGCCGAATAGATGCGGCCTAATCCACCCTTCGGTCAAGCGGCAGGAGCGTCAAAAAAGCGTCAAAACGCCAGATTTCCAGGCGTTTCAGGCAGTGCGCGGGTCGGTAGGAATGAGATCGGGCCAGCCGAAACGATCCCACGCCTCGACCAGGCCGATCCTTTCGGCGAAGGCCATGAAATCGGGGTGGCGGATGGTGCGGTTGATCGGGTCGATATCGATCCAGAGGTTCATCAGGCCGAACATGTTGGCCGGATGGATGCGCTCGGAATAGATCTTCATGACAAGATCGCTGTGGCCCATGAAAATCGCTGGGAAGACGATGGTGGAATCATAGGGATCGGGCATGGTCGCATGCAGTCCGTCGAGCATCTGGCAATAGGCTAGTCGGTCGGCCTCGTTCCCGCTGTAAATGCCACGCGCGGCAAAGGCGAAATAGGCATCGCGCGCGGCATCATCCATCGGAGGCATGCCGGGCGGCCGCATCAGGGTTGAGCCGAGATAGACGCGCGTATCGAAATGGCTCTTCATCGCCGCTTCGTGATCGCCGGCAACAAGATGCGCGAGCGCGAGCCAGACTGTCGGGGCACCCATATCGGCCATGCGCTGTCCCGCTTTCAGTGCCTTTTCAACCTCGCCGATGCCCAGATAGGCGGACGTCAGCATTGCGTAGTTGCGGGGATAGGCGGGATCGCGATCCACCGCTTCCTCAACATATGGCAGCGCTTCGCGAGCCTTGCCGAGATAGAGCAGGCACGATCCGAGCCGGGAGCAGACATCGGCATCGTTGGGATCGCGGGCATAGGCCTCGAACGCCATTTCCAGCGCACGGGCGGGATTGAACCGGGTCCATTCGTCGATGCCGAGGATCGAGAATGCGTGCCCCTGGCCGGGATCAAGCGCGATGGCGCGCTGGGCACAGCGGGCGGCTTCGGCTGATTCCTCAACCCGTTCGAGGCTGGGAGTGATCGCGGCCGTCATGATGTGCGCATTGGCGAGCGCCGTCCAGCATTCGGCGAATTCCGGGTCGATCTCCAATGCTTGCTTCAGGAATTCGATCGCCTTTTCGAACGCCCCTTCAACCCCGATGCGTTGGCTCATCGCGCGCGCCTGAAGGAACAGGGCGTAGGCTTCGCGGTCGCGGGTCATCCGGCGCGACGGGGCGGGTGATGCGGCAAGGCCCAAGGCGCGGCAGATCGCCGCAATGATGTTGGCGCTGATCACCTTGCGAGATTCGAAGAAGTCCTCGACCGAACCGGTCAGCCGGTCCGACCAGGCCTGTGTGCCTGTTTGCCCGCTGATGAGCGCAATGCGAACTTCGACCCCATGTTCGTCCCGCCGGACCTCCCCTTCGATCAGGTGGGACACGCCCAGATCGGACGCAATTTCGGTGAGTGTGCGGCTCTTGTCTGCCGTTGCGATGACCGAAGTGCGCCCGGCCACGGCGATGCCCTGTATTCCGGCAAGCCGGTCGGTCAGTTCATCAACAATGCCTTCAGCCAGAAATAGCTTGCCGCCCACGCTGTCGAATTGTTCGAATGGCAAGACGGCGAGCGTCGTCTGGTGGGCGACACGATTGAACGTTCGATAGGACGGAAAACGCGCCCTCGCAGCTTCAAGCAATCGCTCACCATCGGCTTTGGAAGCGTTGCGGATGGCCTGCGATAGGGCGGCCCGCAGGCGGGCATCGACATGCTCGCGCCGGGTGGTGATCCATTCATCGAATTCGGCGTTGAGCGGAGGCCCCTGAAGCAGGGGGCGGTTTCCGATTTCGAGCAATTCGTCGATTGCCGCATCGGGATTTTCCGAAGCGACAGCGGTTTCGAGATCGAACAGGTCGCAGGCAAGGCTTCCCGGTGCGAGCGCCACTTCGGCGCGTGACACCATGAGATTGTCGATCCGGTGCTCCGCCAGCTTGCGCTTCAGATCGAGCAGGCATTGGCGCAGGCTGGCCTTGGCTTGCGGAAGGAAGCGATCGGGCCACAGCAGCCGTGCCAGCGATTCGCGATCGATCGCGTGATCGGGTTCAAGGAAAAGGATCGCCAGCAACAGGCTTGCGCGCCGGTTGCTCAAGAGGATCGGTTCGCCATCGGCTGCTTCAAGCCGGAATTCGCCGAATAGACTTGCCTTCAACGATCCCTGCGCTGCCACGGCAGCTTTCGCATATCCCAAGGTGCACTACTCCCCCGCGGCGCAGACTACATCCAATCTGCCGCAATGCAATCGCGCATGGTAAACGCTCGCGCGCGGCAGTGCCCGCCACGCTTGCGGCTCTAATCTGGTCTGCGTTTTTCGGATGGAGTGCGGAATGGTGGGCGATGACAGGCTCGAACTGCCGACCCTCTCGGTGTAAACGAGATGCTCTACCAACTGAGCTAATCGCCCGCTTCCGTCTTGCGGAGAAGCGCTATCTAGCGCCAAAAAGTTCAAAATCAATTGCGCATGTGGTGTGAAATGCATTCGCTCGCTAAAGGCGCGGGCGATGAGCGCGCAAAATCTCCTTGTCCTTGGCACTGGCGGAACGATCGCCGGTTCGGCTGCGTCGGCGACGGGGCAATCCTATGCGGCGGGCGAAATCTCGCTCGACGCGATGATCGCGGATATTCGCGGCCTTGGCCTGACAGTTGAACTGGTGCCCAAACCCATTGCCCGGATCGGGTCGCAGGATATCGGTTGGGATCAATGGGACGCGCTGCATGGGGAGATCATCGCCGCTCAGGCTGATCCCGCGATCGCCGGAGTGATCATCACTCATGGCACCGATACGGCGGAGGAAACCGCCTTTCTGCTCGATCTGACGCTGGATGCGGGAAAGCCGGTGGTGATGGTGGGGGCGATGCGTCCGGCCGATGCGGTGGGCAGCGACGGGATGCGCAATCTGGCCAATGCAATCCGCGTCGCGAGCGATCCCAAGGCGCAGGATCGCGGCGTGATGGTGGTGATGGGCGACACCGTCTTCGCCGCAAGCGATGTGCGCAAGGCGGCGACTTCGAATATAGACGCGTTCAAGGGCTATCCGCGCGGGCCGATTGCGCGGGTGACGCCGTCCAGCCTCGACTGGTTCGCACCCGCTCACCGGGTCGGCAGCACGGCGCGCTTTCAATGGCCCGAGGCTCTGCCCCGCGTCGCGATCCTGACTGCTGGCGCGGGCATGGATGCCATGCCGGTCAAGGCGCTGCTTGGCATCGGGTGCAAGGGTATCGTCATTGCCGGCATGGGGCAGGGCAACGCCCCGCGCGTGGTGCTGGACGCGCTCGCAGAGGCGGTGCGCGACGGAGTGCCGGTGGTGCGATCATCGCGTGTCGATGAAGGCATGGTGGATCGCAATGTCGAAGTTGATGACGACGCCTACGGCTTCGTCGCTGCCCGCGCGCTAGGCCCGGCAAAATCGCGGATATTGCTGATGCTGCTGATCGCCAGCGGGGTCACTGATGCGAAAGCGGTGCAGGCGGCGTTTGACGGCGACTGATGCGAGAGGCGGTCTTGGCCCGCCAGCCGAGCCTCAGTCCCGTCGCTGTTGCCCATAAAGCAATGCAGCGGCGCCGCGCACAAAGGCGTCCCAATTGACCAGCTTCGTGGCGAGGCCGCGTGATGACTCGTGCCCGGTCGCAAAAAAGGTCCAACGGGTGATGATCTGGTCACCGTTATTCAGAAACGAACGGCCGTGGATATCGCGCCTGTTCAATTGGTTGACCAACTCCAGCAGCTCCTCGCGGCTCTTTCCTTCGGGCTTGAGCAGGTTGACGATGATCGACAGCGTGCGGCAATTGCTTGAAGTCGCCCTGTCTTCGCAGTTTTGCAGTTGCGCATTGGCTTCCAGACCATTCGGCAAGGTCAAAGTGAAGCCGTCATCGGTTTTCTTTACGTCAAGCGGGGGACGAAGCAGGCTGATGGCGTTGAGAAAATCCTGCTCTGACACAACACTCAAGGGATCGTTTGCCGATTGAGCTGCTGCCTGAACAGGCAATACTGCAAAACAGGCTGCAACCATCAGATGCAACGCCGCTTGTCTTGGATATTTCATGAACTGCACCTCCCTGTTTGCCATGTTAGCGGCAATTTTGTCCGGGAAACAAGGGAGGTGGTCTCATGCGGGCAACGGGTCCCCGCGCGATACGAGGACCCGTCCCGATCTGATCAGCCCCAGGGTGTGACGAGGTATTTCTCGCCGGTCTTCATCTGGCGATAATCGCTGATCGCTTCCTTGGTCAGCATTTCCTCAAGATTGACCTTGGCCTTGTAGCTCGATGCGAAGGTGGTGGTGAGGTTCTGCTGCACGCGGGTGCGCATGCGGATAACGGTTTCCATGCCCGCTTTCTGCAGGAACGGGGTGAGCAGCCAGCCCTGCACGCGCCATTGCAAGCCGTAAGACGGGGTCAGGATCGTCGGCCCAAGATCAAGCCGCCCGTACATGTACATCGACTTGTCCTGATTGGAGCCATAGCGCGAATATTCGCTCATCTGCGACGCGGCGACCTGTTCCATCGCCTTGAGCACGTGATCGGTGTTCTGGCCGCCGCCGATCGGATCGAAGCCGAGGAAGGCGCCGGTTTCCGCAATCGCGGCACGCAGATCGGCCATGTAGCTGTCGGCGGAGGAATTCACGACATATTGCGCCCCCGCCGCCTTCAGCATGTCGACGTGCTCCTGCTTGCGCACGATATTCACCAGCTTCATCCCGTCTTCGATGCAGATGCGGTTGAGCATCTGGCCAAGGTTCGAAGCAGCGGCGAGGTGGACGATGGCATCGTGGCCTTCCATCTTCGCGGTTTCGACGAAGCCCAGCGCCGTCATCGGGTTGACGAAGCTTGACGCGCCGACTTCGGAAGAATGATCGCCCAGCGGCAGGCACATCATCGCATCGGCAATGGCGTATTGCGAAAAGGCATTGCCGGGAACGCAGGCGACACGCTGGCCCATCAGCGCCTTGGCCATGTCGGAATCGCCCGTCGCGATCACCGTGCCTGCGCCTTCGTTGCCGGCGGGCAGACGCTGGCCGTGGCGGTTCTTCTGCCCGGTCAGGAACGGTTCGGGCATATTCGCCACCACCTTGCCGTGCGAATATTCGGCGTTCTCGAAATCGGCCGCGCTCGTCAGGATCGCGAGGTCGGACGGGTTGATCGGCGCGGCTTCCATCCGGACCAGCACCTGGTTGCCGGTGGGGGCGGGAAAGCTTTCCTCGCTGACTTCAAGCGTCAGCTTTCCGTCTGCGGTGAGCGTGGTGAACAGCTGTTTGCCGGTGGTTGTCATGCGGATTCCTCTCTTATTCGGGGTAGATTGCTTCGACGAAGTAGAGCCCATGGGGCGGTGCGTTAAGCCCCAATTCGGCGCGGTCCTTTGCAGCGAGTGCCTGTGCCATGCGTTCGACCGGCCAGCTGCCAGCGCCAACCAGTTTGAGGCACCCTACCATGCTGCGCACCTGATGGTGCAGGAAACTGCGCGCCGCGGCATGAATATGGATTTCAGGGCCGAAATCGGTCTCCACCTGTTCGACATCGAGCCGGTCGAGCGTCTTGACCGGATCGGCGGCCTGACAATGGACGGATCGGAAGGTCGTGAAATCGTGGCAGCCGACCAGCGCTTGCGCGGCGCGGTGCATCGCCTGCGTGTCGAGTTCATGCGCCACCTGCCACGCGCGGTCTCGCATCAGCGCGAGTGGGGCGCGGCGATTGACGATGCGATAGAGATAGCGCCTGCCGATGCAGGAAAAGCGCGCGTGCCAATCGTCGGCGACGATTTCGCAGCCGTTGATCGCGATCGGATCGGGGCGCAGATGCGCGTTGAGCGCTTCCATCAGGCGGAACGGATCAATATCCTTTTCCAGATCGACATGGCCGCGCATCGCCAGCGCGTGCACCCCAGTATCGGTTCGGCCCGCGCTGTGGAGGATGGCTTTCTCGCCCGTAATCCGCTCCAGAGCTTCCTCGATGGCCTGCTGCACGCTCGGCCCGTGCTTCTGGCGCTGAAGGCCCTGAAACGGGGAACCGTCGAATTCGAAGGTGAGCGCGAAACGGGTCAAGAAAGCTTCGTCCCTGCCGCCACCGGACGCCCGCGCAGGAAATCCGCAAGGTCCATTGCCGGCTTGCCCGCGCGTTGCAGGCGCAAGGGGCGCAAGGCTTGCTCGCCGCAGGCGATGGTGAAGCCGTCGTCCAGCACCGTCCCTGCCTCGCCAGAACCCTCTGCCTCCTCGGCCAGCAGCAGCTTCACCCGCTCGCTCTCCGCCCCGTTGGCGATCTCGAACCAGGCACCGGGGAAGGGGGCAAGGCCGTGGATGTGGCGTACGATTTCCGCCGCAGGCCGGGCCCAGTCGATCCGCGCCTCTGCCTTGTCGATCTTGGCGGCATAGGTCGCGGCCTCATCCTCCTGCCGGATGGGCGGGAAGGCGGGCAGATCGGCCAGCACACGCACCATCGCCGCGGCGCCCAGTTGGGCCAGTTCGACAGTGAGTTCGCCCGTGGTCTTTGACCCTATCGGCGTGGTCACGATGCTCAGCATCGGGCCGGTATCCAGCCCCGCTTCCATCTGCATGATCGTGACGCCGGTTTCCTCGTCTCCCGCCATCACCGCGCGGTGGATCGGCGCCGCCCCGCGCCAGCGCGGCAGGATCGAGGCATGGATGTTGAGGCAGCCATGCACCGGCGCATCCAGCACCGCCTGCGGCAGGATCAGGCCGTATGCCGCAACCACCGCGACATCGGCGTTGAGCGCGGCGAATTCGGCCTGCGCCTCTGCATTGCGCAGGCTTTTGGGCGTGCGCACCTCGATCCCCAGTTCTTCCGCCTTGGCGTGGACAGGCGAAGGGCGCAGCTGCTTGCCCCGGCCCGAACGGCTGGGCGGCTGCGAATAGACGCAGAGGATTTCATGCCCGGCCGCGTGCAGCGCAACCAGTGCAGGCACCGCGAAATCGGGCGTTCCCATGAATACTATCTTCATTTTTGGACGCATGATTTGGTCGCGGCTCTTCCTTGGCTTCGCGACTGCCCCTATCTCTCCCCCCATGGCATCGCAAGAGATCGAAGCACTATCATCGGCATTGGCCCGGCTTCCCGGCCTCGGGCCGCGCAGCGCGCGGCGGGCGGTGCTGTGGCTGGTGAAGAACCGCGAATCCGCGCTCCCCGCTTTGCTGGAGGCGCTGGATGCGGTTTCGCAGACGCTGGTCGAATGCGAAACCTGCGGCAATGTCGACACGATCAACCCCTGCGGCATCTGCGCCGATCCGCGCCGCGATGCGCGTGCGCTGTGCGTGGTGGAGGACGTGGCCGATCTGTGGGCGCTCGACCGGGCAAAGCTGTTTCGCGGGCGCTACCACGTGCTCGGCGGCAAGCTCTCGGCGCTCGACGGGATCGGGCCGGAAGATCTCAACATCGTGCAGTTGATGGAGCGGGTATCGGACGGCGCGGTGGACGAGGTGGTGCTGGCGATGAACGCCACGCTCGAAGGGCAGACCACCGCCCATTACCTTGCCGAGCGGCTGGAGGAGCACAAGGTCCGCATCACCCAGCTTGCCCACGGCCTGCCGGTGGGCGGGGAACTCGATTATCTTGACGAAGGCACGCTGGCGCAGGCGCTGCGGGCGCGGCGGCCGGTCGAATAGCGCGCGGGCTGCGCCACTCACTTGTGGTTTCGCGCGGCGCGCACTAAATTGCGCGCATGGCTATCCGTGAAATCCTCGAAGTGCCGGACCCCCGGCTCAAGACCATCTCGACCCCGGTTGAACCGCATGAGTTCAACGACGATCTGCGCACGCTTGTCGCGGACATGTTTGAAACCATGTACGACGCGCCCGGCATCGGGCTTGCCGCGATTCAGGTCGGCGTGCCCAAGCGGGTGCTGGTGATCGACTTGCAGCCCGACGATCCGGATGCAGAGCCGGTCGAGTGCAATCATGACCATGGCGATCACGGCCACTCTCACACGCATCAGCCGACCAAGAAGGAACCGCGCGTCTTCATCAACCCGGTGATCGCGGACCCGGCGGCCGAACAATCGACCTTCAACGAAGGCTGCCTGTCGGTTCCCGAAGTCTACGCCGATGTGGACCGCCCGGCATCCTGCACAGTGCGCTATCAGGACCTCGACGGAAACCACCACGAGGAACACCTCGAAGGTCTGCTGGCGACCTGCCTGCAGCACGAGATGGACCACCTCGAAGGCATCCTCTTCATCGACCACCTTTCGCGCCTGAAGCGCCAGATGGTGCTGAAAAAGCTGAAGAAGATTCGTCAGGCGGCGTAGTTTTCCGCAGGTGAAGCGGCTTTCGGTGAGCTTGGAGGAGTTTTCGGACCTCTCCTGCGCCCAATTTCTTGCCCGATACGAAAGCCTTTGCGATCTCCATCCATGGCCCGAGGCGCGCGCGGAGCTTGATCGGGCGTTGCGGGCGGAGGGGCTGGACCTCGCCTTCTGGACATATGAATCGCGCCAGTCGTCTAGCTTTGGGCGCAAGGGTGAGAAGCGCGAACCGGTGCTGCACCTGAATTTCCGCACCACCGCAGCCCTCAGGGCCGAACAGGGCATCGATCCGCACAGGGGCAATTGGGATGATGGCTGGGTGCGCACCGACACGCTGAGGGACAAGGCGAATGCCATCCTTGCCCGGCATGGACTGCCCGAGGAATTCTGCTCGCCGCAAAGCTTCATCTTCCCGTTGTCTTGGGAGGCAACCTGCTGGCACAAGATCGCGGTAGAAAGCGAACCCTCGGTGAAATCGCTGGTGACGAAGCTTGTGCTCGGACGCTGGCACGGGCTGCTGCCGGGAAGCAAACACTATCCGTCTGTCTACAGCGGCTCCGCATGGGACGAACCCGCTCCCGGCGCGTTCAATATCGTGTTCGAGCGCAAGGAACAGATGGAACGCGCCCAAGACATGATTGACGAAATCGCCGCCGGCTGTCGCGATATCCTGCGGCGGGGACGCCATGATGGGTATATCGAAAACTTCGATGTCGCCATCCGGCTGTGGTGCCAGGGCATGGACATGCCACCGCTTTATCGACGCGACTGAAACGGGCGGGCGGTCCGCCGAGCTTTTCGGGGATATCCAACACGGGACTAGTGTTCTTTATTTGTTCCATGCTATAAGGAGGTATGGAACAACCGATTCTCATCATCGTCGCGCTTGTCATCGGCCTTGCTATTGGTGGGGCGGGCGCATGGTTTGTCACCTCACGGCCGTTGGCCGATCTGCGCAGGCGGCTGGATGAAGGGGAGCGTGAGCTGGCCGAGCAGGAGGCCGAGTTCAAACGCGCCATCGCCGAACTGGGCGACGCCCGGATCGAGGTTGCCGGGTTGAAGGAACGCGCCGGTCAGGCGGACGGTCTGCTGTCGCGGCTCGACACGGTGCAGGCGGAACGGGCGGATCTGGCGCAGCGCCTCGCCGCGCTCGAAAGTGCGGCGGCGGAGCGTGAGAAAGCCTTTGCCGAACAGAAACAGGGCCTGCTTCAGGCGCAGGAAGCCTTGCGCAAGGAATTCGAGAATGCAGGCAGCAAGGTGCTCGAACAGGCGCAGGACGCCTTCCTGAAACGGGCCGAAGAACGCTTCAAACAGTCGGAGGAAGCGGGCGAGGCCAAGATCAGGGCGCTGCTTTCGCCTGTGGGCGAGAAGCTCGCCTCTTACGAAAAGCAGGTGAATGAGCTGGAGGCCAAGCGCACCGACGCATTCGGCCAGCTGCACGGCCTGATCCAGTCGATGCGCGAAGGGCAGGAACAGGTTCGGCGCGAGGCGCAGCGGCTGGGCAATTCGCTCACCAACGCGCCCAAGGCTCGCGGGCGCTGGGGTGAACGGGCCTTGCAGAACCTGCTCGAACAATGCGGGCTGGCGCAGCACACGGATTTCATCATGGAACATTCGGTCGATACCGATGACGGGCGGCTGCGACCCGATGCAATCATCAATGTGCCCGGCCAGAAGAAACTGGTGGTCGATTCAAAGGTATCGCTCAACGCCTATCAGGCCGCGTTCGAAGCCGATGACGATGCCGAGCGTGATCGGCATCTGGCGCTGCACGCGAAATCGATGCGCGGCCATGTGCAGACGTTGGGTGCGAAAAGCTACCAGAGCCAGTTCGAGGAAGCGCCCGATTACGTCATCATGTTCGTCCCCGGCGAACACTTCGTCACCGCCGCGCTGGAGGCCGACCCCGAATTGTGGGACTTCGCCTTTGAACGCCGGGTGCTGCTGGCGACGCCGACCAATCTGGTCGCCATCGCGCGCACGGTGGCGCAGGTGTGGCGGCAGGACGGCCTCGCCAAGGAAGCGCAGGAAATCGGACGGATGGGGGCAGAGCTTTATGGCCGCCTGAAGACCGCAGCCGATCACCTGAAGCGCGTGGGCGGGGGGCTCGAAACGGCGGTCAACAATTACAACAAATTCGTCGGCAGCTTTGAACGCAACGTGCTGTCCTCGGGCAAGCGCCTTGCCGAAAAGGGCATCGAAATCGCCAGCGAGATCGAGGACGTGCCGCTGGTCGAAGCCGCACCGCGCTACAACGCGGCGGACGCGGCAGGGGTTGAAGAAGACGGCTTCATGCTCGAAAACCGCAAGGACGCAGCGGAGTAGGGAGCATGACGTTGGCTTTGCGGATGATTGCAGGCGCAATTGCGGCGATGGCTATGGCGGCGCCCGCCGCTGCCGAACATCTGGGACCGCGCAACGCCTGCAGCGCCATGGCCGGGGCCGATGATTTTCGCATGACGCTGGTAACGGCGGTGGCAAACCGCGATGCGGAGATGCTGCAAACCGTGATCGATCCCGACATCCTGCTCGATTTCGGCGGCGGCAGCGGCTGGGAAGAAATGCGCGCGCGGCTCGACGCGGCGGATTACCGCCTGTGGGACGAACTCGACACCGTCATCCGCCTCGGCTGTGATCGCGCCTATCAGGACAGCCTCGTCATGCCCTATTACTGGGGGCAGGACTTTGGCGATATGGACGCCTATGGCACCTATATCGTGATCGGCGCCGACGTGCCGATGTTCGCCACGGCCAAGGGCGAACGCAGGATTGCGCGCCTCAGATGGGAAGCGGTCGAAGCAGTCGGTTACTTCGACACGACCCAAGGCGATCGCGAGGCACCCCTGTGGGAAGTGCAGACGCGCAACGGCAAGCGCGGCTTTGTCGATCGCACGCTGCTGCGCGCGCTGGTCGACTATCGCCTGATCGCGGAACAGCGTGATGGCGGGTGGAAGATCACGACATTCGTCGCCGGAGACTGATCGCGCCCTAAGCCGCGCCAGCTGGTGTCTATGCCCCTAGCCCCGCCACCATTACTCTATGATGTAGCGGACGCAGCAAGGGTTGGGGGCGAAAATTTCCTGCACGAAAACCGCATGGGCGCAGCAGATTGGGATCCATCGTCAACGCGCCTCGCTTTTTCTTGCTTCGTCGCTCTTGGCGGGATCGGGTGCTGTTATCCCTTTCCAGCCAATCATGATCTCCCGCAGGCCGTAGAAGCCCAACACCTGCAACATATTGAGCATTGTGCGCGCGCCCTGATGCTCGAATTCATGCAGGTATTCGAGTAGAGGGCGGATCTCTCTGGCGACTTTTCGGCTCTTTTTTCGTTTGAAACGATAGTGAGCGAGCCAAAAGAAAGAGGGAGAGTGTTTGTTGCGAACATTGGATTCGAGCACATCAAACGCTTTTTCGTAGTTGCCCAGCTGATACATGACCCCGGCGTAGTAAAGGGTTGCCAGCCACGAACCTGCGTTCAAGGATTCGCGATAATACTCCGCTGCACGCTTCAGATCCTTTTCGACGCCTATGCCTTTCTGATAGCGCGAGCCAACAGAAAGCATGGCGAAGGGATGGCCTGCATCGGATAATTCCAGGAGCTTGACCAGCGAGGCCGCCTGGTCAGCGGGCGCATCCGACTGGCCGAGCTTTCTCGCGGCAGTGCACGCTTCGTTCAGCGCCTCATCCTGTCTTTGCCACAATTCGTATTCCCACGAATAATCGCGGTCAAATTGATAGATATCGTCCCAAATCCGCTGATTGCGCTCGCCGCAGGCTGCGCAAATCTTGCCAATTATCCAGTTCTTGAACTTTGACGACACCGCCCCTTATTCAAACACGGGGCGCAATAAGTCTATATGCCTGCGCTCAAAAGCGGTCTTCAAGCCCCGCCAGCACCTCGTAAGCCAGCACCGCGCCCGCCACCGCTGCATTGAGCGAATCCGCGCGGCCTTTCATCGGCATGGTGACGCGCAGGTCGCACTCCGACTCATAGGCTTCGGGCAGGCCTTGCGATTCATTGCCGACCAGAATGAAGCACGGCGCCTGATAGGCGGCCCCGCGATAGGGCACGGCATCGCGCAAGCTCGCGGCGACCAGCTGGCCCGCGCCGCCTCGCAGCCACGGCAGGAATTCCTCCCACCGCGCCTGCGTCAGCGCCACGGTGAACACTGCGCCCATGCTGGCACGCACAGCCTCGGCGCTGAAGGGATCGGCGCAGTCGTCAATCAGGATCAACCCGCCGGCCCCCACCGCGTCGCAGGTGCGCAGCATGGTGCCCAGATTGCCCGGGTCGCGCAGGTCCTGCGCCACCATCCAGATCGTGCCCGCATCCCGATCAAGCCGCGCAAGGCCGGTGTCGAATTCGTCGAACACCCCGACAACGCTCTGCGTGTTCGACTTGCCCGTGATCTTGGAAAGGATGTCGGGCGTGGTGGTGATCACCTCGCCGCCCGCCGCTTCGACTTCGGATTCGAGCCGGGCGAGCAAGTCATGCGCGTCGCGCCCTTCTGCCATCACCAGCTGGCGCGGAACATGGCCGCAAGTCCGCGCATCTTCGAGCAGCCGCAGCCCTTCGACCAGGAATTGCCCGGCGCGTTTGCGGTGCTTCTTGTCGCGCAGGGACCGCAGGTATTTGACCGTGGGATTGGAAAAGCCGGTGATGTGTTTGCGCACAGCGCGCCCCTCAGCCGCGATCTTCGCCAAAGCCGTCTTCGACCAGCGCCACCAGTTGATCGAGCGCGGCATCTGCGCCTTCGCCCGACACGATCAGTTCCACCGAATCGCCCTTGGCCGCGCCCAGCATCATCAGGCCCAGGATCGATCCGCCTGCGGCTTCGTTCCCGTCCTTTGCCACCCGTACATTGGCCGCGGCGGGCAGGGCCGCAACGGCGCCCACGAATTTGGCGCTGGCGCGCGCGTGCAGGCCGCGCTTGTTGACAATGGTAACGGTCTTGCGTGCTTCGCCCATTCCGCTCCAGCCTATTTCCCGGCGCTGGCGCTGCGAGGCGCGGGCTCTGCACCCAGCAGCTCGCTGGCGACGGTGATGTAGTTGCGACCGGCGGTCTGCGCGGCTTCGACAGCGGCGACGACGCCCATCGATTTGCGCGCACCGGCCAGCCGGATCAGCATCGGCAGGTTGATCCCCGCGATCACTTCGACCCGGCCCGCCTCCAGCAGCGAAATCGCGAGGTTGGACGGGGTTCCGCCGAAAAGGTCGGTCAGGACAATCACGCCGCCGCCGGTTTCGACCGCCTCGATCTTGTCGGCGATTTCGGCGCGGCGTTGCTCCATGTCGTCATTGGGGCCGATGCACACGGTGGCGATGTCGGTCTGTTTGCCGACGACATGCTCCATCGCTTCGACGAATTGGTCGGCGAGGCGGCCGTGAGTTACTAGGATCAAACCGATCATGCGCGAATTCAGTCCGTTATTGCCTGCGGCTCGTTATCGTTTTGCGAAGGCGCACTATTAACTCAAACACCACCATGCGATGCAACCCCTGCGGCGATCAGCGCCGCTCGCCTTCGATTGCGTCTGCGGTGCGTGATGCCAGATTGCGGTGGCGGACAGTGGGCGAAAATCCGGCCTCGCGCAAGCCTTCAGCCATGCGCTCCGCGGTAAAGACCGAACGATGTCTCCCTCCGGTACAACCGAATGCGATGTGGACATAGGATTTCCCCTGCGCGGCATAACGCGGCAACAGCGTCAGCAGCAGGTCGCGGATCTGGCCGAATGCCTTGTGAAAGGCGGGGTCGCGCTCGATATGCTCGCCTACCGGCGCGTCGAGCCCGGTCTGTTCGCGCAAGCCTTCGACCCAGTGCGGATTGTCGAGGAAGCGCATGTCGAAAACCAGATCGGCCAGCGGCGGCATCCCGCGCGCAAAACCGAAGCTGGAGACGGTGAGCGTCATGCTGTCCCCGTGATCTTCGGCGAACAGGTTGCGAACATGGGTCTGCAAATCATTGGCCGACATGGCCGAGGTGTCGATCACGATTTCTGCCCAGCGCCGCAGCGGCTCCAGCAATTCGCGTTCGTCCGCGATCCCGTCGAGCAGTGAACGGCCTTGTGCCAGCGGATGGCGGCGGCGGGTTTCGTTATAGCGCCGTTCGAGTTCGCCCCCGGCGCAATCGATGAACATGAAACTGATCGCCAGATCGTCGCGTGCCGAAAGTGCCTTTACCAGATCGATGATCTCTCCGGGCACAAAGCCGCGCGTGCGCGAATCAAATCCGATGGCGAGCGGGGCGCGGGATTGTTCATCGGGCTCCCCCACCAGCCGTTCCAGCAAGCGGATCGGGAAATTGTCGATCGTTTCCCAGCCGAGGTCTTCCAGAACGTCGAGCGCGGTCGACTTGCCGGTGCCCGAAAGGCCGGTCACCAGCAGGAGACGCTGGCGGGTGTCGGTGGGCGCTGGCGGCGATGCAGTCATGACGTCATCGCTTTTCGCGCTTTGCGGCGCTCAAGGGAAGCGGTTTCCGTCAGCTTTGCCGAAGCTATCCGCAGGAAAGCCCGTGCAGCGCCAGCGCGTGTTCGGCCCGGACGGCCGGGGCGATGCCGCCCGGATCGAAGGGAAGGCACGGGATTTCAACGCCTAGCAGCATCCGTGACAGGATATTGTCCGGCAGCCTTTCGGGCGGGCTGTCCAGATCCAGCATCAGCGCCAGCGGGGCGGGGGCCGAAACGGGATAATCCACGATCCCGACCCCGCGCACTTCGATCAGGCCCGCGATATTGGGCGGTGGGCTGGCGATGATCAGATCGCCGTGGCGAGCGAGGCTGACGCCGTCGTCTCCGATCAGCGCAGCGCCGCGATCGATCAGCGCCAGTGCAAGCGAGCTCTTGCCCCGGCCCGGAGCGCCGGTGATGGCAAGAGCGCGGCCGCCAATCGCGACAACGCTGGCCTGAATGATGGCAGGGTCGTCCGTCGTCATTTCGCGGCTGGCAGGCGGAACCGCAGGCAAGCGCCGGTGCCTCCGTCAGGCCGCGCCTGTGCGATCAGTGAACCGTCATGCGCCTCGGCAATGGCGCGGGCGATGGCGAGGCCAAGCCCGGAATGGTTGCCAAAGGCCTCTTCGTCGGGGCGCACCGAATGGAACCGCTTGAACACCTTTTCACGCGATCCCTCGGGGATGCCGGGGCCGCTGTCGCACACCATCACCGTTACGCAGTCGCCGTCATTATCGACCAGCACTTCAATCGGCGCATCGGGCGGAGAAAAGGATACGGCGTTGTCGAGCAGGTTTTCGATCACCCGTTCCAGCCGCGCCCCCACCCCCAGGACGAATGCCGCAAATCCGCGCGTTTGCAGCACGATCTTGCGGTCGAGATTTTCCGAGCGGTCTTCGCGGCTGCCGATGATGGCCCGGATCAGCTCGGCCATGTCTATCCGCTCCAGCGTTGCGCGGGACATTTCGGCGTCGATCCGGCTGGCATCGGAAATCTCCGTCACCAATCGATCGATCCGGCGCACGTCATGGGTGATGATCTGTTCCAGCTCGCGCCGGGTATCGGCGTTTTGAACCTTGGGGAGGGATTCGACCGCGCTTCTGAGCGAGGCGAGCGGGTTCTTGATTTCATGCGCGACATCTGCCGCAAAGCTGTCAACCGCGTCGATCCGCTGCCGCAGCGCCTGCGTCATGTCGGAAACCGATCGCGCCAACTGGCCGATCTCGTCGCTGCGTTCGGGCAGGCGCGGCACCTCGACGTCGCGTTCGCGCCCCTGCCGCACCTTTTGCGCGGCGCGGGCCAGCAATTGCAGCGGGGTGACGATGGTGCGGGCAAGATAGAGCGACAGCAGCGCCGAAGCGCCCAGCACCACCAGCACCGCCACCAGCAGCGCCGAACGCGCCGAGCGCACGCTTTCGGTGATGTCCACCGCATTGCGCACCGTCAGCAACGTCGCCCCGTTGAGGCCGACAGGCGCGGCGGCGGTAATCACCGGTGTTCCGTCGACCCAGTCGTAGAGCCGGACCTGGCTCAACCCTTGTTCGCGTGCCTGCACCAGTTCCGGCCAAGCATCGGCGGTTTGTGCTTCCGGTTCGACATAGTCGGTTACCGCCTCGGCGCTGACAATGGTGTCGACGGTGCGATCGAGCCAGCGGGCGAATTGCTGATCCCAGGTGTCATCGGTGATGTCGTTCAGTTCGAATGCCGGATCGGCAAGCGCGAAGCTGTCTGCCCATAGCCGCCCTTCGGCATCGAACATGCGCATCCGCATCCGTTGTTCGCGCCCGATCTGCACCAGCAGCGCCTCTTGCCGCTCACGGGTTGCGCCAGCCAAGGCCTCGGCGGTGATCTGCGCCTCGATCCGGGCGAGCTTGAAGCGTTCGTTGATGAGCTGCGTGCGATAGGTGTCGAGATAGAACAGCCCGCCCGAAAGCAGCGCCAGCGGCAGGATGTTGACGATCAGGATGCGCGCGGTGAGCGAGAAGCGCCCGGTCAGCGTTCCGCGTTCGCTTGTGCGCGCAATCGGTTGGGAATCCTCGCCTGCGGCAACGGGTTGCATTTCAGCCATCGGTGAAACTGTATCCCGCACCATACAGCGTATCGATCGCGCCGAATTCGGGATCGACCGCACGGAATTTCCGCCGCATCCGCTTGATATGGCTGTCCACTGTCCGATCATCGACGAAGACATCGTCGGGATAGGCCGCATCCATCAGCTGGTTGCGGCTCTTGATCACGCCGGGACGCGCGGCCAGCGCTTCAAGGATGAGGAATTCGGTCACCGTCAGGCTTACCGGTTTGCCGTTCCATGTCACGTGATGGCGGGCCGGGTCCATGTAAAGGCGGCCGCGATCGATGCTGGGGTTGGCCGGTTCGGGCAGGGCGGTTTCATTGCCGAGCCGGCGATCAGGCTCGGCCCGGCGAAGGATGGCGCGGATGCGCGCGGTGAGCAGGCGCAGGCTGAACGGCTTGGCGATGTAATCGTCCGCGCCCAGTTCCAGCCCGGCTTCCTCGTCGGCTTCGTCGTCCTTGCTGGTAAGGAAGATCACCGGGAGCGGCGAATGTTCGCGCACGCGCCGCAGCAATTCCATGCCGTCCATCTTGGGCATCTTGATGTCGAAGACGGCAAGGTCGGGCGGGTTTTCGAGCAGCGCCTTGAGCGCGGTTTCGCCGTCGGAATAGAGGCGCGTGACAAAGCCTTCGGCCTGGAGCGCGATCGAAACTGTCGTCAGGATGTTGCGATCGTCATCGACCAGCGCGATCTCGATTGCTTCGTTGCGCGAGCTGCCGCCGGACATTTCGTCCGATCCGTGCTTGGTTTCGATTTCCATCTTTGCCGGTGCTCCTCGTCTCGCGTGAGACAGGAGGTAGCGTGATCGCGCATTCGAAACAATCAAGGAGGTGATCAGACCCCGGAAATCCGTGCTGCAAATGCGAAGAAAGCTGCCGTGAAAATTGTGCGTCGCAACGCCCGAAATGCGCGGTTTGACGGGGGCGACATCCGTATCTATGCCGCTTCGCGGATTGGGGTCATTTCGCTCTCTTTCGACTCGCAGGACGGCGGTGTCGTAAGGGGCGACGGCGATATGCTCCCGTTCCCCAGGACAATGCGGCCATGTTTCCTCTCGCGGGCCCTTTTCAGGAGAAGACACCTTGATCCCCCTCGCCCATTCGCTTGCAGCCCAGGGCATCGAAACCCGGGCTGACGTTCACCCCAATCTCGGCACGTCGGCGCTGATCGAAGCTGCCCTCGCTTCGAACGAAGGTTCGCTTTCAAAGCACGGTGCGCTTGTGGTGCAAACCGGCGCAAAGACCGGCCGCAGCGCCAAGGACAAGTTCATTGTCCGCGATGCCGAAACCGAGAACACCGTGTGGTGGGGCAAGGTCAACGTTTCGATGACGCCGGATCACTTCGCCGCGCTCAAGGCCGATTTCATGGCCGCGCTGGCGGAAAAGGATACGCTCTATGTCGCGGACCTGTTCGGCGGGTCGCAGGCCGAACACCGCGTCAACGTGCGCGTGATCAACGAGCTTGCATGGCACAATCTGTTCATTCGCACCTTGCTGGTGCGTCCAAAGGCTGATGAGCTGGAAAGCTTCGCGCCCGAATACACCATCATCGACCTGCCCAGCTTCAAGGCTGATCCGGCACGCCACGGCACCAACAGCGAAACCGTGATCGCGGTGAACCTGTCGGAAAAGCTGATCCTGATCGGCGGCACGCGTTACGCGGGCGAGATGAAGAAGAGCGTTTTCGGCATTCTCAACTACCTGCTGCCGACCAAGGGCGTGATGCCGATGCACTGTTCGGCCAACATCAGCGCCGATGGCAAGGCGGCGGTGTTCTTCGGCCTGTCGGGCACGGGCAAGACGACGCTTTCGGCCGATGCCTCGCGCACGCTCATCGGCGATGACGAGCACGGCTGGTCGGACACGGCGGTCTTCAACTTCGAAGGCGGCTGCTATGCCAAGATGATCCGCCTGTCCGAAGAGGCCGAGCCGGAAATCTACGCCACCACCCGCCGTTTCGGCACGGTGCTGGAAAACGTGGTGATGGACCCTGTCACGCGCGAGCTTGATCTGGATGACAACACGCTCGCCGAAAACACTCGCGGGGCCTATCCGATCGAGTTCATCCCGAACACGTCAAAGGACAACCTTGGCCCTGTGCCGTCCAACGTCGTGATGCTGACCGCCGATGCATTCGGCGTGCTGCCTCCGATTGCGCGGCTGACCCCGGAACAGGCGATGTATCACTTCCTGTCGGGCTACACCGCCAAGGTCGCAGGCACGGAAATCGGCGTGACCGAGCCGGAGGCAACCTTCAGCACCTGTTTCGGCGCGCCTTTCATGCCGCGTCATCCGAGCGTTTACGGCAATCTGCTGAAAGAGCGCATCGCCAAGGGCGGGGTGCAGTGCTGGCTGCTCAACACCGGCTGGACCGGCGGCAAGTACGGCGTCGGCCACCGCATGCCGATCAAGGCGACGCGCGCGCTGCTTAACGCCGCGCTCGACGGTGATCTGGATGGCGTCGAATTCCGCACCGATCCCAACTTCGGTTTCGATGTGCCGGTGCATGTGCCGGTGCTGGCTGAGGCTGGCATCGACCAGACCATCCTCGATCCGCGCAGCACCTGGGCGGACAAGGCCGAATATGACGCGACCGCGCAGAAGCTGGTGCAGTTGTTCATCGACAATTTCGCCGAGTTCGAGGCGCATGTCGACGAAGGCGTACGCAAGGCTGCTCCGGTCGCCGCCTGACACGTCGGTAACCGAGACAATCGAAGGCCCCGTGCGTTCAGGCGCGCGGGGCCTTTGCCTTGTCATCAACCCCGGCTAATGTCGTTGAAATTTCAGGGAAGGGACCAACCATGAGCATTCTCGATTCGATCCTCAAGAACATCGGCGGCGCGCCCGATGATGTCGTCAATCTCGCTGCAAAGGTCGGGATCGATCCGGCGATGGCGGAAAAGGCGATCGCGATGCTCGGTCAGACCCATCAGATGGAAGGCGACACGGTGGAACTGGCTGCGGCCAAGACCGGGCTCGACGCGGGCGTGCTGAGCCAGATCGTCGAACAGATCGGCGGCGAGGGTTCGCTCACCGAATTTGCCAGCGCGATCCAGAAAGACCCGTCTTCGCTAATGGGCCTGCTCGACCGTGACGGCGACGGCAACGCGCTCGACGACATCACCGATATCGCTTCGGGCTTGTTCGGTCGGAAGTAAGCACAAGCGAGGGGCAGGGCGCCCGATCAGGAGTCGTCCTCGCCCCCTTCGCCGTCGACAGCCGCCTCGAACTGATCGCGTAGCGCGCCGAAATCCGCTCTGGAGCCTTCCGGCAGCCTGCCAAGGTAGTCGATCGCCGCCTGTGCAAAGCGGCTTTGGCGCCCCCCGTGCGGATCGGCTGCGACCGGCGCGAGCAGATATCGCGCGATTACCGCGTCGCCTTCAGCCGCTTTCATTGCCGCCACTTCAACTGCAAGTGCCTTGTCGAAAGGCGCGAGCTGGGTCGCCCGTTCCAACGCGAACCGTGCCTGCTCCGGCGGTGCGATCCCGCGATAGGCGAAGCTGCGATAATAATAGATCAGCGGTTGCGTGTGATCGGCCTCCAGCGCGTTCAGCGCCTCGAACGGCGCCATCGCGGCGGCATAGGCCGCTTCCTTGTCGGTGGCATCTGCCGCCTTGCGGAACAGCGCGTAACCTTGCTGCACGTAGGCGTTGGTGACGGACGGATCGATGGCTATCGCGCGGGTGGATGCAGCGATGGCGGCATCGTCATTGCCAGCGTCATATTCCGCTTCGGCCAGTGCGGCCAGCACTTCGGCATCGTCAGGGTAGCGTCCGGCGATCTCACGGGCATCGGCAGCGACCTTTGCGGCTTGTTCGTCATCGACCCCGCGATCCGAGCGCATGATCACGTCCATCATTGCGGCGTGCCCGTCGCTTAATTCTGTGACGGTGACTTTGCCGATCCGGAAGCGCTCGGCCGAAAATCGCATTCCCGACATCGATGTCTGGCGTCCGTAATCGCGCAGCTCGCTTTCCAGCCGGTCCAGATCGCCGAATATCTGCTCACCTGCCTGAAGGCTGTCCATGCCCGCTGCCACCGCTTGCCAGTAGCGCACCAGTTGCCCGCTGCGCTGCGGGTTGAAGCTGAGGTAGTGGAACAGCAGCCAAGCGCGCCCGTAATAGGCGGTGTAGCGATTGCCCCGGTTTTCGCGGTAAAGATCGTAATCGAGCAACTGGCGCACCGATACCGGCGCTGCCTGGCTGATTTCCCAGGCGCGTTCGTTGTTGGGCAGGCCGATATCTACCGATCCATCATCGTTGAAGCGTGCGGAAGAGAAGTATTCCGCTGCACCTTCGCTCAGCCAGCGCGGCATGGCATGACGTGCAGAGGCGATCAGGAAATGGTGAGCGTATTCGTGGAGCAAGGTCGACAGCGCCGGGTCTAGCACCTGCGCCGTGGCGATGCGCGAATAGCGTGACCCCGTCTGCGCCCGTCCGATATCGCGCGTGCGGAACTGGATATTGGGAACGAAGGTAACCGATCCATTGGCGCGCGGAATGTAGAAACCCGCCACCGCCGAGCGTGCGCCTCCGCCATAGATGTCCCGCAGGTCATCGCGTGTGCCCACCATGTAGATCGTCAGCCTGTTCGACGGGCTGGGCACAGGAACCGTGCGCCCGGTCTCGAGTTCTAACGCGACATGATACCGCTCGAGCAGTTCGGCAAAGCCTTCGAGATCTTCGGCCCGGCTGTCGGAATAGATCACGAACCGGTCGCTTTCGGCCTTGTGCCATGCTGCCCTTGCAGGAGACGAAATGACGAGCGCGCTCGCCAGAATGGCAAGCACCGCGAAAAGGCGATGGATCATAATGGCAGTCCCCCTTCGTGTCTGCGACTACACGAGCAGGGGAAATCATAGCCAATCTGAATGGCTTGACCAGCCCCTTGGGGGACTAAAATCACGCCCCGGTGATGTATCGCTCCACCGTCTTGCCCACCACGTCGAGCGGGGCGTTGCCGCCCAGGATGACGGCGGTGTTGAACGCCTTGAAGTCATAGCCGCTGCCCATGCGCGCTTGTGCTGTCTGGCGCAGGCGCACGATTTCGGAATGGCCGATCTTGTAGGAGCAGGCCTGACCCGGCCAGCTGCAATAGCGATCAACCTCGCTCGCGACCTCTTCGTATTTGGAGCCGTTGCGCTGCACGAAGAACTGGCGCGCCTGTTCGCGGCTCCAGCGTTTGTGATGCAGCCCGGTGTCGACGACGAGGCGGCAGGCGCGGAAGGCGAGGCTTTGCAGATAGCCCAGCCGCCCGACCTTGAAATCGTCATAGGCGCCAAGCTCGTCTGCGAGCTGCTCCCCATACAGCGCCCAGCCTTCGGAAAAGGCGCCAAAGGCGAGGATCGAACGGATCAGCGGCAGGCGGTTCGAATATTCGCCTTCCCATACGTGTCCGGGGATCGCTTCGTGGAAAGTCAGGTCGGGCAGATCGTATTTGCGGTGCAGATCGGTGGTGCGCAGGTTGATCCAGAACCGGCCCGGGATCGACCCGTCCTTGCTGCCCGCGCCGCCATAGGCGCCCGGTGCGCCCGCTTCCTCGGTAATCGGGATACGGCGGACTTCCATATTGGGGTCGACCAGCGTGTTGAAGGCGCGCGGCATCTGCCCCTTGATCCATTGCAGCCGCTCATCGATGAAGGCGAAGATTTCCTCGCGCCCCGGATCGCCTTCGGCAAATTGGTAGCGCGGGTCTTGCGACAGCGCCTGCATCCGTTCGCCCACCGTCCCTTGGGTGTAGCCGATTTCCTTCAGGATCGGGTCCATCCGGCCATGCAGCTGTGCCAGTTCCTCCAGCCCCAGCTCGTGGATTTCGTCCGGGGTCATGCTGGTGGTGGTAGATGCGCTGGTGGCCCAGCTGTACCATTCATCCCCCTGCGGCTGCGCCCACATGCCCGGATTGCCCTTGGCAAGGCCGCGCTGGGTGCGCAGTTCGGCGAGCTGGCGTTCGAGCGCGGGGACGATCTTGCCCGACACGATCCCGTCGAGTGTGCCGACGGCGGGCTGGGCGGCGGCCAATTCGCTGGCCTCCATCGGGTCGACATAGCTTTCGCGCGCGGCGGCGATCACCGTCTCCATCTGCGCGATTGCCTTGTCGAGCAGGAAGTCGGGCGGGACGAGGCCCATGCCACGCGCCTGCTTGATCCGGTCGGTTTCCCCGTCGAGCACCGCGCTGACTTCATCCGCACGGGAGACATAGAAGCCTACGTCATCGGCATCGCGCAGCGGCTGGCTGGCACCGAAATGGCGCGGGAAATCGATGTATCCGCCGACGTTCTGGATCACGAGGTAGGGGGCATTGCGCCAGCTTCCCACGGCGACATCGCCATAGGGCAGGTCCATCCCCGCAAGCGCGCTGGAAAAGGCGCTTTCGACGACTTCGAAACTGGTCTGCTGATCGGGGGTGAGGCCGGCCTTGGGATAGCTGCGGGCCTGTTCCAATGCCCAGCGCAAGGTTGCCTGATAGGCATCGCGCCCGGCTTCACCCACCGCGCCAAAGGTGCCGCGCCATTCCGCATACTGTCCGGTGTCCACACCCAGACCTGTTGCGCGGCCCGGTTCGTGACGGAGCATCGCATAGGCAATTTCGTCCAGCATCTCGTCCGGTGTCAGCGTAACCGGCTGGCCGTTCGCGGCTGTATCATAGGCAGCACCTGCGCATCCGGGCACAAGCGCTAGGGCGGAAACGCCGCCCAGACCGATCAGGGCCTGACGACGGGTGAATTCTGTGTGGTTCTCTCTCATGGCGGCAAGGTTTGGCGAGCCGCGACGTTCAAGTCAATTGCGCCGCGCGAGGCATGCGCGCTAAGGGGTTTGCATGACCGATATCGTTTTTTCGATCGTGGTACTTGCCGCTATCCTGCTGATCGTGGGTGCGGTTTTCATGTGGCGGCGAACGGGTGAGGCGAAGCAGCCTTTGTTGATGGTGGTGCTGGCGCTGATCGCGATCGGCAATGTGTTGATCTGGACCATCCCTGATGCCGAGGGCACCGCCCCGATCGACCAGATTTCCGAAGAAGAATAGCGCCTCCGGCTTCCGGTCGGGAAAACAAAACGGGCTTCCCGAAGGAAGCCCGTAATCACGACCCTACGTGCAGAGTTCAGGGGATCCGCCAGTTGACCGAGCTGCTGTAACTGCCCGGAACGATCCGGCCTGAGGAATCCTTGGCCGGGCTGAATTCGGCGCGCTGGCGCAGCAGACGGCAGGTCGCCTCGTCCAGGGCGTCATGCCCGGTGGAGCGGGTGATGGAGCAATTCGTCACACGTCCCTGAGCGTCGATCTGCAAGGTGAAGCCGGCCCGGCCCGAATATCCGCGATTGATCCAGCTTGGGCGGTAATCCCTGTCAGTGATCCAGCGCCCCGGATTGCCCATTGGGGCTGCCGCGACCGGATCGAAAACCGGGGTGGGCGATGGCTTGGGAATGCCGAAATCGACCGGGCCGAAGGTGTCGCCGATGCCTTCGTCGAGACCGGGCAGATCGGTGATCGGACCGCTGGGGGTCAGTTCGAAATCAAACTCGCTTTCGGGTCGGGTGATGGTGGTTTCGGTCTGCTGCGAGGTGGTCTGTTCGGTCGCGGAGGTAGAGCTTTCGGGCTCGATCACTTCCGGGGTGATCTCGATCACTTCTTCGAAGGTGCCTGTCGGATTGGGCACCGGAGGCATGATGACCTGTTTGACGGCCAGCCCGGTGATCAGCAGCACGGCGATCCCGGCAGGAACCCCGATAGCGCCGACGGCAGCGGCAGGATTGGGGCGGTTGGCAGCGGCAGTGTAGCTCATGGCAGCAACTCCTCTCACTTTTGCTAGGAGAGGATGTTACAACGTAACCCACAGCAATCAAGAACTATCGCGTTGCACTTAGCGACCCGTCGCGTTTCGCAACCGATCAGGATTGCGCAATAATATTATTGAGGTTGTTTTTCGGCACGCCATCCGGCGTGCCATATCCTCGCTCATGCGCCCTTTGGGCGCGTCGCTGCGCGTCTAGCGAGGACGAAGGCGCGGATGCGCCTTCGCCAAAAAAATCGCTATTTGATCGGACAATCCGGCGAGAGGCGGAAGTCGAGGTAGTTGTCGACGCTCGCCATCATCTCTTCCAGCTCGTTTTCATAGAAGTGGTTGGCGCGCGGGATTTCGTCGTGGTGAATGGTGATGTGCTTTTGCGTGCGCAGCTTGTCGACCAGCTTTTGCACTGCATTGGGCTGCACCACCGTATCCGCCGCACCCTGAACGAAAATGCCCGAAGCGGGGCAGGGGGCGAGGAAGCTGAAATCATACATGTTGGCGGGCGGCGAAACCGAGATGAAGCCGCGCACTTCCGGGCGGCGCATCAGCAATTGCATGCCGATCAGCGCGCCGAAGGAATAGCCCGCAACCCAAGTGGTCTGCGCCTCTGGGTGGATCGACTGCACCCAGTCGAGCGCGGATGCGGCATCCGAAAGTTCACCGATTCCGTTGTCGAACGAGCCTTGCGAACGGCCCACGCCGCGAAAGTTGAAGCGCAAGGTGGCAAAGCCGCGATCGGCGAAAGTCTTGTACAGCCGCTGCACGATCCGGTCGTTCATGGTGCCGCCGCCTTCGGGGTGCGGATGCAGGATCATCGCCACGGGCGCACGCGGGCGCGGGGGAGGGGAGAAACGACCTTCGAGACGGCCCTCGGGGCCGGGAAAGATGACTGATGGCATCAGCTGGACCTTGCTAGAATCAACGCCGCATTCGCCGGGTGGCGCGCGGGAGGCTGCGCTCTATATAGAGAGCAATTGCATTGTGCAACTTGTTGCGAATCGTTCTTAATTAGGTCTCTGTGTCCCGACCCCGCATCTATCTCGATCATGCCGCCACCTCGCCACTGCGCCCCGAAGCAAGGGCGGCAATGGAGGAAGGGTTTGCGCTATGGGCCAACCCGTCGTCCCCCCATGCGGAGGGGCGCAAGGCCAAGCAGGCGCTCGAGGATGCGCGCGAACGGATCAAGGCGGCGTTGGGGTTGGGCCAAGGAGACAGGAACTACGAGCTGATCTTCACCTCGGGCGCGAGCGAGGCTTTATGGATCGCGCTCAACCGGGCGAAGGCCAAGTGTCGGATCGTCAGCGCGGTGGAGCATGACGCGGTGTTCCGCGCCGCGCCCGATGCGGAAATCTCGTCCGACGAGAGCCTGTTCGACGCGCAGACCATCCTTGCGGTGCAGCACGTCAATTCCGAAACCGGCGTGATCAATCCGGTCGACCAGATGGCCGAGGCCTTGCGCGAAACGGGCGCCGTGATGCTGTCCGATTGCGCGCAAAGCGCGGGCAAGATTGAGCTGCCCGATGCCGACATGCTGGTGGTTTCGGCGCACAAATTCGGCGGGCCGATCGGGATCGGAGCCTTGCTGGTGCGCGATTTCAACCTTCTTGAGCCGACCGGCGGGCACGAACGCGGTTATCGCCAGGGGACTGAGAATATGCCCGGAGCCCTCGGCATGGCCGCCGCACTGGAGGCAGGCGCATGGGCAACCAGCGCCGATCAGCGCGCGGCATTCGCGGCCGAACTTTCCGGAGACATCCTGACGTTTGGCGATCAGGCCGATCATATCCTCGCGCTTGCTCACCCTACCATGTCTGCCCAAGCCCTTCTCATTCGGCTCGACGCAATGGGCTTTGCTGTGTCGGCGGGGAGCGCGTGCTCCTCCGGCACGCTCAAGAAAAGCCGCGTGCTCGATGCCTTCGGCGTTTGGGACGAGGTAGCCGCGCGCACGATCCGGGTCAGCCTTGGCTGGAACACCACGAGCGGGGAATTGGAGCAATTTGTCGAGGCTTGGCGCTCGCTTTGACAATCCCCTTTTGGTAGGGGCTGACGTCATGATCTACCTCGACAATCAGGCGACCACTCCGCTTGCCCCCGAAGCCCGCGAAGCCATGCTGCAGCATCTGGACGGGCCGGACGGCAGCGCCTTTGCCAATCCGCATTCCCCGCATCGCATGGGCCGGATGGCGGCGGCTGCGGTAGAGGCCGCGCGCGAGAAGGTGGCGGCGCTGTTCCCGTCGGGCGGGCGCGTGATCTTCACCGGCAATGCCTGCGAAGCGATCAACCTCGCCATGCGCGGCGCGCAGATCGAAGGGGGCATCGCCATCTCCGCGATCGAACATGCGGCAGTCAAGGACACGGCCAAGGTGCTGGGCGAACCCGAGGTCATCCCCGTCGACAGCGAAGGCTGCGTCGATCCGCGCACCAATCTGCCGTCCGGCGTCGGCCTTGTCTGCGTTATGCAGGTCAACAATGAAATCGGCACGGTGCAGCCGGTCGATCAACTGGCCGATCAGGCGCACGCGGCGGGTGCGCTGTTCCTGTGCGACGCGGTGCAGGGCGCGGGCAAGGTCGCGCCTCCCGAAAAAGCCGACATGATCGCGGTGAGCGCGCACAAGATTTACGGCCCCAAGGGTATCGGCGCGCTGTGGGTGAGGGACGGGGTGGAACTGACTCCGCAGATCACCGGCGGGCTTCAGGAAGGCTTGCGTTCGGGCACGCTGTCACCGGCGCTGGTCGCAGGGTTCGGCGTGGCGGCGCAGCTGGCGCACGAACGCATGGAGGCAGACCGCGAACACGCACGCGCCCTGTGGGATCGCGCGCTGGAATTGTTCGACGGCTGGCAGGTGAACGGCAGCCTCACCGCCCGCAACCACGCCAATCTCAGCATCAGGCGCGAAGGGCTGGATGTGGCGCGGTTGATGAGCACTTGCCGCAATGTCATGTTCTCCGCCGGAAGCGCCTGCGCCAGCGGATCGGGCAAGCCCAGCCATGTCCTCAAAGCCATCGGGCTTTCCGATGCCGAAGCGAAAAGCACCATCCGGCTCGGCTGGGGCCGCTACACTTCGGCTGATGAGCTTGAGGCGGCGGCGCAGGATATCAAGGCTGCGGTGAAGGAGCAGGAATTGTGGGTTTGAAAGTCACCTTCATCGACCCGCGCGGCACCGCGATCGAGGCGGAGGCCGAGGCCGGCGACAATCTGCTGAAAATTGGGCAGGCGGCGGGCCTTCCGCTCGAAGGGACGTGCGAAGGCCAGATGGCCTGTTCCACCTGCCACGTGATCGTCGCGCCCGAATGGTTCGAGAAGCTGGACGAACCGAGCGAGGAAGAGGAAGACATGCTCGATTTCGCCGCCGGAGCGCGCCGGACAAGCCGCCTGTCATGCCAGATCGACCTGACCGATGCGCTCGACGGGCTGACCGTCAGCGTGCCCGCTGAAAGCAACGACGCACGGCGGATGTAGGGGTGAACGGGGGGAAGACCATGATCCGCAAATTCATCGCCCTGATGGTTCTCGCCGCGAGCTGCATGCTTGCAGGCGTTCCCGCCCATGCCGGGGGCAAGCATGCGTTGCTGATCGGCAATTCCTCATACCAGCAAGTCGGCACCGGAAAGCAGTGGAGCAGCCTGCCCAATCCGGCCAATGATGTGGACATGGTGGCCGCTTCGCTGCGTTCGATCGGCTTTGCGGTGACTGTCGTGCCCGACGGGACATGGGCGCAGATGCGCAGCGCGGTTGACGGGTTCAGCCGCTCCATCGACGATGCCGATATCGTCGTGTTCTATTACGCCGGGCATGGTTTCGAATACGGCCGCCGCAATTACCTCGTTCCGGTGGACGCGCCCTTGCAGGCGAGCGCGGACGAGATCGACCGGGTGTTCATCGAATTCGAAGCGCTGGCCGACCGTTTGACGCATGACGGGACGACCATCTTCATGCTCGATGCGTGCCGCACGGCGGGCGATGTCGGCCCTTCTGCCAACGCTGGGAATCAGGTGACCCGCAGCGCGCCAGCCCCGGTGATCATCGAACCCGCGACGCGTCAGGCGGCGAGCGTTTCGGCAGGAATTCGCGAGTTTGATTTCGAGCCCGGCGCGCGGGTGGCCGTGCTCTATTCCACCGGGCGCGGCATCCCCGCCTATGACGCAGCACCGCCGCCCGAAAATGTCAGCCCCTTCGCCTATGAGGTGGCGACCAAGGTGACGGTGCCCAAGGTCGATGTGAGCCTCGTCTTCAACTCAATCCGGCAGGGCGTGTATGAACGCACCGAAGGGTTCTGGCCGCCGCAGGTGCCGTTCACCTACAATTCGCTGTCGCCCAACACGTTTCTGGCGGATGCGATCAGCACAGCCGATGTTGCTGCGCAAGCCGATGCGCCGCCCGCGCTGCGCCCGATCGAGCTGTCGCTGGAGGATTTGGCGCGGATCGACGAACCGATCCTGATCATGCGCGTGCTGGCGGAACATTCGGTCGCCGAGATTGAGGCGCTGTTGGCGGCGGGCGATCCGCTGGCGACCTATCTGCTGGGCTATATGCAGCATTTCGGCATGGGGGTTGAAAAAGACCTCGATGCGGCGCGTGCGACGCTGGAAAAGGCGGCGGCGCACGGCACACCCTATGGCCAGCTTGAGCTTGCCTATTTCCTGCGGGTCAATGCGCGTGACGAGGCGGACAAGGCGCGCTCGCTTGAACTCTACAAGGCCGCAGCGGACCAGAACTATGCCAAGGCGCGCGGGCATTATTCGCGGGTGCTGATCGGCGCTGCCGAGCATCGCGGAACGCCCGAATATCTCGAAGGCGTGCGTCAGCAACGCCTCGCTGCGGAAGCCGGCTATGCCTATGCCTATTACGGCCTGTTCTATGCCATCCCCGAAGAGGGCGAGGCCTTTGTCATGGCGCTCAAGGAAATGGCACAAGAAGGGCGCGCGGATGCGGACCAGCAATTGTGCAATATCTTCGTGCGCGAGGGGCGGTTTGCCGAGGCTGTCCCGCATTGCGAGGTGGCGGCCAAGGCGGGCTATCCCGATGCATTTGCGCAAATGGCGCTGTCCGCCAACAACGGCTGGGTCGGCCCACGTTCGATTGAGGATGCGCGCTTCTGGATGCGTCAGGCGCTTTCGCGCGGCGATCTCGAAGCGGGGCTGTGCGCGCAAATGGTTTCGATGCAATATGAATTGGCAGTCGAAACCAACACGCTGGACGCGGCGCGCATCCTCAACTGTTCACGCTCTTAGGCCTCTGCCTCCGCCTGCACCGGTGCAAACCGGCGCTTGGCCATGCGTACACCCCATGCGCCGAGGCCCACCGGCAGGGCTACCGATCCGATCAGGATGAGCAGCGCGGCGAGATAGCCCATGATCGAACCCAGCGCGCCGATCGCGCCTTGCACGGGGGCGAGGAAGTCGCTGCTGATCGGCACGCCGGTTTCGTATCGCACGGTTACACGGCTGTAGGCGACGCGGCCTTCCATCTGCCGCAGCCAGCTGCGCGCCTGATCGATCTCTTCATTGACCCGCGCGACGCTGCGTTCGGCCTCAACCAGTTCCTGAACCGTGCCCTTGCGGGTGCGCAGCACTTCGAGCAGCCGGTCGCGCAATTCGGTGCGCGCGCGCAGACGCGCTTCTGTGTCGACGACGTTGCGTGAGAGTTCTTCCGACGCGATCTCGGCGGAAACCTGCTCCGCGCCTGCATCCTGCGCCTCATCCTCCAGCAGCGCGCCGAAAGCCCGCGCCTGCCGGCTGGCAACCGCCATTTCGAGCACGCCGGTGACTTCGTCGGCTTCCTCGCCGGTCTTGCTCATGCCGAGAATGCGGCAGGCGGCGGGGCCTTGCTGTTCGCACAGGCTGGCATGGCGACGCTGCAAGGGGCCGATGTCGGCAGCGGGCAGCGCCCAGCGGTAATCATAGGTGTAGGCGAGCTGCGGCATGTTCACCGGGATGTCGCCCAGTTCGGGGATCGCGCCGTCATCGGCGGCGACTTCGCTGGCTTCGGCGGAATAGTCTGCCTCCATCGCGGCTTCTTCATACAGGGCGGAATCCCCCGCCTCGCTGCACGCGCCGAGGCCAACGGCAAGCATTGCGGCACCGGCCAACATCCAGGTTTTATGCATCTCTCTCTCCTCAAATCGGGGCGGAACAAGGCACTGAAAGCGAGTCTGCCTTATTCTCGCCTCAATTGTGCCACATTTTAGCCATAATTCAAGCCGGGTTGGAATTTCCCGGTTTTCGCCCGCATTCTTCAGGACGCTTTCCCTGTGGAAACGCCTCTCCCGCGCACCCTCCCGCATTGCTAAGCGAGAGGGATGTCCGACACTTCGACCACTGATGATTCCGATCCGTTCGACGCGATCGTAGATGCGCCCTTCGATGCCGCCCTGTCAGAGCGGTACCTGGTCTACGCCCTGTCCACGATCACCGCGCGTTCGCTGCCCGATCTGCGCGACGGGCTGAAACCGGTTCACCGTCGCCTGTTGTGGACCATGCGCCAGCTCAAGCTTTCGCCCGACAGCGGCTACAAGAAATCGGCCCGCGTGGTGGGTGAGGTGATCGGTAAATATCACCCCCATGGCGATACCGCCGCCTATGACGCGATGGTGCGGCTCGCGCAGGATTTCTCGCTGCGGTATCCGCTGGTCGAGGGCCAAGGGAATTTCGGCAATATCGACGGCGATAACGCCGCTGCCTACCGCTATACCGAAGCCCGTCTGACCAAGACCGCGATGCAGCTGATGGAAGGGCTGGACGCGGGCACGGTCGATTTCATCCCGACCTACAATGGCGAGGAAGTCGAACCTGAGCTGATGCCGGGCCTGTTCCCCAACCTGCTGGCCAATGGTGCCAGCGGGATCGCGGTGGGCATGGCGACCAACATCCCTTCGCACAATGTGGCGGAGGTGATCGACGCGACGCTGGAACTGATCGACAATCCGCATGTCGAGCATGAACGGCTGATGGAACTGATGCACGGCCCCGACTTTGCGACAGGCGGCCAGATCGTGGACAGCGCCGCGACCATTTCCGAAGCCTATCGCACCGGGCGCGGGTCTTTCCGCCTGCGCGGCGTGTTCCGCGCGCCCGAGGCCAAGGATCAGGCCGATATCGAAGCCGGGATTGAACGGCTGGGCGGCGGCCAGTGGCAGCTCGTCATCAGCGAAATTCCCTATCAGGTGGCCAAGGGCAAGCTGATCGAACAGATCGCGCAAGCCATTGCCGACAAGAAGCTGCCGATCCTTGAAGACGTGCGCGATGAAAGTGATGAGAAGATCCGTATCGTGCTTGTCCCGCGCACCCGCAATGTCGATCCCGAATTGCTCAAGGAATCGATTTTCAAGCTGACCGACATGGAAACCCGTTTCGGGCTCAACATGAACGTGCTGGATGCCACCCGCACCCCGATGGTGATGGGGATCAAGGAGCTCCTGGGCCATTGGACAGCCTCGCAGATCGACATCCTCCAGCGGCGCACCCGCCACCGCCTCGACCAGATCGAAAAGCGGCTGGAACTGGTCGAAGGCTACATCATCGCCTTCCTCAACCTTGATCGCGTGATCGAGATCATCCGGTATGAGGATGATCCCAAGGCCGTGATGATGGAGGAGTTCAAGCTCACCGACAGGCAGGCCGAGGCCATCCTGAACATGCGCCTGCGGTCCTTGCGCAAGCTGGAGGAAATGCAGCTGCGGCAGGAAAAGGACGAATTGCTGGCCGAGCAGGACGATCTCAACAAGCTGCTCGAAAGTCCGGCCCGCCAGCGCACCCGGCTGAAGAAGGACTTGCGGACCTTGCGCAAGGACTATGCCGAGGACACCGCGCTGGGCGCGCGTCGAACGCTGATCCGCGAAGCCGCTCCGGCGGTGGAATTCAGCATGGACGCGATGATCGAAAAAGCACCGGTCACCGTGATCCTGTCGCAAAAGGGATGGATCAGGGCGGCGAGTGGCCACGTACCGCTGGATCAGGAATTCAAATACAAGGAAGGCGACAAGCTGGCCTTCATCCTCCACGCGCAGACCACCGACAAGCTGCTGATCGCGGCGTCCGACGGGCGGTTCTTCACGCTGGGCTGTGACAAGCTGCCCGGTGCGCGCGGCTTTGGCGAGCCGGTGCGCACCATGATCGACCTTGAAGCCGAGGCCTCGATTTCAGGGATGCTGGTGCACAAGGAAGGCGGGCGCCTGTTGCTCGCCTCCAGCATCGGCAAGGGCTTCATCGCGGAGACGAAGGAACTGCTCGCCGAAACCCGCAAAGGCCGGCAGGTCGTGAACCTGAAGGACGGCGCGCGGTTGCAGGTGATCCGCGAAGTGCCCGCAGGCCACGATCATGTCGCGGCAGTGGGTGAAAACCGCAAGCTGATCGTCTTCAACCTCGAAGAAATGCCGGTGATGGCGCGCGGGCAGGGGGTGATGCTGCAACGGTATCGCGACGGCGGCCTGAGCGATGCGACCACTTTTGTACTGGCGGACGGCCTCAGCTGGCAGATGGGCGGATCGGGCGAACGCACCCGGACCGAAACCGACATCTGGCAATGGAAGGTCGCGCGCGGCGCCGCCGGCCGCCTGCCGCCGCAGGGTTTCCCGAAGAACAACAGGTTTTCATGATCGTTGGTGTGCGCGGGCCCATTGACGGCTCCGTCCCAACCAAGCGGATGAAAGCAAAAGCCGCGGCCACCATTGCTGGTGACCGCGGCTTTTTTCTGCCCGAACGGGCGTGTCTGCTTACATGCTGACGCCAGTTGCGCCTGCGGCTTCCTCGGTCGCCGCCATTTCGGCTTCCTTGGCGCGGGCCTGTGCCGGGGTGAGGATTTCGGCGCCTTCTGGCACCTCGACGGTGTTCGCGCCCAGCTGTGCGCCGGTGTAGAGCGCCATCAGCGCGCCTTCGGGGCTCACGGCGAAGGATTCGCGCGTCAGGGTGACGATGCCCATCTCGTTCTGGACGATCACGGTGTCTTCGCTGTCGATGGTGTAGACGGTGCCGGCGGGCAGGCCGTCGGCGCTGACGACTGCCGCACCTTCGACCAGCGCGGCATCGCGCTTGGCATTGGCTTCGGCAACCTGCGCATCCATCATGCCGTCGATCTGGCCCTTGGTGGCGTTGATCGTCCAGTTGCCTTCACGCTGTGCAAAGAAGTTCGCAGGCAGCGGAGCCTGGTGCTTGCCGGTGTCGACAAGGACAGTCGCGCCATCATTGCTGACAACCGTGCCGACTTCGGTCGGGGTTTCTTCCTGGCTGAAGATGGTGGTGCCGACGTCCTGCGCATTGGCGGCGACGGGGGCGGCAGCCACAACGGTGGCAATAAGGGCAAGCTTTGCAAATTTCATGATCAATTACTCTCCAGTTGTAATTCCAGTCAGACCCCGGAGGGGAAGGGTGGCCGCCGCAAACAGGAGGGCAGCGCGTGCAGGATGGACGCAAGACCAAAAGGGCCAGGCCAACAGCGATGGAAGCACGCTCCTGCGAACAATGTGCGAAACGCGCGGGGAGTTCCCTAACGGCAGGCCCGGCCTGTGACAAGTCGACGGCCTGTGACTTTTATGTGACTGATCGCGCCTGAAGCTCGCCTTAACGTAAACGTCAAAGTCGGCAGTGCGTCAGCCGCGCGCCAATTCCTCGTCCAGAATCTGCGCAATGCGGCCTGAATCGGGAAATCCTTCGGCGACCCAGCGGCGTTCGACCGTCTGCATCAGCCTTGCGACTTGTGGCCCGACGGCGACCCCGCGCGCGACGATTTCTCCGCCTTTCAGCGGGAAGGCGGGCGGCACCCACCCGACAAGCAACGCAGTGTCATGGTCGAGCAGCAGCAGCCGGTCGATCGCTTGCTCTATGCCGATATTGTAGGCCAGTGTTCGCGGATACTCGGCATCGCTGCCCAGTCGTTCGCTCGCCGAAACGAGCCGCGAACGCTGTGCCTTTGAGAGGCGCAACCGTGCTGCGACCGCTTCAGCCACTTCGGGCGAAGGCGGCAATGCCGCGGCGAGGCGGCGGATCGGTTCTGCAGCATGGCCATCGGCATCCTCGCGCCGGATCAAACGGGCAAGCGCATCGAGATGCGCGCGGCCGGTTTCGGGCAGGATCACGCCCAGCACCCCGGCTTCGTGCATCCGCGCCAACGTCGCGTGCGGATCGGGCAGCGCGAGCAGCGCCAGCAATTCCGCCGCGATCCGCTCGCGGCTCAAGCCCTTAAGCGTTGCCGCCATGGCGGTGCAGGCGGCTTCGGCTTCGGGATCGAGCTCCGCCCCGAACCGCGCCTGAAACCGGTAATAGCGCAGGATCCGCAGGTGATCCTCGGCAATCCGGTCGCGCGCATCGCCGATAAACCGCACCCGCCGCGCTGCCAGATCATCCAGCCCGCCGAAATAGTCGGAAATTTCCAGCGTCTCGGGATGGGCATACAGCGCGTTGATGGTGAAATCGCGCCGCGCCGCGTCCTCGCGCCATTCGGTCGCAAAGGCGACGGTCGCGCGCCTGCCATCGGTGGCGACATCGCGGCGCAGGGTGGTGATTTCGACCGGGCCATCGGCAAGGATCGCGGTGACGGTGCCGTGATCGATCCCCGTCGGCACGGTGCGTATCTCCGCCTGCGCGCACAGGTCGATCACCCTGTCCGGCGTATGCGTGGTCGCGCAATCGACATCGTGGACCGCCATTTGCAGCAGCGTGTCCCGCACCGCTCCGCCGACCCAGCGGATATGCTCTGCCCCCAGCGCGGCGGTGAGCATACGCAGCCCCTCCCGCCGGGGCCAGTCAGCCGATTTGAGTGCGTCGTTCACGATTGCCCCGCTAGACGGAAAACTGTGCCTTGGACAAGCTTGCGGTTGGCCGGGATGCGCGATTCAGCTCTGCCATGCGATCCGGCGCGACAGGTTGAACAGGATCGCGGCGGTCACGCCCCAGATGCGAAATTCGCCATATTGCATGTCGAGATAGAAGCGTTCCTGCCCGTTCCACATCGCGCTGCGCCTGATCCAGTTGTCCGGATCGAGCAGATGCGCCAGCGGCGGATCGAACCACGCGGCGACCTCGCGCGGGTCTGGTTCTATCGCGAGGCCATCGGGCACCACCGCGAGAACGGGCGTCACCGCAAACCCCGTGCCGGTCAGGTAAAGGTCGGTTGCGCCGATCACGCGGACGTCTTCGGCCCGAATGCCAAGCTCTTCCCCTGCCTCGCGCAGCGCCGCTTCGACGGCATCCTCGCCCGGCTCCAGCTTGCCTCCGGGCAGAGCGACTTGCCCGGGATGATCGCGCATTCCGCGTGGCCGCTGAGTCAGCAACACGCTTGGCCCGGCGGGCTTGTCGACCACCGCGATCAGCACCGCCGCAGGGGTTTGCCGATCACCCTCGGCATGGCGATGATCGATGATCAGGTCCGGCGCCTCGCGGGCATGCCCGCGCGCGTACAGGTCTGCCAGATGATCGAAAAGATCGCTCATCCGCCGATCACGCCTTCAGCGAAAACAGCGCACCCTGGCTCGACACGATCCAGTCGTCGCCATTGGTTTCAAGCGCGATTTCGGCCAGCTGGGTATAGGTCGAACGGTTCAGCCGCGCCTCGCACCCGCGCCGCACGTGAAGATAGATTGCCGGAGTGTCCGGATCGCCCGCCACGCGCAAGGGATTGTCCGGCCCGGCGATCACCAGTTCATCGGTGTTGATGCGAAAGGCGAGGTCGCCGTCCTTGCGCACGCAATCGGTGGCGATGTAGGCGGCGTCTTCGACTTCGATGCTCAATTTCTCGAACGGGGTGACGAGCCAGTGCTGCCCGGTTTCGTCACGGGTCAGCAGGCCGGAAAAGGCACACACCATCGCCGGACGGCGGATCGGATCGCCTTCGTGAAACCATGTGCCGTCGGCTGCAATGCGCATCTGGCTGTCGCCGACCCGTTCGGGCGCCCAGCCTTCGACCGGGGGCAGCTTGCGCTGCGCCACCTGCTCGGCAATCTGGGCGAGGGTCAGTTCGGCGAGGTAGGGTGGTGGTTCGTAAGGCATGTGTTGAATACGCGATGCCAGATGCCGGGGTTCCGGGAAAGGTGGTAAGTTACCCTTGCCACGGTCCCAGCATGCCTTCGGCGGGCATCGCCGACAGCGCGGGGCCGCGCGCCAGCAATCGGTGCTGCTCGTAAGGGCCGGGGCAACTCCAGCCACCCGTTGAGGCTGCCGAGAAACCCCAGCGCCCGTAATATTCGACATCCCCGATCAACACCTGCGCGAGCGGCGGCATGCCCGATTTCGCAAGGTTGGCCTCTGCATCGAGCATTGCCGCCATCAGACCGATGCCAAACCCTTCGCCCTGCCTTTCGGGCAAGACGGCGACCGGGCCGACCATAACGAGCGGGACACCGCGCCCTTCGCGATCGAACAGCGCAATCGGATAACACTGGATCGTGCCGACCAGCATCTCGTCTTCGTCCAGCGCGGCAAAGCTGAGCGCTTCAAGCCAGTCCATCCCTTCGCGGATGCGATAGGCGGTGCGCGCGTGACGATCCGGGCCGAAGGCACGGTCGAGCACTTGCTCGATCATCTCGGGATCAACCGCGACAAGCGGGATGAGAGTGGCGGTCTGATTCATTGGAGGGCGCGGTTAGGTGAGTTTTCGCGCCCTGCCAAGATTACTTACTAATCCGCAGCACCCGCCCGCCTTCGCCGTCTTCGGCCACGAAGATGCTGCCGTCCGGCGCCAGCGTCACCGAACGCAGGCGGTCGCCCACTTCGTAGCGGCCGACTTCGCGGGCGGTTTCGCCTTCGATGGCAACGTGGACCAATGCCTTGCTGGCAAGGCCTGCGATCAGCGCGTCACCCTGCCAGTCGGCGAACATCTCGCCCGAATAGAACACCATGTCGCCCGGCGCGATCACCGGGGTCCACCAGATCGCCGGCTTGGTAAAGCCGTCGTCTTCGGTGTGGTCGGGAATGTCGACGCCGTTGTAATTGTCCCCGTTGGAACGCGTCGGCCAGCCGTAATTCGCGCCTTCGCGCACCAGATTGAGCTCGTCACCGCCTGCCGGGCCGTGCTCGACTTCCCACAGGCGACCTTGTGCATCCCAATCGATGCCGAGGAGGTTACGATGGCCGTAAGACCAGATTTCCGCCGTCACCCCGCCTTGTTCGGCAAAGGGATTGCCCGCTGCCGGGGTGCCGTCGAGGTTCAGCCGCACGATCGTGCCCAGCGTGTTGGTCATGTCCTGCGCCGGGGTCTGTTTCTGGCGATCACCGCTGGTGACGAACATGTATTGTTCGTCGGGCGAGAAAGTGATGCGGTGCGAATAATGCCCGCGCCCTTCGACCTTGGGGGTCTGCTGCCAGATCACTTCCAGCCCTTCGATGGCACAGAGCATTTGTGCGGTGTCGGGATCGGTGCAGTCGAGCTTTCCGCGCCCAACCACTGCACCGCGTGTCTCCCCGTCTTCGCCGAGCTGCGCCCAGCTGAGATAGATGGTGCGTGCGCCCATTACTTCGGCTTCGCTGTCCAGAAACGCCACATCGCCGAGGCCGCCCTGACCGCCAAAGGCGACTTCGGGCACTCCGCTGACATTGACCACCTGCCCGTTGGCGGAGTGCATCAGTTTGAGCGCGCCTTCCTTCTCGGTGATGGCGATCCAGTCGGTGCCGGGGATGAATTCGATGGCCCACGGGCGTTCGAATTCGCCCATCGGGGTGACAGTCAGGCTGACTTCAGTCGTGGCGGTTTGGGTGGTTTCCCCATTTTCCGCATTGGCGCAGCTTGCGAGCGCGAGCGCGGGAAGGGAAAGTGCGGCGGCGAGTTTGGAAAAGGTCTTCATGCTTCAGGTAACTCCCGATCCTTCATTTGGTTGCCCCCCATCCTTGCGCGCGCCGTTTGTCATCGGGGTGGACGAGGCAGGGCGAGGGCCGCTGGCAGGGCCGGTGGTGGCCGCCGCCGTGGTCGTGGGGGCGGGACTACCCGCTGGTGTGGGCGATTCCAAGACGCTTTCCGCCAAGCGCCGGGCAAAGCTCGACGAAGGTATCCGCGCATCCTGCGCATGGGCGGTGGCGGTGGTGGAACCGGAAGAGATCGACCGGATCAACATTTTCCAGGCGACGATGGAGGCGATGACGCGGTGCGTGCGCGATCTGTGCGCGCTATTGCCCGATGCCCCGCAGGAAGTGCTGATCGACGGCAACCAGACGCCCGAGCGGCGCTGCGCCGAATGGCGCTGGCCCGCGCGTGCGATCATCGGCGGGGACGGTTGCGAAGTGGCGATCGGCGCTGCGTCGATCATCGCCAAGGAGTGGCGAGACCGGCTGATGATCGAGGCCGCCGCGCGCCATCCCGAATACGGATGGGATCGCAACAAGGGCTATGGAACGCGCGAGCACATGGAAGCGTTGCGCGTGCATGGACCCACACCCTTGCACCGCCACAGCTTTGCCCCCGTCGCGCAGGCAAACCTTTTGTGAAACCGCCGCGCTTCGATTAAGGGCGCGCGATGCTTGAAGCGATACTACTCAGTCTGGGCGGGCTTGTCGGCCTTGCCATTGGCGGCGAATTGCTGGTGCGCGGGGCCGTGGGCATCGCGCAGAAACTGGGCGTGTCGACGCTGTTTACCGGGCTGGTGATTGTCGGCTTTGCCACCAGCATGCCCGAAATGGTGGCGAGCGTGCAGGCCGCGCTGTCCGGTTCGCCGGGGATCGCGTGGGGCAATATAGTCGGGTCGAACATCGCCAACACGCTGCTGATCCTCGGCGCTTCGGCGCTGATCATGCCAATCGCGCTTTCGGGCATCGGGCGGCGCGATGCGGTGGTGGCGCTGGCGGTGACGCTGCTGTTGTGGGGGCTGGCGCTGACGCAGATCGGCGCGGTCTGGATCGGGATCGCGCTGCTGGGGCTGATCGTCGTCTATATCGTGTGGCGGTATCGCCATCCGGGCGCGGCGCCGCTGGACGAGGTGGAGGATGACGACCAACCGCAAAGCGGAGTGATCGCATTCGGCCTGTTCGCGGTCGGTCTGGCGATACTTGTGGTGGGTGGCAATGCGCTGGTGACGGGGGCGATCAGCCTTGCGACCATTTTCAAGGTGCCGGAAACCGTCATCGGCCTGACGATCGTCGCGGTCGGAACGTCGCTGCCCGAACTCGCCGCATCGGTGGCCGCCGCGCTGCGGGGCAAATCGGGCCTTGCGCTGGGCAATGTCGTCGGTTCGAACATCTACAACATACTGCTGATCGGCGGCGCGACCATGGCCATCGCGCCAAGCCCCGTCTCGGCCGATCTCGCCGGGTTGCAGATGGCGCTGTTGACCGCCAGCGCGGCGGCATTGCTGGCGCTCTTGTGGTTCGCGCGGAGCATCGGACGCGTGATCGGCGCGGTGCTGGTCGCAGCCTTTGCCGCGAATGTGGTGTTCGTCTTCAGCTGACAGGTGGGGCTGCCACGCGCCGCCTGACCTGCCAGATCCAGTCCGCATAGACGCCGCGCTTGCGCCGCAGATGGGCGATTTGTCCTGCCGTCATCACGAATATCTGTAGCCAGCCGGGGCCCATCACCATCAGCCCGTAAACGAAGATCATCAGATCATCCGTGCTCGCGCGCACGACATGGCCCATGACGGCGATCACCTGAAGCCCGGCGATCCAGAACACGTATCGACGGTTTGCAATCAGGGCGAGACCGACAAAGCCGATCAGCAGCAGCCCGTCCACCAGAAAGGAGTTCCAGTTCACACCCGACCACAGAGCCAGCGTCGCTTCGGGCGTTTTCTCTGTGTTGATCGATAGGTATCGGCTGAACTCGACGACGATCAGCCAGACGCTTATGGCGACCTTTTCCGGGCCGCCGCCCCAAAGCAGCGCGGTGATGAGCAGAGCGATCGTCCAGGTCTCCTGCAGGCTGATGCGCCACGGGCTCGTCATCCGCAGAATTTCGTAAATCTGACCGAAAAACTCACCCATTCGCGCTCAACGCATCGTTCAATGTGACGGCAAACTGGGTCAGCGCCATAAAGGTTATCGCCAGCATCAACGCCGCGACACAGATCGCCACCAGCCGGTAAAGGATAGGGTGGGGCGCGTTGAGCACTTCGGGCACAAGGCTTTCATCGCCCGTCCCCGCTGCCTCGCCCTGATCGTCGGGTGCTTCCGAATGGGTCAGGCCGGTTTCCAGCGCCTTCTGATAGGCCGCGACGATGCCGGCCTGCGTATCGACTTCAAATCGGTTCTTCAGCGCACGGATGATCTGGTTGACCCGGCTTTCGGTCAGATTGAGGTCTTCGGCAATCGCAGCAATCGTCATCCCCGCTAGGAGACGATCGGCTACCTCACACTGTCGCTGGGTCAGCTGCACAGTTCAAACGCTCTCAAAATTTTTAGGAATTGAAATCATATACTTAAGTATCTCTACAGACTGTAGTGCAGAATTCTGCAGATTGGAATCAATATCGAAGCGCAGCAGATTTCGATCACCCGAAGGGTCGCAGGGGAGATTGTTCACGCGAAGGCACGAACTCTCCAGTCGGCGTTGCGAGTTTTGTCCGTGTCTTGGCAAATCCTCGATCAACTCAACAATCTCCTCCCGGGGCGCCGACTGGAATTTTGCCGCAGCAAAAAATCGCGCCGCACCCGAACAAAGCCGGCAAGCGAGTCCTTCACGCAACACCACCCGATCTGGAGTCCCGCCAATTGCCGGGGACTCAACATCTAGTGGGGTCACCTTTCGTTCCGCGCTGCCATTAGCGTCCTTTACCAAGTGTTAACCATAAACCCCGAGAACCAAAGCGCTTGACGCGGAGTCCGCGAGGACTCATGCCTGTGGATAAGTTTGGCGCAAGCAATCACTTCGGGGCATTTCAATGGGCGTTATGGAAACAACAAAGCTGCGGGCAAAGGGGGCAACCAAAGCCCCGCAGGACACGCGTGCGCTCTTGCCACTGGGGCAGATCCTGTCCGGCGACTGCATCGAGGCGATGCGTTCGCTGCCCGACAATTCGGTCGACTGCGTGTTCGCCGATCCGCCCTACAACCTCCAGCTTGGCGGCGACCTGAACCGGCCCGACGGCAGCCAGGTCGATGCCGTGGACGATCACTGGGACCAGTTTGAATCCTTCCGCGCTTGTGACGAATTTACAAGAGCTTGGTTGACGGAAGCGAGACGCGTTCTGAAGCCCGACGGGTCGCTGTGGGTGATCGGCAGCTATCACAACATCTTCCGGTGCGGTGCGATCATTCAGGATCTCGGCTTCTGGATCCTCAACGACATCGTGTGGCGCAAGACCAACCCCATGCCCAATTTCAAAGGCACACGTTTCACCAATGCGCATGAAACGCTGATCTGGGCGTCGCAGGGTGAAAAGGCGCGCTACCACTTCAATTATCGCGCGATGAAAACGCTCAATGACGAGCTTCAGATGCGCTCCGACTGGGTGCTGCCGATCTGTTCGGGCGGCGAACGGTTGAAAGAAGACGGCAAGAAAGCGCATCCCACGCAAAAGCCGGAGGCGCTGCTGTACCGCGTGCTGCTGGCGACGACGGAGAAGGGCGACGTGGTGCTCGATCCGTTCTTTGGCACCGGCACCACCGGCGCGGTGGCAAAGCGTCTGGGCCGCGAATGGATCGGCTGCGAGCGCGAGGATTTCTACCGCAACGTCGCGATGAAGCGGATCGAGAAGGAACTGCCGCTCGACGAAAGCGCGCTCACCACGATGCAAAGCGCCAAGAGCGCGCCCAAGGTCGCATTCGGCGCAGTGGTGGAAACCGGGCTGATCAAGCCGGGGACGCAGGTGTTCGACAAGAAACGCCGCTGGATCGCCACTGTGCGCGCCGACGGATCACTGGAATGCGGTGGCAAGACGGGTTCGATTCACGGCCTCGGCAAAGACCTGCAAGGCGCCCCCAGTTGCAACGGCTGGAGCTTCTGGCATTACGAGGTCGACGGCGACGTAAAGCCGGTCGACGCGGCACGCGAACTGTACCGTCTGGCGAACGAGGATTGATCGGGGTTCTTCCCAAAATTGGCCTGTCAGCCTTGCAATAGAACCAGAATTCGGGAACCTTTCAGGTCCGATCCATGAACTGTATTGCGAAAGGGGGCAGCCAAGTGACTGATCAACCCGCGAATATCCGGCCGTATAAGATCAACGATGTCGAATGCCGTTCGGCGAAGGAACTGGCTGCTGCCATCAGGGCCAACAGCAAGCAGGCGGCGGAGCATTTTTCGGCCGGTTACATTGGCAAATGGCTGGAAGAAGATCTGCGCGATTACGATGCCAAGATTGCGCATGACAAGCTCGTCGGTGCTCATATCGATTATGCTTCGATTGTGTATCTCGCGCAGACGCTGGACCCCGATAACCCGCCGCATCTGTATCTGGTCGGTGAGATCAATCGCGCGAACCTGTTGTCATTCTTCGAAGAGCGCCGCGATCCGGCGACCGGTGAATTCGCGGAATCGGCTATCGCGACCGCTCTGCTCCTTTTCCGCGAGGGGTTGATCCGTTCCGATGTCATTCTCAAACACGCGCCCGAACTGGAGGGGCTGGCGGATGCGTGGCAATCCGCCTTGGACGATTATCTGAAGGCTCGCGGCGAAATGCTGCTGCAAGCGGACATCTGGAACGATCCTTCGGGCAAGCTTGCAGAATTCATCGACGATGATCGCGAAGTGGAGCTTGGCCTTGCGCAGCAGTTTTCCGAAGGCCGGATTGTCGATGCAGCCTATGCCATGATGCTGTTCAACGGCACCGCTGCAGTGCTGTTCGATCTGCTCAAGGCAGGCCCGCCTTACTCCGATGCCGTCCCGGCGTTCACGCTCGCCGATCATCCGATGTTCGAACCCGCGATCAAACGCCGCTGGTTCGCAGATCTCAATTCCACCGGTAAAGACTTGATCGGTCGGCAGGCGCTGCTGCGCGATATCATTCATATCCCCGCGCATGAGACTGTCCTGAAAGGAGTTTTTGAAAAGGTTGATCCAGCCGACGGGATTGAAAAGAACTGGTTCGAGCGGCTGCCACGCCCGGCAAAGGCGGGCTTGTTGGGCGGGCCGTTGTTCTTGCTGACGATGCTGTTCGACCGGGATACAGATGCTATCATCGTTCTTTGGCTTCCCCTTATTTTGTTTGCTGCGTTGTTCGCTGCCGCGTCCTGCGCCATCAAACTGAACACAAAGGCGGCTGGGTGGGTCGGCGCTGCCGCATTTGTTGTGGCGTTCGTGTTTTTCATTTGGTGGGAGATGCAAGGTTTCGTGGGAACCTTCACCGGAGCTTTGATGCTGGGCGCAATTGGCGGGGGACTCGGCTGGGCGTCCGATCCTCTGCTTGAAAGGCGTATTCAAAAAGAGGCCGAGGCCATCACGGCCAAACGGATGCAGAAGTTTGGCGAAACCGGCGCGAAACTGACGATCAACGATCTTCGCCGGAAATTCTTTCCGCCAAGGCTTGAAGAAATCCCAATGCCGCAGCGGACAATGGAGGATTATCGCCGTGATGCCGCGCTTCGGCATGGCGATGCGGTGCCCGGCGATTGGTCTGCCGATGCCGTCGCTGTGCGCAAATCGGGCGTCGCGCCCAATCACGGCCCCGGAATGTCTTACAACATCGCAGGCATCAATGTCGCCAGCGATGGCACCCGCACCTATGAACTGGTCGATGGTGTCTCGTTTGATGAAGACGGTGGCTACAACACGCGGGTGGTCGACGGTGTGACCTTGCACAGCGATGGCAATTACACGACGCGCGTTACCAAGGGCGTTGATATCCGTTCAGACGGACAGGTGAGCACAGAGGTCGCCGGCTTCCGCTTTTCCTTCGGCGGCAAGGAAAAGAAGAAGGACGAATGGGACTGGGGCACTGGCCAGAAAAAGGAAAAGGGCTGGTTCGACTAACTGGCCGAACGCTGTTGGTATTCGTCCGCCCGGCGCTGTCCTACATCCCGCCATCACGCTAAGACGGCGGGCATGGAAATCGCATTCTCTTCCCGCCCAAAGGTTACACTTTGCATGAGCAAAGCGTTACGCTTTGCGCCGCGAAAGGTGACGCTTTCGCCCGTTCGAGTGACACTTGCCCGCGCGAGGGTGACACATCGCGGGGTAAAGGTGACACTTTCCCGCCAAAGGGTGACACAATCGCGATTCTTTCCCTTGGACAGTGTTCCACATGTTCCATCCTGTAGGAGTTCCGGCCTGTGAGCGCGCCGAAATCAACCCGGATCTATCTCCACCCGATCGGCCTTGCCGCCAGTCCTCAGGCAGAGGACGGCGCGGCGATCCGGCTGGCGGGCAGCATGGCCTATGCCAGCCGCTTTGCGCTGGTGGTGCGCGAAGGCGGCCAAGTTACACAGCGCCTGTTGTTCGGCGCGCGCGGGTTTGACGCGGCGCTGACCAGCCTTGACGCATCGCTCGCGGATGAAGCGCGGCTGCAATGGGCGAACCTGCAAAAACCGCATGCTCCGCTGCAACTGGGGGATCGCACGATCCGCCTCGATCAGCCGCAGGTGATGGGTGTGCTCAACGTCACGCCCGACAGCTTCAGCGACGGGGGCGAGTTCCTCGAAAAGCCGGAGGCGGGCCAGCGCCACGCGGCGCAAATGCTCGAAGCCGGTGCGGCGATCATCGACATTGGCGGCGAGAGCACGCGTCCGGGCGGCGCGGCGACATGGGAAGGCGACGAGATCGAGCGGGTGATCCCCGCTGTCGAATATTGCGCCGGAATGGGCGCCGCGATCAGCGTGGATACGCGGCGCGCAGGCGTGCTGGAGGCGGCTCTGGCGAAGGGCGCGCATATGGCGAACGACGTGTCCGCGCTGCGTTATGACCCGCGCAGCCTGACTTTGGTGACGAATGTCGGATGCCCGGTGGTGCTGATGCACGCGCCGGGGACGGGCGATGATCTGCATCAAGGCGGCGAGTATCACGATGTCGTCAGCGAGGTGTTCGACTTCCTGAAGGCGCAGCGCGCGCGTGCGATTGCGGCTGGCGTCGCAGAGGAACGCATCGTGCTCGATCCCGGTATCGGCTTTGGCAAGAGCCTCGCGGACAACCTCGCTCTCATCAACGCGCTGCCGCTGTTCCATGCTTTAGGAAGCCCCCTATTGCTGGGGGTCAGCCGGAAACGGATGATCGGCGCGCTGTCGAGCGAGGAGCCTGCGCATCAGCGGCTTGGCGGATCGATTGCGCTGGCGGTGCGGGGGATGGATGCTGGCGTCCACCTGCTGCGGGTGCATGACGTTCCCGAAACGGTGCAGGCGCGCAATGTGTGGCGCGGAATGCGCGATGCGGCGCTGACCGACTTTGGCCAGTTGCCCGCATGACGCGGCCCATGCAAAAGACGTCGCCATACCGTCATCTATCCGGCGCAGAGAACGCCCGAATCAGCAATTGGAGATCACCCTTGCGCACCACCTCGCTCCTCGGCCTTGGAACCGCACTCGCCGCGCTTGTCGCCGCTCCGCTGATGGCGGGCGCGCAGCAGGATCACTCCGCCCATGCAGGGCATGCCTCCCACGGGCAGCATGGGGGCGTGCAAGGCCAGCACCCGCGCCACGGCGATGGCCAGGTGCCGATGTATGCCGAAGACCTGCTGGCGGCCTATTACGCCAAGCTGGAAAGCCGGGTGGAACTGCCCGTCGCCCCGGCCAATGTCTCGCTTGCGCCCGATACGGTGATCACCCGGCTCGCTTTTGGCAGTTGCAACCACCAGTCGCGTTCGCAGGCCTATTGGGATGTGATCGCGCGCACCAATCCGCAAGCGTTCCTGATGATCGGCGACAACAACTACGGCGACAACAATTGGAGCGGGGATGCCGCGCTGACGACTTTGCGCGAGGCGTATGGTTTGCAGGCGCGCACGCCCGAACTGGCGGCATTCCGGGCGAAGGTGCCGATGATGGCGACCTGGGACGATCACGATTACGGGATGAACGATGCCGGGGCGAGCTTCGCCTTCCGCGGCTGGTCGGAGACGATCTTCGAGACGTTCTGGGGATCGTCGGACGCGGTGAAATCGCGCCCCGGCATCTATGACAGCGTGATCGTTGGCAAGGACGGCCAGCGCACGCAGATCATCATGCTGGATACGCGCTTCTTCCGCTCCGATCTCGATCGCATGGACTACACGCCCGAACGCCCGCCGCTTGGCCCCTATGTCCCCAGCGATGATGCCTCGCGCACGGTGCTGGGCGATGCGCAGTGGCAATGGCTGGAGCAGGAACTGGCGAAGCCCGCAGACTTCCGCATCATCGTCTCCTCGATCCAGGTGATCACCGACGCGCATGATTACGAAGCGTGGGAGAACCTGCCGCTGGAACGCGAGCGGCTTTACCGCGTGCTGGCCGGACGCGAGGAAAGCGGAATGGTGCTGTTGTCGGGCGATCGCCATGCCGGGGGCATCTACACCGCCTCGCCCGAGGCTGCCGGGGGCGAACAGATCTGGGAGTTGACCAGCTCCTCGCTCAACTACTCCTTCTCCAGCACCGCGCAGAACACCGCGCGCGAACCCGATCCGACGCGGGTGACGGACTTCATCTCGGAAGAGAACTTCGGCCTTGTCGAAATCGACTGGGCCGCGCGCACCTTCACCATGACGATGCGCGGGGCTGTGGAAGGCGAGGAACGGGTTAAGCGGACGGTTTCGTGGTGATCACAGGGTGAAGCCGCCGTCCGACACCAACACGTGCCCGGTCAGGTTCGATCCGGCGTCGGAGAGCATGTAGAGGATGTCGCTCGCGATTTGGTCCGGAGTGGCAAAGCGGCCCAGCGGCGTCGTTCCGGCCATCGCCTTGAGCGTCGCTTCGCGCCCGTGCGCTTCGACCGAGGCGAGGAAGTCGGGGGAGCTTTCCCAGATGGCGGTATCGACCCCGCCCGGCGCAATGGCATTGACGCGGATCGCGTGCTCGGCGTTCTCGCGCGCGGCGATGCGGGCCATGTGCGAGACGGCGGCCTTGGACACGCCATAGGGGCCGATGCCGGGCACGGGCTTCACTCCGGTGGTGGAGGAAGTGATGACGATGCTGCCACCTTTGCCGCCCGCCTTCATCGCGCGCAGGGCTGTGCGCAGCGTGAGGAACGCCCCGTCGAGGTTGACGTCCATCACCCGGCGCCATTCGGACAGGGCGATGTCGGCCAGCGGCCCGCCCGCGCCGATCCCGGCGTTGACGACTGCATGGTCGAGCTCGGCAAGGCGAGGTTCGAGATCGCTCCACAGCGCCTCGTCCGCGACGCTGCCGACCACCGCTTCGACCTCGCACTTGAGGTCCAAAGCCGCCATCCCCTGCGGATCGACATCGACCAGCACCAGCCTCGCCGCTCCGCGCGCCGCAAGCGCCTTTGCACATGCCGCACCGATCCCCGATGCAGCCCCGGTGACGAGCGCGGCGCGCCCGGCGAAGTCCTGAATGTCAGTCATGCCCGCCGCGCTAGGCGGATCAGGCCGCGTTGTCGATGCCCAGATCGGAAAGCTTGCGATACAGCGTCGAGCGACCGATCCCCAGCCTGCGGGCAACCTCAGTCATGCGGCCGCGGTAATGGCCGATGGCAAGGCGGATGACGTCGGCCTCGATCTCCTCAAGCGGACGCAGATTGCCGTCCTCGGTGTAGAGCATGATGCCCACGCCATCGTGCGAACTCTGGCTTGCTCCGATCTGCAATTCGCCCAGCAGTTCGGAAAGCTGCGGGAAGCTGTCGGCAGTCAGCGTATCGCCTTCGCAATAGACCGCGGCGCGGAACAGCACGGACTGCAACTGCCGGACATTGCCGGGCCAGTCATAGGCCGCAAGCAGCGCCAGCGCGCTGTCTGAAATCGAGAGATGGGTCAGCCCCGGCTGTTCACCGATCCGGCCGAGGAAATGCCGCGTCAGCGCCGGAATGTCGCCGGTGCGCTCGCGCAAGGGGGGTAGGCTGATGCGTGTGCCTGCAAGTTGCTGGGCAAGAGCCGGGTCGAACAGCCCGCCTTCCGCCAACTGCGAAAGGCTGCAATTGCTGGCCGAAAGCAGACGCACATCGACGCGGAAACCGTGTGCTGCGCCGACCGGGCGGATGATCCCGGTTTCCAGTGCTTCGCGCAGGCGGTTCTGTGCCGGCGCGCTCATGCGGTCGACTTCGTCGAGCACGAGAGTTCCGCCATCGCAATGCTGAAGCGCGCCGATCTGGCGGTCGAATGCGCCGGGAAAGGCGTTGGGTTCATGCCCGAACAGCACCGATTCGATCGAATTGGGCGGAACGCTGGCGATGTTGATGATGCGCAGCGGATCTTTGGAGCGCGGGGATGCGGCGTGCATCGCACGCATCAGCATTTCCTTGCCCGTGCCGCTTTCTCCCTCGATCAGCGCATGGCCGTGCCCGCGAGCAGCCTTCGCCGCCTGCGCCAGCGCGGCGCGGAAGGTGGGAGCGGTGCCGATCATGGCTTCAAAGTCGAGATTGGCCGACATTTTCTCGGTCAGCGGGGCCAGCTCGTTGCGCGGAGCCTCGCGCGTGGTAACAGTGCGCAGCGCCTCCATCAGCCGATCGGGCGAGACCGGCTTCACCAGATAATCGCTCGCCCCTGCGCGCATGGCTTCGACCGCCAGCAGCGGGGATGCGCTGGTCGTCAGCATCAGGATCGGCAAAGCGGGGCGGCGTTCCTTCAATTCGGCGATCAGCGAGCAGGCATCATCGCCCGGAACCCATTGATCGAGCAGGATTGCCGATAATTGCATGCCTTCGCGCGTGCCCAGCATGGCAATCGCGGTTTCGGCATCGCTTGCCACGACAGTGCGCCAGCCTTCGCGCGCAGCGATGGCCGAGATCAGACGGCTTTGTGCCGGCTCATCATCGATCAGCAGGACAATCCGAGTCTCATTGTCAGAATCAGGGCGCGTATTCACCTGTGCCATCAATCCAGCCTTGACCCCTCAATCCCCCGGCAAACCGTCCCAGGGTGAAACGTGCCGGATTCTTATCCGGCGCGGGTAAAGACTGAATTAAGGCTGTTGGACCGATCTCACCGGATTGCCACTTGGGGACAGCCTGCCCTGTCAACATTGCTGACTTGAGCTAGCTCGCGGGCTCGGATACGGGGCGATGATCAAGCCTGCTGGCAATTTTTCGGCAACCATTTGCCAATTTCACCGTTTGGGATCTCAAGGGGAATAAAATCATGACTGTGCATGACATGGACAAGGCGCGTTCGACCTATGGCAGCTTCATGGGTGCGCTCAAATGGGCGGTGCCGCTGATTGCGATCATCACCCTGTTCGTCGTTGCGCTGATCGCGCCATAAACCGGGGTACCGTCACTTGAAGATCGCAGTGCTTAAAGAGCGCGCCGCGGGGGAAACCCGTGTCGCGGCCACGCCGGAAACGGTGAAGAAATTCATTGGTCTGGGCAATGAAGTCGCGATCGAAAAGGGTGCCGGGACGCACGCCTCGATCACCGATGCCGCCTATGAAGAGGCAGGGGCAAAGGTAGGCACGCTGGCGGCAACCGCAAAGGACGCCGACATCGTGCTGTGCGTGCAGGCACCCGAAGTGGCGAATCTGAAAGGCGCGAAAGCCGGCGCATGGGTGGCCGCGCTGTTCGATCCGTTCCAGAAGGGCGATCTTGTCGCCGCCTATGCCAAGGCGGGGTTTGAGGCGCTGTCGATGGAATTCATGCCGCGCATCACGCGCGCGCAGTCGATGGATGTGCTGTCGAGCCAGTCCAACCTTGCAGGGTACAAGGCGGTGATCCACGCGGCGGACGCTTATGGTCGCGCTTTCCCGATGATGATGACCGCGGCCGGCACCGTGCAGGCGGCGAAATGCTTCATCATGGGCGTGGGTGTCGCCGGGCTTCAGGCGATTGCGACGGCGCGGCGTCTGGGCGCGCAGGTATCCGCCACCGACGTGCGCTCTGCGACCAAGGAGCAGATCGAAAGCCTCGGCGCGAAAGCGATCTTCGTGACCGATGTGGCCGGGATCGAAGGCGAAGGCTCGGGCGGCTATGCCACCGAGATGAGCGAGGAATACAAGGCCGCTCAGGCGAAGCTCGTTTCCGAGCATATCGCCAAGCAGGACATCGTCATCACCACCGCGCTCATCCCCGGTCGGGCTGCTCCGGTGCTTATCACCGACGCGCAGATCGCGACGATGAAGCCGGGTAGCGTGATTTTCGACCTCGCCGTCGCGCAGGGCGGCAATGTCGAAGGATCAAAGCCTGACGAAGTCGTCGAAAAGCACGGTGTGAAGATCATCGGCTATGCCAACACCCCCGCGCATCTGGCCGCCGACGCATCGGCGCTGTTCGCGCGCAACCACTTCAACTTCCTTTCCGCATTCTGGGACAAGGAAGCGGGCAAGCCCGAACTCGACGAAGAGATCGGCGGCGCGATCCGCCTGACCAAGGGCGGAGAGATCGTCAACGAGAGGCTGAAGGGGTGATCAGGCGGGTAAGGTCACTGCTGTTGGCAAGCCTGCTATGCACAGCTCAGCTTGGCCATGCTCAATCCGTAGAGCCCGAGGCTCCAGCGCCGGTCGGGTTTGAAGGTAAGCTGCGGTTTTTTCCTTACTGGAGTTACCGCGCTCTTGATGAGCAACTTCTCGTTTTTGCCAATCAACCGAATGAACAGGCACATCAGTTCGCGATCGCCGACTTATGGCCGGCGAATTCAGCGCGTCTTCAACAGGCTTTGACACGGAAAAGCGGGAAGGAAATTCTGCCTGAGGGTAGCTTTCTCGTGTTGATGACAAACGGGGGGCAGACTGCGGGATGCCCGCTTGCACGGCCCAGAGGATGGGGTGGCATACCCTGTTTTTTAGACCCCGACAGCGATGGTGATTTCGACTACTGGTTTTTTCACGATCGCGACTTTGAATTCATGATGTTTTCGTTCGAGGCAAGGTCATCGGGAATGATGCCGCTGGGAACAGTCGCCCGGTATACGCGGCAATCTGACTGGCCCGAAGACAAGCCCTTCCAATTTTACCTGTCGCTCTCTTGGAAGCCCGCAGACGATTACCCCTTCGTCAGGAGCGTTGCTTATTCGCTTTGCACAAAGACCAATGATCTCCAGACCATTTGGGGCGGGTCACGTTCTCGGACGGAGTGCCTCAGGTCGGGTGCATCGTTGAAAAGCAATGAGCTGCCGTCCGAGAAGGAATTTTTTGGTATGCGGATCAGGGTGGCAGATGAGAATCCGTCAGGCGCGTATATCCGCATCACGCCGTTCGAACCCGAAGGAACAATCCCTTTCTTCTAATTGGTGATTTCAAAGCTAGCGCGGACATAAGGCTTAACCACGCAGACCAACTGCAGAGGCGTAATAATGGACTTCATCTCAATCCTATCGATCTTCGTGCTGGCGTGTTTCGTCGGCTACTATGTGGTCTGGTCGGTTACTCCGGCGCTGCACACTCCGCTGATGGCGGTGACCAATGCGATCTCCTCTGTGATCATCGTCGGTGCTCTGATTGCGGCGGCTGAGGCCAACGATCCCGTCGCGAAATATCTCGGCCTGTTCGGCGTGGTGCTGGCGAGCGTCAACATCTTCGGCGGCTTTGCCGTGACCGAGCGCATGCTCGCGATGTACAAGAAGAAGGAGAAGTAAGAGATGAGCTTCTCCATTCTTGCAGGCGCGGCGGAAGGCGCCGCCGGAACCCCAGCCTGGGCGATGCTCGCCTATCTTGCGTCGGGCGTGTTCTTCATCCTCGCATTGCGCGGCCTTTCCAGCCCCGCATCAAGCCGGGCTGGCAACCGCAACGGCATGATCGGCATGGGAATCGCGCTCGTCACCACGCTGGTGACGCACGACATTGCCAATATCGCCGAAATCGGGATCGCAATCTTCCTTGGCGGGATCATCGGGGTGACGGTGGCGCGCAAGATCGCGATGACCGCAATGCCCGAACTGGTCGCCGGATTTCACAGCCTAGTCGGCCTTGCCGCCGTGGTGGTGGGCTTTGCCGCGTGGCTCAACCCCGGCGCGTTCGGCATCCTTGATGAAGCGGGGCAGATCCTCGTTGTCAGCCGGATCGAACTGGGCCTCGGTATTGCCATCGGTGCGATCACCTTCTCCGGATCGGTCATCGCCTTCCTCAAGCTTTCGGGACGGATGAGCGGATCGCCGATCCTGCTCCCGGCGCGGCATTTCATCAACCTCGGTACGCTGGCCGCGATCCTCGGCCTTATCGCCGCCTATGCGATGTCGGGTGCGGGCGGGCCTGCCGAAGGTATGCTGATCATCTGGATCGCCATTCTGGCCTTCCTTATCGGTTTCCTGCTGATCATCCCGATCGGTGGCGCGGACATGCCGGTGGTTGTGTCCATGCTGAACAGCTATTCCGGCTGGGCGGCAGCGGCGATGGGCTTCACGCTGGGCAACAGCGCGATGATCATCACCGGGGCGCTGGTCGGTTCGTCGGGTGCGATCCTGTCTTACATCATGTGCCGTGCGATGAACCGCAGCTTCATCAGCGTGATCGCGGGTGGCTTTGGCGCCGACGCGGGCTCTGGCGGTGGCGGCGAAGCGCGCGAGCAACGCCCGTACAAGCAGGGCAGCGCCGAAGACGCGGCCTATATGCTCGAACAGGCGGAAAAGGTCATCATTATCCCCGGCTACGGCATGGCGGTGGCACAGGCGCAGCACGCACTGCGGGAAATGGCCGACACTCTCAAGGAAAAGGGCGTGGACGTGAAATACGCGATCCACCCTGTCGCGGGCCGCATGCCCGGCCACATGAACGTGCTACTTGCCGAAGCCAACGTCCCCTATGACGAGGTGTTCGAACTGGAGGATATCAACTCCGACTTCGCGCAGGCTGACGTGGCCTTCATCATTGGCGCGAATGACGTGGTGAACCCGGCGGCGAAGACCGACAAGAGCTCGCCGATCTATGGCATGCCCGTGTTCGATGTCGACAAGGCCAAGCAGGTGTTCTTCATCAAGCGTTCGATGGGCGGCGTGGGCTATGCCGGCGTCGACAACGATGTTTTCTACATGAACCAGACCGTCATGCTCCTCGCGGATGCAAAGAAGATGGTCGAGGAAATTGTGAAAGCTCTCGACTGATGGGCAAATTCCTGTTCGGCACGGTCGCGCTGGCCCTGCTGATCGGTATCGCGTTCCAGACCGGGCTGGCTGATCCACTGGTGAAGTGGCAGGTGCAGTCCGCTCTGGAGGAATCCGGCGTGTCCGAAGAGCGCGCCGAATGCATGTCCGATCGGATGGTCGACCGGCTTTCGCTGTTCCAGCTGTACAAGCTGCAACAGGGGATGAAGGCGCGAGAAGGCGAACCCGAGGACGGTTATGGCCTTGGCGAACTGGTGAAGCGCCTGCGCCGCGTCGGCGATGGCGAAGCGGTGGCAGTCGTCACCACCAGCGCTGGATTGTGCGCAATCGGCATCGGCTGACAAACTCACACCTTGCCTTGGCAGCGCTCCTTGCCGCACAACAGAGGCGAGGAGAGATCACCATGCCACGCCTTTTGCTTGCTTCCGCCGCCTTGGCCCTTTGCGCCGTTCCCCTGAACTCCGTCGGCGCCCAAACGTCCGATGCAGCCGGGGGAGGTGTCGGCACCGAATTCATGGTGTTCGAGGTCGAGACAAGCGAAGCGGCGAAGGAGCATTTCCGGCGCGGCCTCGCGCTGCTGCATAATTTCGAATACGGCCGCGCCGCCGCCGCTTTCCGTGAAAGTCAGGAGGCCGATCCCGGTTTCGCCATGGCTTATTGGGGCGAGGCGATGACCCACAATCATCCGCTGTGGGAAGAGCAGGATCGTGACGCGGCACGGGCCATCCTCGCGCGGCTCGCGCCGACGGCTGAAGAGCGTGCAGCCAAGGCTCGCGGCCCGCGGGAGAAGGCATGGATGGACGCGCTGGAGACGCTCTATGCCGAAGACGGCACCAAGGAAGAGCGTGATCACGCCTATCTGGCAAAGATGCGCGCCATGCTCGCCATGTGGCCCGATGACATCGACGTGCGCGCCTTTACCGGGCTGGCGGTGCTCGGCACTTCGCACGGGGGGCGCGACATCGCGCTGTACATGGAGGCGGCGGGCATTCTGGAGCCGGGCTTCATGACGCATGAACAGCACCCCGGCATCCTGCACTATCTGATCCATTCCTATGACGATCCGATCCACGCTCCGCTCGGCAGGCGGATGGCTCAACGCTACGCCAAGGTCGCGCCCGATGCGGGGCATGCGCAGCACATGATCAGCCACATTTTCCACGCGCTCGCCGATTGGGAGGCTTCGGAAGAAGCCAACATCCTCGCCGATGCCGTGGTCGATCGTCAGCGCGCGGCGGCAGGGCGCGGTCCGGCGCATTGCGGGCACTACAATGAATGGCTGGTCTATGCGCTTTTGCAGCAGGGCAAGGATGCAAGCGAACGCGTAGCCCTATGCCGCGCCGATGCCGACCCGGCCGATGGGGAAGAGGCCAATTACGGGGCCGTGCGCAGCTATTCGGTGATGGCCGCATGGCAGGCAGTCGATACCGGGATCTGGCCCGAACCGCTTGGCGAGGAGGCGAATAAGTTCCGGCTACCTCGGATCACGATGACCCATGTGGCAGCGCTTCAGCACCGGGGTGATGCCGAAAAGCTTGCCAGCGCAGTGTCCAATATGCGCCTCGATGCGGAGCAAATGGTCCCGCTGCTCGCGAGGACCGCGCCTGATGATCGCACAACCATGCCCTGGGTCGAACGCGCGGTGGCGCAGGTTGACGCGCTGTTGATGCTTGCTTCGGGTGATACAGACGCCGGAATTCGGGCCCTGTACGAAGCGGCTCGTGCCGAAAGCGCATTGCCGGTGGTCTTCGGCCCGCCGGCGATTGCCAAGCCGAGTTGGGAATTGCTGGGAGAGGAACTGCTTGCGCTTGGCCGCAAGGCCGACGCGGCAGAGGCCTTCCGCCACTCGCTCGAATTTGCGCCGGGCAGAAAGCTTTCGCTTGAAGGGCTTGCCCGCGCCGAGGGTGGTTGAGCGCGCCAGCGTTCTGCGGCACTGTGCAGCCAAACGGGATTGGGAGAGGGACAAATGATCAGATTGACGATAGCCGCATTGGCGCTTGCGAGCGCGGCTCCGCTGCTGGCTGAAACGCATGTGGTGTCACCGGGTGAAGGCGCGCAGGAGCGTTTGCAGGAGGCTCTCATCCTGGCGGAGCCGGGCGACGAGATCGTGCTTGAGGCGGGGCGTTATGTCCTGACTGACGGGCTTAGCCTTGATGTCGACGGAGTGACGGTTCGCGGATCCGGCATGGACGGCACAGTGCTCGATTTCACCACGCAGGCAGGATCGGGCGAGGGACTGCTGGTGACTTCGGACAACGTCACCCTTCGCGATTTCGCGCTGGAGAACCCCAAGGGCGACGGGATCAAGTCCAAGGGTGCCGACAACATCGTGTATTACCGCATCCGCGTCACCTGGACGAAGGGCCCGGACGCAGGCAACGGCGCCTATGGAATTTATCCGGTCGAAAGCACCGGGGTGCTGATCGACGGGGCCAAAGTCACCGGAGCATCGGACGCAGGGATCTATGTCGGCCAGTCGAATCGTATCACCGTGCGCAATTCGATTGCCGAGGCGAATGTCGCCGGGATCGAGATCGAGAACAGCCGCAACGCTCTGGTCGAACACAATATCGCGACCCGCAACACCGGGGGAATTCTGGTGTTCGACCTGCCCGGCCTGCCGGTGATGGGCGGGGGTAATGTGATCGTCGCCAACAATCTGGTGGTGGCCAATGACACGCCCAATTTCGCGCCGCCGGGCAATATCGTCGCCGGAGTGCGCCGGGGGACGGGCATCATGGTCATGGCCAATGACAAGGTGCTGATCGAAAACAACATCATCGACGAAAACCCGACCGCGCCGATCATGGTGATCGCGTACACACTCGGCTTTGATGACGAACGCTACAATCCTCTCCCACGCGAAGTGGTGGTGGGCGAAAACCTTTATGGCCGTGGCGGTGACGACCCGCAGCTTGAAGGGGCGGAGATGCTGCTTGCGGCCTTTGGCGGTGCCTTGCCCCCGGTGCTGTGGGACGGGCTGGGTTCGATCTACGCGGTCGAAGGGACGCAGGGCTGGTCCTTGAACCTGACCGAGCAGGGCAAGGGCTTGGGAGGGGCGAACCCGTCGCCGCTCGCCGCACCCGCCCCCGCGGCTGAGTTCGACCGCAGCGGTATCGGTGCGCCGGCCGAACTGGATGAGCGGATCGGGTGACCCGAGCGCTCGCCTTGCTGGTGCTGGCCGCAGGCCCGCTGGTGCTGTCGGTCATCGCGACCCGCGATGCGGGCGCGACGACGCCGCCCTATGTCGATAGCTCGATCGCCGACTGGTTCATCCTGAGCGAGACGACGCGGCCCGATACGCTGCAGAAGTTCAATTTCTTCATCGATGCCGCGGCCAGACGGCCCAAGCCTGAGCTGATCGCGTATGAACTCAACACCCCGCTGTGGTCCGACGGGGCGGACAAGCTGCGCTATATCTATGTGCCCAAAGGCAAGGTGATCGAGGCGAATGGCGACGGCCTGCTGCAATTCCCGGTCGGCACCGCGATTATCAAGACCTTTGCCTTTGGAGAGGGCGAGGAGCAGCGCTTTATCGAGACCCGCGTGCTGCTCCACCGCGAGAGCGGCTGGGTGGCGTTGCCCTATCGCTGGAATGAAGAACAGACCGAGGCACGGCTGGTGCTGGCGGGCGGGCGGCTCGACCTGACGACGCCTGCCGGGGAGGCGATCAGCTACCGCATTCCGAACAAGAACCAGTGCAAGACGTGTCATTCGAAGGATGACGCGGTCATCCCGATTGGCCCCAAGGCGCGCAACCTTTCGCCTGCGCTGCTGGCGCGTCTGGCAAGCGAGGGCAAGCTTGCCGCTGCGCCCGACGTGATCCGCCCCATGCCCGAATGGCACGACGCCGACGCTGGCACAGCGCCGCTCGCGCGCGCCTATCTCGACGTCAATTGCGCGCATTGCCATCAGCCGGGCGGCGGTGCGTCCAATTCGGGGCTCGACCTGCGCTGGGAACAGGATGATCCCTTTGCCCTTGGCGTGAACAAGCATCCCGTCGCCGCCGGGCGTGGGGCGGGTGGGCACCTGGTCTCGATCGCGCCGGGCGATCCGGACGCCTCGATCCTGCTTTACCGGATGGATTCGAACGAACCGGGCATTGCCATGCCTGAACTGGGCCGGTCCAGCATCGATCGCAAGGCGATAGCGGTGATGCGCGAGTGGATTGAAGGAATGGATCGATGAAGTGGTTTCTGCGGGTCGTCGGCGTCGTATTGGCGGTGCTTGTCGTTGCCTTCCTGATTTTTCGCACGCCTGATACCGACGCGGCTGAAATGCGCGCCAAATACGGCTCTCCACCTTCGCAATTCGTCGCAATCGGCGATGGCGTAACGGTTCACTTGCGCGACGAAGGGCCGCGCGATGCCCCGGCAATCATCCTGCTGCACGGCTCCAATGCCGATCTGCACACCTGGGAGCCGTGGGTAAAAGGTCTGTCGGACAGCTACCGCATCGTCCGCTTCGACCAGATCGGGCACGGACTGACCGGCCCCGATCCGTCGCATGATTACAGCCTTGCCAGCTTCACCTCGGACATTGACGAAGTGGCCGATGCGCTTGGCATTGAAAGCTTCTTTGTAGGCGGCAATTCGATGGGCGGGAAACACGCGCTTGCCTATGCCTCGCGCTATCCCGAAAGGGTGCGCGGACTGATCCTTGTCGATGCCGGGGGCAGCCCGGTCCGCAAGGTGAAAAAGGATGATGACGAAGACAGTGGCGGCGGCAACATCGGCTTCACCATCGCCCGCACACCCGGCATCAACAAGATCGCTGAACAGATCACTCCGCGGGCACTCATCGCGCAGAGTCTGGACCAGAGCGTCTCGATCAAGTCGGTGGTGACCGAGGAAGCGATTGATCGTTACTGGGAGCTTCTCCGCTATCCCGGTAACCGCGCGGCGACGATGGCTCGCTTCAGTACCCCCTATGAGGTGCTGACCGAAGAGGAACTGACCGGCATAGCAAGTCCGGCGCTGATCCTGTGGGGGGACGAAGACCGCCTTATCCCGGTCGCGGCCGGCGAATGGATCGATCAGAACCTGCCGAACTCGCAGATGATCGTTTATCCGGGCATCGGCCACCTGCCTCAGGAAGAGGCCCCCGAAGCGACCATCGCCGATGTCCGCAAATGGCTCGATACGATTGCGCAACCCTGACGCTTAAGCCGGAATTAACCATCCAAATCATTTGATTGAATGGCAAAACCGCGCCCTATGGACGCGGAGGCCGCTTCGTCGCTACATCTCTTGTGCAGCGCACACAGATTCGGGGATCACATTGCGAAAACTGGGATTGATCGGCGGCATGAGCTGGGTGTCGACAGGCATCTATTACGATCGCATCAACCGGATCGTCCAGCGTCGCGCCGCCCCTATGGCGAGCGCGCCGATGCTGATCGAAAGCCTCGATTTCTGCCAGCTTTACGCATTGCGCGAAGAACGCGACTGGCAGCGCGCCAGCGTGATCCTGTCCGAAAGCGCCAAACGGCTCGAAGGTGCAGGAGCCGAGGGCATCATCATCGGCGCCAATTCCATGCACAAGCTGTATGACGATGTCGCCGCCTCAGTGAATATACCCATCCTGCACATTGCCGAATATGTGGGTCGCGCACTGAAACGAGCCGGCTACAAGAGTGCCGCGCTGATCGGGACGCGCAACGTGATGACGGAAAGCTTCTATCGCAAGCGGCTGGTCGCCCACGGGATCGATCTGCTGCCGCCCAACATGGACAATGTCGAAACGCTTGACCGGATCATCTACGACGAATTGATGGTGGGTAAAGTGACCCGCGATGCTCAGCGCGCGATGAAGACAATCATCACCAACAAGTCACAGGAAGGAGCCGAGGCGATCGTCCTTGCCTGCACCGAACTCGACCTTGTCGTGGACGTCGACGCAAACGTTTTGCCGGTGTTTGATTCTACCAGAATCCATTGTGAAGCGGCCGCAGACTGGATCCTTGAACAGGAATTGGTGAATTAGTTGGCGGCTTGCCCCTTGCCAAGAACGGTTGGTCGCAAGTCTGTGATGCATGGGGTGCAACATTAACCCGACCCCCTTACGTGCGCGCCCTGAAATTGTCATCGATAAGTAACAGACAATTTCCGGGTCTTCGGGTCGCACCGTTGACCCAGGGGCGAAAAGGCTCTTGGGGCCGCTTACCACCCCCCCATTGCACCCGGTAAGCGGTCCCTTTTTTTCAAATCAGCGGCGATGTCTCTCAAACCGGTCTGTCCACCGCAATCCTTCAAGGTTGCCGATCTGTTCCGGTTGAGCCTGCGCGCACTGTGAAATAAGCGGTTCGTCGTGACAACGCGTGCTCCCTTTGCTGCAGATCCCTATTCGCATGGCGGGCGCGAGTTCGGCGGAAACGCTGCGTTGGGCAAGATCACCGGTTCCGAAAGCCGTGGTCCGCGGACCGATTTCCAGCGCGACCGCGATCGCATCATCCATTCGATGAGCTTCCGCCGCCTCAAGTCGAAGACGCAGGTTTTCATATCGCCAGAGGGCGATCATTACCGCACGCGGCTGACCCACAGCATCGAAGTGGCGCAGATCGGCCGGGTGCTGGCACGCGCTTTGGGGCTGGACGAGGATCTGACCGAGGCGCTCTGTCTCGCTCACGATCTGGGCCATCCACCCTTCGGCCATGCAGGGGAATCGGCCCTTTCCGAGGCGATGGCGCGCCACGGAGGCTTTTGCCACAACGCGCAGGCGCTGCGTACCGTCATGCGGCTTGAAAGCCCCTATCCCGAGCATGATGGACTGAATCTGACGTGGGACCTGCTCGAAGGGCTGGCCAAACATAACGGCCCGGTCGCCGCGCCCAACTGGGCCTTGGCGGAACTGGATGAGGCGTTCCCGCTTGATCTCGGCACCTGGCCTTCGATCGAAGCGCAGATTGCGGCGGTGTCCGACGATATCGCTTATGACAACCACGATATTGATGACGGCCTACGCGCGGGCTTTCTCGATCTAGACGATCTGCTCCAGCTCGATTTTCTCGCCGATCAATGGCGTGCGGTCGAACGGCGTTTTCCCAATGCCCCGCGTGATCGCCAGCTGCGCGAACTGATCCGCGATCAGATCGGTCTGATGGTGAATGACGTGCTGCAACACACGCGGGAAATGACCAAGGGTATGGGATCGGTAGCCGAAGTGCGCGATGCCGGGCGGCAACTGGCCGGATTTTCACCCGAGATGCGTGAACACGAAAGGCGGCTGAAAGCCTTCATGTACGAAAGACTTTACTACCATCCCGAACAGGTCAGTGCCGCTGAGCGTGCCCGCGATGTCGTGGCGCGACTGTTTGCGGCCTATTCGCAGGATGCGGGCCTGATGCCGCCCGAATGGCGCGCCAAACTGCCCGAGCAGGACCCGCAGCGCAGCCGCGTCATCGCCGACTTTATTGCCGGGATGAGCGATCGTTTTGCAATGCAGGCTTGCGAGACGATCTATGGCGAACGGCCAAGGGGGCTGATCAATGTCTGATCCGAGCCCTGTGGTACACGCTCCCACGCGTATAGGCCTGGTCGGCGCGACTGGCCTGATCGGTCAGCGCCTTATTGCGATTTCCAGCGCCGGGGATGAAGTGCGCATGGTCGGCATAGCCCGGCGCGAGGCGCCCTTGCCCAAGGGTGCTCGGGTTGAAGTCTTCGTTGCCGAACCGGCCAAGTGGGGCGAGGTGCTGGAAGCGGTGCGCCCTCGTGCGTTGATCTGTGCGCTCGGCACCACCTGGAAAAAGGCAGGGCGTGACGAAGCGGCGTTTCGTGCGGTCGATCATGATCTGGTGATTGCGACCGCCAAAGCCGCCGTCGCGGCCGGTATTCCGAACATGGTTCTGATAACCGCCGCCGGATCCGACCCCACTGCCAAGAACCTGTATCTGAGGGTCAAGGGCGAGGTCGAACAGGCTGTGTCGAAGGTCGGTTTCAAACGCCTCGACATCCTGCGGCCCGGCCTGCTCCGTGGCGAGCGCAAGGATGATCTGCGTCCGCTTGAAGCGCTTGCGCAATTTGCCAGCCCGGTGATCGACCCGCTGATGCCCGCAAAATGGGAGATGTTCCGTTCGATTGACGCTGATTTGGTGGCGGAAGCGGCATTGGGCCTGTGCCAGCGCAAGGCGCAGGGGCGTTTCACCCATGACAATGAGGCGATGAAGCGGGCGGCACGCGAATGGCGCGCCAAGGCCTTGCACGCGGCGGAGTAGCGCGGATGGATTGGAACCCGATTTTTGGCGCGGTGAACATGCTGGCCCTGATTGCATGGACCGCTTTGATCCTTTTACCGCGCTGGCCCGCTTTGCTTGCCGCCTTGCTTTATCTGGGGGTTGGCCTGCTCTGCCTTGTCTATGCCGCTGGCCTGATCGGGGTCTTGAGCGGCGCCATCCCGACTGACGGGGGAGGGGCGGACTTCTCTTCCATCGAAGGTGTGCGCGCAATCTTTGCCAGCGATGCGGGTGTCACCATCGGCTGGACGCATTACCTTGCCTTTGACCTGTTCGTCGGCATCTGGATTGCCCGCGATGGCGACATGAAGGACATTTCGCGTTTCATTCAGGCTCCGGTGCTGCTGGCGACATTCCTTGCCGGGCCACTCGGCCTCGGGCTGTGGCTGCTGATCCGTGAGCCGGCGGCGCGCAAGCTTGGTCGCTGGCATTAGTAACGGGCAGGCTGCAAACCGCTGGACCGTGACTGCCTGAAATGCTTAACCCAAGGGCAAACAGCTTTGGGAGAGCAAGCATGACATGGGAAGGGACCGTCAAGGGCGATCCTCATCACGATTTCGTGACCTTCGATGAAATTCTGGCTTTCTGGGCCGAAAAGCGCCCCGATCAGACCGCGTTCGAGCAGGATGGGCGCATCACCAGCTATGCCGAAGCTGACGCGATGACCCGTCGCTTGATCGCGCTGTTCAAGGCGCGCGGGTTAGCAAAGGGAGACAGGATCGCGTGGCTCGGCAAGAATTCCGATCGCTATTGCCTGCTTTACATGGCGGCAGCGCGCATGGGCGCTGTGATGGTGCCGATCGGCTGGCGGCTGGCTCCGCCTGAAATCGCCTATATCCTGTCCGACACCGGGGCAAAGCTGCTGTTCGCGGGCGAGGAATTCGTCGACACCGCACTGGCGGTTGCCGCTGATGTGCCCGAAAAGCCTGCCGTGATCGAGGCATCGGCCGCGCTGCGTGAGGCTGCGGGTCTTGAGCCGGCGGCTTATGAACCCCCACATGCGGATGATCCGATCCTGCAACTCTACACCTCTGGCACCACCGGCAATCCCAAGGGCGCGGTGCTTTCCAACGCCAATCTGCTGGGCCTGCGCAATCCCGGCAATGCCATCGGATTGCATTGGAACTTCTACGACCAAGGCGACTGCATGCTGGTTGCCATGCCGTGTGCGCATATTGGCGGCACGGGCCTGATTAACATTGCTCTGGCCAATGGCATACGGTGCCTTTTGCAGGCCGAATTCACGCCAGTGGGCGTGCTTGAAGCGATCGAAAACGGGGCGACGCACATGTTCATCGTGCCCGCCGCGCTGCAAATGGTGGTGCAGCATCCGCGCGCACCCGAAACCGATTTCTCGCACCTGCGCTATCTCATGTACGGAGCCGCGCCGATGCCACTCGAACTGCTCAAGCAGGCGGTGCGCACCATGCCCAATGCGAACTTCCTGCAGGCTTACGGCATGACGGAAACCAGCGGGACGATCTCGATCCTCCCGCCCGAAGATCACACCATCGAAGGCAACCAGCGGATGCGTTCCGCGGGCAAGGCCTGTCCGGGTGTCGAGATCGAGGTGCGGGGGCCTGACAACAAGGAGGTGCCGCGCGGCGAAATCGGCGAAGTCTGCATCCGATCCCCCTCGAATACTGCAGGGTACTGGAAACTGCCCGATGCCACCGCCAAAACGATTGATCCGGATGGCTGGCTGCATACGGGCGATGCCGCGGTGATGGACGAAGACGGCTATGTCTACATCCAGGACCGGATCAAGGACATGATCATTTCGGGCGGCGAAAACGTCTATCCCGCCGAAGTCGAAAACGCCGTGTTCGGTCATCCTGCCGTGGCCGAGGTCGCGGTGATCGGTGTCCCAAGCGAGCGCTGGGGCGAAGAGGTGAAAGCCTGCGTGGTGCCCAAACCGGGCGCAACCATCGACGAGGCCGAACTGATCGCCTGGACCCGCGAGCGCATCGCGGCGTTCAAGGCCCCCAAAAGCGTGGACGTGATCCCCGAAATGCCGCGCAATGCCTCTGGCAAGATCCTGCGGCGGCAATTGCGTGCGCCCTATTGGGAGGGGCAGGAGCGGCAGGTCAACTGATGGCGGCGGTGCGGCGATGAAGAAACATGCACCCGCCGCTATGCGCAACCGCGATCCCATCGCGGCGGTGTTGCATCAGGAACTGCCGGAAAGCGGCACCGTATTGGAAATTGCCAGCGGATCGGGCGAACATATCGTCCATTTCGCGCATCTGTTCGGCAATCTCGACTGGCAGCCAAGCGATCCCGATGCCGAGGCGATTGCATCGATCCTCGCTTATTTGAACGAATATGACGGCACCAACCTGCGTATGCCGATGGTGCTGGATGCGGCATCACCCGCAAGCTGGGAGGTCCGCGGCGCTGATGCAATCCTGTGCATCAACATGATTCATATCAGCCCTTGGGAAGCGACCTTGGGCCTGTTTGAAGGGGCTGCCCGGTTTCTGGGCGGCAGGAATTTGCCGCTGATCCTGTATGGCCCATATATTGAGCAAGGCGTTGAAACGGCGCCGTCGAACATCGAGTTCGACGAAAGCCTGCGCTCAAGAAACGGGCAGTGGGGTTTGCGCCAACTGGAGGATGTCGATGCCGTCGCAGCCAGCCACGGCTTTGCGCGCACGGCCCGCCATGCGATGCCGACCAACAATCTGACAGTGGTTTACCGCGCCGGTTGAGCCTCTTCGCGCGAAGCGGGCGGGGCATGGCTGATCACCTCTTCGCCCTTGCGGCCGACGGATTCGATGTCGCGGCCAAGGCCTTTGACAGTGTTGCAGCCGGTTGCGCCAAGGGCGAAGGCTCCAAGCGCTGTGGTAAGAACGATCTTGCGGATCATGGATGGGGGTTCCTTTCTGCGCCAGCTTTAGCGCAATCAGACCTCGGTTGTCTGCGTCTTTTGACGCGCGACCGCGATCTGCCGTTCCCTCCATGCGATCAGCAGCCCCGCTGCGACGATAAGCGGCGCGCCGAGCCAAAGGCTGGCAGGCGGTGCGCGGTCGAACACGCTGAAACCATACCACGTAGCCCACAGCAACGACGTGTAATCCATCAACAATATCACTCCGGCAGAGCCGAACCGGAGCGATGTGGTGAGCAATATTTGTGCAAGCGCCCCGCACAGCGCCATTGCCACGATGATGCCCCATGTCTGGGCATCGTGCGGCTGTAACACGAAAGGCAGCGCCAGCGCCGCGACAGGGGTTGTCAGCGCGACGAACCAGAAGACGATCGTCCAGGGTGCTTCGGTCTTGTTCAGGTCCTGAATTTGGAAGCTGATCAGCGCCACCATGAAAGCCGCAACCAGTCCCACAACCGCGCCGATCGGGTCAATTCCGGTTGCACCCCCCCAATCCGAAGGCAGGCTGGGTCAGCACGACCACGCCGGAAAACCCCAGCGCCACCGCGCCCCAGCGATACATGCCCACTTTTTCGCCAAACAGGACAACGGCAAGCAGCACGGCAAAGAACGGAGCGGTAAAGCTGATCGCCGTGGCCTCTGCCAACGGGAGCAGGATGACCGCCCCATAGACAAAGAACATGCCTGTGAGACCATAGGCGGCCCGAAGCGCATGCGCGCCGAACCGCTTTGTCCTGATCGAGCTGAGCTTGCCCCAGACGCCAAGCAGTGCGGCGATGCAGATCAGGGAAATGAACTGCCGCCAGAACACCAGCTCGGCCAGATGCGCTCCGCGTTCGCCAGCCAGCTTCACCAGCATCGCCATGGTCGCCAGCGTTGCCGCCGTCGCAAGGCGAAGGCCCAACGCAAGAAATGGGCGGGGGCGGGCTACGGAACCATCCATAATTGGGGCATTAGGCACCACGCAGCTTTGCGCAAGCGATGTGCGCGCCTACATGGTGCGGAACATGAAAATGCTCCACGATCTTGTTTTTGCCAGCGACGCGGTTTTGATGGCGCTTGCCGGGCTGGGTTTCTGGCTGTTCGCCGGGTTTTGCCTGGTCATGGACAGGCTGCGCACAGCGCGCCGATCTCTCGATCGGCTGGAACGCGTCGGCTGGGTTCCGTGGACCGGGCTGTTCCTTGGCAGTGCGATCATCGGCGGTGGCTGCCTCGCGATGAGCCTTCCGGTGGTGCTGGGCAATATGTGACAGCGCTGACCAGAATTTGATCAGCGTCCCGGCAAAAACTTGCCGCATTGTCGGTGCCGCAAGTTCGTGATATCCGGTGACAAATCAGAAGAGTCGTACCCCTGAAAGTCTATCCGATGTAAGGTGTTCTCTCATGCGGCCAGTTGCGCTTGCTTTGCTTGGGTGTGCAGCGATTTTGCTGCCACTTGCTTTTCTGACCGGTGAAAAACCCGCACCTGCGGCCGATCACCTCGATCCGCCAGCGCGGACCAATCCCAACAGCGACAGTACACCCGATTTCGCGGCAGACATCGCTGATCTCTATGTCACGCATGATGATGATGTGGTCACCATGACGGTGACATTCGGGGGGCCGTCTTCGCCGCAATTGCCCGCTTTCTACGATCCGAACGTGCGCTACACGATTTCGGTATCGAACCAGGCACCACGCCAGACCACCGACATTCCCATCGTCTTCAGCTTCGGGCGTGAAAGCGGCACTTCTGATGGCGCATTCGGAGTGCGGGTCAAAAACGTTCCGGGGGTCGATGGCGATATCATCGGTTCGGTCGAACGGATCATCGAAAAGGACGGCGTCCGCGTTTTTGCGGGACTGGTCGACGATCCATTTTTCTTTGATTCACAGGGTCTTACCGACACGCGCCGCACCGGCGCATTGAGTTTTCGCAATGATCGCGATTTCTTTGGTGCCCAGAACATCACCGCATTCGTGATCGAGATCCCGCGCGACAGGCTGGAAAACGGCGCGAACGAGCTGGAGTTCTGGACATTCAGCGAGCGGCTGGGAGGGCAGTTCAATGGCTGATCGGCGCAGTCTCGCCAGTGTTATGGCCCTTGGCCTCGCATGCACGCTCGCGGCTTGTGGCAGCGATGAGCAAGCGCCTGTCCCGCCACCCGAAGGGACCGAGCTCGTCACCAGTGTCGTGCCTTGCCTTGAACAGGTCGTACCCGGCACGGGCAAGCGGGTGGTCGATCTGGTGGTGCCCGATACGATCAATGTTGATCTGTCGAAAGCATCCGGTTTCCCCAACGGGCGCCGTCTGGAAGACCCGGTGATCGACGTCACGCTGGCGATCATCTTCCTCGACATGGCAGTGCACACACCTACCACCTTTGTGAACCTGCCGTTGAACCCTCCCGCGAATGATCGTCCCTTCCGCGCCGAGTTTCCCTATCTCGCGCTGCCGCAAGGCAACCCGCCGCTGTCGGGTTCGGACACTGCGGTTTCGTTCGATTTTGTCGATGCGCCCGACGATCAGTTCGTGCGGGTCGATCGCACCGGCATGCCCGCAATCTCTCCGGCACTGGTCGCTCCGCAACGGCGCAACGAATACAATGATGCCGGGCCTGCAGAGGATGCGGCGTTCATTTTCGCGTCGGAACTGACAACGCAATTGCAGGTGCTTCACGAAGTGTTGGTTGACGATTTTCAGGCAGCCGGTCTCACCTCCTGTGCCCTCGTTCGCACCCTTTAAGCGCCGATGGACGCCATGCCGCTGCGAGAGGCTCTGCGCTGGATGATCCTGCTGATCATCGCCCTCGTGGCGATGACGGGTCTTCAGCGGTTCTTCGATGGAACGTCCGCGATCGAGCCCGCGCGGGCGGCGGTTCCTGCATGGGGCCCTCCTGATTTTTCACAAGCACTTCAGACGCTTGACAGGGATGTGGAGCGTTCCCGAGCCCGTCTGGCCGCCATCCCGGACTCTTGGGCCGCACATGAGGCATTGGCCATGGCGCTCCATGCGCGCGGACAATTGAACGGTTCGCACGAGGATCTCGCAGCGGCCCTCGAAAGCGCCGAGAATGCGCGGCAACTCGCGGCGGAACCGAGCGGCCCTGTCCTGTCGCGGGCGATCGTGAACCTTGCTCTGCATCGCAATGATATTGCCGCTGACGAAATTGCCCGGGTGGACAGCTTCGCCGTGCCCGCTGATCCACCCGATCGTGCAGAGGCGGAAGCGATACTCGGCGATGTCGCGCTATATGCGGGCGATTACCGGGCGGCGCTGGAGCGATACCGGGCGGCCGAAGCCATGTATCCCAGCGCCGGTTCTGCTGTGCGACTGGCGGACTGGTTTCGCCATCAGGGCCAGTTCGAGCGCGCAAGGGCGACATTGAAAGCCGGTTTTGACAGGCCTCAGGTCACTCCTTGGACGCGAGCGGCCTTGCTGCTGCAACTAGGCGCCATTGACCTTCAGACCGGGGACTGGGCGGCGGCGGAGCGGTATTTCGAACAGGCCGATGCGGCATTTCCTGGATGGTGGCTGACGCGCGCACATCTGGGGCAGATGGCCGCCGTGCGCGGTGATTTCGCCCGCGCCGAAAGCCTTTATCACGAAGCGATGCAAGGGGCTGAACGACCATCGGTGATGGATGCGCTGGCGGCGGTCCTCGAAGCGCAGGGGCGGAACGAAGAGGCCGCCCGTATCGCGCAAGCGGCGGCAGGAATGTGGAAGGCGAGGGTCGCAAGCCACCCCGAAGCCTATGCCGATCACGGATTTGAAGCGGCCCTTTCCCAAGGGGACACCGCAGGCGCGTGGCAATTGGCTTCGCTCAATTTCCGCAACCGCCCTTATGGCGACGGGCGGATCGGACTGGCGCGCGCGGCAGCGGCAAGAGGGCGCGATGAAAGCGCTCGGGCGATCCTTGAAGAGCTTGGCCGCACCGGCTGGCGATCGACGGAACAATACCGCGTGCTGGCCGAGGTGTGCGAGCGGTTGAAAGATCAGTCCTGCGTTGCGTCCGCGCGCAAGGCGGCGCTCGCGATCAGCCCCTTGGCTTTCGACCCGCGATCCGACCTGCTGTTTTTCAGCAATCACTAAAGCGTGTCCGGGCGCACGGCCCGGACCTTGGGGCCTTACAGGCAGGCTTCCAGATACGCCTGATCGAAACCGAATTGCCGCGCTTTTTCAAGCGTATAGGGGCGCAGGCCGCTTGAGCGGAATTCGCCCATGATCTTGCCGTCTTCGCTCTCGTCGAGATACTCGAACTTGAACAGGTTCTGGGTCACGATCACGTCGCCTTCCATCCCGATCACTTCGGTGATGTCGGTGGTGCGGCGCGACCCGTCACGCAGACGCTTCACCTGAACGATCAGGTCGACCGATTCGGCGATCTGGCGCGAAATCGCTTCCTTGGGGATCTTGATGTCGCCCATCAGGATCATGTTTTCCATACGGCCAAGGCATTCGCGCGGGCTGTTGGCGTGGAGCGTACACATCGATCCGTCGTGGCCCGTGTTCATCGCGGCAAGAAGGTCGAAACACTCCGCGCCACGAATTTCGCCCAGGATGATGCGGTCAGGACGCATACGCAGCGCGTTCTTCACAAGGTCCCCGATGGTGATCGCGCCTTGCCCTTCGAGGTTCGGCGGACGGGTTTCCAGCGGCAGCCAGTGAGGCTGTTGCAGGCGAAGTTCCGCAGCGTCCTCGATCGTCAGCACGCGCTCGCCCGGGTCGATCATCTTCGACAGGGCGTTGAGCATGGTCGTCTTACCCGAACCGGTACCGCCCGAAATGACGATGTTCATCCGGCAGGCACCGGCGATCTTGAGGCAGGTCGCCATCTTTTCGCTCATGGAACCGAATTCCTTGAGCATGTCGATGGTGATCGGCTTTTCGGAGAATTTACGAATCGAGATCGCGGTGCCGCGCAGCGACAGCGGTGGAACGATTACGTTCACACGGCTGCCGTCCTTGAGACGGGCGTCAGCCAGCGGTGTGGTCTGGTCGACGCGGCGGCCGACCTGGTTCACGATGCGCTGGGCGATCTGGAACAGGTGCTGTTCGTCGCGGAACCGGATCGGCGCGATCTGCAGCTTACCCTTTTTCTCGATGTAGGTCTGATCCGGGCCGTTGACCATGATATCGGACACGTCCGGGTCATTCAGCAGTTCTTCGAGCGGACCAAAGCCCAGCAGCTCGTCGATCAGAACCTTTTCGAGCGCGAATTGTTCGCGGCGGTTGAGCGTTACCTTGAGTTCGGCCAGCACTTCCATGATGATCGGGCGGAATTCTTCCGACAGTTCATCCTTGGTCAGCGTGGCGGCCGCCTCCGGGTCGACGCGTTCGAGCAGGCGGGGGAGGACCTGCTCCTTGATCTTGTGAACGCTCGCTTCGAAACCGCCGGCTTCGGCCTCGGCGGCGTTGGTTGCGTTCATGCGTTCCGACAGACGCTCCATCGCGCTGGCGGTGGCATTGCCGGCAGGCTTGGGCGCGGGCTTGGGCGCAGCCGGACGCTCGCCGCCGCTGCCGGGCAGGGGCGGGAATTGCTCGCCACCCTTCGCCTCTTCTGCACCGCTGCTGCTGCCACCTTTCATCGGCCGGGCCACACCGAATGCGGGCTTTGCGCCCGGTCTCATTCCAGCTGGGCCACCCTTTTTGCCGAATGCGCTCATTACATAGCCCCCAAGGCTTTCTGCATAGTCATCCTGCGCTGGTCGCAAACTTGTAACGAACAGCGCCTCTCGAAAAGTGGTGAATAATTGGGAAACCTTATTTTTTCCCTAAAACCGGCCTCGTCATGCAGAACCATTCCGGCCTTTCGCATGGCCGTGCCGGGGATAGAATCGGTTCGCCCCTTTACCCTGCGGGAAGCACAGGCGAGTGAGCCGGGAGGCGGCCCTGCAAGGGTTGGCCAGTGCGAACAGGCAAGGATCGGGCACCCGGATGCACAAGCTGTTAGGGGCGTGGAGCAAGCTGGTTGGCGGAAATGCCGCCAATGGCGTCTTGCAACTGGTGATCTTTGCGATCGCGGCGCAAGCGCTTGATCTGGCTGCGCTGGGCGTAGCCATACTGATCCAGGCTTATGTCCGCCTGATTGACGGTTTGTTCAATTTCCAGTCGGTCAACGTGTTGACCAATTTTCTCGCCGGGGCGCAGGAAAGCGACGACACAGATCGCTTGCGAGGATTGCTCAAGGCCGGGCTGATAGTCGATTTCAGCACAGCGTTCATCGCCACAATTGTCGCAGTCGCCTTGCTGCCTCTTGTCGCGCCGTGGCTGGGCATCGACGGGCACTGGATCGCACTTGCCGCCGGATTTTGCGTCGTGATCGCAACGCGCACCTTTGGCGCGATCGAGGCGGGACTGCGGTGTTACGACAGGTTCGGCGCGATCAGCCTGAGGCCGGTGGCGGTTTCGTTGGTGACCTTGGTCGGATCGCTGATTGCCTGGTTTGCCCAGGCCGGGGCCGAAGTGTTCCTGATCATCTGGCTGGTGGCGGAAGTCGCCGCGAACCTTGTCTATCTGGTCTGGTCTCTGGTGATCCTGCGGGCGCATGGCATGTCGGGATTGCGGCAAGCGGATGCGCGCGGTGCGATTGCCGCCTCGCCCGGTTTTTGGCCGATGATGTGGCAGACCAATGCGACCTTCGGCATCAGGATGTTGAGCCAGGAAGGGGATGTCATTCTTGCAGGCGCGGTGCTTGGCCCGGTGGCGGCCAGCCTGCTGCGCGCGGCCAAGAATCTCGCCAATCTCGTCGGGCAGTTGGGGCGGCCCTTGCAGCAGGTGGCGAGCGCGCCGATTGCTCGTTTCTCAGCGCGGGACGAGGGTGATAAGGCGCTGTTCTATGCCGCAAAGATCGCGGCAATAGCATGTCTGGCCGGATTGGTTCTGGCAGCCGTGATGGCGGTGATTGCCGGACCCGTTCTGGCGCTTGGCTTTGGTCAGGAGTTTGCCGCCGCCGCGACGATCACCGCGATCCTGTTTTCCGCGCGGGCGCTTTACCTCTCAGGCGTCACCTTGATGCCGCTGCTGATCGCCTTTGGCCAAAGTGGGCGGTTTCTCGGCTCGGTCATCGCCGGAACCGCTGCGTTCTTTATCGTTCTGGGCTGGACGATCGAACCGCTTGGGCTGATCGGTATCGGGCTGGCCCACATCGCCTTTGAGCTGGTGTGGTCCGGCTATGGCTGGATTACCGCGCGCGTGACCTTGCACCGCACGCAGGGTTAGGCGCGGCCAAGCACCTGCTTCACCTTGCGCGAGATGGCGCGGCCCGGCTGTGCCGCTTCGGCATGGAGATACTGATCGGGGTGGACCAGATCGAGCATCGCAGGTGCGCCAAATCCGTGGCCTGACAGCTTCGCCGCCGCCTCGGAACCTTCGCGAGCGAACACCAGCATGTTCTGGCGATACCAGAAGGCGATATCGCCATTCTGCCAGATCATCGGGCGGATCGGATCGAATGCCTGATAGCCGTGTTCGGCAAAGTGGCCCGCCCAATAGCTCTGCCATTGTTCATTCACGTGGCCGGTGCCGCCCTGAAACGGAATGGCAGCCGAAAACAGGACGCAGTCGCCCAGCGCACAAAGATCACCGACAAAGCTGCGCGCGCGGGATTCGGCCAGATGTTCGGCCACTTCCAACGAGATCACGAGGTCGAAGCGACGGTCTGCTGAAACCTTTTCCTCAAGGTTCTGGAAGCTCACCTGCCCTTCATCGAGCACGAGATTGGCGGTGCGCGCCCATGGTCCTTCGAACCCCTGCACCTCGGCGATGCCCATTTCCTGCGCGACCGACAGCCAGGTGCCGACACCGCAACCGACATCGCAGGCGCTGACGGGCGCGATCCATTCGCCGATGTTGCCCAAAACGAGGCGAGCCGCGGCGCGGGTGCGGGCATCGCGGTCCGCGTGGAAATCGGTGCCGTAGAGGGAATCGGGGGATTGGGCCTTGGTCGCCATTTTGCGCTCGCTGTTATGCGCCTTACGTGGCGCGTTGGAAAATATGCCCAATGAGTAAGAAATCTTAGTAACTGCCGGGTTAATGAATTCGCATGAGCCGCAAATTGCTTTCCTCCATCGCGATGACGATCCCGCGTCCCATCAGGCGCGGGCTGAAGACACAGGTCCTTCCTCCGGTGCTGCGCACGGTCAGATCAATTCGCGAAGGTGCGCCGGATAGGCCCGAGGCACGCGAATATCGTGTCGCCGGGCAGGAAACCTTTGCCGGATACTACGAAATCCAGCCTGTATCGGCTGACGGGCAAGCGGTGCTGGCGCATGCCTCACCCGTCGCCCGCCGTGCGCTCGACGGTTCGGAAAGTGCGGCTGTGGGCTGGTTCGATATTGCTTCGGGCGAATGGCACCACGTCGCCGACACGCAATTGTGGTGCTGGCAGATGGGGGCGAGATTGCGCTGGTGGGATAGCGCTGGGCCGCGCACTCTGGCCTTCAACGCGATGATCGACGGCGCCCCGGCGCATTGTCTCGCCGACAAAGATGGCGGCATGAGAAGGCATTGCGACGTGCCGTTGTTCGATGTGCGCGAGGATGCCGGGATTGGCCTATCGCTCAATTTCGCGCGGCTGGCCCGGTGCCGCCCCGGCTATGGTTATCCGCTGCTGGAAGATCCGTTCGCTCGGCAGAACCTGCCCGCTGGCGACGGTGTGACTTTGGTCGATCTGGCGACTGGCAAGGGCGAACTTGCCTATGCCATGCCGCGCTTTGCAGACCTGGTGCCGGGCGCTGATGCGGGTCAATACCATTATCTTAACGCTGCCCTGCTCAGTCCGGCGGGCACGCGGTTCAGCGTCTTGTACAAACGCCTGCCCGATCCTGATGACGTGCATGGGTGGACGGTGGATGCGGTGGTCGGCAATTGCGACGGTTCAGGCCTGATGCGCGTGCCGCTCAAAGGGCGGGCATCGCATTACTGGTGGCTCGACGAAGACCGGATCGCCTACACCGACAACACCGGCATTTTCTCCGAATATGTGGTTTTCGATTGCCGCGACGGCTCGCTTTCGCCGTTATCGTCCACCATGCCCAAGGTCGACGGACATCCCAGCCAGCATGACGAAAGCGGCCAGTGGGTGACGGATACCTATCCCGATCTCTACGGCGATCAGACGCTGTTCGTGCTGGATCGGGACGGCAGCAATCGCCGCGAACTGGGCCGATTGCCGGCAGACCGACGGTATCAGGACGAATGGCGCTGCGATCTGCATCCGCGCTGGTCGCGCGATGGAAAGCTGGTGGTGGTTGATTCCACCCACGAAGGCTACCGCGCGCTCTATCTGGTTGATGCCGGGGATCGGTGATGCCCGCGATTACCGTCCTGATGGGGGTCCACAATGGCGAGGCGTTTCTGGCCGAAACGCTCGAAAGCGTCGCCGCGCAGACATTTTCCGACTACGAATTCGTGATCGTCGATGACGCGTCGAGCGACGGCACACCCGCGCTGCTTGCATCTGCAGCGGAGAATGATCCGCGCATCCGCATCATCACGAATGACGCCAATCTGGGCCTAACCCGCTCGCTCAATCGCGGGCTTGAGGCGGCGCGGGGAGAATTCATCGCGCGGATCGACGCCGATGACGTGTGCCTGCCCGATCGGCTGGCTACCCAGCACGCGCATATGCAAGCGCAGCCGCAGGATGTCGGCATTACCGCGAATTTCGAGATGATCGACGGGGAAGGGCGGGTGCTGCGTCGCGGTGGCGAGCCGCTTGACGATTGGCAGGTGCGCTGGCTGCTCGGCTGGAACCCGCCGGGGCCGCATCCGACATTCTTCTTCCGCCGTTGTCCCGATGGCACAAATCCGATCCGCTATGACGAAGGATTCCGCACCGCGCAGGATTTCGACTTGTGGAGCAGGCTTGCCGCGCTTGGCCCCACCCGCCGGTTGCCCGATGCACTGATCCGCTATCGCCGGCACGCAGGCGCGATTACGCATTCTCGGCGGCATGAACAGGCGCAGAATTGCGCGGCAATCGGGCGCCGGAACCTCGCTGCACGTCTTCCGCAAGAGATTGCGCAAGGGCTGGAGCCGCTGATTGCGCTGTTCTCATACAATGCCAAAGCTACGCCCGCCACGGTCCGGGCGGCGATAGCGGGGGCTGATGCGATGGTCGCGCATGATTGTGCTTCGGCGCCCGGCGCATCGCATCGCGGCTGGGTACGCAAGATGACGGCGGGTCTGCTGGCCGATTCGATCCTGTCACGCGGCGCGGGCCTTTCATCGCCTGCCGCCATTGCCGCTTTCGTCTGGCACGGCCGCGCTCATCTGCCGCATCTTGCCCGAGCGGTTGCCGGTGATCCGGGGACTGCCATCAAGAGCCTGCGGGGCCGCAAGCGCGGGTGAATATCTAAGGGGTGTAGGCCTGCGCGGTTGCCTCGGCCACGCGGCGCCAGCTGAAGTGCCGCCGTGCTGCAAGCTGTGATTGCGCGATAAAATCCGCCCGCGCCGCGGCATTCCAGTCGCGGATCGCAAGAATTCTGTCCGCCCATGCCTGGGCATTGCCGGGGGGCAGAAGAAACCCGGTTTCTCCGTCGATCACCGCGTCCTTCAATCCGCCTGTCGCCGATGCCAACACAACCCCGCCGACGCTGGCGGCTTCGGGGGCGATCAGGCCAAAGCCTTCGAATTCGCCATTCGCGCGCTCGATATTGGGCATGACGACACAGGCGGCAGCGGCGAAATGCCGGGCCAGTTCGGTTTGCGCCATCGGGCCGAGGAAGTTGACCCTAGGAAAATCCAGCACCGCGTCCTCGCTCGCATCCCAGCGCGTACCGATCACGGTCAATTGCATGGTTTCGGGCAAGCGCGGCATCACCTCGCGCACGAACCAGCTGCAACCCTTTTGAGTGATAAGCCGCCCTGCGAACAGGATTGTGTCCCGATCGAAGGACGTTGGCGGGCCAGCGCGAAGATCGGTGGCAAGCGGCACGACAGCACGTGGTTGCCAACCAATATCCTTGAGCCTGTCACGCGTGGCATGGGAATTGGCGATGACCCCGGCCCGCCCCAGCAGGCGCGCGCCCAGTTTCTGATACGCCTCATAGACGTTGCCCAGAAACCCGCCGCGCAAGCCATAGGACACATCGGTGCCATGGGCGGACAGGACAAGGTGCGCCTTCGGGAAAAAGGCACGAGCCATCAGACCCAGCGGCCAGATCGCCATATCGCCGCAATGGATGATTGCCGGTGCATCGCGCAGCGCGAAAAGGCGGCGCAGGACGGTGAAGGGAAACAGCAGCAGCGCAAGCGCGGTGGGCGGCAAACCATTGTCGCGCCCTTTCAGTGCAATCACGTCAACCGGGTGGAGCCTTGCCAGTTCCTCGGAGAGCCGCTCACTATAGGTTTCCATGCCGCCGACCGCCGGGCCCCATTTGCGGGTGATGAACAGCACCCGCGCCGCGCTTGACGCTTCTTTTGCTCGGGTTGGCAGATCGGAGGGCATGGCTGTCATTCTGCGCCGATCCGCGATCAGAATCCACGCCAGTATGGCCGTTCGGGCGGCGGAGCATCCGGCGCGCGCAATGCCTTGCCCCAGATGATCCCGGCTTCGTCGTCGCCGGTGTTTTCCAGCGTCACCATGCTCCGATCGAGCGTAATGATGGATCCCGCGTCATGCGGCGTTCCGTCGATGCTGATCGTTCCGCCGGTGACGGTGTAGGGGCCGGGTACCAGCAGTTCATAGGTTGAGCTCTGTCCCGCTGGCACGGCCTTGCCCGCCAGCCAGAACGGCCCCCAGAACTGGCGATAGGTCGCGCGCAGCACGGCCCTGTCATCCTCGCGGAAGCGAGCCTGTTGCGGCAGGCCTTGCATCACGGCGAGCAGGGTCGGGTTCTTTTCTGGTTCCGCCGTGAGCAACAGCGGTACGGATTTTTCTTCCAGCAGGTTGCGGAAATAGCCTTCGTAGCGGGCATGCTGGCTTTCGATCCCCCAAGCTGTGAGGAACCCGTTTTCCTTGCGATGGGCGGGCAGCATGTCGGGGAAGTCGATATAGCCCACTGGCTCGTCAAAGATCGTGTCTGCGGCGATCTGGATTTCGCGTTGCTGATCCTTGAACCCCGGCCCGTCGACCGCCCAGACCACGATCCCGCTGATGGCGGCATAGCCGATCAGCAATTTGAGGCTGTAACGCTCGGCAATCGCGGCAACGCCGATCACGCTGGCGGCAATAACCGGGGCCAGCATCATCGGATAGAAATAGGGCAGCGTGTTGCGATAGATCAGCAGGGCAGCAAGCGGGGCGAGCAGACCGGCCAGCGCGATCATCTCGTCACGCGGGCGGGATTTGAGCTTGGCAAAGGCAAAACCGATTGCTGCTATCGCCGCGACCGAAATGATCGCCGCTTTCACGGCGAAATGCAGGTAGATCGGCAGGCCCGCGAACAGCATCGATTGGCTGACCCCGCTGGCATAGGACGCGCCCGCTTGTGCATCGGCATCGCCCAGCACCGACCCGTGCCAGAAATACAGCGCGGCAAAGGCAATCGCGGCTGTCACCGGGATCGCGGCAATCCTTATGGCGAATGCAGGAGCGAATTTCGCCTCTGACCAGCGCAGCCATGCGAGCCCGGCAAAGGCGGGCAGGAACAGGATCGTCTTGACCGTCACCATTCCGGCAAAGCCGACCAGCAATCCGCCCAAGGCAATCCAGCCAAGCGAGAGCCGCGAGCGTGCGAGCACCGCAAGCGCGGCGGCGAGCGGGGCGGTGGCGAGCGGATCGGTGCGGAAAGACCAGCCATGCTGCATCGTGAATCCGGCCGTTAGCCAGATGAGAGCGGCAGCGAGGGCATATTCGCGGCGCGCGAACTTGCCAGCAATCAGCGCGATCGATGCAGCGGTGACAAGCGCGCAGGCGAGCATGAACAGCCGCCCGATGACGATGCCGTCAACGCCGGTGCTGGCGATGCCGGGGATCCATTGGAACAATTGCACATGCAGGGTTTGCAGCGGGCGCAGCGCCTCGCCTTGGGTGAAATCGACGATTTGGCCGTAGAAGAAGAATTCGTCCCAGTTGATCGTCCGGGTAAGCGCGAAATGCACCTGCACCACGGCGATCACGGCGAGCGCGATCAGTGCCAGCCACGAATGGTCACGGGTTGGATCCTGCGTGGAGGCAGGGACTTCGATGGTTTCCATGCGGCTCATGGGCTTGGGCAGGCTTACCCGGCTTTGCGCAGGGATTCGGCGGTGTCGAGTGCTGCAGGCGCGCTTCGCTGAGCCTCCGCCTCGATCAGCTTTTCCTCGATCCGGCGCAGTTTCAGCATGTTGGCTTCGAGCAGTTTGCGATTGGTTGCAATCAGATCAGCCAGAATGCCAAGCGTCGCCACCAGTACGCCGACGGTGAGCAGCGCGCCGCCGATCACCAGCGATTGCACATGGCCATCGCCATCGCCGCTGAAATAGAACCACAGGAAGCGCCCGATTGGAACCAGCCCGATCAGCGTCGCCAGCATGCCAAGGCCGACAAACACCCGCAGCGAATTGAAAGTGGTGTAGGCGCGCAGGATGGTAACGCCGGTCTGCTGGATGAAGCGCGGGATCGACTTGAACAGCCGCGAAGGCCGGGTCGCGGCATGGGTGCGGATCGGCACGCTGGTGATCGCCAAACGCTTGCGCCCGGCCTGGATCAGCATGTCGGTGGTGTAGCTGAAATCGGTGGTGATATTGATGCGCTGCGCCGCGTCGCGACTGATCGCGCGAAAACCGCTGACGGCATCGGTGATGTCGGTCGCCGAAAGCGTTCGCACGACATAGCTGCCAACCCGTTGCAACATTCGCTTGCCGGATCCGAAATGTTCGTTGCGGGCAACCGAACGATCGCCGATGCAGATGTCGGCTTCGCCAGCCACGACAGGAGCGACGATCTTTGCGATGTCCGCGCCTTCGTATTGCCCGTCGGCATCGGTGTTCACGATGATGTCCGCGCCTTCGGCGAGGCAGCGATCGATGCCCGAACGGAAAGCTTCGGCGAGGCCGCGATTGCGGCGGTGGCGAACGATGTGATGCACGCCCCAACGCCGAGCGACACCCGAAGTGTCATCCGAACTGCCATCGTCGATGATCAGATATTCGATCGTATCGACCCCGTCGATCTGGCGCGGCAGCTTGGCGAGAGTCGCCGGCAAGGTCTCCGCTTCGTTAAGGCAGGGAATCTGGATGATCAGCTTTGTCATTGGTTCGGTTAGGCCCCCGTTGGCACTCTTTGAGCACCGGTTCAGGGTGGTGTTACCGGGAGGGGTTTAAGCAATCGTAAACCATGATGATGTTGGCGAGCGCCCGCTCTTGCCTTTCGGTTTGGCATGGCCCACGGGGGCGCATGATTAGGCCATCTGGATCATTCCATGACCCCGCATGAACGCAGCGGTCTGGGCTATGCCGTCGCCGGGTTCGCCATCCTTTCGATGGGGGACGCGGTGGTAAAGAGCATGGCGGGTGAATGGCCGCCCTATGCGGTTGCCGCCTTGCGCTTCTCCATTGGCGCCTGCGGGCTTTCGCTGCTGCTGCTGCGCCAGGAAGGGCCGCGCGCCTTCATCCCGCAAAAACCTTGGCTGCAGGTCGCCCGCGGGCTGTGCCTCGCGCTCGCATCGGTCTGCTTCTTCTCCGCGATCTACATCATGCCGCTGGCAGAAGCGCTGGCGATCGGGTTCCTGTCACCCATCCTGACGCAGGCCTTTGCCGGGCTGCTTTTAGGGGAAAAGGTGCGGCCCAAGGTCTATCTCGTTTCTATTGTCGCGCTGGCCGGGGTGGTGATCATCCTGCGGCCCAATCTCGCGCTGCTGGGGTGGGGCGCCTTGCTGCCCTTGGTTTCGGCCACCTTCTTTGCGTTGCTGATGGTGTCCAATCGCGCCAGTGCCGGCCAAGGCAGCGCGCTGTCGATGCAGGTTTTCGTCGCCGCTTTCAGCATTCCCATCCTGATTGCCGTTTGTGTCGCCGCCAAGGTTTCGGGCGTGCCGGAACTGGATTTCGGCTGGCCCAGTTGGGATGTGGTGCTGCGCTGCGCCGTGGTGGCGGTCACGGCAACGACCGCCCATTGGCTCGCCTATGTCGGCACAAGCCGCGCCGGTGCGGCACAGGTCGCGCCTGCGATCTATGTGCAGTTGATAGTCGCGGTTGTGCTGGGCTGGGCGTTTTTCGACGACGTGCCCGATCTTTACACCGGAATCGGAGCAAGTTTGATCATCGCATCCGGACTATATCTTTGGCGAGACGGGTTGAAGGCCAGCGCACCTTCGATAAATGCGGGTGCAACACAATAATACCTTGGTTATCGAGCTTTCCTTCAAGGCTTGTTCAACCTTACCGGGTTAACCACCCGACTTCAGCTTCAGCATCGCCTCAAGGCATCAGGGGAAATCAGGACAATGTGCGGCATTATCGGGATCGTGAGTTCGCATCCGGTGGCAGATCGGCTGGTCGATGGTCTCAGGCGGATGGAATATCGCGGCTATGACAGCGCCGGGGTCTGCACCCAGCACAATGGCGAGATGATCCGGCGCCGCGCCGAAGGCAAGCTGCTCAATCTGGTTGGCGTGCTGGAACGTGAGCCTGCCCCAGGCAATGTCGGGATCGCGCACACACGCTGGGCGACGCATGGAGCGCCCACCGCAGCCAATGCGCACCCCCATGCGACCGAAGAACTGGCGCTGGTCCACAACGGGATCATCGAGAATTACAAGGCTCTGCGCGAGGAGCTGGCTCACGAAAACCGAACCTACCAGAGCGAGACCGACACCGAAGTCGCCGCGCATCTGATTTCATCGCGGGTCGAAAAGGGAATGTCACCGCAGGAGGCGGTCGCCGATGTCCTCCCGCGTCTGCGTGGTGCTTTCTCGCTTGCCATTACTTTCCGCCAGAATCCCGATCTGCTGATCGGCGCGCGACTCGGCTCGCCTTTGGTCGTCGGATATGGCGATGGCGAGATGTTCCTCGGCTCGGACGCGCTTGCGCTTGCTCCGCTGACGCAGCGGATCACTTATCTCGAAGAAGGTGACTGGGTGATCATCACGCGCGACGGTGCGCAGATTTTCGATGCCGAAAACAACCCGGTCGAACGTGCGATCCAGGCTTCGGGCGCTTCGGCAGCTGCAGTGGAAAAGGGCAATTACCGCCACTTCATGCAGAAGGAGATCTTCGAGCAGCCCACAGTGGTGGCGCAGACGCTAACCTCCTACCTGCGGCGCGAGGACAATTCGGTCGCCCTGCCGCAATTCGATTTCGACATTTCCGGGATCAAGCGGCTGACGATCGTGGCATGCGGCACGTCCTATTACGCCGGTCTGGTCGCCAAATACTGGTTCGAGCAGTTCGCCCGTGTCCCGGTCGACATCGATGTGGCATCGGAATTCCGCTACCGCGAACCCGTGCTGGAAGAAGGCGGGCTGGCGCTTTTCATCTCTCAAAGCGGCGAAACCGCGGACACGTTGGCCGCGCTGCGCCATTGCAAGGCCGAGGGGCAGACGATCGGCGTGGTCGTCAATGTTCCGACCAGTTCGATGGCGCGCGAGGCTGATCTTTTGCTCCCGACTCATGCCGGGCCTGAAATCGGGGTCGCTTCGACCAAGGCTTTCACCTGCCAGCTTGCGGTGCTGGCCGCGCTGGCGGCACATATGGCGGTCAAGAAAGGGCGCATGACCCGTGAGCAGGAAAAGGAAGTGGTCGGCCACCTGCTCGAAACGCCCGCCGCGCTCAACGCCGCGCTAGCGCATGATGATGATATTGCGGCGATGGCGCCGCTCATCGCTCCGGCGCGCGATGTGCTGTATCTGGGGCGCGGGCAGGACTTTCCGTTGGCGCTTGAGGGCGCGCTGAAACTTAAGGAAATCAGCTACATCCATGCCGAAGGTTACGCTTCAGGTGAAATGAAGCACGGCCCGATTGCACTGATCGACGATGAGGTTCCGGTGGTGGTGATCGCCCCGTCCGGTCCGCTGTTCGAAAAGACCGTCTCAAACATGGAAGAGGTGCGTGCGCGCGGCGGCAAGGTGGTGCTGATTTCCGATGCCAAGGGTATCGAAGAGGCAGGCGAGGGCTGCCTTGCCACGATCGAAATGCCGGTGGTCCACCCGCTGATCGCTCCGCTGGTTTACGCGATCCCGGTGCAACTGCTCGCCTATCACGTCGCTGTGGTCAAAGGCACCGATGTCGATCAGCCGCGCAATCTCGCCAAATCGGTAACGGTGGAATAGGCGGTCTTACGCGCCCATTTTTTTGGTTTCGCTGGCCTGCCCTTTACCCACTTCTAACCTTTTGAGGTTAACCGCCGGAGGGTGAGCGACCCGATTTCCCATAAGCCCGCGGCTATCCATGAAGAATTGCCGATTTCCGCCGTCCTCGGCCTGTCGGATAATGGCGACATCGATTGGGCGCGCCTTCGCGGTCTGCAATATGCGGCCCTTGCGCGGCTGACCTATTATCGCGCTTATGTGCACGCCGCTCTCGGCGTTTTCGTGGCACAGATGTTCCTGCCGCATGTCAGTGTGTTGTGGATCGGGCTGTGGCTGGTCGGGCTGGCTGCAGTCCACATGCGCGGCATCATGGTTGATCGCAACCTTGCCGATGCCGACCAGCGCAAAGTCAGCCGTTCGGAATTTAATCAGCACAATGCGATTTCGGTCGCATCCGCCGCGCTCTGGTCTGTGCCCTTGCTGTTCTTTGCCCCTTATGGACCGGGTTCGGAGACATCAGCGCTGTACATCGTGGCGATGCTGCTGCTGACGCTTTCGGTGTATTTCTACACGACTTCGCCGATCAGCATTCTCCTGTTTTCGGGCATCGTGTCTTTCGCAGCTGTCATTCAGCCCCTGCTTGCAGGCCAATGGAGCCTTGTCGGGGCAGTGATCCTGTTCCAGATCGCAACCGTCGTCGGGACCGTTCAGGTCGGGCGCACCTATCTCGCGGCGCGCCTTGCCGAAGACGCGGTCACCGAGAAGGAAGAGGTCGTGTCGCTGCTGCTGCGCGAATTCGAAGAGAACGAAGCCGATTGGCTTTGGGAAGTCGATCCTCAGCGCCGCGTGCGCTCGGTCAGCCCGCGCTTCGCCTTTGCGCTCAACGCAACCGACCGTGAAGTCGAAGGGCGCCCGCTCTTGGAACTGATCGCGGGCGAACGATGGGAAAGTGGCGATTTCGCACCCTGCCTGCATGATCTGGCTGAGCGGCTGCGCAACCGGGAAAACTTCTCCAACCTGATCGTCCAGGTTTCCATCAAGGGCGAGGAACGCTGGTGGGAGCTTTCCGGCACGCCGATGCGTGATGAGCGGGGCAAGTTCGTCGGATTCCGCGGTGTGGGATCGGATGTCACCGAACAGCGGCTGTCATCGGAAAAGATCGCCTATCTGGCGCGCTTTGACACGCTGACTTCGCTGCCGAACCGCCTGATGCTTACCGAAGCGCTCGAAGAAGCGCTGAAGTATGCCCAGCACTGGCGCACGCGCTGTGCGCTGCTGATGGTCGATCTCGACCGGTTCAAGGCGGTCAATGATTCACTTGGGCACATGACGGGCGACAAGCTGCTGGCGCAGGTGTCCGCGCGGCTTCAGGCGCTGATGGGCGACAATGCGCTGGTCGGACGTCTTGGCGGCGATGAATTCGCGGTCGTTATCCGTGATGCGAGTGATCTGGATTTTCTCCGCAGGCTTGCGGCAGAGGTGATCAAGAGTTTGTCGGAACCCTATCTGGTCGACAACCACACGCTCTATGTCGGCGCCAGCGTCGGGTCCGCCATTGGCCCTCGTGATGGCCGCACGGTCGAGGAACTGATGCGCAATGCCGACCTCGCACTGTATCAGGCGAAAGATATTGGCGGCGGCGAACATTGCCGGTTCGAACCCGTCCTGCACGCCACGGCTGAAGAGCGCCGCCAGCTCGAAGTAAGCTTGCGCAAGGCGCTGGGTCTTGACGAATTCGTGCTCCACTACCAGCCGGTCGTCGATGCCCGCACCGAAAGCGTGGTGAGTTTCGAAGCGCTGGTTCGCTGGAACAGTTCGGAGCATGGCTTTGTCAGCCCGGGCAAATTCATCCCGCTGGCAGAGGACACGCGCCTGATCGTCCCGATTGGCAAATGGGTGCTGCGTCAGGCCTGTTTCGAGGCGCGCAACTGGCCCGAAGATGTGAAGGTTAACGTCAACGTGTCGCCGGAACAGTTGCTGGAGCCGGATTTCCATCAGGAAGTGGTGGACGCGCTGGCGGCAAGCGGCCTGCGTCCGGAACGGCTTGAGATCGAAGTCACCGAAAGCATCTTCCTGCGTGATGCGAGCATCGCCCGCAATGCGTTGGAACAGGCTATGGCGCTGGGTTGTTCGATTGCGCTTGATGACTTCGGGACGGGCTATTCCTCGCTGGGCTATCTGCGCAAGCTGCGGTTCTCTACCATCAAGGTCGACCGTACATTCGTCCAGGGCGCATCACAGGGCAGCAACGAAAGCCTTGCGATCATCAACGCGGTTGTCGCCATGGCGAAAAGCATGAACATGACGACGACGGCAGAAGGCGTCGAGGATGCCGATCAGGCCGAACTGATCCGCAATCTGGGCTGCGACAAGATCCAGGGTTTCCACTTTGGCCGCCCCATGTCGAGCGAGGAGGCGCGTCGCCTGTTTACTTCGGGCGACGATGGCGGAATGCGGTTGCGCGCCTGATCAGGCGGCCACCAGCGCTCCGACCACGTTTTCAAACAGCTTGCGCCCGTCTGCGCCACCCAATGACGGGTGCGCGGCAGGCTCCATCGCGCGTTCGGGGTGCGGCATCATGCCGAGCACGCGGCCGTTGGCGCTCAAGACGCCCGCGATGTCGCGCTGTGATCCGTTGGGGTTGTCGGCATAACGGAACGCCACCCGGCCTTCGCCCTCAAGTGCGTCGAGCGTTGCCTGATCGGCGAAATAATTGCCATCGTGATGCGCGACGGGAATGCGGATGTGCTCGCCCTGCGCGAATCCGGTGGTGAAAGGCGAGCTCGTGTTCGCAACCTCAAGGTCGACGGTGCGGCACACGAATGTCTGACCGGCATTGCGCATCAATGCGCCGGGCAAAAGCCCGCTTTCGGTCAGCACCTGAAATCCGTTGCAAACGCCCAGCACCGGAACGCCGCGTCCCGCCGCTTCAACGACGGCGCGCAGGATCGGGCTTTTGGCCGCCATCGCGCCTGAGCGAAGGTAATCGCCATAGGAAAAGCCGCCGGGCAGGGCGATGAAATCGAGATTATCCGGCAGATCGGCATCGCCATGCCAGACACGCAAGGCCGGCTGGCCCGATACCGCTTCGATTGCCACCGCCATGTCGCGGTCGCAATTGGAGCCGGGAAAGGTGATGACTGCGGCGCGAAAAGCCATCAGGCCGGTTCCTTCTGCCCGTCGAGCTTTTCGATTGCGAAGTCCTCGATCACCATGTTGGCGAGCAATTGTTCGCACATTTTCGTCAGCGTTTCGTCGCTGGTCCCATCGGCCACGTCCATTTCGATCAGTCGCCCGATACGCACGTCTTCCACCCCGGCAAAACCGAGGCTGTCGAGCGAGTGGTGCACGGCGCGACCTTGAGGATCGAGCACACCCGGCTTGAGGCGGACGAGGATGCGAACTTTCATGATTCTGGTCCCGGCAATTGGATCAATGAGGGCGGCTATAGCGTTTCGCCCGCGCGGCGCAATCGCTGCGCATCGCTCTTTCCTCGGCATTTGCGGTCAAAGTCCGGTCATGAAGTGTCTCTCTTGCGCAACAAGTGTCAAAAGAATGCCACAGAATGCGGGTTTCCCGGTGCGCAGATGCGCTCTCAACTCGCCAGAATCACGCAAACCTGTCAGCGGCGATTTCCTCTCTCCACCCGTCGTGAGTGACCAACCCCAAGAGGATCCCATGTCACACCGCATCACCACCGCCCGTCGTTTCTGGGCCACCACCACCATCTTCACCGCTGCCGCCATCGGCTTTGCCGCCCCCGCCGCCGCTCAGGATGCCGAAGAAGGCGCGAGCGAAGGCCAGCTCGGCTCGATCATCGTTACTGCCAACCGGCGCGAGGAAAACCTGCAGGACGTAGCCGTTTCGGCTGATGTGTTGGATCAGGGCCGCATCGACAACATCTTCGCGGCTGCCGCCGACACTACGGCTCTGGCAGGTTCGGTCCCCGGCCTGAACGTTGAAAGCTCGAACGGTCGTGTCGCTCCGCGTTTCTACATCCGCGGCCTTGGCAACACCGATTTCGACCTCGCCGCATCGCAGCCGGTTTCTGTCATCATGGATGACATCGTGCTCGAAAACGTGACGCTCAAGAGCTTCCCGATCTTCGACGTTCAGCGCATCGAAGTGCTGCGCGGCCCGCAGGGCACGCTGTTCGGCCGCAACACGCCTGCCGGCATCGTCAAGATCGACACGGTAAAGCCCGACACCAATGAAACCGACGTGCAAGCCGGCCTCTCGTTCGGTTCGTTCGATACCATCTCGTTCACCGGCGCTGTCGGTGCGCCGATCGTCGAGGATGTTCTGGCATTCCGCGTTTCGACTCAGCTTCAGCGTCGTAGCGACTGGATCAGCAATGATTTCACCGGCGAAGAAAACGTTATGGGCGGCTACACCGATTTCGCCGCTCGCGGCCAGTTGCTGTTCACGCCCGGCGATGCATTCAGCGCGTTGGCGCAGGTCCAGTTCCGCGATCTCAACGGCAGCTCGACCTTCTTCCGCGCCAATGCGGTGGCGGCAGGCGACAACGATCTGGTGCCCGGTTTCGACCGTGAAACCGTTTCCTATGATGGCGGTGGCGGCAACAATGCCGATTATCAGCAGTGGGGCGCGACGCTCAACATGAGCTACGATTTCGGCGGCGTCACGCTGACTTCGATCACCGGCTATTACGAAAGCGAAGGCTCCAGCCGCGGCGATGTCGATGGCGGCAACCTGGTGACAGGTCCGGGCTTCATCCCGTTCCCGGCGGACACGCAGGACTCGATCGATCTCAAGCAGTATACGCAGGAAGTCCGCCTCGCCTCGACTGGCGAAGGTCCGCTTTCATGGCAGGTCGGCGCGTTCTATTTCGACAGCGATTTCGACGTGACCACGGTCGGCTTTACCTTCCCGCCGCCTGTCACCGTCAACCACACCAACGAAGCATGGGCGGTGTTCGGCCAGCTGACCTATGAGCTGACCGACATGCTGCGCGTCACCGGCGGCCTGCGCTATACCGACGACGAGAAGGACTTCTTCGTGCGTTCGGGTGCCGCGCCGCAGCCGGTTTCGGTGCAGGACGACAACATCGACTGGGACATCAGCCTGTTCGCCGATGTCAGCGATGACACAAGCGTTTATGGCCGCGTTGCCAACGCTTTCCGCGCTCCGACCATTCAGGGCCGTGACGTTGCCTTCTTCGCCGCGCCCAGCGTCGCGCAGTCGGAAAACATCACCAGCTACGAAGTTGGCTTCAAGAGCGAGCTCGCCGATCGCACCATCCGTCTGAACGGCGCGGTGTTCTACTACACCGTGGAAGATCCGCAGTTCACCGCTGTCGGCGGCGCGGGCAACCTCGTCCAGCTGATCAACGCCAACGAGGGCGAAGCCTGGGGCTTCGAACTCGACACCGCGTTCCAGATCACGCCGGAATTCCAGGTCACTCTGGGCGTTGCCTACAACGACACGCAGATCAACGACGATACGCTGGCCGTAGGCATCTGCGCGCAGTGCACCGTCACCGATCCGACGACCGTGATCGGCGGTTCGACCCGCGCACTGGTGGACGGCAACCCGTTCCCCAACGCGCCGAAATGGAGTGGGGATTTCACCGCGAGCTACACCATCCCGGTTGGCGCGCGTGACGAATTCTTCATCTTCACCGACTGGACCTATCTCGGCCAGACCAACTTCTTCCTTTACGAGAGCCTCGAGTTCAACGCCGACAGCCGTATCGAAGGCGGTCTGCGCGTTGGCTATCGCGGGAATGACGGTGAATACGAAGTGTCGCTGTTTGCTCGCAACATCACCGATGAAGTTAACGTGCTTGGCGCGATCGACTTCAACAACAACTCGGTGTTCGTAAACGAACCGCGCGTGGTTGGCGTTGCGCTGAATTTCAACTACTGAGGAAACTCGGGGACCGGAGGATAACCGGGACTGAACAATCTAAGGGCCGACGGGAGGCGACCTGTCGGCCCTTTCTTATTGCTAGAAGTGCGGCCTAGCCCTCTTCGGGCAAGACCACGATTTCCACCGCCTCACCCGGCACGAGATATTGCAGTGCTTCGGCTTGCAAGTCCTCCGGCGTGATCGCGCGCAGCATGTCGGGCGCGACGAACCAGCGTTCGAGCCGGTCAGGCTGGCTTTGCGCGCGGTCGGCAAGGTTCATCCATCCGCCCGGTGATTTGAGCGCATTGTCATAGGCTTCGAGCAGGGGCTTGCGCGCACGTTCCATCACGTCCGCATCGACCGGTGCGTCCCGCAGATCGGCGATCAGCTTTTCCATCGCGGCGCGGGTCGCCTCGACTTCGGCGACATCCACCGACGCGCTGAGCATGAAGGTGCCGTAGCCGCGATAAATCCGGCTCATGCCGCTCGATGCGCGGGGGGAATAGGCCTGCCCCAATTCTTCGCGCAGGCGATCGGTTAGTTCCAGTTGCACCACCCGCGCCAGCAGGTTGACGCGCATGGTTTCGCCGTGATCGCTGTCATCGGTGGTAGGCCAGATCATCCGTACCAGCGCCTGATCTGCCTCGCCCTGATGACGCAGCACATGCTGCGTGCGGTCTTTTGTAAAGGTTCGCTGGCGCGCTTCCTCACGAGGGAGGAAATCGGCCTCGCGCGGGGGCAGGGTGCCCAGCGTCCCGGCAACCGCGGCTATTGCGGCGTCCTCGTCGAAATCGCCCACCAGAGCTACTTCGATCGCACCCTGTTCCAGACGGTCCGAGATTGCGGCGCGCAATTGATCGAAATCGAGCGCTTCGAATGTCTCGCGCGGTTGCAGGCTGAAGCGCGGATCATTGTCGGACAGGATTGCGCCCGCTCCGGTGGAATAGGCGCGGCCCGGCGTCGAATTGAGCGTTTCGAAGAAATTGGCGATGCCGCGGCGGAACTGCTCGATCCCCTCCTGCCGGTATCCGGGATCGGTAAGCCCGGCAGTCGCCAGTTGCAGCTGCAATTCCAGATCGCGCGGGGTCGTGCCTCCGATCGCGGTAAAGGCATCGCCATTGCTGGAAATCCGCCAGCCGACGCTGCGTCCGGCAAGGATAGTCTGCAATTCGTCACTGCTGTGCGCGCCGAGCCCGCCCGAAGGCATTGTGCTAACAAGATAGGTCTTGAGCGGATCGTCCACGGTGTTGAGCAGATCGCCACCGTCGAGCGCGATATGGAACACGATCTGGTCCTTGCGGATATCGGTCGCCTTGAGCGTCAGGCGCACGCCATTGGCAAAGGTGATGTAGCGGAAGCCGAGCCGTTCCTCGCGCGTGTCGGAAACCACCACGCCCGGTTCGCCAAAGTCACCGTAGGCGAATTCGACCGTTCCGGTTTCCTCGGGCGGGGCGATCGGCAGTGCCATGCCTTCTGCAAAGGCGGCACGCAGAGCATCTTCCCCACCTTCTGGCGCGGTTCGGCCCTGAAACCGGATCAGCGGATTATCGAGCGGCGCAGCATCGGCCTTGAGCGCTGCCAGTATGCGTTCAGGCGTGAAGTCCGCCTGCATCGCCTCGAACTGGGCGAGTTGATAGCTCGCCTCTGTCGGAATGCGTTCGCTGCTCACCAGCGCCAAAGCAGCCCCGGCAAGCGCCTGATTGTTGCGTGTCGCTTCGCCTTCTACCCGGTTTTCAAGGGCGGTGCGGATATTGGCGAGCTGTTCGTTCAGTTCGGCCTGGGTAAAGCCATAGGTCAGCGCCTGATTGAGCTCGCGCGTCGCCGCCAGAATGCCCTTGCGCCACTCGCCATCCTCGCTCGAAATCGAAAGCGTGGTGCTGCGCGCGTCTTCAAAGATGTCTCCGCTGGAAAAACGGGCGCTGCGGAAGGGTGCTTCTTCACCGCGGGCAAGGCGGGCAAGGCGGCGGTTGATTATGCCGTATCCGATGGCGCGCAGCGATCCTTCGCGGCGGTTTGCCTCGGTATCGGGCAGGTCCTGCCACGGGGCGAGCCGGTAGATCGAAACGCTCTCTGACAGGGCGGGATCAAGGTAGATATCCGTCTCCCCGCTGCGGGTCACATCGACCGGGCCGGTTTCCGGCTCAACCGGGGCAGGGGCGGCCTGCCAGTCGGAAAAGCGCGTGCGCAGGGCGGCTTCCATCACCTCGACCGGATAGTCCCCGATGATGACCAGCACGGTGTTGGCGGGAGTGTAGGTGCGTTCGTACAGCGCCCTGATCTGCGCGGCGGTGGCGGTTTCCAGCACCTCCAGCGTGCCGATCGGCAGGCGTTCACGGAATCGTGCGTCGGGCGCGGTGAATTCGAAACTGTCCTCCTGCGCGCGTTGGGCATAGCCGCGCCGGTCGCGCCGTTCGGCAAGGATCACGCCGCGTTCGCGCTCCACCGCGTCTTCGGCAATGGTCAGCTCGCTCGCGGTTTCCCGCATCAGCATCAGCGCGGTGCCGAGCAGTTCTTCGTCATTGCGGGGCAGGTTGAGCATGTAGGTGATGGCATCGAAGCCGGTCGAAGCATTGGTGTCCGCACCAAAGGCCAGCCCTTCGCGTTCCAGCAGCGACACCATCTCGCCTTCTGGGATGTTCTTCGACCCGTTGAAGGCCATGTGCTCTAGATAGTGCGACAGCCCGCGTTCGGTGTCGGTTTCGTCGAGCGATCCGGAATCGATCCGCATCCGCACCACCGCTGTGCCTTCGGGCGTGGCGTTCTGGCGCAGGATGTAGCGCATGCCGTTGTCTAGCCGCCCGAACACGAAGCCGGGATCGACCGGCACGTCGCTTTCCTCGAACACCCAGATCGGTTCGTTTGACGCCGCTTGTTCGGTCTGCGCACTTTCCTGCGCGGCGAGGCCCTGTGTCAGGGCGATGTTGGGAAGGGCGAGCAGCAGGCCGGCGGCAATCGCGGCGGTCGGTCGGAAATGTCTCATCGCTGCCTTTGCTGCCCGATGGGGCCGCCAATCACAAGAATATTCAGGCATTTCGCCGGGGGTCGGGCCCCCATCGTCCAGCACGATGCGGGTGAAGAGATCACCCCGCCAGCACGTCGGGCGGCAGGCAAGGCGGGTTATCGCCCGTCCAGTCGATCTCATAGGTCGCCGGAACCTGTCTCAACCTGCCATATCGAGTGCCCATGCCGGACGGATCATACGACAGGACAGCCATCGAATTGTCGAAATTGGCCAGCCTGCCGTTGTCACGCTCAGCCTTCTGCACCGGGATTTCCTGTTGTTCGACCCGGCTGCCGCGAACCATGCGCAGCGTGTGATCATCGCGCAGCTCCATCATGCGATAGAAGTTGCGACCATAGATCAGCGTGTCGATGGTGGAGTTGAACCCCCAGTTCTTAAGGTCCGTCCCGCCGGGCAGACGCACTGTCGTCGCATAGCAGGTGTAGATCGGGTTCTGGTAGAACGGGATATCGCCACTTTCGCCATCGCTTCGCTGGCGCCGCTCGGGCGGGTAGAATCCGCCGCCCGGCAGGATCAGATCATAAGCGCCGCCGCCTTCGTCATCCCAATCGACCGGACCTGTGCCGGTGATCGTCAGGATGCTCGCCTGCGTTCGTTTGTCGAAGCGATAGGCGATGCTTTCGATCGTGTCCCATTCCGCGCTGCCTTCCAGCCGCGAACGCAGCGCCGCCTCAAGCTGGTTTGCCGGGACCCCGGACAATTGCAGATATTGCTGCAAACCCGCGATCCCGCGCGCCATCGTGGTGCTGACCCGCCGCGCGGGCGCGTCGAAACCGGCGCGTGCATCGATTTCGATCAGGCCCATTTCCTGCGGCAGATCGAACACCCGATCAGGCAGCCGCTCGAGCCCGCTCCCCGCTTCAGTCAGCGGCAGCACCCATTGGTACGGCAGGAAAGGATCGGTTCGCCCGTCGATCACCGCAGGCAGCGTCCCGTCGAGGAAGTAGTCCTTTCCGCCAATCTTCGCGCGCACGATGATGTGATCGAAATGGCCGGGGTTGGGCAGCTTTGTGTCCAGCCCGTCAGTTGGCACGCTGTTGTTGACGAGCACCCCCTGCGCCTCGATCCCCATCGCATCCAGCAGCGCCAGCAGCAGCGCCGTCTTGCCCTTGCAGTCGCCATAGCGGCGGGTCCACGTCTCATCCGCGCTTGCGGGAGTGTAATTGCCGCCATTCAGGCCGATGTAGATGTAGCGGATCTGTTGCTGAACGAGTTCGAGTGCGGCCTGAGCGCGGTCGAGATCACTGTCATGGCTTTCGGCGATGATCGCGGCCTCTTCTCGCAGAGGCGAATCCTGGGCGAGCGTCGCGGCGTCGGCATAGAGCGCATGAAAGCGGCCCGACACCGCTTCCCAGTTGTCGAAATCGGAGAATTCGAGAATCCGCGTCCAAGAGTATCGCGGCGGGGCGTTGCGCGGCGGGGTGACGATGCCCGGGTTTTCGAAATCGAGCGAGATCGCATTGCCTGTGCGGCTGGCGACTGCGCCGAAATCCTCGGTCATCCGGACTTGCGGTTCCTGCCCGTCCTCCCACGAAAGCCGGAGCGAGAAGCGGCCCGGAGGCGGTGCATCGCCCAGGAACAGCACGCCATGGCTGATGTCGCGCAGCGTGGGATCGTGAAGGGGCACGGTGTAGGCGATTTCCAGATCGTCGCCGACGCGCAGGTCGGGCACCTGCAGCACGGCGGTGAGAGTGCCCGTCAGCATCGCCTGTTCAAGCTGGTCTTCGCGCCGGAGAATTTCGAACGAGGTCTGGCCAAGCACGTCGATCTCGCGCGGGCCGCGCCGGATTTTGAGGCTGTGCACCACTGCGCGGCCCGCTGCCGGGTTCCAGCTGATCGCGATGTTTCCTGCCTGCAGCGCTTGCGGCTGGAGGATGCGGATCACCTGGCTCTGGTAGGAATAGTGGCCTTCCTGCGTCAGATGCGCGATCGTGTCCTGGCTGCGATAGAACACCAGCCCCTGCACATCCTCGGGAACGGGCAATGGCTCGGAGGTCGTTACCCATCCGGGTGCCGGCTCGATCGCGATTTCGCTGTTATCGGCAAGCGCCGGTTCCATTGCCGCGAAAGCCACGCTGGCGGCCATCAGCCGACCGGCGGATCGGATGCGATTCATTGATGCTCCCCATTGCTGCGGCGACAAACCCGGCCATGGGGCGCGCGTCGCAATCCGGTGCATTCTTGCACAAACGGCGCGTCGATCAAGCACTTGCAGCGGGCAAACCACCCGCAATCCGCGCTATTTCTTGATGGGCGGGGCACCGCGCAGGCGCGAGCGGTGGTGCGACATGTCGAACACTTCGCCCGGGCCGTTATCTTCGCCCTGAAGCAGGCCGAGACGGCGTGCGACTTCGCGATAGGCTTCTTCTTCGCCACCCAGATCGCGGCGGAAACGATCCTTGTCGAGCTTTTCGCCGCTGGCCATGTCCCACAGGCGGCAGCCATCCGGGCTGATTTCGTCAGCAAGGATCACACGGCTGTAATCGCCATCGAACAGGCGTCCGAATTCCAGCTTGAAATCAATCAGGCGGATATCGATCGCGGCGAACATCCCGCACATGAAATCGTTGATGCGGATCGCCATCGACGAAACGTCGTGCATTTCTTCGTGGCTGGCCCAGTTGAAACAGGCGATGTGCTCTTCCGCGATCAGAGGATCGCCCAGCGCATCGTCCTTGAAATAATATTCGATCAGCGTGTGCGGCAGCGGTTCGCCTTCTTCAAGGCCCAGCCGCTTGCAGATCGATCCGGCAGCGACATTGCGCACCACGACTTCGATCGGGATGATTTCGACCTGCCGAATCAACTGCTCGCGCATGTTGAGGCGGCGGATGAAGTGCGTCGGGATGCCGATGTGCGAAAGGCGGGTGAAGACGTGCTCGCTGATGCGATTGTTGATCACGCCCTTGCCGTTGATGGTGCCTTTCTTTTCCGCGTTGAACGCGGTGGCATCATCCTTGAAGTACTGGATCAACGTGCCCGGTTCAGGACCCTCGTAGAGGATCTTGGCCTTGCCTTCGTAGATTTGGCGACGACGGGACATGCACGAAACCCCCAATTGCAGCGAATGGTGCCCGGGGGCGGATTTGAACCACCGACACGCGGATTTTCAATCCGCTGCTCTACCCCTGAGCTACCCGGGCATTCGCTGCGGCGTCGGGGTTATAGCGCATTGCGCTTGCCCCGGCGAGCAAATGAGAGCGGCCCTATGGCGAAGCTGGGCGGGGTTGGCAAGAGGGGAATCGAAGCTTTTGGACTATTCCTGCCGATCCCGGCCATCACCCCACTCGTTGGCGGCGATGTCTTCGGGGTTCACCGGCTCTCCGGGCAGGGCGTATCCGTCGCCAAACCACTGCGCGAGATCGCGGTCCTTGCACCGCTCTGAGCAGAACGGCGTGTATTCCTCTGTGCGTGGCTTCTTGCAGATGGGGCAGGGGCGTTGCTTTGTCATCGCGGCACAAGCTGGGCGTGGGGCGCTTCCAATGCAAGGCCGGGATCGGTTTCGATCCGCACATCGCGGCCCGTCCTGCGGCGCAATTCGTCGAGCCATTCTGGCCTGATCTTCGCCTTGAGCGCAGGATGGACCGTGACGAGCGTAATACCCGGCCCTTCGACCATTTCCGCCCGCCGCATCGCGAGCCGCGCCGCCGCGCCGACCCGATGCCGGGAAATCCGCTGGAGCAGCGATGGCTGGCCCATGCGGGCGATAATCTGGACAAAGCCGAATCCGTTCATCGCGGTGCGTTCATGCGACCAATCAGCCAGCAGGATCGCCAGCCTGTCGTCCACCGCCTTGCGATCCGATTTGTCGAGCGTGGGGAAATCGATGCCGATGTTGCCGCCGATGTTCATCCGCGCAAGCGTGCGTGCCAGTACCGGAAGCCCGTTGAAATAGAGCGCTTCGAAATGATCGTTCAAATCGACATCGACCAGCGTCATGGCCGGAGTGTCCGACAGGATCAGCGCGCCGCCCGAATAGCTGACATCGCCGCTCCATGCCTCGCTCCACAATTCCTCCCAGCCGCCGTTGTCGGGAAAGCGGCGGACAATCCGCACGCTGTCACCATCTGATGCGATCTGTTCGGCAAGGCTGGGGGCGGGGCGCAAGTCGCCTTCGCTGTAGACCGCCTGTGCCAGCTTCAACCGACCTCTTTCGGCCAGCGATTCGCGGGTGACCTCGACCCGCACTTTCGCGCCTTCGCTGGTGTCGCGCGGCAGGCGGGCGGCGTGGGCAAGCTCACCATTGGCGAAGCGCACCGTGCCCCTGCGGCGCTGGCCCGCGTGGGGCTTAAGCTCGATAACCGTTGCATCCTCGACCTGACCGAGGGTGATGCCGCCGGGCCAGTGCAGCCGGCCCGCGACAATCGTGTCGCCATCGAGCAGGATCGCGCGGCTTTCTCCGATCCCTTCCTCAATCAGCCACTCAGGCGCGCTGTCAGCCAATGGCGAAACCCGCCGATTTGAGCAGCGCGCGCGTTTCATACAGCGGCAGGCCCATTACGCCCGAATGGCTGCCCTTGATCCATTGCACTAGCCCTTCGGCCGCGCCCTGGATCGCATATCCGCCCGCCTTGCCTTGCCATTCGCCGCTGGCGAGATAGGCGGCGATTTCCTCGTCAGAGAGGTTCTTGAAGCGGACGACGTTCTCGTTAAGCCGCTCGCGCACAGTTCCGTCGGGCATGCGCAGCACCACGCTGGACAGCACCACATGCCGCCGCCCCGAAAGCAGTTTCAGGCATGTGCGCGCCTCGCCTTCATCTTCGGTCTTTGGCAGGATGCGGCGTCCAGCGGCGACCACTGTGTCGCCCGCCAGCACAAATCCGGGCGCCTCCACCGCAAGCGCCTTCTCCCGCCCCATGCGCAGGGCATAGTCGCGTGGCCGCTCGTCCTTCAGCGGGGTTTCGTCGATATCGGCGGGGGTTACCGCATCGGGTTCCAGCCCCAGCCGCGCGAGCAGGTCCCGCCGTCGCGGGCTTGCCGATGCCAATGTCAGGTGAAGCGCGCCCATCAGCGCGTCAGACTATTGCGGGCCGGGACCGCCGCGGCCCGGCATGAAGCGATAGGTGATGCGCGCCTTCGTCAGATCGTAAGGCGTCAGTTCGCAAAGCACCTCGTCACCCACCAGCACGCGGATGCGGTTCTTGCGCATCTTGCCTGCGGTGTGGCCCAGCACTTCATGGCCGTTTTCAAGTTCTACCCGGAACATCGCATTGGGCAGCAGCTCGACGACGCGCCCGCGCATTTCGAGAAGTTCTTCCTTGGCCATGTAATTCCTTAGCTGATTGCCTGATGAGGTTGGTTGCATTCGAACGACGTTCGTCGGTCTGGGCGCGCCATTTAGCGATGGTGAGAACAAAAGGGAAGCCTCGTGCGTTAGTGGGCCAGACCAAGCGCGCGGGAACACGCGGGAACATATGGCATCCGCGCGCGTCCTCATTACGTTCATACTGTTGCAAGCCGATACAATTCAGGTGCTTGCCCGATACTGGTGAAAGCTCAAAAGGGCCTCAATGATCCGTAATCCCCTCTTCCGGCCCGCCTTGCTGGCGGGTGTTGGTTTTGCCGCCCTGACGGCGCAGCCTGCATTCGCGTCCGAGAACGCGAATGAAAACAACGCGCCCCAGCAAACGGTGCAGGAGCCTGTGTCGGCCCAGACCGGCGCGCCCGATGACGAGGTGATCGACACCGGCGGCGCGGGGATCGTCGTGCGCGCCCAGCGGCTGCGCGGACAGCTTGATGTCGAACAGGCGCCGCTGCTCGAACTGGCCGAGGCCGACATCGCGGCGGAGGGCGTCACCTCCGTTGCCGATCTGATAACGCAGATCACCGCCCAGACGGGTTCTTCGCGCGGCCGCGGCGGTGGCGGACAGCCGGTGATCCTGATCAACGGCATCCGCGTCGGCTCTTTCCGCGAATTCGCCAATTATCCGCCCGAAGCCCTCGCGCGGGTCGAGGTGTTTCCCGAGGAAGTGGCGCAACGTTTCGGATTTCCGCCCGATCGCCGCGTTATCAACCTGATCCTGAAAGACAATTACCGCAATACGGAGGTCGAATTCGAATTCGAAGGTCCGTCGCGCGGCGGATTTCACCGGCGCGAACAGGAAGTCGGGTTCCTCCAGATTGCCGATGGCGCGCGCATCAATGCCAATTTCACCGCGCAGGACACTTCGTTCCTGACCGAGGACGAACGCGACATCATCCAGACACCGGGTTCGGTATCCGATGTGGCCGGCGATCCGGCGCAGGCGCAGTTCCGCAGCCTTGTTGCCGACAGCCGCTCGCTCGACGGCAATCTCAGCTGGGCAAAGGCGATCATCGACAGCGGCATCTCGCTGTCCGCCAATGCCAGCTATGAACGCAACGATCGCCGCACCTTGCAGGGGCTCAACACCGTCCTGCTTACCAATGCCAATGGCGACAGCGCGCTGCGGGTCTTCGGCGAGGATACCCCGCTCGAAGTGCGCACTTCGGAAGATGCCTTCCGCGCTTCGGGATCGCTGACGAAGCCGATCAACGCGTTCCGCCTCACCAGCACATTCGATGCCGGATATTCGGAAAACACGCAGGAATTCGACCGCCGCCTTGATACCAGCGGACTGCAGGCCGATGCGCTGGCCGGGACGCTGGCGATCGACGGCACGCTGCCGACTTCGGCGGAAGCCGGGTTCGACACCGCGCGCACCCGTTCCACCAATGCCACTTCGCTCACGACCTTGCAGGGGCCGCTGGCCAATCTGCCGGGCGGCGAGGTGCTGGCGACATTCGATGTCGGGTACGACTGGACCAATCTCAAGACGTCCGACACCCGCAACAACCTGCCGGTCGATCTGACCCGCGGCGATTTGTCGACGGGGGTCAATCTGGTGGTGCCGATCACCAGCCGCCGCAACGGGTTTGCAGATGCGCTGGGCAGCTTCACGTTGAATGCACAGCTTGGCCTCAATCGCCTGTCGGATTTCGGAACTCTGGGTGATTACACCGTCGGGCTGAACTGGTCGCCTTTCGACAATCTCGATCTGTCGGTGAATTACATCGAACGCGAAGTCGCCCCCGGCCTGCGCACCCTGGGCGATCCGGAAGTCGAGTTCCTCAACACTCCCGTGTTCGATTTCGTCAATGGCGAAACCGTGCTGGCGACGGTGGTGACAGGCGGCAATCCCAACCTGCTCGCGGAAACCCAGCGCGACTGGAAATTCGCGGTCAATTGGGAACTGCCGTTCTGGGAAGGCACCCGTTTCGGGGTCGAATACATTCGCAACCGCTCTGACGATGTGACGCGCGGTTTCCCGACGATCACTTCCGAAATCGAAGCCGCTTTTCCGGATCGCATCCGGCGCGATGCCGACGGACGCCTGACCTTCATTGATCGCCGCGCGGTGACCTTTGCCGAGGAACGCGCCGAACGGATCAATTTCAGCCTGAACTTCCGTGGCTCGATTGGCGCAGGCGAGCAGGGCGGGCGCTTTGGCGGCGGTCGCCCGGGCGGCGGCGGTGGCGGCGGGCGTCCGGGCGGCAATGCTCCGGCACCGGCCGAGCCGACGACAGCCCCTGCCGAAGCGCCTGCAACTCCTGCCCGTGGCGGCCCGCCGAGCGAGGAGCAGCGCGCCGCCTTCATGCAATTCCGCGAACGGATTTGCGCCGATGACGGCATGGATGTGCTGATGCGCCTGATCGAGGCGGTGGAGAATGGCGAAGACCTTTCCTCCATCGTCCCCGGTTTCGATGCGCAGCGGTTCCGGCGTCTGCTGGCGCAGGCGCGCGACGAGAGCGGCAGTATCGATCCTGAGCGTGTCGCCGCTTTCCGTACCCGGATTTGCAGCTTTGACCCTGCCACGATGGGCGGCGGACGGCGCGGCGGTGCGCCCGGTGGTGAAGGTGCTCCTCCCGCCGGAAGGCCGGATGGTGCTCCGGGTGGACCGCCTGCAGGGCCGATGGGCGAAGGATTCGCCGCATTCCGCGCCATCGCTTGCGGCGAAGACGGCGAGGCGCGCATCCGCGCTCTTATAGCCCGGATCGAGGCTGGCGAGGATGTGTCGGACGAACTGCCCGGCTTCGATCCCAACATGGCCGGTTTCATCCTTGATCGGCTGCGCGGCGACGATGGCCAGATTTCGTCCGAACGTATTGCCGGAATGCGCGCGCGTTTCTGTTCGAGCGAAGGCGGCCAGCAAGCTGGCGGCGCTCAGGGTGGAGGCCAAGGCGGCCCGCCGCAGGGGGCAGGCGGTCCTCCGGCTGGCGGGTTCAACCCGCTCGCGCAGCGCAGCTTCCGCGGTTTCCGCTATTTCGTATCGCTCAACCACACGATCGAGCTGGAAAACGAGATCCTGATCGCGCCGGGCCTTGCTCCGCTGGATCAGCTTGACGGGCAGGGCACGGGTGCATTCGGCTTCCCGCGGCATTCCTCGCGGCTCGAAGCGGGGATTTTCGGTGCCGGGGTCGGAATGCGTCTGTCAGGCCGTTACACCGGCGAAACCCGGCTTGCAGGATCGGGTCTGCCCGGATCGAGCGACCTGTTCTTCGGCGATCTGGCGACTTTCGACATCCGGATTTTCACCGAAGTCGGTCAGCTGGTGGGCAAGAATGAAGGCGCGCTCAAGAACCTGCGCATTTCGCTCCGGGCGGACAATCTGTTCGATGCCCAGCGCCGCGTGACTGATCAGAACGGCGACACACCGCTGAATTACCAGCCGTTACTGATCGATCCGGTAGGCCGATACCTCGGCCTAGATATACGGAAGTTGTTCTGACGGGCTGAAAACCTCAAAAAACCAGCTTGGGGAACAACAGCTTGTGGCGGGGCTGCGGCTCGAACGGTGACCAGTCACCTTCGGGCTGGGCCAACCTGTCAGCCAGTGCGATCATCACCGATGGGTTCACGCCAAGCCCGCAATGGCTGGCATAGACCACGATGTTTTCGCTGGGGTGGCCGTTGGTCTTCTTCGGGTCCTGCACGCTGCCGCGCCAGTGGACGATGCCGTCGGTCTTGGTCAGCACCGAAGTTGTCGGAACCGGCGGTGCGATGTCGAGCCCGCGGAATTGCCCGTCGCGGATATTCTCCGGCTCGTCCCCGTTGAAGAATTTGAACAGCCGCGCCGCGCTGGTGTGGTTGCGATCATCGCTGATCGGACTGCCGAGGCTGATCACCAGCCGCACCTTTTCCGGCTGAAGCTTGGCCAGTTCGCGCGCCAGCACGCCGCCAAGGCTCCATCCAACCAGTGAAACCGGCCTGCCGCTTTGGGTGTAGAGCCGGTCAAGCTGCGTCTCCAGCTTGTCGATCAGTTCCTCGTTGACGCGCACGTTGCGGCCCGAATCCCAGCCATGCGCGTCATAGCCCAGCTCTGACAGCAGGCCGCGCATCGGGCGGGTGGAATTGTTGGTCGCCATGAAACCGGGCAGCGTCAGCACCGAATGGCCATCGCCCTTGGGCAAGGTCGAAAGCATCCCGCGCACCGCGTAGAAAGAGGCGAATTCGAACATCGCCCGCCCTTCGGTGTAGGTCCAGAACCGGTTTGGCGGTGTGGGGATGTGCTTGGGGATCTCGCGCGCCGCTTCGCCCTCGTTCAGGACAAGGCTGCCCCTTGGTGGTGCCATGCTTGCCATTATGCGCTCTCCTTGGGGCTCTTGCTTGTCGTTCTCTTGGTGGCCGGGCGCGGGGCCCGTTTGGCCGGGGGTTTGGCCTTTGCCGCCGGTTTTTTTGCGGCGGGTTTCTTGGCGGCGGGTTTTCGGGCCGTGGGCTTCTTGGCTGCCGGCTTGCTCGCGGGAGCCTTGGTCGCACCCGTCTCCAGCGCCTTCGCCGCCGCCAGCATGTCGTCAAAACTGTCCTGCAGGCACTGCGAATAGAATTCCGGATCGGGCATGATGTCGCGGCAGGCGGTGAAGCTGATGTAGGCTTCATCGACATAGCTTTGCACCACATGGGCAAGGCCCAGCCCGTCCGTCAGGCAGATCAGCGACAGCGCCATGCTTTCAAGCCGCGCGCCCGATGAATAGATGTGGATCGGCGGGCCGGGCACATTCGTCACCACCGTGTTGAACGGCATGGCAAGCCGATGGGCGAGGCTGACCCGGCTGAACAATTGCGCACCCAATGCCATGTAAAGCAGCGGGTTGACCTTGCTCACTTCCGTCATGGTGCGCGCGCCCAGCGCGTTCGTCATCGCCTTTGAATTGCTGGTCTGGCGATAGACGTATTCCAGCCGTTCCTTGGGGTCGGAAAGGTGCGAACCGAGCGGGGCGATCATTGCCGCCACCTGATTGCCCATGTCGCCTTTTTCTTCGCCCGAACGCACAGAAATCGGCGCCATCGCCGTCATCGTCGTCTTGGGCAGATCGCCCTTGGCGGTCAGATATTTGTTGAGCGCGCCGCCCACCACCGCCAGCGCCACATCGTTCACTTTCGCTTCGGGAAGCAGCGCCCGGATCGCCTTCATATCGGCAAGCGGGAAAGTGCGCCCTTCGACCACGCGGTGCGGCGAGATCGAGCGGTTGAAGCGGGTGCGCGGCGGGACGAGATCGGTCGTCAGCTTGAAATCGCGCGTCACCAGCCCGCGGATCGCCTTGGCAATGCCGGGCACGGCCTGCGCCGCGACCTGCGCCTGTTTCAGCGGGTTGAGCAGCGTGTTGACGTAGCTCTTGCCCAGCAGTTCGACCGCGCTCGGTATCTTTTCCGGTTTCCAGTTGTCGGGCTGGTTGGGAGGGGCGGTATTGGGGGTGATGGTGTGCAGCGCCTCCATCAGGTCGATCCCGCTCATCCCGTCAATCGCGGCATGATGCACCTTGGTGACGAAGGCAAAGCAGCCCTTGGGATAGCCGCGGACGTTATCCAGCCCTTCGACCACGGTGAATTCCCATGGCGGCCGATCCAGATCGAGCGGGCGGGCATGGATGCGCGCGGCCTGAATGCAGAGCTGCCGCCAGTCCCCCGGCTTGGGCAGGGCGACATGGCGCACGTGATATTCGAGATCGAAATTGGGGTCTTCGATCCAGTACGGGTAATCAAGATCGAACGGCACCCGCACCAGCCGCTGACGCATGGTGCGCGACAATTGCATGCGGCTTTCGATGAAGCCCAGAATGTCCTTGAAACGCACGAACCCTTCCGGCGCGGTCGCCGGATTGTAGATCAGCACACTGCCGATGTGCATCGGCGAATTGGGCGATTCCAGCGCAACGAACGAGGAATCCATGCCCTGCAACTGGCGCAAAGGGCTCTCCTTGCAAACATCCCCATGATTGGCCCGTTTTCGGGCTCTGACACGGACGTAAGGATGTTTCAGTGCGGTTACAACCTGACGCAAGCGTAAGTGTTGCGCTTGTCACAATTCCCGTGAAAGAAAATTATCCGGCGAGTGCTTCTCCGCAGGCGACGCCGCTGGCCCAAGCCCATTGGAAATTGTAGCCGCCGAGCCACCCCGTCACATCCACCGCCTCACCGATGGCGTAAAGGCCGGGCACCTTCTTGGCTTCCATCGTGCGGCTGGAAAGCTCGTCGGTGGAAATGCCGCCGATGGTGACTTCGGCCTTGGCAAAGCCTTCGGTTCCGCTGGGGGTAAAGCGCCAGTCAGCAAGCTGCGCGGCGGCGGCGCGCAGGTCCTTGTCAGCGACATTGCCCAGTTCGCGCTCTATTCCTAGCCTTTCGGCCAGCGCATCGGCCAGTCGATCGGGCAGATGTTCGCGCAGCGCGCTGCGGACAGTCGCGCGCGGGCGATCGAGTTTGAGGTCGAGCAGCCAGTCGGCATCGGCCTGCGGCAGAAATGTGATCCCGACTTCCTGCCCGTGGCGCCAGTATGAGGAAACCTGCAGGATCGCAGGGCCGGACAGCCCCTTGTGCGTGAACAGCGCCGCCTCGTCGAAGCTCGCCTTGCCCGCCCGTGCGCGGACCGGGGCCGAAACGCCAGAAAGTTCGCGGAACAGAACGTCCTCGCCACCCAGCGTCAGCGGGACAAGCGCGGGGCGCGGCTCCACCACTTTGAGCCCGAATTGCCGGGCAAGATCATAGGCGAAGCCGGTTGCGCCCATCTTCGGGATCGACGGGCCGCCGGTGGCGATTACCAGTGCCGGCGCGGTGTAACTTTCCCCGCTCGCCATCACGGCGAAATCATCCCCGTCCTTCACCACCGTGCTGACATCGGCATCGCAGATGACCTCGACGTTGTTTGGGCATTCATCGAGCAGCATCTGCACAATCTGTTTCGCCGAGCCGTCGCAGAACAATTGCCCCAGCGTCTTTTCATGCCAGGCGATGCCGTGCCGGTCGACCAGCTCGATGAAGTCCTGCGGAGTGTACCGGGCGAGCGCGCTCTTGGCGAAATGCGGGTTGGCCGACAGGTAATTCGCAGGCCCGGCATCGACATTGGTGAAATTGCAGCGACCTCCGCCCGAAATCAGGATTTTCTTCCCCGGCTTTTCAGCCTTTTCCAGCACCGCGACTTTCAGCCCGTGCTGCCCTGCGCGCGCCGCACACATCAGGCCCGCCGCGCCCGCGCCAAGAATGATGACATCAAATTTCTTCACGCGACGGGCCATAGAACCGCCCACGCGCATTGCCAATCGCGCCGCATCGTCCCTATCTGTGCGCCATGTCGCGGACCGAAGCAGGCGCACCCCACGATCCCAGAGGAGCCGGGCGTTTCAACGAGGAACGCGCGGCCTATACGGTTGCCTCGGCCCAGCCCAATCTCGAAGCGGGGGTTGAGGCGATCCGTGAAGTGGTGAAGACGCTCAAGCCTGTTCCCGGTGTTTACCGCATGCTCGATGCGCGGGGCGATGTGCTGTATGTGGGTAAAGCCCGCAGTCTTAAGGCGCGGGTGGCCAATTACACCCAGATCGCGGGGCTGACGAACCGGTTGCAACGCATGGTGTCGCAATGCCGCGCGATGGAAATCGTCACCACCAATTCCGAGGCCGAGGCGCTGCTGCTCGAAGCGCAGTTCATCAAGCGGTTTCGCCCGCCGTTCAACGTGCTGCTGCGCGATGACAAGAGCTTTCCCTTCATCCTGCTGCGCGCCGACCACGCCTTCCCCCGCATCCACAAACATCGCGGAGCGCGCCGGGCAAAGGGCAATTATTATGGCCCCTTTGCCAGCGCGGGCAGCGTCAACACCACGCTTAACGCGCTTCAGAAGCTGTTCCTTCTAAGATCTTGTACAGACAGCTTTTTCAACAATCGCGACCGGCCCTGCCTGCTGTACCAGATCAAGCGGTGTTCGGCGCCCTGCGTCGGACGGATAAGCGAGACGGATTACGATGCGCTGGTTAGCCAAGCGAAGGATTTCCTCGCGGGGAAATCGGGCGCGGTTCAGGCCGATCTCGAAAAGCAGATGGCCGCCGCCGCCGAAGCGCTGGATTTCGAAACCGCCGCGATCCTGCGCGACCGACTGCGCGCGGCGACATTCATCCAGGGCAGTCAGGCGATCAATGCGGCGGGGCTGGGCGATGCCGATGTCTTCGCACTGGCGGCCAAGGGCGGGCACATCGGGGTGCAGGCTTTCTTCATTCGCGGCGGGCAGAACTGGGGGCACCGCGCCTTCTTCCCCAGCCACACCAAGGATGTGGACGAGGAACAGGTGCTCGCCGATGTGATGCTGCAATTCTACGAGGAAGTGCCGCCGCCACCCACCGTGCTGGCGGATCGCGAATTGCCCGAGCGCGAATTGATCGAGGCGGCGCTGGGTGAACTGGCCGGGCGGAAGGTGCAGGTATCGATCCCCCAGCGCGGCGACCGGCGCAAGCTGCTGGCGCAGGCCAGCCGCAATGCGGTGGAGGCGCTCGAGAGGCGGCTGGCGGAAACGGGGACCAAGGCGAAAATCCACCGCGAGCTGGCCGAATTCCTCGAACTGGGCGAAGTCCCGCAGCGGATCGAGGTTTACGACAACTCGCACATACAGGGCGCCAAGGCGGTGGGTGCGATGGTGGTCGCCAGCCCCGAAGGTTTCGAGAAATCGCAATATCGCAAGTTCAACATCAAGAACGCGCAGACCAATGACGATTTCGCCATGATGCGCGAAGTGATGGAGCGGCGTTTCTCGCGCGCGATGGCGGATGACCCCGACCGCGAAAAGGCCGGCGTATGGCCCGATCTGGTGCTGGTTGACGGGGGCAAGGGGCAGCTTTCCAGCGTGATGGAGGTGCTGGGAGAGCTTGGCATTGAGGACCTGCCCGTCATCGGCATCGCCAAGGGGCCGCATCACGGGCGCGAAGGACGCGAAGTGTTCCACTTCCCCGATGGACGCGAAAAGACTCTGCCGACCAATTCGCCGGTGCTGTTCTACGCCCAGAACCTGCGCGATGAAGTGCACCGATATGTGATCGGCGCGCACCGGGCGAAACGGTCAAAGGCGATCACCGCCAGCCCGCTCGATGAAATCCCCGGTATCGGCCCGGCGCGAAAGCGCGCCCTGCTGCTGCATTTCGGCACCGCGAGCAAAGTGCGCGCCGCCGCGCTCGAAGACCTGAAGCGCGCACCCGGTGTCAGCGCCAAGGTCGCGCAGCAGGTTTACGATTTCTACCACGCTGGCGGCTAATATGGCGGCATGGACCAGTTCACTTTCGCCATGGTTTCAATGTTCGGGGTGCCCTTTGCGCTGATCGGACTTGTGCTGCTGGCGCATCGTCTGACGCCGAAATCGATCTGGTTCAGCGCCCCGGTGCAGCTTGTCGCCACGGCTGCGGTTCTTGGCGCCATCGCCGCGCCTGTCGCGATTGCCCAGTTCGACAGTCAGGGCGATTATTTCGACGATGAAGCCGCGCTAGTCAGCGAAGCTTTCGCCCTTCCGGCCGGGGTCAAGGTCGACCGTCAGCGAGATCGCACGCTGCGGCTGGGTGATTGCTGGCGCAATGCGGTGAACTGGCGATCCGAGGTGGAGTTTGCCTCACCTCAAGCGTTTGACCGCTGGTACGCAGCGCAAGGGTATCGCGAGCCGCTGGTGGACCAGATCGCGGGCTATTTCGGTGTCCCGCCCGAAAACATCAGCATCGCCGACGGCGCGCTCGATTTGCGGGATCGTGATGCTAGCTATCAACTGAGCGATGCGAACGGCTCCTATGCGCGCAACACTCGTATCTTCGAATTCTATGAGCCGTTTGTATGCGCCGCGATCGAGCGTGACGCGGCAGGCTCTCTTGCGCTGAGGCGCTGCGATCCGCTGGCTGCGAAGGCGGACATCGGCAGCGCAGGCTGGGTAATCATCAATCCGAGCACGAAAGAGCGGAGGCTGGAAGGGCGCATCTATTACGCGCAAGGGCCGGCCCATTGCACCAATCCGCTGCGTCGCGCGGCGAACAAGGCGCTGGGCCTGCCGCATCCCGAAGGTGGGAAGCCGAACACCAATGTCGGCGGGAACATGCCGATCTGGTGATCGCAGCGGTTTACGGATGACGCAAAAAGGGGCCGGAGGTCGCGCGCCCCGGCCCCTTCTCGCCCCCAAAACTGCGGTTGTGGTGCCTTACCGCAGGTTCTTGATGCACTGCCCTTGATTGCGGGCACCGACCAGATCGAGGAGGTCGAGGTCTTTGAGGACCTTGCAGATCGAATGTGCATCAACATCCTTGAAAATGTTGACACAGGTGCCGACGCTGACACCCAGTTGTTCGGCCAGCCCGCTGTTGCAGGCTTGCGCTACGGCTGAATTGCCGCCGGGTGCAGCCTGTGCGGCGGTCGGAACAACGGCCATGCCCGATACGGCCAAGGCCAATGGTGCTGCGTATGCCAGAAGCTTTTTCATGATTTCTCTCCCAATGGTTGCGGAGCGGCCTTTTGCGCTCTCTCATTGCGAGCCCGAATGACTGGAAAGATGACTTATGGTTTCCCCTACGTAAACCCTCCTACGACCGGCTGATGCGCAAGCCCTTGAGAAGGCGGGCCTTGCGCGATTTCGGCCCGCCAGCGGGTTTGAAACATTCGCAATGCCCGCGATAATGAGATGTCGCGACTCGGACCCGCCGATCGCCAATGCGCGGTGCTGCACCGGCCAAAGGAGAGCCAAGTGATCAACCTTCCCGAAGCGCGGGTGACGGTGCAGGCCATCGGCCACGAGCGTGAGCCGGTCGTCATCATCGACAACTTTACCGGCCAGCCCGAACGTCTGCGGGCGATGGGAGAGGGGGCGCATTATTATCCTGCCGGGGCCGATTATCCGGGCCGCCGCGCGCCGGCCGATCCGTCCTATCTCGATTTGCGCCGCGACCTGATGATGCAGGTGATGGCGCGGGTGTTCGGCCTGACGCGCGGGGTGCAGTGCGAAGTGGCTGCGTTTTCCATCGTCTCGCTCGCGCCGGGCCAGCTTTCGCCGCGCCAGCGGATACCGCATCACGACCACTCCGATGCGGGTCGGGTGGCGATCATGCATTATCTCGACGGGCCGGAAAGTGGCGGCACCGCCTTTTACCGTCATCGCCGCACCGGGTTTGAAGCGATCACGCCCGACCGCGAAGCCGCCTATGCCGCCGCGCTGGAGGAAGACGAGCGCGAATATGGCCCTCCACCTGCCGGCTATCCGACGCAAAGCGAAAGGTTCGAGCAGATCGGTGCCGTCGAAGCGCGGGTTGACCGGCTGGCGCTGTATCGCGGGCGGCAACTGCATTCCGGAATCATCCCCGATCCGCAGGCGCTGAGCGAGGACCCGGCCAAAGGGCGGCTCACGGTCAACATGTTCCTTTTCGGCAGCTGACAGGCACTCCATGGCTTCCATGGGGTTAATCGGGTTCTGCGTAATCGAAGTGAAGTCGCTGCTTGTGATTTCGCAATAGCGCAAGCTTATCCAGTTAGGCGTAAAAACCTGTTTTAAAACAGAATTGGGTCGCTGATACGCCATGCTCCGCAAGATTGAACGCTCTGAGGTCGCACTGGGGATGTTTATTGTCCAGTTCGGCGGATCGTGGTTCAATCACCCGTTCTGGCGCAGCCGCTTCCTGATCGAGTCCGGAAGCGACCTCGAGAAGGTCCGGCGATCGAGTGTTCCGTGGGTGATGATTGACGATGAACTGGGCGTAGCCATGCCTCAGCCGCCATCGGCAAGCGATGCGGTCGATCCGGAGCCAGGCCACCACTCACGCATCGCTTCCAGCCGTCGGCGCCCCCCCGTCGTGCGTTCTGTCCGTCATGATCCGGCAATAGCCAACCGTCGCCGAGCAACCGCACTTGTGTCGCGATCCAAGGACGCCATGCGGCGTGTCTATGACGATGTGCGGATGGGCTGGTCGGTCAATCGCGCCGGCGTGGACGGAGTGGTTGAAGAAATCGTCCACACCGTCGGCGAAGATGCGAAAACCCTGTTGAGCGTAACCCGGCTCAAGACCAAGGACGACTACACCTATCTTCACTCCGTGGCGGTATGCACCCTGATGATCTGCATTGCGCGCCATCGCGGTCTGGATGAAGCCACGGTGCGCGATCTGGGACTTGCCGGATTGCTGCACGATATCGGCAAGATCGGCATTCCGGACCCGATCCTCAACAAGCCGGACCGCCTGACCGACCCCGAATTCGAGATCGTGCGCAACCATCCTGAGCACGGATTTCAATTGCTTGCCGCTTCGCCCGGAATTTCACCAACTGCGCTTGATGTCTGCCGGCATCACCATGAGAAGATCGATGGCACGGGTTACCCCTTTGGCCTATCCGGCGATCAGATCTCGCTTGCGGCGCGCATGGGCGCGGTGTGCGATGTATTCGACGCGCTGACTTCGCAGCGGATATACAAACAGGCATGGTCCGCGCAGGCCGCCTTGACCAGGATGTGGCGGTGGCGAGGGCACTTCGACCGCGAAATGCTCGCCGATCTGATGCTGGTGCTGCATGTCTTTGCCGAGGGCTTGCTGGTCAAGCTGTCCGACGGACGGCTCGCGCTGACGCTTGCGCTCGCGCAGGACGGGATCGGGCAAAGCGTGCCGCTTGTCGCGTTTCATTGCGGAACAAGGAACGCGCCGATCACTCCACGCCGATTGCGGATCAGAAGCGGCGATGCCGACTTGCGCGTGACAAGTGTGGAAGACCCATCAGACTGGGGTTTTGCCGATTGGGACAACATCAGGGCACAGATTCTGGCCGGGCAGACCCCGGTTATCGCGCAGCCAAAACAAACCCCGCTTCGCTTGGTGCGAAGCGGGGCTGATTGACGGGCTGTTGCCCTGTCCGGTGAAGCGGATCAGGCCGGGTAGGTCCAGGTCGTGCCGCGTGCGAGGTTTTCCGATGCGAAAGCCCAGTTGAGCTTTCCGTCGACAACCGCGTCGAGATAGGCCGGGCGCTTGTTCTGGTGATCGAGGTAATAGGCGTGTTCCCACACGTCCACGGTCAGTAGCGGGTTGAAATCGCTGTCCGCCAGAGTGTCGCCATCGTGGGTTTCCTCGATCGACAGCTTGCCGTCTTTTTCAGCGAGCCACACCCAGCCGCTGGCGAAATGGCCGACGCCGCGTGCCTTGAGCTGTTCCTTGAGCGCGTCGACGGAGCCGAAAGCCTCTTCGATCTTGGCCTTGAGTTCATCCGAAGGCGCGGTTTCGCTGGCCGCCATCGAATGCCAGTAGAACGCGTGGTTCCAGCTTTGCGCGGCGTTGTTGAACAGTCCCTGATTAGAGCCGCGCGATGCCGCGACGATCGCTTCCATCGAAGCGTTGGCGTGATCGGTGCCTTCGATCGCGGCGTTCATCTTGTCGATATAGGTCTGGTGGTGCTTGCCGTGGTGGAACGACAGCGTCTCTGCCGAAATTGCCGGAGCCAGCGCCGTGTCGGCATAGGGAAGGTCGATAAGTTTGAAAGCCATTGTGGGTCCCTCTCGTCTTTGGGTTGGGGTTTCGTAATCTCAACGCAGGGGGCACATAATGGTTGCATCAACGGATTGAAAGGCGGGGCCGCCACGCAAGCCGGCGCAATGCAGGAACCGGCAGTTGTGATTAAGCATTTTTGCCATAGTTGCGGCTAACGGCCCACCGTGGCATTAGCTGATATTGATAACAGGAAGCCGCGAAACAGCGGCCATTTGCAGGGGAAATGCCTTGGGTTTGCTGGGCTTCAGCCTGGTGTTGGTGAACGGCCGGACGATGGGCCGTGTTCTGCCGCATCGTTCGCTTGCGCTGTTCTACCGCAAGCGGAAAGTGTCGAAGGGCGATATCGTCCTCGTCAAACATCCTGAATTCGGAACCGTCGTGAAAACCTGTGCGGCCGTGACGATCAACGGCCGCTATTCGCTGCGCGGTGCGCGCCCGAATGCCGAGAATGAAGAACGGCTGGGCGCGGTGGAAGGCGCTTACATTCGCGGCACCCTGATCGCGACGTTGTTCAAGGGCTGGACGCTCAAGGATTAGTGGGTCCTGACCCTAGGCTCAGGCGGCCAGCCTCGAACGCCTGAATTGCGCATCCGCCCGCAATTGCGAATGCTCCACCCAGGTCGAATGCACCCCGCTCGAAATCTTGTGCGGCAGGCGGGCACGGCAGATCGGCCCTTTCGTCACATCGCTCGCGTCAAGGATGGCAAGCTCTGACGTGCCGGTGTTCTCGTCGATCAGGAAGGTGACGAGATAGCCGGAGTCTTCTCGCGCTACCGCTTCGCTGCCTGATGTGGGTTTGCGCGGCACCATCGGGCTTTCGCTGGCATAAACGCCGTCGGGCAGGGTGTAGACCTGTTCCTCCCCCGTTTGCGTGTCGTGGCGGACATAACCGTTGAACAGGAACCAGCCGGGCCGGGAGGTGGTGGACCAGATGTAGCGGCTCTTTTTCATGAGGTAATCCGGATTGATCATCCCGAATTCGACAATCCTGTCCGACAGCCGTTCTTCGGTGCATTCGCCCGTCGCAAGATTGAACCGCCAGCGGTGCAGGCGGCACTGGAAACTGTGTTCGTCAACATAGGCCATCATGTGGCTGTATTGCCCCGCCTCCTCGATCGGATCGGGCATCGGTTTGTCCTGATAATACCCTTCGAGCACGACCTCGTCGCCGTCTTCATAGGCGTTGGTCCAGTGCAGGACATAGGTGGGTGAGGCTTCGAACCAGCGAATGTCCTGCGGCTGGCCATGGCGCGGGATCAGCGCGAAACGGGTCGGCACCCCTTCGTGCAGGCGCGCGGCGTGGATGTTCCGTTCCAGCAGCGCCTCGTCCCAATACAGCGGCATGTCGTTGAGGATTGACCAGTTCTTGGTGATCGCCATGTCATGCGGCAGGCGCGGGCCGGGCAGGGGGATGGGGACGTAGTGGACCAGCTTACCCGCCCGATCGACCACGCCATAATGCATGAAGGGCGCGTGCTTCGAATAGTTGAAGAACATCAGCTCGCCCGTTTCCTCATCCACCTTGGGATGGGCGGAAACCCCGTCGAGCGGCCCCCAAGGCGCCTTGCCTAGGTTTTCGAGCGTTACCGGATCGAGCATCCATGCCTCGCCGCATTGATACAGCGTGGCATAGGCGACCCCGGCGTGGACGATGATATCGGTGCTGCCCGTGTCTTTCAGCCCGCCATGCGCGCCAAAGCCGGGGCGCAGGCTGGTTCCCGCAGGGTCCATCAACCCGCCCCACAGCGACTGCCCGGCGATCTGTTCCTGCTCAAAGCAATGCGTGCGGACAAAGCGGTTGCGATAGCTTGCCTTGCCCCCGCTGATGCTGACCTGATGTACCATCGCATCGCCATCGAAGGGGTGGTGCCGGCCGAGCGGCTGATGCACCGGGTTCTCGGTGTTGCGCAGGTAGATGCCGTCGATATCCGCCGGGATTTCGCCTTCGATCACCTCCAGGTCGTCAACGTCCACCTCTTCGTGGCACGGAGTCCACGCGCCCGAGAGATAGGGGTGGTTCGAAGGTTGCAGGCTGGTCTTTACCGGCGGGTGGCGCGTGATCGTCATGTCTCTCTCCCTGCGGCGAAAGGTAGCGCAAGGCTCTGCCTCGCGAAAGTTCGTAATGCAGGCGGGCTTGTCGGGAAAATTTGATCTCGATCAAGGACGCGGCGTATCATCCGCTGCATTCTCCAAGGCAACAAAGGGAGACATCCGATGAAATCGATCCTGCTTCATATCGACGGTGACAGCTGCATGGAGGCGCGGCTTCAGGCGGCGATGGACATTGCCCGTGCGACAGACGGCCACATCACCTGCCTGCAAGCCGTCAGCTTTGACGTGTTCGCGCCGGGCGATTTCTACGGCTCGGCGATGGCGGCGGCGATGCCGGTGATCAAACAGGCAGCCGAGGAACTGCGCGCCAAGATCGAGGCCGACCTCGCGAACGAGGATGTCTCGTGGGAATGGCGCTTCCTTTATGGCATGGCCGAACAACGCCTGCTCGAACAATCGGCGCTGCATGATGTCATCATCGTCGGCCCGCACGACATCGGGGAGGAGGGTACCCGTGGCCCCTCTGGCATGGCGGGCGAACTGGCGATCCGTGCGCCCGTGCCGGTGCTGGTCGTGCCCCAGCATGTGAAACGCCTCGACGTTTCCGCTCCGGTGCTGATCGCGTGGAACGGCTCTGCCGAAGCCTGCGTCGCTCTGCGCGCCGCAGTGCCGTTGCTGGCGTTGTCGTCCAAAGTGTATCTCGCCAGCGTGGCCGAGGAAGACGAGAAGAACCGTTTCGACTTCCCGCCGACCGAAGGCGCGAAATACCTCAGCCGCCACGGGATCGACTGCGAAGTCGTCGAAATCCCGCGCGGCAAGGCGAAGATCGCCGATACGCTCGCGTCAGCCGCGCAGATGCGCGATTGCGGGGTAATGGTGATGGGCGCCTATGGCCATTCGCGGCTGTCGGAAATGCTGCTGGGCGGCGTCACCCGCAAGATCCTGAGCGATCCGGATTTGCCGGTCTTCATGGCTCACTGATCGGCTGGCGGAATCGGCGGCGTGGTCCAGAACAGCGCGACCTCGTCGTCGAGCCCGGTCATCTCGTATCGCACCAACGCGATCGGCAGGCGACCGCTCGCCATGAACTGATCGTGGAAGTCCTTCAGCACGAAGTCGCTTCCCAGCTGGCTTGCCCGGTCGGCCAGCAACGCGTCCATCTGCAATTTGCCGATGGTGTAGGCGACGCCGTAGCCGGGAGGGCGGCGCAGGTAGATTTCGGCATCGACGCGGGCGACGTCCTCGTCCAGCCATTCGGTCTTGGCGCGCATGAAATCGACCGCTTCGCGCACGTTCCAGCGATTGTGCTGCATGTAGACATCGGCGGGGACCCGCGCGGCGCGGAAAATGCCGAACAGCATCATGAATTCATCCGCGCGGGGTGAATGGACGGTGCCGCCTGCCAGCATTGTCGCTTCTTCGAGATAGGTTGCCCAGCCTTCGGCGCGTCCGCCATCGCTGTAGCTGCCCCGGATCGGGCGGGTGTCGCGCTCCGCCAGCACGGCGTCGAAACGGTGGCCGGGGATCACGGCATGAACATGATCGGGGATCGGGTCACGGAACTGGATCTGCTCCCAGAAATTCGGCCCCGTGAGGCGCTCGATATAGGGCGTGTTGCTGCCCAACTCGCCGACGAAATCGGGGATGGTGATGAATTCCTCGCGCACCAGCCAGTCGCGCACGATCCGGTCGGTTGCAGCGATCTTGGCGCGCTGTTCCTCCGCGCTTTGCGACAATTCGATCGGCGGCAGGTCGCGGTTGCGATGGCGCAGCAGGGCAAGCGCTGCCGTCATCCGCTCATGCTCACGCGTTGCCAGCGTCACCATTTCGCTGGCGCTGATCGGGATCATGCGGACATGCCGGATGAACCAGTCGTATCGCGCCGCGCCCACGCCTGCGGGCGCCGTCATTCCGGCCCGGTCGGCGCGCAGCCAGTCGCGGAATTCGACCAGAGCCGCACGCGCCGCCAGCACTTCCTCGACGATTTCAGGGCGCTGCACCCGTGCGCGCTCCAGCAGATCGTCATACCAGCCGATGATCCCAGCCGGAGGCACCGCGCGATAGGGGTGGTAATGGTTCACCCCGTCGCTGTTTTCGAGATTGTGCAGCGCCAGATCGGCGAAATCGCCCGCCACTTCGGTCAGGTTCGCGCGCGCGGCGGCCAGCATCGGCGGAACCGAACGCAGGCGCGTGCGCAGGGCGGCCACATCATCGCCGTCCTCATCCACCTCGGTAAAGGCGACACGCATCAGCGGATCGAGATAAAAGCCCGGATCGCGTTTCCACGGGCGCAGCACTTCCAGATTGAAGCGGTATCCGTTGAGGATCGATTTCACCGCGAGGAAATCGACCTGCGCCGCGCGCGGCCATGCGTCCACATCCATCGCCGCCAGCCGCGCTTCGAACGCGCCCAGCCCCGCGAGCTTTTCCGCCATCAGCGTATCGGCATAGACCTCACCCACGCGCGCACCGGAATCGAGCACCACGCCTGCGGTAAAGCCGGGGACCATATAGGCCTGCAATTCATCATGCAGGGCGATCAGATCGGCATATTCGGCGGGCATTCCGGTGTTTGAGGCCGCGGTTTGCGGCTGTGCGTGAGCAACGGGAACTGGCGCGGCACCCGCCAGAAGCAGCGCGGTGATGGGCAGGGCAAGGAACAATCGCATAGGGGCCTCCGGTGGAACGCAGACAATGCGAAAGCCGAGGCTTCCTGTCCAGCGGGGCCATCAAAAGCGGTTTGCAAAGGGCGGGTGGTTGAACCACTGTCGTGGGGATGGAGCCCGCGTCTTACGATCAACCTGCAATCCGGCCCGCGCTGGCGTGGGTCACCGCAGTACTGGCGGGGATTGTCGCGCCCGCGATTGCCTTGACGTTGCTGGCGGAGGGTGCCGCGCCTGGAGCCCAAGCTGGCGCTGTCGCGGCTTTGCTGGCGGTCGGCATGATGGGCGGGGGGATGATTTCCGCATCCATCGCAGGTCGTTTCTGGCTTGGGATTGGTCTGGCCCTGATGGCGGGAGCCGCGCTGCTGGTGCTGGCGGGCATCCTCGAAATGCCCGGAGCTTCAGTCCCGCTTTCGATCGCGCTGATCATGCTGATCGCCAGTATCAGCTTTGCCGCACGCGGGACGCTGTTCGCCCGTTCGGGCGCGGGCAGGGGGTGGTGGATCGCGGTGTTCGTCGTGGGCGGAGAGGGCGCGATGCTGCTGACGGCATGGGCGATGCCCGGTGCCTTGCCCGAATGGTTGCTGGTGCTGCTGCCCGCGCAATGGGCCAGCATGGCAGTGCAATCGGCACTGGGCGGCAATGGCATTCTCGCTGCAAGTTCGGCCCTGATCGCGCTGGGCGGAACGGCGGCGGCGACGCTGCTGGTCTGGCGCCTGTGGCCGCGCCGTTGGCCCTATGCGATCATGTTCACCACCTGGATCGGCCTGTCCGCACTGGTGTGGCACTGGCCCGTGGCGATTTAGGGTTCGGACCCGTTGGTTATGGGTCCGAACCCTAGCGCCCGAGGGTCGGATTACAGCAGGCTCGCCTGCGTTTCGTCGCGATGCTTCTTGAGATACCGCATGAACGGCGTGCCGCCCGTGCCGACTTCGGTATCGTTACCTGCGGCCCGCTTGCCCTGCTTGTTGATATAGCTTGCGGCGTATTCGAGGTGGCGGGTCCGGAAATCCGCCACCGCCTGGATATTGGCGTTGTAGGCATCGGTCAGCCCCGCATCGCCCGCCGATGCGACAAAGCCGCGCAGGGTGCTGCTTGCACGCACATCATCGACAAACCGGCGATGCGGTCCGGGGCGATAGGCGTGCAACTGGTCGAGATATTCCCGCAAGGGATCGGCGGCGTGGCCCACGCCCAGCAATGCGTCCATGCTGGGCACGATCGATGATTGCGATCCTGTCTGCCCGCGAAACGCCTGCGCCGCGGAACCGTAGCGCTCGACACCTTCATAGACGACACCATCGGGCAGCGCAGGGTTGTCCTTCCAGCCATGAATATAGGGGCGAACCCGTTCGAAATAGATGTAGGGATCGCACCGCTCCGGCATCCGGTCGAAAAGGGCGTTGATCTTTGCCCAGACTTCCGCCGAGTGTTCCAGCTGCGCTCTGGCCTGTTGCTGGTCCTTGTGCGTTACCGCCGCCTGAATGTCGGCGAACCGTTCGAAGACCTTGCCCGCCTGTGCTTCGATCGCGACGTGCACCATGACGAACCAAGCCTCGTCCTGACCTCCGAGGAAATTCTGGAGCATCTGGATGTTGTCCAGACCCAGCGGCTTTGCGGGATCGATCAGGGCCCAGTTGTCGAGGACATAGGAACTGTAGGTCAGGAGCGGTTGTTGGCCCAAACGGTCAGCAAGCGCGACCATCGGCACCGCCAGTACCGCAGGCAGCCGGTTGGTCACCTCGGTTTCGCCCCAGACATAGGATTGCACCATGAAGGTGTAATGCACGGTGGCCATGCGCGCCTGCTCGTCGGTCAGCGCCTGAGCGTCCGAGAGGTCATCGGGGTGCGGGAGCCGCGCTTCAAGAAAACTGCGCACGCGGTTCGACGGCAGGACTTGCGGCAGCTGTCTTGCTACGGAGGCGGCATCGGCCCAGCCGCCGGAAAGCTTCACCTTGGCGGCGTCGTAACGGCAAAGGAAACCGCCGTCGCTCGACATGTCATATTCTGCGAGCGGCCTGATCCCCTGATGGGTTGCATGTGCGTTTTCCATGATTGATCCCTCGACTATATTTTTGCGCAATAATAAGCCGGTTTGGCCGCAAACGGGTTGCAAAGTTGGTTGACAAAGGCGGCATTAGCCGGTGATTATTGCGTCATGGACGGAATTGACCGCAAAATATTGCAAACGCTTGAGCGTGATGGCCGAATCAGCAACACCAATCTGGCGCAGCAAGTGGGGCTGTCCGCCTCGGCCTGTCTGCGCCGCACGCAGGAGCTGGAGCAGCGCGGCTATATCAAGGGATATCGCGCGGTCCTTGATCGCGGCAAGCTGGGCGGGGAGGTGACGGTGTTCGTCATGGTCGGGCTTTCCGCCCAACTGGCCAAGGATGCCAAGGCTTTCGAAGCGGCGATGGAAGCGGCCGAGGAAGTCCGCGAATGCCACAATATTACGGGGTCGGTCGAATATCTGCTCCGGGTCGAGGTCGACAGTCTGGCAAGCTACAAGGCCTTCCATGCCGATACGCTGGGCGTCCTGCCGCAGGTTGCCCGCATCATCTCTCACATCAGCCTGGGCTCATCCAAAGACATGCGAGCTTAGGGTCCTGACCCTTGGGCGGGGCTGGCGGATCTCTTGCGGATCAGCTGCTAGCCCGGATCGCCCAATAGGCCCCGACGTCAGCAAACGGCGCGGCATTCCGTGAATATTGTAAGACAGTTGACAATATGAAAGCAGATTATATGTTTCCAACATGAAACTTGTCTCATCCACTCCGGGCGATTCGCCGATCCTCACCCCGCTCGACACGCTGACGTTCCGGCTGGAGGACCTGCCGCGCCAGCTGCGCCGGATCATCGACGATGCCCTGCAGGATCAGGGGCTAAGCCGCACTCAATGGCGTCTGCTCGCCTATGTCCTGCGCCAGGAAGGGCTGACCCAGACCGAACTCGCCCGGCATCTCGAAATCGAACGCGCCAGTGTCGGCGTGGCCATCGATGCGCTGCAGGCGCGCGGGCTGATCGAACGCAGCCAGCACCCAAGCGACCGCCGCGTCTGGCGCATCCTGCCGACCGCATCCGCGAAGGCCTTGCTCGGCAGCCTGCGCGAGACGATCGACGAAATCTACGCCGAACTGTTCGCCGGTTTCGACGAAAGCGAACTCGCACAGCTTGGCAATTTTTTTGAGCGCATGGCGCGCAACATCAAAGCTTAAAGGACTGCACCCGATGACGCTTGACCTCGCTGTCCGCCCCGACACGCTCGATCCCAGCATTCCGGAACGCTTTGCCGATGGCAGCGCCCACGCGATGTTCACCCGGCTGCGGCATGAGGCCCCGATCCACTGGTGCGCCGACAGCGCCTTCGGTCCTTTCTGGTCAGTCAGCCTGTATGACGACATTGTCGCGATCGAAGCGCAGCCCGCACTGTTTTCTTCGGAGGCAAAGCATGGCGGGGTGTCGATCATCGACGTGAACCCTGCCGAAGCGGCCTATCTTGAATCCTTCATCATGATGGACCCGCCGCACCACGCGCAAAAGCGTCGGACCATCGCGCCGGCCTTTACCCCTTCGGAAATGACCCGGCTTTCGGATTCGATCCGGGCGCGCAGCGCCGCCTGCCTCGACGCGCTGCCGCGCGGCGAAGGGTTCGACTGGACGGCGCGCGTCTCCATCCCGTTGACGATCGACATGCTGGCCATCCTGTTCGATTTCCCGTGGGAGGACAGGGACCGTTTGCGCGTCTGGTCGGATGCGATCACCTCGCTCGACATGATCGCCAACCGTCCGCAGGAGCGCGCCGCCTTGCTGTTCGAAATGGCCGGGCGCTTCCACCAGCTGTGGCAGGAACGGCTCGCCGCGCCGCCCGCGCCCGATCTGCTTTCGATGATGATCCATTCGGACAGCTTTGGCGAGATGGATGCCGCCGAATTCATGGGCAACATGGCGACGCTGATCGTCGGCGGGAATGACACCACCCGCAATTCCATGTCGGCATTGGCCGATGCCTTTACCCGCTGGCCCGAACAATGGGAGCGCCTGCGCGCCGACCCGTCGTTGATCGCCAATGCCGCCAGCGAGGTGATCCGCTGGCACAGCCCCGCGCTGCACATGCGCCGCACCGCGCTGGAGGATACCGAGTTCCGGGGCCACCACATTCGCAAGGGCGACAAGCTGGTGCTGTGGTACGTCTCTGCCAATCGGGAGGAGCGGCTGTTTCCGGATGGCGAGCTGTTTATGGTCCACCGGCCCAACGCACGGCGGCATCTGTCCTTCGGCTACGGAATTCACCGCTGTGTCGGTGCGCGTCTTGCCGAACTGCAATTGCAGATATTGATCGAGGAAATGCTCCGCCGCGATCTGAAGCTGGTCGCCGATGGCGCTCCCGACCGGGCCGCGCACCCGTTCCTCGCGATCATCAATTCGATGCCGGTCCGGATCGGTTCATAGCCCTAGCGATGCAGGCGCCAGCGATCGGGCCAGCGCCTGCTCTCGTCATCGCGGGTTAGTGATGTGTCATTCCCGCGGCCCGATCGCCCCGTGTTTGTATTCTGATATTCTGCATCATGCCTTCATCGCCATGCGAGGCGAAATGGCAATGCATCACAAAGTCGCCGACATAGCGGCGATAGCGGGTGCGTATGACGATCCGGTAATTGCGCTTCACGTACACCGTGTCACGCCAGCCTCCCAGCATGTCTGCATAGTCTGGATCGTAGGCCTCTGTCCCTTCGATGGTTACATCACGCCCCTCGTCATCGAAGATACCGACAACCTGAAACGGATTCACGTGAATGTGGAAGGGGTGAGACCCTACATTCGACGTGATCTCCCATTCCTCCACATCGCCGAGGGTCAACGTCCTGTCGACACGCGCATGTTCGTAGGGAACGCCGTCGATGCTCAGGACCGCTGAGCCATCATCATTGTCGACAATGCTGAAGGTGACCTGCTGCCGGCCGGTAATCTCATCATCGAGCACCGGCTTGCGCCATGCAAAGGAATAGAGCGAAAAGTCATCCTTCAGATCAGCAATAACTTTGCTGCTGACCTCCGGGTCATCAATCTTCAGTTCCGCAGCCTCGATCAGCGTCTCCGCAAGCAATTCCGTGACGTTCCCTGCCGGAGCAGCCTCTCCGGTAACCTCGAACATGGCGAGGATGCGCTTCTGATTTGGGTTTCTGCCCCAGACGGCATTGTTGATGACGCAATAGGAGCCCGGCTCTTCAAAATAGGCCAAGGCATCGAACCGCGAGCCGGCGGTCAGCCTTGAGCTTTCGACCTTCCTCATCGAATAACGCGTCAATCCGTCGTCGGCAAAATGGAACTGTTCAATCGGATCACCCGTGCAATATTCGGCAATCCACTTGTTCTGGTCGCGCCCGGCGACATCCCTAAGATCCGGGGCGCCTTCGGCCAGTTTGCGGATGCTCATGTCAACCGAGCGGCGAAGCCCTGCATGGATCATCCGAAGGCGATGAAACCGGCCCGTCTCGATGCCCGTAATCGTGGGTTGGACCTTGCCATTGACCCCGGTCAGCCGACCCGATGTCATTTCCGGAAACGGATTGAATAACCTGAAACTGTCGACTGTACCGACTTCACCGTCTTCGCATTCCCAAGGTGGAAGATCCCAAGGGGCAATATCAGGGTTTGGACGCCTTCTGGCTTCGCCCTCCTCAAAGCAGCCGTACTGAATCTGGGAGAACACCATGATCTGTTCGCCAAAGGCGTTCCCTTCGCCGTCGTTGAAGAGAATATCGATGTCGCCCGGTGAAGTTGGCGTTGGAACCCTGTCGCCATCTATGATGAGCGCGCCAGCCATGCCGGACCCAAGCTGAATGCTCGTCGCGCCGTGCATGTGCGGGTGGTACCAGAACGTCCCCGAAGGATGGTCAGGTGGAATGACGAATTCATATTCGAACCGCTCGCCTGGATCGATGGACAGCATCACATTATCGCTGTTCCCGCTGGGCGAAATCCAAAGTCCGTGCGTATGGATGTTGGTGGAATTATAGCATCGGTTCTGGGCGATCTGCTCCGCCGAGCAGGGCTCAAGATTGTTGTCGACCGTCAAGCTGAAAACCTGTCCCGGGTTCACCCGCATAACCGGCGCGACCAGGCCTTCTCCGCCTTTTCCCTGAAATGCGCGCAGCTCGACGGCATCCATTTTCCGGGTCCACGGATTGTAGACCTCGTCGCTTATCCGCTCGACCGACAATTCATAATGTGGTGAATTTGATTGTGCCTCAGCACCTGCCGACAACGCTAACGCCGCCACAACAGAACACGCGGCAAAAGCCGCCAACTTGTTTTTCATTTGGATCGCCCCCCAGCAATTCCATGCGACCCGTTTGACAGGTTAGCGACTGGGGCCGGCTTTGTCTCGCAATAGCGGGCTTGAGCAGGGTGTGTTTCAACCCTTTGCCGACAGCGCCATGAATTCAATGAGAGAATTTATGCCGACAGATTGGTGGTTTTGGTGGGCGCATGGCGATCCCGCCTGCAAGGTGCCGAAATTCTGGCCGCCTGCCGCAGATTTTCCTACATCGCGCCGCCCCGGTATTACCCGCGCCCGCTCTTTGCCATCGTCAGTCCCGCACACCCTTCAAACAGGGTGACACTTGCCCCCGTGCAAAGGTGACACTTTGGCGCGTGAAAGAGTGACGCTTTGCCCCGTTGGGGTGACACTTTGCCCGGATAAGGTGACACTCTTGCGCCAATGGTGACACATTGCGCGCCAATGGTGACAGAATTTGGGGTTTATCCCTTGGACCGTGTTCCACCTGTTCCAGCCTGTTGGGAATCGCTGGAACGGCCCGCAGGGCCGCAAGGGCGACCGCCCGCCCGCAGCGGGCGCAGCTCTGCTGCGCGTCTAGCGAGGACGCACCCGCGGATGCGGGTGCGCCAAACAGGAGTCCTTGTTCGCGCTAACGCTTCGCTGCTTGAGCGCGGCGTCTCATCATCCCCTCCTGCGCGACGCTCGCGACCAGTTCGCCCGCGCGGTTGAAGATGCGGCCCCGGTTGAAGCCGCGCCCGCCGCCGCTCCAGGGTGCATCGGTGGCGTAGAGCAGCCACTCGTCGGCGCGCGCTTCGCGGTGGAACCAGATCGCATGGTCAAGGCTCGCGCCCACCAGTTCGCCCCGCATCCAGCTCAGGCCATGCGGCAGCGCGCTCGTCCCCAGCAGCGTGAAGTCGCTGGCATAGGTGATGACGGCGCGGTGCAGGTTCGGATCGTCGGGCAGCGGCGCGGCGGTGCGAAACCATGTGTGCGCTCGCGGCTCGCGCGGTTCGCTGTTCATCCAGTGCAGCCGGTCAATAGTGCGCATCTCGATCGGGCGAGGGCGCAGCATCAGCGCGCGCTGTGCCTCGGACAGCTTGTCCCCGATCTTGTCGGCCATTGCGCGGCGCATCTCCATGTCGGACTTCAGCTCCTCGGGCGGCTGGACATCGGGCATGGGCGAATCGTCATGCTCAAGGCCATCCTCCGGGGTCTGGAAGCTGGCGGTGAGGTTGAGGATCGGGCTGGAGGTGCCGTCCTCGTTCTCCTGAGAGGCGACCACCCGTCGGTTGGCGAAGCTGCGCCCGTCGAAATCGCGCTCGATCCGGTATTCGATCGGCGCTCCCTCGCGCCCGCCGCGCAGGAAATAGGCGTGAAGCGAATGCGCGCTCTTGCCGTCGACAACGCTAGCCTGCGCCGCCTGCAACGCTTGCGCGAGAACCTGTCCGCCGAACACGCGGCCCACGCCGCCCTTCTGTGGACGTCCGGCGTAAATGTCGGAAGCGCGCTTCTCGACCGTGAGGAGCTTCACAAGCCCGTCGACGAGCCGCTGGTTATCGGGTGTGTCATCCATGAATTGCGCAATGCGCAGCGGCGCGCGACCCGTCAACTGGCTATCGGGTGAGGCCCAGCTTGCGCAGAGCACGGAAGGCATAGGCCTTGGGTGCGTTGCCGTTCGGCCAGCGGCCCGGAGCGCGCGGCGAGAACCCGCGCTGGCGCAGCAGGTGATTGAGCCCGCGAGCATCGCTTTCGGCATAGCTCCACTCGCTGCGCCATGTGATCGAAAGCGAGACGGAACTGGCCGGGCCGTTCTGCACGAAATGCGGCGCCATCACCGGCACGAACACCGCATCGCCAGAGCCTAGCGCAAAGGCGCGGGCTTCGTCCATGAAGCTATCGTCCCACTTGAGCTCGCGCGGGCCGCCTGAATGGTAGCTTTCGTGCACCTCGTCCGGGGCGAAACGGGCATCACCCGCCGGGAACTGGGTCATCACCTTGCTGCCCCTGATCTGGAGCAGGATGTTGTGCTCCGGATCGAAGTGGTAGGGCGTGACCGCGTTCGGGCTGGAGATGAAGATGAAGCCCTGCGGGGTCAGCATCGCGCCGGTCTTGGCTTCGATCTCGTCGCGCAGCTCGCCCAGCAGCTCCATCAGCAGTGCCTCGTAGGCAGGGGCCTGCTCGATGTTCTTGAGCGCGGCCCAGCTGTTCGCTTCACCCACCTGCCGGATCGTCTCCCCGATCGACATGCCGGTCGCGCCGGGCTTGTCGTCGATGCCGATCGGCAGGTCGCCGCGGTTGAACTCGATGCTTGCCTCGGGCAAGCTTTCGGCCAGTTGCGCCAGCGCCTCGAGGTCGAGCAGCGGGTGGCGGTCCAGCGCGTGGCGCAGCTTGTGCGGCACTTCGGGATAGCTCTGGGCGAACTCCATCCGCGCTGTTGCGTCGAAGATGTCGGTGACAAGCGCGTGGTGGCGCTGGTCGGTAGTGGGCCAATGCTTGCTGGGAGCGTTCATGCTTGGGTTCGTCCTCTGGTCTCGTATGCCATGAGTGTTCGGAAAGCGGCCCGGCGCAGTGGCCCGCCAATTGCGATGTTGCGGCTGACGAGCCGCCGTTTCTCGCGCCAGATGCGCTCGATCATGGAATGCCCCTCGACCGCGCAGCTATCCGCCCATTCGATGCCGGGGCGGGTGAGCAGGTCGAGGTTCTCGAGCTGCAACAGCAGGCCGGGGGAAAAGCGGGCATAGGCTTCGTCGAACGTCGTCTTGAAGCTGTAAGCTCCGGGTGGCGCCAAGAAGGTGGCGAGCATGGCAATTGCCTTGCCATCGAGCATTAGCGCGAGCCGTTCCAACCGGCCTGCGCGTGCAGCTTCCACAAGAGTTTCTGTGAAGAAGCGCTGCGTTGCAGGCGCGTTGGCCAATGCCGAGCCTGCTTCGCCTTTCCATCCGGACGCCTCGATGCGGAGGAAGTCAGCGATCCATTGATCGATGCCCTCGAGCCCGCTCTCACGCTCGAATGCCAGCGAACCCTCGTCTTCCAACCGCTTGCGCTGGCGGCGAAGTTCCTTGCGCTTCTTGGCGCTCATGGAGGCGCTCAGATAGGTTTCGGCGTCGCAATCGCAAGCGAGCATGGCCCGTTCGAGCGTGTCGACACGGAAGGCAGGGCGGCGCGTTTCGCGCAGCACATGGTCCAGCGCGGCATGCACCGGCCCCTCTGCCGGCAAATGCGGCAGGTGCAGAAATGCCGCCTTGCGCGAGTGCCGGTCGAAATGGTCGAGAAGGGCGCCCCAGAATGCTTGTTCAAACCCGCGAGCGACCAGCGGGACGCCGCAAAAGGCGTTGGCATGCAGCCATACGCTGGCATGCGGGAGGGGGTATCCGTAGTAGTTCCAGACGCGCGAGACGGGCAGCAAGCCGAGCAGTTCGCCATCAATCCGAAGCGTCTTGACGTTCACTTGCGAGCCCGGACCCAGATGCTTGAGCGAGGGCAGCAGAAACCAGCGTTCGAAGAACGGGTTGGGTTCGCTCGCTCGCGCCGCAAGGGCATCCCATTCGCGCGCGAATTGCGCGTCTGCGGCATCCACTCCGGACACAAGGCGCACTTCCACACCGGCTGCCGCGACTGCTCGAAAAGCGGCATCCCGTTGCATGATTGTGAGATCTGGCGAGCTCGCCATATCCATCGTCTTGTCCCGTCAGGCCGCCGGGCTGGCGACCACTGGAGCGCATATCGCATATCACTGTTAATAAAGCGCTTGCATCGCCGTAGCTGTCCGATCGCGGCACAAGGCATGAGGCAAGAGAAAACCCCGCCCGGAATGAACCGGACGGGGTTTCCGTTAGCCGTATGAGGCTATCGTGCTTAGTGCACGCCAGCCTGTGCCGCGAGCGCTGCGAGCAGCAGCAGGGCAACGATGTTGGTGATCTTGATCATCGGGTTCACGGCCGGGCCGGCGGTGTCCTTGTACGGGTCACCAACGGTATCGCCGGTCACGGCAGCCTTGTGGGCTTCGGAGCCCTTGCCGCCGTGGTTGCCGTCTTCGATGTACTTCTTCGCATTGTCCCATGCGCCGCCACCGGCGGTCATGGAAAGCGCGACGAACAGACCGCCGACGATAACACCCAGCAGCAGCGCACCAAGCGCGGCAAAGGCGTTTTCCTGACCGGCAAGGCCATAGATCACGAAGTAGGTCACGATCGGAGCAAGAACCGGAAGCAGCGACGGGATGATCATTTCCTTGATCGCAGCCTTGGTCACCAGGTCCACCGTGCGGGCGTAGTTCGGACGGCTGGTGCCGGCCATGATGCCCGGATCCTTGGCGAACTGATCGCGCACGTCGACAACCACGTCACCCGCAGCACGACCAACCGCGGTCATGCCCATCGCGCCGAACAGATACGGCAGCAATGCGCCGAGCAGCAGGCCGACGATCACATACGGATTTTCGAGACCGAAATCGACGTTGGCATCCGGGAAATACGCCCGAAGGTCAGCGGTGTAGGCAGCGAACAGCACGAGCGCTGCGAGACCGGCCGAACCGATGGCATAGCCCTTGGTCACAGCCTTGGTGGTGTTGCCAACTGCGTCGAGCAGGTCGGTCTTTTCACGAACGCTTTCGTCGAGGCCGGCCATTTCGGCGATGCCGCCAGCGTTGTCGGTCACCGGACCATAGGCGTCGAGCGCGACAACCATGCCAGCCAGAGCCAGCATCGCGGTTGCGCCGTATGCCAGACCGATCAGCCCTGCGAGCTGGTACGCACCGATAATCGCCGCAATGATGACGATGGTCGGCAGTGCGGTCGATTCAAGGCTGATGGCCAGACCCTGGATAACGTTGGTGCCGTGGCCCGTTTCCGATGCCTTGGCGATCGAGCGGACCGGACGATAGGCCGTGCCGGTGTAATACTCGGTGATCCAGATGATGATGCCCGTCAGCGCAAGGCCGATGAGCGAGCAATAGAACAGGTCACGGCCGTGGAATTCAACGCCACCCGGGCCGGTCCCCAGAACCGTGCTCATGTCCGCCCCAACGGTGCCAAGCGCGAACTGCGTGGCAAACCAGATCAGCGGAATGGCCAGAACGGCGGTGACGATGAAGCCCTTGTACATCGCGCCCATGACATTGGTGCCATTGCCGAGACGGACAAAATAGGTGCCGATGATCGAGGTCACGATACATGCGCCGCCAATCAAAAGCGGCAGTGCCATGAGCGGCAGGAGCATTTCGCCAAGCTGTTCAGCGAACAGAAGCGCGGTGAGAACCATGGTCGCACCGACGGTGACGACATAGGTTTCGAACAGGTCAGCGGCCATGCCGGCGCAGTCGCCGACGTTGTCGCCCACGTTGTCGGCGATGGTTGCCGGGTTGCGCGGATCGTCTTCCGGAATGCTGGCTTCGACCTTGCCGACGAGGTCGGCGCCGACGTCTGCGGCCTTGGTGAAGATACCGCCACCCAGACGGGCAAAGATCGAGATCAGCGACGCACCAAAGGCAAGACCGACGAGACCGTCGATCACGGTGCGGCTGTCTGCCTCAAGCATCATCGGCCCGACGAGGACGTAGAAGAACACGGCGATGGCGAGCAGCGCAAGACCTGCGACAAGCATGCCGGTGATGGCGCCTGCGCGGAATGCGATGGTGAGGCCCTGTTGCAGCCCTTGTTCGGCAGCGGCGGCGGTGCGCACGTTCGAGCGGACCGAGATGTTCATCCCGATGTAGCCCGCAACGCCCGAAAGCACGGCGCCGACGATGAAGCCGACGGCCGGGACAACGCCCAGCGCAACGCCGACAACGATCGCCGCGACCACGCCGACCATGCCGATCGTGGTGTACTGGCGGTTCAGGTAGGCTTGCGCGCCTTCCTGGATCGCCCCGGCGATTTCCTGCATTTTTTCATTGCCGGCGCTGGAGCTCAGCACCTGGCGGCTTGTCACAATGCCATAGACAATGGCGAGCAAGCCCAACCCGATCGATATGAGTATAAGGTCCACGAATAATCCCCTCTTGTGCGTGGAAATGCGCCTTTCGATGTATCCCGTTCGGCGCAAGGCGCCCTGTCATAGGGAATGGAGAGCGGGAGACAAGCGGGAAAACGGCGGAAACGCGCCCGTGTCACCAGTTTTGAGAGGCTAGGCCTCCGTCATGCTTCAACCGTGCAGGTAACCCAGCCCGTCGCGCCCAAGAATCGGCTCACCGCTCAACATCAAAGGAGCAGCCCCCCGTTCGACGACAGTGCCGATCCGTGAGGCGGCCACCGGGCATGGCACGTCGGTGGGCAGGGTGAAGAGCAATTCGTAATCGTCACCCCAGCGCATGCACTCATCGGCTCGGGCGGGGTCTGCCACCGGGACGTCCTCTTGCCGGATCGAAAAGGTGACGCCACTGGCCTCCGCCATTCTGAAGGCATCGAGCAGCAGCCCGTCGGAAACGTCCATCATCGCGCTTACATGCGGCGCAAGCGCACGGCCTTCGGCCAGCAGCGGGCGAGGGCGGTTGAATGCCTGAAGATGATCCCGCTCGCCTTCAAATCCCAACATCGCCCGGCCAACGCTGCCTGTGAGATAGACGGTGTCACCCGGCGCAGCGCCGATGCGGGAGGGCACGGGATTGCAAGTGGCACGCCCGATTGCGGTAACACTGAATGTGCTGGCCCCTGTCCCCGCGACGGTATCGCCCCCCATCAGCTTTACGTCATAAGCCTCCATGACTTCGCGCAGTCCCTTGATGAACTGCATGTCGTTTCCGCCAAGCGAATGCCCCAGGAGAATGCCGATGGGTTCGGCACCTTTCGCGGCTAGATCGGACAGATTGAGAGCGACCAGTTTCCAGGCAACGTCTGCAAGGCTGGCTTCGGGCCGGAAATGGACATCTTCGGCCATGACGTCGTGGTTGAAGATCAGCGTTTCGCCGCCGATTTCGATCAGCGCGCAGTCATCCTTCAGACCGCGCGCACCCGGGTGCAGCGGCAACGTCTTCAAAGCCGAAAGAAATTCGGTTTCGGTCATGGCGCGATCCCCCTCGCCAAATCGTCTCTTGTCGACGCTAATTCCTGATCTCTTTTGCCGCCGCGTCAAGAATGCCGTTCACGAATTTCGCCTCGCGATCATCGAAGAACGCCTTGGCGACGTCGACATATTCGGTGATGGCGGTTGCAGTGGGGACATCGGCCCGGGCGAGCAATTCATAGGTGCCCGCGCGCAGGATCTGCAGCATCGTCTTGTCAAGCCGCGCCAGCGTCCAACCCGCTGCAAGCTTTGCAATCAGGATTTCGTCAATCTCTTCGCACCGCGCATCCACCCCGCGCACGACATCATCGAAGAAATCGACTTCGGCATCGGCAAAGACTTCGCCTTCGAAGTCTTCATCGTCCACCTCGCGGCCAATCCGGTGCTGGTGGAATTCGTCAAGCAGGCGATTGAGCGCCGTGCCTTCCATCTGCAGTTGGTAAAGCGCCTGAACGGCAGCAAGTCGCGCGGTCGAACGGGCCTGCGATCGGGAATTCGTATTCATTTGAGGCGGAGCTCCACCGATTTGGCATGGGCGGGCAGGCCCTCTGCATGGGCCAGACTTACCGCAGCCGGGCCGATCCGGCCAAGCGCCGCTTCGTCCAAGCCGAGGAAGCTGGTGCGCTTCATGAAATCAAGCACCGAAAGCCCGCTAGAAAAACGCGCGCGGCGCCCGGTGGGCAGGACGTGGTTCGGCCCGGCAACGTAATCGCCGACCGCTTCCGGGGTCATCCGGCCAAGGAACACACTGCCCGCATGGCGCACCTTCGGCAGCATCGCTTCGGGATTGTCGATTGCAAGTTCGAGATGCTCGGCCGCGAGCCGATTGATCAGCGCGGGCGCTTCGCTTTCGATATCGTTCACGACGATCATAACGCCGTGGTCGTCCCAGCTTGTCCGCGCCGTCTTGCCGGTGGACAGCATGCTCAACTGCACGTCGACGCAATCTTCGACCTGAGCGGCGAAGCCGGCATCGTCGGTGATCAGGATCGACTGCGATGTGGGATCGTGTTCGGCCTGGCTCAGCAGATCGGCCGCAATCCAGTCAGGATCATTCTTTCCATCGGCGACCACGAGGATCTCGCTTGGCCCGGCGACCATGTCGATCCCGACGACGCCATAAAGCTGGCGCTTGGCCTCCGCGACATAGGCATTTCCCGGCCCGGTGATGACATCGACCGGCTTGATCCGCTTCGTGCCATAGGCCAGCGCCGCCACCGCTTGTGCGCCCCCGACCCGCCAGATTTCGTCGATACCCGCGATATGCGCAGCGGCCAGAACCAGCGGGTTTGAATTGCCCTTGGGCGTGGGGGTTACCACCACGATCCGTTCAACCCCGGCCACGCGGGCGGGGATCGCGTTCATCAGCAAGGAAGACGGATAGGCAGCGCGGCCGCCGGGCACATAGAGTCCTGCGGCATCGACCGGCCGCCAGATCGCGCCGAGGCGAACCCCGGCATCGTCGGTGTAATCCCGGTTTTCGGGCAGTTGCGCCTCGTGATAGGCACGGATGCGCGCCGCCGCGAGTTCCAGCGCATCGCGCAGCTCCGGCTCCAAACCGGCATAGGCCTCGGCGCAGCGATCGGCGGTGATAATCCAGTCGGCATCATCAACCAGTGCATAGCCGTCAAAACGCTGGGTGTACTGCACCAGCGCATCGTCCCCGCCGGTGCGCACCGTGCGCAGTATGTCTTGAACAATGCCGGTTACGTCACTGTCCGCCTCACGGCGAGCGTCGACAACCCGGGCAAAACGCTGTTCGAAATCAGGGTCGAAGGTGGAAAGTATATTCATCACGTGGTGATCTCTTCGGCCTTGTCACTCGCGGCTTCGCGCGATTCTGCATCCGCCCGGAATGCGGCAACCAGTGCCGCGACCCGCGCATCCGTCTTGAAGGCGGCGCGATTGACGATCAGGCGTGCGGTGATGTCGATGATACGCTGCGTTTCGACCAAACCGTTCTGTTTCAATGTGGTGCCAGTGGAAACGAGATCGACGATCTGGCGCGCAAGGCCCAGCGAAGGGGCGAGTTCCATCGCGCCGTTCAGCTTCACGCATTCGGCCTGAATCCCCTGCCGTTCGAAATGGCGCGCGGTGAGATTGGGGTATTTCGTCGCCACCCGCAGGTGGCTTACTCCGGCCGGGTCAGCCGGATCGTCGGCCAGCCTCGCCACCGAAAGGCGGCAATGGCCGATATCGAGATCGACCGGTGCGTAAAGGTCGGAATAGTCGAATTCCTCGATCACATCGGACCCAACGATACCCACCTGCGCGGCGCCATGCGCAACGAAAGTGGCAACGTCGAACGCGCGCACGCGGATGATGCGCATGTCAGGACGCGTCGTGTCGAACGAAAGCGAGCGGTTTGACTTGTCGTGAAAGTCCGCGTGAGGCACCACGCCAGCGCGCGCCATGACAGGCAAGGCCTCGTCAAGGATACGCCCTTTTGGCACGGCGAAGGTGAGCTGGGTGCCGGGGGAGGGAGGAAGATCGATGGTCATTTCGCGCCGGGACTTAGGGATTGGGCGTTCAAAGGGCAATGGAATTGGCGCAACGGCAGATGCGAAGGGTGAGGCATGAGCAGTAGCGAAATCATGGCTATCAAGGAATTCGATGCCGCAATCGAATGGCAGGCAGACCACGCCGATCAAGGAGGAGCGCCATGCACTGCCCGTGTGATCCGGGCGTTGCGCAAGGTTCGGGAAAGCAATACCGCAACCGGACGCCGCATTGCAGGCTGGCAGGGCCTTACCTTGAAGGATGCAATGCCGCTCAGGATCGCAGGAGGTCTTCACCACCTTGTCCTGTCAGGAGAAGACGATCGTCTGGCGCTAGTCTACAGCGGCCAGATCACCGATCAGGGTCAGATCGACGATCTTGTCTGCGAACTCGTCGAGACATTCGATCACCTCTTGCTGCCGTGGCTGGACGGGCCGCCCCAGACGAATGAGGCGGGGCGTTCGGCCAGCATCATGGCAGGACTGCTATGGGCCGCGCAAAGAGCGTTGCCCCAGTTCGAACTGTTCGAACTGGGCGCAAGCGCGGGAATCAACACGATGCTAGAGCGGTATCACTACCGGCTTGGCGAGACCGAAGTGGGCCCGGCCAGCTCGCCCATGCGCATCGAACCCGAATGGCGCGGTGACAACGGATCGCCGCCGCCAGCCCCTGCCGGGTTCGAGATTGTCTCGATCAGAGGCTGCGACGTGTCGCCGATCGATCTCTCCGACAAGGAGAGCGCATTGCGGCTCAAGAGCTACGTCTGGCCCGATGCGATGATCCGGATGGCGCGGATCGATGCGGCGATAGAGTTGGCGCAGCAATGCCCTCCCGATCTGGTGCGGCAGGACGCGGGCGAATTTGTTGCTGATTGCCTAGCGCGACCTCAACCGGAAGGCGTGACCCGCGCGATGTTTCATTCGATCATGTGGCAATATATGCCCAAGGAAACCCAAGCGGCAATCACGCAGGCCTTTGTCGAAGCGGGCGCCGAGGCATCTCGTGACAAGCCCCTTGCGTGGATCAGCCTTGAAACGGACCCGGCGACATTCCGGCATGAACTTCACGTTCGCCTTTGGACAGGAAAGCCCGGAGACGGCGACCCGATCCTGCTCGCCTTTGCGCACCCTCACGGTGCGTGGGTGCATTGGCTCGGTTGACCAAAACCCTCGGACCTAGCTGAGCAGGAAAGCTTCCATCGCCGCAATCACCGCTTCTGGGGCTTCCCACGGAACGAAATGCCCGCAATCCGGCACCTTGTGGATGGTCAGCGGGTCAATGATGTCCTCCATCCCTTCAAGGTTTTCCGGAGGCAGCGCCAGATCGTCCAGCGCCCATATTACAAGCGTGGGAATGGTCAGGTTGGGCAGTGCAGGTGCGGTGAACTCCGCCGGAAGCTCGAAGGGTTCGTCCATTGTCGGAACCACCATCGGGCTGGCCCGGTAATAATTGAGCATCCCGAAACAGGCATCGCGGTCTTCCCAGTGCTTGAGCAACTGGGCGCGTTCTTCGGCGGGCATGTTGTCGGGGCGGTCCCAATTGACCTCTTGCCGCAGTATGCCGGTGATCCCTTTTTCGCGGATCAGCGGATCATTGGCCGGATCGCGAAAGGCGCGGATGTACTGGCTGGCCGCCCGCTGGCCGGGATGGGCCCAGAGCAGCTTGCCAAAGATAGCCGGGTGCGGCGCGTTGGCAATCACGGCGCGTTCGACCCGCGTATGCTGGCCGCCTAGCGCCACGCCCCATGCGACGGCTCCGCCCCAGTCATGGCCGACGATGGTAAACTTATCGATCCCAAGCGCGTCGGCCAGAAGGAACACGTCTCCGATCAGCTTGTCGGGCGTGTAGGCATCCACCTCTTGCGGTTTCGACGATCCGCGATAGCCGCGCTGATCCGGAGCAATGCAGCGGAACCGGTCGGAAAAATGGGCTATCTGGTGGCGCCAGGTGCGGTGGTTTTCCGGAAAGCCGTGCAGGAATATTAACGCAGGCGCACCCTTCGGCCCTTCGTCCGCCACGTCCAGATGAATGCCATTGGCGAGTTCGACGCGCTTTTGCTCCATCGTGGCTACTCCGCCTCTTCCATACGTTCCATGTAGCCCGCGGCGACCATGGCTGCGACCTGATCGAACAGCGCATCAGGCGTGCGCCGCATCTCGCCCATGCCCGCTTCCATGCCTTGCGCGACGATGATTTCACGTTCGCCTGACGCGATGGCGTCTAGCATCGCGCGGGCAGCATCGGGCGCCGGAATACCTTCGTCGATCACCTTGTCCGATCGGCCTCGCTTGCTGCCGTCACCCACCAGTGCATTGCGCGAGACATCGGTGGCGACTGATCCGGGATAGATCACATGGACGCTCACCCCGGTTTGCGAAAGCTCGGCCCGGAGCGCGTCGGCATAGCCTGCAAGGCCGAACTTCACCGCGCAATAGGCGGTGCGCATCGGCACTCCGACCTTGCCCGCAATGGAGGAGATGAACGCGAGCGCACCTGACCCGCGTTCTGACATATGGCCGATAAGCCCTTGGGAAAAAGCGATTTGGGCAGTCAGGTCGATATCGATGATGTCGCGATAGACCTTCATCTCGGTCTTTAGGGCGCGGCTGCGTTGGGAAACCCCAGCATTGGCGAAAGCGACATCAACGCCGCCTTTCCAGTCAATCGCCTTTGCCGTCGCATCGGCAAGGGCCGCATCATCGCGCACGTCAAACGGCAGGATGAGGCTTGCTCCGCAATCCGCTGCGACTTCGGCAAGGCGCGCTTCATCGCGGCCTGACAGCACGACATTCGCTCCGCGCGCGGCGACATCCCGTGCCAGCGCCGCGCCAATTCCCGATGACGCGCCAGTGATCCAGACGGTCTTGCCGGTGTAATCCATATCTCTCTCCCTTTGTCTGAAGGGAGTAGCGAGCGCGGCAGGCGAGGGCAATCAGGTTGCGGCGTGCAACGCAATCATGTCGGCCAGATTTTCGGGAAACAGCGCCTCGTGCCAATCGGAAAGCTCGGCGAGGGTGAACCAGCGGTGCCGCGTCATCACTGCCTGTTCAAGCAGGGTGTGACGCGAAGTATCGATCGCCGATTGTTCGACCCGCACCATGAAATACCGCTCGTCAGCCTGCACCGGTTCGCCCTCCACGGTTACGAATTCGGGCGTGGTGCGGGCGATTTCAGGGCCGGGATCAGCGGCAATCCCGGTTTCTTCCAGCAATTCGCGGCGCGCGGCATCGATGTAGCTCTCTCCCGCCTCACATTCGCCCCCGGCTGTCACCCAGAAAGGCGGGCGACCGGGAACATCGAAGCGGAACATCAGCGCCCTCTGTTGGGCATCGAGCACGATGATCCGCGCAGATCGCCGCACCCGTTTGGTGTTGCCGAATTCATTCATGCTTCGGGAACGCTGGCCTTGATCGCGACAGCGTGGACGCGCTGGCCTACGATGTCGCCCAGTGCAGTGATAACGGCCCGCTGGCGTGCAAGGCGGTTCATGTCGGCAAAGGCGGCGGCTTCGATATGGATCGTGAAGTGGGATTCGCCCGATCCGTCGTCGCCCATGTGGCCGCTGTGTTTCGCGCTGTCGTTGATGATTTCGAGCCGGGTCGGGGCGAATTCCTTGGTCAAAAGGTTCCGCATTTCCTCTGCCACTGCACCGCTCATGACCTGACTTTCCTTCTTTGCAACTTCAGACGGGTTGGAATCTGGCGTCTCACTCGCCATTCTCAACCCCCTTATGTCCCAGACGCGATTCCATGGCAGGCACGAAGGCAGCGAGCGAGTGTGCGAGCACCCGACTTGCCGTGAACCGGGCGAATTTCGTGCCCCCGGCTATCGCCCCAGCGGGTTTGACGGTCCGGGCGAGTGGCGCTGGTTCTGTCTTGATCATGTGCGCGAATTCAATGCGGGATACGACTGGTTCGAAGGCATGAGCGCCGAGGAAATCCTGATGGCACAGGCGCCTGCTGCAGGGTGGCGTACAGAAAGCCCCAGTTTCGGGCCGCGGGCCGGGGTGGACGGAATGCCGCGTTGGGCCGATTTCGATGATCCGCTGGAAGCGATTTCGGCGCGTGCAGGCGGTATCCGCAGCCGCGCGGAACGCTCTGCGCGCATGGCCATGGACGGCCGCTTTTCCAAGGATGAGGCCGAAGCGCTGGAAACCATGGGGCTGGGCTCCGACACTGACAGGCGCCGATTGCGTCGGCGCTATTCGGAATTGGTCAGGCGCTATCACCCGGACCGCAATGGCGGGGATCGCAGACACGAGGCGCGACTCGGCCAGGTGGTCGAGGCGTATCAACTGCTAAGGAAAAGCAGCGCCTTGGGTTAACCGGCTACCGCCGCCTCAATCCCGGCGTGGTCAATCTTCACCATGCCCTGCATCGCAACGAATACGCGGTTGCGCACAAGAGCATCCTCGTGGCCCAGCGCATCCATCAGGACGCGGGGGACTATCTGCCAGCGCACGCCGAAGCGATCCTTGCACCAACTGCATGCCATTTCACTGCCCCCATCGGCGGTGAGCGCTTCCCAGTAGCGGTCGGTTTCCTCCTGAGTGTCCGTGAACACCTGAAAAGAAACCGCGTCTGTAAAGTCGCCTTCGGGTCTGCCGTTCATCGCCATGTGGGGATGCCCCAGCAGTGTGAATGCTACCACCAAGGCATCCCCCTCCTTGCCTCCGGGGTAATCGGCGGGCGCGCGATCCACCCGGTCGATGCGGCTGTCGGGAAAGAGATCGCAATAAAACCGGGCGGCTTCCTCTGCGCCGCTCGCGTACCAGAGGCAGGTCGCCAATCCGCCCTTGCTCATTGCCCGGCTTCCGCGATCAGCTTTGCATCGATGGCATTGGCCTCTGCATAGGCGGGGCGCTGGGTGATCCGTTCGACATAGGCCTTGAACGCCGGCGTTTCCGGGATCGAGCCAAAGCGCAGTCCCCATACAAACTGGCTGCCGACATAGGTATCCGCCATGGTGAAGCGTTTGCCGGCGGCGAAGTCGTTCTTCGAAAGCCAGTCTTCCATCGCCGAAAGCGCTAGATCCAGACTGCCGAAACCGGCCATGCCGGCGCGTTCTGGCGGGACTTCCCAGCCCATCGCCTTGCCAACCACAGCCTGCTCCAGCGGTCCTGCGGCAAAGAACAGCCAGCGGAAATAGGCGGCACGTTCATGGATGTCGGGCAGCAGACCGGATTCGGGGTGGGTTTCGGCAAGATAGTGGTTGATCGCAGCCGCCTCGGTCACGACGTGATCGTGATCGCCGTGATGGTGGACCAGCGCGGGCACCTTGTTCATCGGGTTTATGTTGATGAAGTCGGCGGGCCGCGTGGCCCAATCGAATACGACGTGTTCGTAATCCGCGCCCGCTTCGTGCAATGCCCAGCGCGAAATCTGTCCACGGCTCATGGCGACGGTGTAGAATGTGAACTCGGCCATTGCCTATGCCTCCTTCCATACGATCGGCTCGAACCCGCCAAAGATCATCCGTTTTCCGTCAAAAGGCATGTCGCTGCCATCGGGATTGCCGAATTGGGTTTGCATGCGTTCGTCGGCCATCATCTTTTCATGACCGGCATCGCAGCTTTGCTTGTCGTCCCACGTGACCCAGGAAAACACGACTTTCTCGCCGTCCTCAACCTTCACGGCGCGGCGGAAATCGGTGCTTTCGCCATCGGGTACATCGACTTCCCAGCATTCGATCTGCGCCCGCGCGCCATAGTCCTTTGCGATCGCCCAGAATTTCTCCGCAATCTCGCGGTATGCCTCCCGGTTGCCTTCGGGCACCGGGATCACGAACCCCTGCACATACATGCCGCTTCTCCCTCCGCCACTGATCGTAGCATTCTTTTGCGGGGCTCGCCCGTCAATTCTGGCGGAACGCCCATCGCAGCGTGCGGCCCACCCCCCAGGTCGCCGCGCGAGCGGGCAGGGCGGTCAATACCGGGCGCTGCAGCCGCAGCATCTGGCGTGCCCAGTCGGGCAGCATCGCCACGGCTTCCGCTCCGATGACTTTTTGCAATGCGGCCGGAGTGCCCTTTGGGCGCTGGCTGAGAACGAGTTGCGCCACTTCGCGCGCGGCGGGCGAGGCACGCAGGTCGCTGCGCAATTCGCGAAAGATCGCATCGGCTTCGTTGCAACTTTCCGGAACAGGGTCGGCCCCCAGAGCGCGGGCGATGACCGCGAATTGGCGATAATATTCGTCGCGCTCCGAATAGGGCATGTCAGGGCGGACATGGCGCAGATATCCGGCAAGAAAGCTCTGCGCCTCTGTCACATGAACCCACGCAAGGGTGCGCGGATTGGTGGCTTTGTACGGGGTGCCATCAGGTAAGGTTCCACCAACCTTCGCATGAATCCGGTTGACCCGGTCAATCGCCTTCATCGCCTCATCGCGATGTCCGAAGGTTGTGACTGCGATAAAACGCGCGGTGCGCTGCAGGCGACCGTGCATGTCTTCGCGAAAGTTCGAATGGTCGAGCACCCCTTGCAGCGCCTCGGGGTGGAGCATCTGAAGCATCAGCCCGCGAATGCCTCCGGTCATCATCCCGACAAGGTCTGCATGAACCAACCGGATCGGTGTGTCCTTCGCGAACAGGGCATCATCGGAGATCGGCACAGGCTTCTGCCCGCTTTTGGTATCGTTAAACACCCATCTCACCTGCTCTACCAGTCGCAAACGCAGGGATTCGATGGGGTCCGGCATGGTCCGAATATAGGGCAGCAGGCGGTTCAAGGCGAGCATCACTGCCATACTTGCAAAATTAGCAGGTGCGATGCGCTTGCAGCCGCCGCCGTGGCGTTCTAACCGGGGCGCGTAATGAACTCACACGCTACCAAAGAATTCGCCGGCGCCAGCGCCATTCCTGCCGAACCCGATACGACTGTCGACGTGCGCGACACTTTCGGCATCGATGTAGATTGGCAGGTTCCCGCATTTTCGGAGCCGAGCGAGCATGTGCCCGAACGCGATGACAGCTATGTCTTCGATCCGGAAACTACGCTCGCGATTCTGGCGGGCTTTGCGCACAATCGGCGGGTGATGGTGCAGGGCTATCACGGCACCGGCAAATCGACCCACATCGAACAGGTCGCTGCGCGCCTGAACTGGCCCAGCATCCGCGTAAACCTCGACGCGCATATCAGCCGTATCGACCTTGTCGGACGCGATGCGATTGTTCTGAAGGACGGGTTGCAAGTCACCGAATTCAAGGAAGGCATCCTGCCCTGGGCGCTTCAGCACCCGGTGGCGTTGACCTTCGACGAATATGATGCCGGTCGCCCGGATGTGATGTTCGTGATCCAGCGCGTGCTGGAATTTGATGGCCGCCTGACCCTGCTCGATCAGAACCGCGTGATCACGCCAAACCCGTATTTCCGCCTGTTCGCGACGACCAACACTGTCGGTCTTGGCGATACCAGCGGCTTGTACCACGGCACGCAGGCGATCAACCAGGCGCAGATGGACCGCTGGAACATCGTTGTCGCTCTCAATTACCTGCCCGCCGAAACCGAGCAGCAGATCGTCAAGTCCAAGACGCCGGATACCGACGATGCGATGATTGCTGACATGGTCAAGGTAGCGGAACTGACGCGTCAGGGCTTCATGAACGGCGACATTTCGACCGTAATGAGCCCGCGCACCGTCATCACCTGGGCCCAGAACGCAGCGATTTTCAAGAATGTCGGCTTTGCCTTCCGCCTGTCGTTCCTGAACAAGTGCGACGAGGCCGAACGCACGCTGGTGAGCGAATACTACCAGCGCGTGTTCAATGAGGATCTGCCGGAAGGTGCGATCTAGTCTCTCTTGCGCCTTGGCGTGTTAGATTGCTAATACAGTAGCCTATGGCGCTGTTCGAACGATTCTGGAAACGCCGGGGCGGGGGCGATTTGCCTACGGGCGGCGCGGGATTCTTCCCGTTGTACGAATCGCAAAGACCGATCGATCCTGACGAGGATGCGCCGACATACCGCCCGGCCGGCTCGCCCGATTACGCCACTTGGGACGCCCGGCTGTCCCAGCTCGACAGCTCGCTTGAACGCGAAGAACGCCGCCGCCTGCCGTGGTGGACCCGCGAATATTGGCGCGGCCGGCGCAAGCGCTGGTGGGCGGTCCGCATCATCGCGGCCTGCTTTGCCCTGTTTATCGCCCTGTTCCTGTGGCTCGCGATCACCGCTCCGCTATCGAAGAGCCTTGAACCCATTGCCCCGCCGCAGATCACCTTGCTGGCGAGTGACGGCACGCCGATCGCGCGCAGCGGAGCGGTGGTGGAGGCGCCTGTCGAGGTGGACAAGCTGCCGCCTCATGTCATCGAGGCGTTTCTGGCGATTGAGGACCGGCGCTTTTATTCGCATTGGGGCATCGACCCGCGAGGGATTGCCCGAGCGATATGGACCGGAAATGGCGGCGGTTCCACTATCACCCAGCAGCTCGCCAAATTCACTTTCCTGACCCCAGAGCAGACGCTGACGCGCAAGGCGCGCGAGGCGCTGATCGCCTTCTGGCTGGAGGGCTGGCTGACCAAGGATGAAATCCTGTCGCGCTATCTTTCCAATGCCTATTTCGGGGACAATCAATACGGGCTGCGCGCCGCAAGCCTTCATTACTTCTACCGCCAGCCTGAAAACCTGCGGCCAGAGCAGGCAGCCATGCTTGCCGGGCTATTGCAGGCTCCCTCCCGTTACGCGCCGACGAACCACTACGACCGCGCAAAGGCGCGCATGGATCTCGTGATCGGGGCGATGGTGGAGGTGGGTTACCTCACACAGGCGGAGGCCGATGCCCTGCCAGACCCGCGGCTTGACGTGCGCACCCGCAACGATCTGCCCACGGGCACCTATTTCGCCGATTGGGCGCTGCCGATCGCGCGTGAAGGGATGGAAGTCAGCTATTCGCGTCAGACCCTTACGACAACGCTAGACGCACGGCTCCAGGCGCTTGCAAGCCGCGTGACGAGCCGCGCCGCATTGGGCAATGCGCAGGTTGCGCTGGTGGCAATGCGTCCCACCGGTGAAGTGGTGGCGATGGTGGGGGGACGCAGCTATGCCGATTCCCCGTTCAACCGCGCAACACAGGCGCGGCGGCAGCCGGGGTCAACGTTCAAATTGTTTGTCTACCTTGCCGCGCTCGAAGCCGGGTGGGAACCCGATGACACGATAGCGAACACTCCCATCGAAACGGGTTCGTACCGTCCGGGCAACGCGGGAGATCGCTACTCCGACACGATTACGCTTGAGGATGCTTTTGCCACTTCCAGCAATGTCGCGGCAGTGCGGCTGTTCAACGAAGTCGGCAGTGAAAACGTCATCCGCATGGCGCGTTCGCTGGGTGTGACTTCGGACATGACCAAAGGCGATCCGAGCCTTGCCTTGGGCACTTCGACGATGACGCTGCTTGAGCTTACCGCTGCCTACGCCGGAGTTGCTGCCAACCGCTTTCCCGTAAAGCCGCGTGCCTTTCCGCAAGAGGAGCAAAGCTGGTGGGAATGGCTGACCACCCCGGTCGACAGCGCATCTGACCGCACGCACGAGAATATCGAACGCATGCTGCGCGCTGCAATCAATCGCGGTACGGGGGAGGCGGCGGAATTGCCGATCGCCAATTTTGGCAAGACTGGCACGACCCAGAATTACCGTGATGCCCTGTTCGTCGGTTATGCGGGCGATCTTGTGGTGGGCGTCTGGGTCGGTAATGACGATGCCTCTCCGCTCAATCGCGTGTCAGGCGGCGGTGTTCCGGCCCGCATCTGGAAGGACTTCATGCGCGGCGCCTTGTCGCTACCTGCTCCGCGTCCCAGCGCCTCACCCGATCCGGAGGGACCGGTTCAGCCGCTTGATGTCGATATAGGCGAGGGCGAGGAAATTCCGTTGGGCGAAGATGGCGCAAGGCTGCGAATTGAATCCGACGGCATCGTGCTCTCGCAGGATGGAGTACCGGTGGAAGTCCATCTTGGCGAAGAAGGTTTGCGGGTCGAACCGATCCCACCCGAAGAATAGCCCGGCCCGGTATCAAGCCATCAGGATATTCATGATTGCGGTCGCTATCGGGCGACCAGGATCATCCTGCCATGCTTCCACCGCGATATTGGCATTGCGCCGTCCGAGCCGGGTGATGCGGCCTTTGGCAAAACTGGTTTGGGACTTCCCCGCCGATAGGTATTGCACGGTGATATTGACCGGTTTCAATTGTGCCTCGCGCCCTTCCTCTATCAACCGGGCACGCAGCGCCGCATAGCCGGCGTTCTCCAGCAGACCAGCGGTGGCTCCGCCGTGATAGTGCTGCGGCCTTCCTTCGACGATGCGGCCGAATTCCACGGCAAGCACGGGCACACCGTCTTCGATCCGCGCGACTTCTATCCCCAGCGCTTGCGCGTAAGCGGGCAGCTTCAGCCTTGCCGGAATGTCAGTCATCGCCTGTCCCCGCTTCGCTTGGCGCAGCATCATCGCTGCTCATTCTTACCCGACGCGGGTCCTTGCCAATGGTCATGAATACCCCCGCGACATGCGCAACAGGATCATCAGGATCGCCATCGTGCGCAATGCCCCTGACAAAGGCGGCCGAGCGTGTGGTGCGGTAGCATTCGACCCGCCCCCAGACCGAACTGCGTTCGCGTGCCGGACGCTGGTAATCGACGCGCAGGTCGAGCGTAGCGATGGGGGTGAAATCCTTTTTGGTTTGCCAGATCGACATGCCGCTGGCCATGTCCATCAGGCTGATGATCGGGCCTGATGCGAGAACCGCGCGGTCCGGCTCGCCCAGCAGGTCTTCGCGCCAGGGCAATTCGATTTCGACCCAATTGTCTCCATGGTCGGTGTATTTCAGACCCAGCCACCCGGTGTGGCCAGCCTCGAACAGAAACCGGCCAACCATTTTCGCATCAAACTGCGATTGATTAGTGCTCATGCGCGTAAGCTTTCCACGGAAAGCAACATTGTTACAATCATTTAATTTCAACCTCGCATGGCCTGCAATCAATGTCCCTCAGGCAGCTGGCACTTTCGCCAGAGGCATTCAGACAAGGGGACGCATTCATGCCCAAAATCGATCTAGCCAGTATTCCCGGTCTTGAGTCCGCTCAAGCCCTGTTCGGCGCCGTTAAGACAAAGGCGGCCGTCTATGACGATACGATCGTCGATATCATGGTCTATGTCTACGACACCGTACCGCCGCCACCCCCGCCGCCGGGCATCATGTAAACGGGGACGGCCGGGATAATGCAAGTGCATCCCGCCATAGCGGCGCTGCGGGCAGACCCACCCCTGCAGCGCCGCGCCACCGCCGAAGTGGAAGCCGCGCTCTGCCGATGGCATCGGCATGAGCATGTATCAGCTGTGCATGGCGATCTGCTGCGATATGCCGCCGGCGAAGATCTGACGCGATTGCCGATGTTGGCATCGCTGATGGCGGAACTGCCCGTGGCGCAGGATTATGTCGGAAGCTTCACCTCCGCGATCATCCCCGCCTTGCGCGAGCAACCGCTGGCCGAAGTACCGCTTCGCCAAAGCCACAGCCCCGGATATTCCCGACTGCTGCTCTGGCAGGAAGCAGGCGTGACCCTTTCGCTTTCCACTTATGAACCGGTCGCATCGACTATCGAGCCGGAAACGGCCCAGTTTGTCGATTGCGAGCGCAACGAGTTGCTGGTTTCGGGAGAGGCTAGCGGTTGGCATTTTTCTATATGCGATCAGGGCCGGGTGAAAGCCGACCGGAAGTTTTGGTGCCAGGGAGACAGTATTCGCTGTCATGCAAGGCGCGAAAGCCGACAATTCCTTGGGGTGCAGCGGAGCGTCACTTTGCTCCAGTTGATCCGCACCCCCAAGCGCCCGGCACCAACGCTGGTCTATAACCTTGCCGATAGCGCGCTTGTCCAGCAATCGAGCGGAGATAAGCGGGCCAGCGAGCAGGTCATGGCGCTGGGGGTTCTGGGCGCGCTTGGGAACAGTGCGGCGATCGCGCCGATGATCGCCTTTGCCTCCGACCCGTCCCACGATACGACCGCCCGCTGGGAGGCTGTGCGGCAAGTTCTGGCGCTCGATGCGCGCGCCGGACTGAATTTGCTGTCCGAATTGTCGTCGTGCCAAGCCGATCCCTTGGCTCAACCAGCTCGATCACTCCACCGGGACCTCCTGCGCCGGCAGCCCGAACTTGCCCAAGCCAGCGTGGAGCCAGTCTGATGCCGCGTACTATCGCAATCGATTCAGCGAAATGCGCCTCGCTGCCTGAGGCGATTGAAGCGCTCGCTCAACTGGATTTCGATCCGCGCGAACAGGAAAGCACCTTGGAAGCCGCCTTGTGGCTGCGCCGCCTGAACAACAATCGCACTTTCCTTGCCGACCTGCTGCTGGATCGGCTGGCTGGCCGAAGCGACGGCGGGGTTGAAAGCGGATACGGTCCGCAAGCGATCATCCTCAGCCCCCGTCGCGGCAACATGTTCCTGCGCGCCAACATCTGGCCAGCAGAGCATGATCTGTTTTTCCGCAACAGCGGTGCGGCGGCTTTCGTTTATGGTGTGCCGCACGATCACAATTTCTCATTCCTGACGAGCGGATATCTGGGGCCGGGATATCGCAGCGACTATTACGAATATGACTACGATGCCCTGAGCGGATATGAGGGCGAACCGGCGGGATTGCGGTTCGTGGAGCGCAGCGCGCTAAGCCAAGGCAAGCTGATGCTGTACCGCGCCCACCGCGACGTTCATTCGCAATTGCCTGCCGAAAGCCTGTCGGTTTCGCTGAACGTCATGTACATCGATCCGGCTCAGGGGTGGTTCGACCAATATGGTTTCGATCTTGAACGCGGCGAAGTGACGCGTGTCCTCAGCCCCAATGCGACGGAAGTCTTCCTGCGAACAGCGGTCGCGAGCGGTTCCGAAGCGGCGCTGGATTTTGCGGAATGGGTAGGACGGACCCATCCGAGTGACCGAATGCGGCTTGCCAGCTTTGAGGCGAGGGCCGGATTGCTTGCAGAGCCGGAGGTACGCGACGACCTTTGGCGCGCAGCAGAAGCTGCGGGATGCCGGATGGTCGCGGAAACGGCCAAACGCAGGCGCGCGGACATCCGCGCCTAGCGTGAAGGCTCACCCAGACTTCGCGAAAAGGGTAAAGAGCACCAATCCGCAAAATGCAGCGATCAGCCCGATTGCGACAGTCCGGCAACCGATCCTGACCGCGCGCGGCAATCTGTTGACCAGTGGCTGCCCCAACCGGGTGTAAAGGCCCATCAAAAGGTCCCGCAATAACAGTTGCAGGAACTCGTTCATGAGTCAGAGCATCCCGCCAGCAAGCCTGTCGATCGCGCCTTGCAAGATCACCGCCGCCGCGTGGCTGTCGATTGCCTCGGCGCGCTTCTTGCGGCTCATGTCCTGACCAATCATTGCAGCCTCGGCGCTTTGGGTGGACCAGCGTTCATCCCATAGCAGGATCGGCAGGGCAAAGGCTTCTGCGGCATTGCGGGCAAAGGCGCGGCTGGCCTGAGCGCGCGGACCTTCGCTGCCATCCATGTTGAGTGGCAAGCCGAGCACCAGCCCCTTGACCGAACGTTCGGCGATTAAGGCGGCGATCTTCTCCCGGTCCTTGCCCCATTTGCCCCGGACTATCGTTTTGCCATTGGTGGCAAAGCGCCAGCCCGCATCACAGGTCGCGGTGCCAATCGTCTTGGTGCCGAGGTCCAGCCCCAGCAGCACTCCGCCATCGGGCAGGACATCGGCAAAGTCGGGGGCGCTTTCGGTAATCAGTTTGCCGACGCTCCGCCGCCCGCTTTCGCTTCCACCCGGCGGGCGACATCGGCCTGTGTGTTAGCCCAGAACAGCGGGATGTCGTAAACGTGATAATTGTTGCCCGGCAGGACATAGGAACCCAGTTCGGGCGGGTCACCGATTAGGAGCAGGCCGCGATCGTCGCATCGTGCCGGCACCGCATCGGGAACCAGTTCGCCGTTGGACATGCTGTCATCCGGAACGAGCGTTCCGAGGTTGCGATCCGCTGCGGCCTCTCCGCCGAACATGCCTGTCAGCGGATTGGTGCACAGGATACGGCTGTCACCGCGCGGTTGCCCGTCAAACCCGATGGATTTGGCATAGGTTTCCATCAAAGCGGAAGGATCGGCCGGCTCTGCGAAGCTCGACCAGGACAGGATGCAGCCCGTCTGCTGCGGCGTAGCGCAGGCGGCAAACCCGAGTTCGGGGACGTCATGTTCCACCGAGATCGGCCATCCGATGACATAGGCAGCGACCAGACGATCCGCGACCGGCGAGCCTTTCACTTCCTCGCGCAGCAGGCGCAGGAGATGGAGTGAGCCCTGGCTGTGTCCGGCCAGCACGATAGGCGTTTCAGCGTCCACCGACTCGATGAAAAAGCGATAGGCCTCCAGCACGTCCGCATAGGCAGCATCAATCGCCTGCTGGCCCTCGGGTTCGTCAGTCAGGAACGATCCCATGGTGGCTTGACGATATCGTGGCGCCCAAATCTCGCTGGCGGCGTTGAACGGGCTCGCCATGCCGCGCACATAGATGCGGGCAATGCGCTCCGCCTCCTCATCGCCGATCGGCGCGTTCCAGTTTTCGCGGCTCAGATAGCTCGTCGGATGGATGAAGAAAACGGCGTGTTGCGGCGGGCGCTGGTCTGCTGGCGTCGGAAGCAGCCCCCGATCATTGGCGTAGGCTGGCTGCCATCGTGCCGGGTCGTTCACACCGATGCCGGGACGCGAATACCAGAGGGCGGGATCCTGATAGGCATTGGGTGCCAGCGGCGCCTGCGCTTCGAATTCGGCTGTGGGCACCAATGCCGCGCGCGCGATGTCTTCTCCCCAGATCCTGAAAGAAATTGCTGCGACAAGAATGAGAACGATGCTGATCGCGACGAAATAGAGAAACTTCTTCGCCATGGGCGTTTCGGGCCTCCGTTATTCTGCCGCTTCGGGCTGTTCGGCGATTGCAGGACGCAGCGTGCTCCAAGCCCGTTCACCGCGCATGGCCGAGAACCAGCTGAGCGGGTTCCACGTGGCTGATCCGTCGAGCGAGAAGGTGATGAATTCAGCCCGGCCACCAATGTTTTCCAGCGGTACTCCATAACCAAGGCCGCGTTCTTCCGCAGACGCACGACTGTCGGCACTCTCATCGCGATTGTCACCCATGACGAAGACATTGCCTTCGGGGACGGTGTAGGGGCCGAAATTGTCGAGATACTGGTTCTTGTGATCGATGATCAGATAGGTCGCGCCATTGGGAAGGGTTTCGCGATAGGTCGGCGGCTCGAAATATTGCTGACCATCCGCATCGCGCACCCGATAGGCATCGAAATTGGCAAGGCACGGGCCGTTTTCGCACATCAGTTCCGGCTCGAACGGAATGCGCACCGGCGGAACCACTTCGCGCTTGACCGGAACGCCGTTCAGGATCAGCCGTCCGTCACGCACTTCGATCGTATCTCCCGGCAGCCCGACCACACGCTTGATGTAGTCTTCGTCGCGGGTCGGATGCACCGGGATGACGATATCGCCATATTCCGGTGTCGAACCGAATATGCGCCAATCGCCTCGCGGCATGAGGTGGAAGCTGACCGAAGCCCAAGACCAACCATAGGGGTATTTGCTGACAACCAGACGGTCGCCGACATGCAGGGTCGGCATCATCGATGTGGAGGGAATGTAGAACGGCTTGGCCACCAGCGAATGGAATGCCAGCACCGCGAGCAACATCAGCGCAAGCCCGCGAATTTCAGCGAACCAATCGACCTTGTCCGATTTTTCCGCATCCTTCTCGGCGAGCTGCTTTCTCAGCTCTTCGTGGGGATGCGGCTCGTTTTCTGGAGTGCCGGATGCGGGGGTTTCGGATTGGGTCAAGGTTGTTGCTTCACTGCTTTGCGTCGATCAATTCCGGCCATTGTCAGGCTTTTGGATGCGCTTCGATGATGACGAAGGCCTGCGCCCATGGATGATCGTCGGTTAGGGTAAGATGAATGGTGGCCTCATGGCCCGGCGGGATCATTTCTTCAAGCCGCTTTGCCGCGCCGCCTGTCAGCGCGAGTGTCGGCGCACCTGAAGGAGCGTTGACGACGCCGATGTCCTTCATGAACACCCCGCGCTTGAAACCGGTGCCGACAGCCTTGCTGAAAGCTTCTTTCGCAGCGAAGCGCTTGGCGTAGGTGCCGGCGATGGTGAAGGGACGACGGCGGGCCTTGGCGCGCTCGGTTTCGGTAAAGACGCGGTTTTCGAAGCGTTCGCCATAGCGTTCGAGGGAATTGGCGATGCGCTCGATATTGCAGAGGTCAGAGCCTAAGCCGATGATCATTGTCCGGCCCTCGCGATCAGAACACATAGCAGCACTACCGCGATCCCGTGCAGCATCACCTGCGATTTGAACAGCGGATGTGCGAAATCGCCCTTCGCGAATTTGAGCGCCCCGACAAAACCGAAAATCTGCAATGCGACCCAGCCTATCGCGAAACTGCGCAGGATACCGGTGTTGAGCGCAAAGCCGAGGAAGCCGATGGCCATCAGAAACAGAATGGCCGCGGCAAGCGACCATGTCTTTTGCGCCGATGACAGCGGGGGAAGTTCCTCCTGCGACATATCAGCGCACCTCATCCATCAATTCGCGCATCCGGCGGATCGCGGGTTCAAGTCCGGAGAAAATCGCTTCGCCGATCAGGTAATGTCCGATATTGAGCTCCGCCAACTGCGGAATCGCAGCGATCGGCTGCACATTGTCAAAGGTCAGTCCGTGCCCAGCATGTGGCTCGATCCCGTTCTTTGCGGCTAAAGCGGCCATGTCGGTTATGCGGCGCAATTCGCGGCTCACGCGTTCCTGATCGCCGTCAATCCATGCGTGGGCATATTCGCCGGTGTGAAATTCGACTACGGGCGCGCCAAGCCGCAGAGCGGTATCAAGCTGCCGCTCGTCCGCTTCGATGAACAGCGAAACCCGGATGCCCGCTTCGCGCAGCTGATCGACAATAGGCACAAGCTGGTTGTGAAGCCCTGCCGCGTCGAGGCCGCCTTCGGTCGTACGCTCCTCGCGCTTTTCAGGCACGATGCAGGCCGCATGCGGTTTGTGCCGGAGGGCAATGGCCAGCATTTCCTCGGTCGCTGCCATTTCCAGATTCAGCGGCAGGTCAGTCGCGGCCTGAATGCGCGCGAGATCTTCGTCACGGATATGACGCCGGTCTTCGCGCAGGTGGGCGGTGATCCCGTCGCCGCCCACGGCCGCGACGATCTCGGCAGCGCGCACAGGATCGGGATGGTCGCCGCCACGCGCGTTGCGAATCGTCGCAACGTGATCGATGTTGACGCCCAGCCTGAGCCTGTTGGGGGGCAACTGGTTCGTCATTTCCGGCTTCCCGGTTTGGTCACTTCAATGGCTGCCAGTTCTTCGGGGATTTCATTTTCGGCATAGGTCGGGAAATCAAATGCGGCGAGCGGGTAGAAGGGAACCCCGAGGTCGACCGAGCCCATAGACCGGTCGATCAGCGCGCATTCGGCAATTACTTCGCCGCCCTCGCGTGCCACGGCGGCGATTGCTTCGCGGCTGGAAAGACCGGTGGTGACCACGTCCTCAACCATTAGAACCTTGGCACCCGGTTCCAGTGCAAACCCGCGCCGCAAATGGAACACGCCTTCGGGGCGTTCCAGAAATAGCGCATCCTTGCCAAGGACGCGGGCAACTTCGTGGCCGATGATGATCCCGCCCATGGCCGGGGATACCACCACATCCACTGCCGCAACGACTTCGGCGGGCATCGCGTTGACGACAGCTTGCGCCAGACGGCCGGCACGCGCCGGGTTCATGAGGACACGCGCGCATTGCAGGTAGTGTCCGCTATGGCGCCCCGAAGACAGCTTGAAATGCCCCTCCAACAAGGCGCCGGATGCCCGGAATTCATCCATCACGGCTTCAACTGTGTCGGGGATATCTTGCTTCAAGGTCATGTGTCGTCTGTCCGGTAACTCAGGGAGAAAAAGGGGCTGGAAACGCAGGTGCTTGCGCGAGCGTCATGCAGCCTTGCATAATTTTCTCCCTAGAAGCGCTTGAGGCACTGGGCAAGCGCGGCTAAGGGGGCGAGGAATTCGGCAGAAATGTCGGAAGTCGCCGGGCCCAAAGGCTGTGCAAATGACCTCGAAGTCCGGCATGGGATAAAAACACGATAAGCGATTAGGCATGATTATGGGTCAGGCTTTTGCCCGCATGAAATTTGGATTTCTCGCGCTGATGGCGGCTGTGTTCGTTCTTGCGACACCGCAGGTTTCCTTGGCGCAGGAAGTGGATGCAGCTGCAGATGATGCTGCGGCAGCTACCGTGGAGGGCGCTGCTGATGCTGCTGTCTACACGCCGATGGCACCGACTGATGGCAAGGGTATGCCTGTCGACCGCGGCCTGACCTTTCAGGATCAGTACACGGCTGATGGTGCCTACGCGCTGTGGATGCATGACTGGATCCTGCTCCCGGTGATCACCGCGATCAGCCTGTTTGTTCTCGCTCTGCTGCTGTGGGTGATCGTGCGCTATAATCGCCGTGCCAACCCGATCCCGTCCAAGAACACCCATAACACCGCTATCGAAGTGATCTGGACCGTGATTCCGGCCCTGATCCTCGTCGTCATTGCGGTGCCTTCGATCACGCTGCTTGCGCGTCAATTCGAAACGCCGCCTGCTGACGCGATCACGATCAAGGCCGTGGGTTATCAGTGGTACTGGGGTTATGAATATCCCGATCATGACATCGAGCTCGTGTCGAACATGCTCGACGAAAACGAAGCGCTGACCAGCGGTGAGCCTCACCAGTTGGCAGTCGACAACCGCATGGTTGTGCCGGTTGGTGTGCCACTGCGCATCCAGACCACCGCTGCCGATGTGATCCACGCTTTCGCCGTGCCGTCGCTGTGGTTCAAGCAGGATGCGGTTCCGGGCCGTCTGAACGAACGCATGCTCGTGATTGACGAGCCGGGCGTTTACTACGGTCAGTGTTCCGAGCTGTGCGGAGCCCTGCATGGCTACATGCCGATCGCAGTCGAAGCTGTGCCGATGGAAGACTTCGAAAAGTGGGTCGCTTCCAAGGGTGGCACCATGCCGGGCGCCGAAGCGGTTGTTGAAGCCGCTCCCGCGCCGGAAGGCGAGGCGGAAGCTGCCCCGGCAGCCTAAGCCTGACCAAGCAACAAGTTTTACGAATTAGAACGAACTGAAGAGACGCAAACGATGGCAACCACCGCTGACAGTTTCGCACCGGCCGCAGGACATGGTGGCGATCATGGTCATGATCACGCGGACCACAAGCCGGGCTTTTTCGCCCGCTGGTTCATGTCGACCAACCACAAGGATATCGGCACACTTTACCTGATCTTCGCGATCATCGCCGGAATCGTCGGTGGTGCCATTTCTGGCATCATGCGGTTTGAGCTGGCTGAGCCGGGCATCCAGTATCTGCACTGGTTCGCGAATTCCTCGCCCGAGGATATCGCGGCTGCGGGTCACATGTGGAACGTCTTCATCACCGCTCACGGCCTGATCATGGTGTTCTTCATGGTCATGCCCGCGATGATCGGCGGCTTCGGCAACTGGTTCGTTCCGTTGATGATCGGCGCGCCGGACATGGCGTTTCCGCGCATGAACAACATCTCGTTCTGGTTGACCGTTGTCGGCTTCCTGAGCCTGCTTTTCTCAATGTTCGTGCCGGGTGGTAGCGGGCTTGGTGCCGGTGTGGGCTGGACGGTCTATGCGCCGCTTTCGACCACGGGTTCGGTTGGTCCGGCTGTGGACTTCGCGATCTTCTCCCTCCACCTCGCAGGTGCGGGCTCGATCCTGGGTGCGACCAACTTCATCACCACCATCTTCAACATGCGTGCGCCGGGCATGACCCTGCACAAGATGCCGCTGTTCGTTTGGTCGGTGCTGGTTACGGCATTCTTGCTGCTGCTCGCACTGCCAGTGCTGGCTGCGGCCATCACCATGCTGCTGACAGATCGCAACTTTGGCACGACCTTCTTCAACCCTGCCGGTGGTGGTGATCCGGTGCTCTATCAGCACCTGTTCTGGTTCTTCGGTCACCCCGAAGTGTACATCATGATCCTGCCGGGCTTCGGCATGATCTCGCAGATCGTGGCTACCTTCAGCCGCAAGCCGGTATTCGGCTACCTCGGCATGGCATACGCCATGGTGGCGATCGGTGTCGTCGGCTTCATCGTCTGGGCGCACCACATGTACACCGTCGGCCTCGACGTGAACACGAAGATGTACTTCACCGCTGCAACCATGGTGATCGCGGTTCCGACCGGCGTGAAGATCTTCAGCTGGGTCGCAACGATGTGGGGCGGGAGCCTTGAGTTCAAGTCGCCGATGGTATGGGCACTTGGCTTCATCTTCCTGTTCACCGTCGGCGGTGTGACGGGTGTGGTGCTGGCCAACGGCGGAATCGACGACAACCTGCACGACACCTACTACGTGGTGGCGCACTTCCACTATGTGCTGTCGATGGGTGCCGTGTTCTCGATGTTCGCCGGCTTCTACTACTGGTTCCCGAAGATGAGCGGCCGGATGCATTCCGAACTGCTGTCGCACATCCACTTCTGGACCTTCTTCGTCGGCGTGAACGTGATCTTCTTCCCGCAGCACTTCCTCGGGATGCAGGGCATGCCGCGTCGTTACCCCGACTATCCGGAAGCTTTCGCCTACTGGAACGAGATCAGCTCGATCGGCTACGTGATCATGGCCGGCTCGATGGTGCTGTTCTTCGCCAACCTCGCTTACGCCTTCCTGGCCGGCAAGAAGGCTGAAGCGAACCCGTGGGGTGAAGGTGCGACCACGCTTGAGTGGACTCTTTCGAGCCCGCCGCCGTTCCACCAGTTCGAAACCCTTCCGGTGATCGAGGACCACCACGATTACCACGATCACCGTCCGGCAACCGCCTGACGCGATCCGGCTGCCCGGCACCGCGCCGGGTTGGCAAACCAAAGGAAAACGGGGAGCGCGTCGTTGAGGCGCGCTCTTCCTGAATAGACCGACGAAGCAGACTGCCGCAATGAACACCGCAACCACATCGACGATGCTGCCGACGGAATGGCGCGATTTCTTCGCGCTGACCAAGCCGCGCGTGATGACACTGGTGGTATTCACGGCGATCTGCGGTCTGCTGGCTGCTCCAGGCACGATCCACCCCGTCCTCGGATTTACGGCCATTCTCGCCATCGCAATGGGCGCAGGCGGTTCGGCTGTGCTGAACCAATGGTGGGAAGCAGACCTTGACGCAGGGATGAAGCGTACCGCCAATCGCCCTCTGCCAGGTGGCCGGATGCGGCGCGATGACGCGCGTGATTTCGGCGTGTTCCTGTCTGCGGTTTCGGTCGCGCTCATGGGCGTCGCAATCGGCTGGCTCGCAGCGGCGTTGCTGCTCGGCGCGATCATCTATTACGCGGTCATCTACACCATCTGGCTGAAGCCGCGCACGCCGCAGAACATCGTTATCGGTGGCGGAGCTGGCGCGTTCCCTCCCATGATCGGCTGGATTGCGGTGACTGGCGAAGTCACCGCCATGCCGCTGTTGCTGTTCGCTATCATATTCATGTGGACCCCGCCGCATTTCTGGGCGCTCGCTCTGTTCGTGCAGTCCGATTATGCCAAGGTCGGCATTCCGATGATGCCGGTTGTAGCGGGTGAGCGTTCGACCCGTCGCCAGATTCTCGCCTACACCGTGCTGCTTGCTCCCGTGACGCTGGCTCCTTGGCTGATCGGCGGGACAAGCTGGGTTTACGGCTCTGTCGCCGCTGTGCTGTCCGTGCTGTTTTTCGCGCTGGCAGTGCCAGTCGGCACAAGGGCGCGGAGCGAGGTCGATTCGATGACCCCGGAAAAGACGCTGTTCAAGTTCAGCATCTACTACCTCTTCGTCCTGTTCGCTGCGCTTGTGGCTGATCGGATGCTTGCAGCAAACGGGCTGATCGGGCCGGGAGTTTTGGGATGACGCCTGACGAAGAAGCCGAATTCAAGCGCCGTCAGAAGAGCCGCAACCTTGTTGTGGGCGGAACGCTGCTGTTTTTCGCCGTGCTGTTCTACGCCATCACCATGGTACGGATGGGCGACTGATCATGGCGAGCCTTCCTCTTGATGGCGACCAGAGCCGCAAGAATGTGCGAACCGGGTCACTCGCCTTTCTCGGCGCAGTAGCCATGCTCGGCCTCGGCTATGCGTCGGTGCCGTTGTATGACCTGTTCTGCCGCGTCACCGGCTTCGGCGGGACGACACAGGTGGCGAGCGAAGCCGATGCCAATGCGGCAGCGGCCGTGGGCACCATGCGGGAAATCTCGATCAGGTTCGATGCGTCGACCGCGCGCGACGTTCCGTGGGATTTCCGCCCGGCCCAATCGACCGACACTGTCCGCATCGGCCAGCGCGACATCGCGACCTATGTTGCCAAGAACAATTCGGATGTGCCTATCACCGGTACCGCCACCTTCAACGTGGAGCCCGCGCAGGCCGGCATCTATTTCAACAAGATCCAGTGCTTCTGCTTTACCGAGCAGACGCTTGAGCCCGGGCAGGAAGTCAACATGCCCGTGCTCTATTTCGTCGATCCTGCCATCCTTGACGATGAAGTGATCGGCGATATCGAGCAAATCACATTGAGTTACACTTTTCACCGCGCGAAAGAGCCCGTATCGAGTGCTCTGGACCGCACGCAATAAGACGCAATTCTCCTAGGGACGGGAAGGCAATCATGGCTGGAAACGTAAACCACGACTATCACATTCTGGACCCGGATCCGTGGCCGCTGATCGGTGCGTTTGCCGCACTGACATTCACGAGCGGTATGGTGCTGAGCTTCTACCCTGACCTGTTCGGCGCGGCTGCCAATGTCGTGATCTGGGCCGGTCTGGCAGGTTTGCTGGCAACCTTCTTTTTCTGGTTCCGCAATGTTGTGATCGAAGCCCAGCGCGGCGATCACACTCCGGTGGTGCAGCTTCACATGCGCTACGGCATGATCCTGTTCATCGCCTCGGAAGTCATGTTCTTCGTGGGCTGGTTCTGGAGCTTCTTCGACTTCGCGCTGTTCCCCGATCCTTTGGTGGTAACCGCTGCGGGCACCGCCGAACAGGCGACCAGCAACCTGTTCCTGAGCGAAGGCAAGCTTGGTCTCGGCACTCTCGTACCCGAAGGCATGGAAGTGCTTGATCCGTTCAGCCTGCCGCTGCTCAACACGCTGATCCTGCTGTGTTCGGGTACCACCGTCACTTGGGCGCACCACGCACTGATCCACGGCGATCGCGAAGGTCTGAAGCAGGGGCTCTGGGCTACCGTTGCGCTCGGCGTGCTGTTCAGCTGCATTCAGGCCTACGAATACAGTGTCGCGCCGTTCCTTTTCGGCCAGAACACCTACAGCTCGGCCTTCTACATGGCGACCGGGTTCCACGGGTTCCACGTTCTGATCGGTACGATCTTCCTGTGCGTGTGCCTCTACCGGGCCTACATTGGCCACTTCACCCCGCGTCAGCACTTCGGGTTCGAAGCTGCCGCGTGGTACTGGCACTTCGTTGACGTGGTTTGGCTGTTTCTCTTCATCGCCGTTTACATCTGGGGCGGTGCGGGAGCCGAAGTCCACTGATGGAACCGGGCGAAAGCCCTGAGACACGAAAAGGGCAGTCCGGCATCGTCCGGGCTGCCCTTTTGGGTTCATGCCCCCGCTGCGGCGAACCCACCTTGTTTGAAGCACCCGCGCGCGTTGCGCTGGAATGCTCCGGATGCCGGCTTGATCTTGGCGCGTTGGAGCGCGGCGGGCGGTTTGCCGGAATGCTGACGGTGATCCTCGCAATCGTACTGATGATGATCGCCGTCGGGATAGAAGCCGCGTTTCGTCCTCCCCTGTGGCTGCAGGCCGCATTCTGGGCGCCAGTGACAGTGGGCGGGGTTATCTTTGCCCTGCGCCTCTACAAGACCCTGCTGCTCTACGCGGCGTACGAACGGCAGAAGGAGCCTTCCGAATGATCCGCCAGTTGCCGTTGATCCCCACGATTATTGTTGTCGCCGCGGCCGGGGTGATGGTGTGGCTGGGTGTGTGGCAATTGGGGCGTGCCGAAGAGAAGGCGGAACTGATCGCAAGGTATGAAACGGCTTTGGCCGAGGCTGAGGAGATCGCATGGCCTTCGCCCGACACTTATGAAGCCTCGCTCTTTCGTCGCAGCCGCGTCGATTGCGTGCAGGTGAGAGGCATCGACTCCGTTTCCGGCAAATCGGATCGCGGACAATCGGGCTGGGCGCATATTGCCCGGTGTGACCATAATGGGGCGGGAGTAGCGGATGTTGCCATCGGCTGGTCCAGAGACCCCAATCCGCCTGAATGGAGCGGAGGCTCCGTTACCGGTATCGTTGCCCCCTATGGCGAAACCGTCAAACTGGTCGCGTCCGAGGGACTGGCGGGTCTGCGCCCGCTTGCGCGTCCTAACCCCAACGACCTTCCCAACAACCACTTGGCCTATGCCGGTCAGTGGTTCTTTTTCGCGCTCACCGCTTTGGCAATCTACGGGTTCGCGCTGCGTTCGAGACTGGCGAAGCGGGACTAGGGCATGGACAAGCGACACTCGCTTGCCCCCGCGCCGCACCATCGCTAACCGCGAAACCACCATGGAATACATCTCCACCAGGGGCAGCGCGCCCGTACTCGATTTCGAAGGCGTCACGCTGGCAGGGCTTGCCTCTGACGGGGGACTTTACCTGCCGCGCGAATGGCCGCGTTTCAGCGAGGCGCAAATCCGCGACTTGCGTGGCTTGCCCTATTGGCAAGTAGCAGTGGAGGTGATGGCGCCTTTTCTCGGCGACAGCCTGACGCGTGAGGAACTGACCGAAATCTGCCAGCAGGTTTACGGCGGCGAATTCAGCCATGCAGCGGTGACACCGCTGGTGCAGCTGGATGAACAGCATTGGCTGCTGGAATTGTTCCACGGCCCGACGCTCGCGTTCAAGGATGTGGCGCTGCAATTGCTGGGCCGGCTGTTCGAGACTTTTCTCGCCCGACGCGACGAACGGCTCACAATCGTTGGCGCGACCAGTGGCGACACCGGCTCCGCCGCGATCAGGGCGGTGGCGGGGCGCGACCGGGTCGAAATCTTCATGCTCCATCCCAGCGGCAAGGTCAGCGATGTCCAGCGCCGCCAGATGACGACGGTGCGCGCGCCCAATGTCCACAACATCGCCATCGAAGGCAGTTTCGACGATGCGCAACGCCATGTGAAGGCGATGTTCGGCGACGCTTCGGTGGCGCGTTCGCTGGGCGGTCCGCTCAATCTGGGGGCGGTCAATTCGATCAACTGGGCACGGCTGATGGCGCAGGTGGTCTATTACTTCACCTCCGCGCTGCAACTGGGCGCGCCGGATCGCAAGGTCGCCTACAGCGTACCCACGGGCAATTTCGGCGATGTCTTCGCTGGCTATGTCGCCGCGCAGATGGGTCTGCCGATCGAAACGCTGGTGGTGGCGACCAATGTCAACGACATCCTCTACCGCGCGCTGACCACCGGAGATTATTCCGCCGGAACGGTCACCCCGACGCAGACCCCGTCGATGGACATTCAGGTCAGCTCCAATTTCGAACGGCTTTTGTTCGATGCGGGAGGACGCGATGGTGCGGCCTTGGCCGAACAGATGCGCGGGTTCGAAACGACCAAGGCGATGCAGCTCACCAATTCCCAACGCGAAGGCGCGCGCGCCCTGTTCCAGAGCCTCCGAGCTGATCAACAGCAGACCGCACGGGCGGTGCAGTGGGCCTATCAGGCAGCCGGGCAGATCATCGATCCGCACACCGCCGTGGGCCTCAGCGCCGCACGCGATGCAGTGGCACAAGACGAGATCAATCCGCTGGTTCCAGTGGTCACGCTGGCGACGGCGCACCCGGCGAAATTCCCCGACATGATCGAGCGTGCCGTCGGCGTGCGTCCCGCCCTGCCGCCACGCGTGGGCGACCTGTTCGGGCGCGAGGAGCACTTTGTCGAACTGTCCGGTGATTACGAAGCATCGCGCGATTTCGTGCTGGAAAACGCGGCAGCTGCAGCCTGATGGCGGTACTGGTCGAGCAGCCTACGGTAATGAAATGCACCGGGTGGGGCGTTGATGACGGCTACCACCTGCTCGACAGCGGCGGTGGCCGCAAACTGGAGCAATTCGGCGACTACACCTTCATCCGACCCGAACCACAGGCCATGTGGCAGCCGCGCGTCCCGTGGAAAGCGGCAGGGGAGTTTGTCCCCGGTTCTGACGAGGACGGCGGCGGGCGCTGGGTGATGGAGCGTGAGCTGCCCGAAAATGGCTGGGAGCTGGGTTGGGAAACCGTGCGCTTCACCGCGCAGCCCACGCCGTTCCGTCACCTGCAATTCTTCCCGGATATGGCCCCGGTGTGGGAATGGATGCGCGAACAGCTGGACGGGCGCACCGATGCGCAGACGCTCAACCTGTTCGGATACACCGGTCTGGGATCGCTGGCGCTGAGCGATCATGGCCCTGTCACTCACGTTGATGCGTCCAAGAAGTCGGTGGCACAGGCGCGGGAGAATGCCGCGCTGTCCGGCATGGAGGATCGCCCGATCCGCTGGCTGGTTGATGACGCGGCCAAGTTCACCGCGCGCGAAGTGCGGCGTGAGCGGCGCTATGACGGGATCATCCTCGACCCGCCGAAATTCGGGCGCGGTCCCAAGAACGAGACATGGCGATTGGAGGAGGGGCTGCCCACGCTGATCGGTGATTGCGCCAAGCTGCTGGACGCCAACAGCAGCTTCCTGTTCCTGACGGTCTATGCCGTGCGGATGAGCAGCCTTGCGATTGCGGGTTTGCTCGAAGAGGCATTGCGCGATCTGCCCGGCACAATCGAGCATGGCGATCTGGCGGTGCTGGAAGAAGGGCTGGGCGAGGACGCTCCGCAACGGCTGCTGCCGACAGCAATTTTCGCAAGGTGGAGCAATCCCGGCTAAGGGCACCGTTCCATGACCAAAACCGATTCGCTCATACTCGAAGTCGCCGATCTCGAAGTCGATGTTCTCACCGGCATCTATTCCGAGGAAACCGGCAAACCGCAGCCGCTGCGGATCACCATTCAGGCGCGTTATGATGTCGCGGATCGGTATGATCCCGATACGCCGCTGGATGCGAGCAAGAATTACATGGATCTCAAATTCGCCGCTTCCGAAGGCCTGCCCAAGGGCGTGCATTTCAAGCTGATCGAGGCGGTGGCCGATCACATCTGCGAAACCCTGTTCGTCCAGGATGCGCGAGTGCAGGCGGTGACGGTCAAGATCGTCAAGCTGGCCATTGCCGAAGCGAACGAGCAGATCGGCATCACGCTCCACCGCGAACGCCCGGCGCTCTGATGGCGGACAAGCAGCGGGTCTTCACTGTCGAACACCTGCCTGCCGATGGTCTTGCGGCGGGGGCTGCTTTCTTTGCCGGACACCTTGCTGGCGCACGCGCCGTGATCGAGGAGGCTGACGTTGAAGCTCTCGCAATCGTCTTGCCACCCGCCGGCCCCGATCACACCGACTGGCGCCGGGCCGTCGCACGCGATCTGGCGCGGGCCTATACCCCGAAACGGGTCAATGTGGTGGCAGGAGAAGAAGGGGAGAAACTTGGCGCCCTGCTAGCCTATTTGGGGAATGCACCCGGCGTCACAGGGCATTATTGTGAGGTCCATGACCAAGGGATCTGACCGCAAGCCCGATCTGATCGTGCTCGACGACACTCCGGCAAGCCGCGCCGCGCCGTTGGTGGACGCATTTCGGCGGCGCATCTCCTATCTGCGTCTTTCGGTGACTGACCGGTGCGATCTGCGCTGCACCTATTGCATGCCCGAAAGGATGACTTTCCTTCCCAAGAAGGAAGTCCTGACGCTGGAGGAACTGTACGAACTGGCGACGGGCTTCATTGATCGCGGGGTGACCAAGATACGGATCACAGGCGGTGAGCCGCTGGTGCGCCGCGACATCATGGATTTGTTCGCGGCGCTTGGCCGCAGGCTGGGACACGGGCTTGAGGAATTGACGCTCACCACCAATGCCACTCAGCTTGCCGGCCATGCCGATGCGCTGGTGAAGGCCGGGGTGCGGCGGGTCAACATCTCGCTCGACACGCTGGATCGTGATCGCTTTGCCCGGCTCACCCGGCGCGACGCGCTGCCGCAGGTGATGGAAGGGATCGCCGCAGCCAAGGCTGCCGGGTTGAAGGTGAAGCTCAACGCCGTCGCGCTTAAAGGCGTGAACGAAGACGAATTGCCGGACCTGATCGCATGGGCGCATGGGCAGGGGCATGATGTCACCCTGATCGAGGTGATGCCGCTGGGCGATGTCGAGGAAGAGCGGCTCGACCAGTATCTCCCGCTGAGCGATGTGCGCGATCAGTTGGAACGGCGCTGGACCCTGCGCGGAAACGACGCCTCCACTGGCGGGCCTGCGCGTTATGTCGATATTGCCGAAACGGGTGGACGGCTGGGCTTTATCACGCCGCACACCAACAATTTCTGTGCCGGATGCAATCGGTTGAGGGTTACGGCGACGGGTCAGCTTTACCCTTGCCTCGGCGGGAGCGAGCGGGTCGATCTGCGCGCGGCGCTGCGTTCGGACAATCCGCAGGCTGAACTGGCCGATGCGCTGGAACGGGCGATGATGATCAAGCCGGAAAAGCATCACTTCCGCATGGACCAGCGCGGCGCCGACCCGCATCTGGCGCGGCACATGTCGATGACGGGCGGCTGATGGCAGGGGTACGCATCATACTGCTGGGCAAGCTTGCCGATCTGGCGGGATCGCCCGAGATTGCCTTGCCAGCACCGCTTGATTGGGCGGGATTGCTGGCTGGCTTGCCCGAAGGTTTGGCACAGGCGGCGCAAGACCCGCGCAATCGCATTGCCGTCAATGGCGCGCTTGTCGCTGACAAGGCGTCTCTGGCTGCGGCAGCGGGCGACGAGATCGCGATGCTGCCCCCGGTGTCTGGCGGATAGGCGATGCGTGACATTCGCCTGCTCGACCGGATGTTCATTCCCGGCACGTTGATCGGCCCCTTTACCCAAGCGAATCCGGGGTTGGGCGGAGTCTGCACCTTTGTCGGTGAAGTCCGGTATGACGCCGGTGTCGAGGCGCTGGAGTTGACCCATTACGAACCGCTGACCCTGCCGGGAATGCACGAACTGGCTGACCGGGCTTTTGCCCGGTTCGACCTGATGGGCTTGCTGATGGTTCATCGCGTCGGGATGATGCGTCCGGGCGAGCCGATTGTGTGTGTCTCCGCCGCCGCGCGCCATCGCCGGGATGCGATCAATGCGGTCGATTTCTGCATGGATCACCTCAAGAGCGCGGCATGGTTCTGGAAGCGCGAGAAGCGGGCAGGGGAGTGGCACTGGATCGAGCCGCGTGGTCAGGATCATCAAGACCTCGCCCGTTGGTCAGACTGAAAAAACACGCTGATTTGATATCGATCAAGGCCGGGCGGCCTGCCACCGCATAATCCTCTCCCTCGAATAGGGAGATGGTTCATGAGCAAGCTCGTACAGGACAAGATTCAAACCGGCGAAGCCCGCATCGTCGACGCGCCGAAATTCGGCGTGAAGCGTGATCGCAGCTTCGGCCTGCCCAATGCGCTCTATGTCGGCACAGTCGCGTGCTACCTCGGTTTTGTCGGGGTAATGGCCGCCGGATTCGGCAATCCGGTGCTGATCATTCCGATGGTGATCTTCGCCTTCTTCATGATCGCAGGTTTTGGCGTCCCCGCAGTGTGGACCCGGCTGAAAGGCAATGACAGCAAGCCGATGACGATGGGCCAGTTCGAAGCGAATGGCATCATGACCAACACCGGTCGACTCGCCCCGCGCGATGCGGCGGTGCAGGTGTTGCTGCTGCCGGTTCTGGTGCTGGTCTGGGGCATCACCACCGCAACGATCGCCGCGATCGTGAGCTAACCGAATTGGGAAGTGAGTGGCTTCCCGACAGGGGCGTGTGACCCTTCCCGATCAGCGCCCCGAAATATCCTGCAAAAGCGCGGAATCGACGATTTCGATTCCGCGCTTTCCTTTGCGCACAATCGCCCCGGTGTCTTCGAGTTCGCCAAGCTTGCGGCTGACGGTTTCGATCGTCAGGCCCAGCATGTTGGCGATCTCCCCGCGCGTCAGCGGCAGCTCGAATTCGCGCGCAAGGTGGCAGGACGATTGGCTCGCCGCGGCGGCGAAATCGTGCAGCAGCGCCGCCAGCCGCGATTCGGCGCTGGCGTGGGCCGTCAGTTCCAGCAGGTTGCGCGTCGCCAGCAGGTCTTCCTGGCTGCGACGCAGAAGCGCGCGGGCAAGGGCGGGATAATCATCGATCGCGCGTTCGATGTCGCCGCGCGCGAAGGTGCAAAGCTTGCTCTCGGTCAGAGCGACAACGTCATGATGGGCGAAAGGCGCGAACAGTTCGCCGATGAACCCGGCCGGATGCACCAGCGCAAGGATCTGCTCGTTCCCGTCCTGATCATAGGCCGACACCTTGAGCGCCCCACTGACGAGCGTAGCGCAAGCCGCGTCTTCGTCCCCTGCGGCAAAAAGCATTTCGCCGCGTTTGATCGTGCGGGTGCGTCCGGCAGCAGCCAGTGCGTCACGTTCCTCTTCGGTAAGAACCGAACAGGCGGCCGTTTCCTTGACCGGGCAAGTCTCGCAAGCGAGGTTCATCCATCAATCTCCGACCAGAGTGCGTCCAGGATCAGATCCTGATCCGCTACCAATTTCTTGACCTCGACCTGCGCCGACCTGATCGCGTCGACCGGAACAAATTGCGTTGCGGCCTCGACCTCCATCCGATCGAGTTCAGCCAGCGCAATGGTAGTTTCGCTGTGGAGCGAAGTGAGGTCGGCCATGGCGATCAGGGCCTTTGCGCGATTGTCGCTTTCCGGCCCGCCACCGCGCGCAGCATCCACCAGCGCGGCGGCTTGTGGCCGGGCGCCAAGGAAACGCGCATGCATCGATTGTGCGGATAACAGAGCTGCGTCGATCGATTCGATGGTTTGCGCCGAAAGGGCAGGGGCAGACGGCTGGCTTGCCGGCGAAAGGCTGCCCGTCACCCGCTCCGCATCACGGATTGCCAGCGATGGATAATCATCGCTGCTACCAGCACATCCGGCAAGCGCCGTGCAGGCAAGTCCAAACAGGGCAAAGGTGGCTTTAAAGCTATTCATGATCCCGCGTCCTGTTATCATGACGCAGCCGAGTGGCAAACCCACCTTACGCAAACGACCCTTTGCGAAAATGTCACAAGTCGAGCGTTGACTTGCTGCCGCCTTTCCCTTAACGGCACGCTTCTTTCCGGCGCTGCAAGTTCGCGGCGCTGCACTGCCGTTCGGCTGGCGCGAGGTTGCACCAGTCCGGGCACAGCACGAGACAGAGAGTTTTAGCCATGTTCGCGATAGTGCGCACGGGCGGCAAGCAATATCGGGTTGCCGCCGGAGACAAAATTGCCGTTGAAAAGCTCGCAGGCGAAGCCGGCGACACGATTACGCTGGGCGATGTCCTGCTGGCAGGCGAGGGAGACACCGTCGCTGACGCTTCCAAGGTCACCGTTTCGGCGGAAATCATCGCCCAGGCGAAGAGCGAGAAGGTCGTCGTTTTCAAGAAGCGTCGCCGTCACAACTATCGCCGCAAGAACGGCCATCGCCAGCAGATGACTCTGCTGCGCATCACTGACGTCGGCACCGGCGCGGCGAAGAAGGCTGCTCCTGCCAAGAAGGAAGCCGCTCCCAAGGCGGAAGCCGAAGCTGCACCGGCCAAGAAGCCTGCAGCCAAGAAAGCACCGGCCAAGAAGGCACCGGCCAAGAAGGCCGCGCCCAAGGCTGACGAAGCCAAGTAAGGACTAGAGAACCATGGCACATAAAAAAGCAGGCGGTTCATCGCGTAACGGTCGCGACTCAGTCGGTCGTCGCCTTGGTGTGAAGAAGTTCGGCGGTCAGGACGTGATCGGCGGCAACATCATCGTGCGCCAGCGCGGCACCAAATTCTATCCGGGCACCAATGTCGGCATGGGCAAGGACCACACCCTGTTCGCGCTCGCGAATGGCGTGGTGCGATTCCACAAGGGCAAGCTTGGCCGCAAATACGTGTCGGTAGACATGATTGCGGAAGCAGCCGAATAACCGGACGGTTCATGAAAAGGATCGTCCACCGGGGCGGTCCAGGCCGGACATCTGATCCGGCAGCGTAGAGGGAGAAGGGCCACCTCGGTTTAGCCGGGGGAGTGCCGTCTCCCTCTTCTCGTATCTCCCTCGAAACCGGCCATCGAATCATTTTGTTTCGTGGCCATGAAATTGTCATGCGCAGGCCTTATCGGCGGCGCGGGGCGAGAGAGGGATTGCTCGTGTTCCATCGTACCGAAAGATTGCTGTTAAGACCGATCTGGCCTGAAGACTGGCAGGGCGTCCTGTCGGGCATCGCCGATGAAGGCGTCGTGCGTAATCTCGCAAGGGCGCCGTGGCCTTACAGTGAACAGGATGCTCGCGAATTCACGGCCTTGCCGATCGCGCCGCTGCACCCGCGCTTTCTGATTACCCGCGCCCGTGACGCAGCGGTGATCGGCTGCATCGGGATTGATCCGGTTCCGGGCGAATCCGACGCGATCGAGATCGGATACTGGATCGCCCGTCCGCATTGGGGGCAGGGCTATGCCACGGAAGCGGGGCGCGCCGTGATCGAGATCGCGCGTACGCTCGGCTATGCCCGGCTGTATGGCTCTCATTTCCTCGACAATCCCGCATCGGGAAAGGTTCTGAGCAAGTTGGGTTTCGAGCCCACCGGAAGGGTTGTGGAACGTCATTCCTGTGGACGCGGCGAGAAGGCGCAAACGGCTGAATATTCGCTTGAATTGATCGAAAGCGACAGGTTGGGCGCTGTCTGCGCCGCCTGAACGGATTGGCCGCTTGCTTGTGAGCGGCGGCCAATTCGACTATTCGGCCTGCGCAATGAAAAGTCGCAAGAGATTAAGTCCCGAGGAATCGCGCAGCTCCGCGCTAGAAGCGGCTCGTGGGCTGTTGATCGAAACCGGTCCGCAATCGGTAACGCTGAAAGCGGTCGCCACCCGAATCGGGCGCACTCACGCCAATCTGCTGCACCACTTCGGTTCGGCATCGGGCCTGCAACGGGCATTGGCGGAGCATCTCGCGCGCACGGTATGCGACACCATCCGCGAAGCCGTCCATGCGAGCCGCGCGGGGTTGGGTTCGGCGCGTGAGGTGGTGGATCTCGCGTTCGACGCGTTTGACCGCGAAGGGGCGGGCGCGCTCACCAGCTGGATGCTGCTGACCGGGAATGAGGATGCGCTCAATCCGATCATCACCACAATTCACCAGCTGGTAGACGAAATCGCGCCTGAAGAGGCCGGTCACAATGACGATCCCAAGCATGTCCACAAGGACACGCTCAGCCTCGTCCTGCTGGCATTAGGCGACGCGCTGATCGGCGCGGCGCTTGCAAACTCGCTGGGCCTGCCGCGCGACACTGCGCGGGAACGGGCGGCGGCCAATCTCGAAGCTTCAATGGCAGAACACTACGGCGCCTGATCGGTCAGCGCGGCGCGCAGCCATTCCGGTTGCGTGGCGGGGTCAATGTCGCTCACCCGCAAGTGATCCACTGCCAAGCCGAATTCAGGATAGGCGACACGCTGTCTTGCGGGGTCAGACTGGTCGAGCGGCACCACCACCAGCCGCCGGTTGACCTTTTGCCGCCAGTTCATCCGCGCGGTGTTCTCCTGCCCGACATAGCAGCCCTTGGTGAAGCTGACGCCGTTCAATTCGACCGCGTTGGTTTCAAGCCAGAGCACATCACCCAGTTCGGCTCGACCTTCGGGCACGCCTTGAAGCAGACGGCCATGGTGGTAGAGGGCGAGGCCGCCGGTGAACCCGGTTGCCTTCATGATCGCGCGAAAGCCGAGTACTGGAAGTCGCGGGTCGGGCACGGCACCTTCGAATGACTTGAAATGCCAATAGGGTGCCAGCGCATCGTCGCGCCCGATCTCGATCTTGCGGCGCAGGCGATAGAGCGAGAGCCGCTTTACCAGCTCGTCAGCCACCTGCGCCTCGCAATCGAGCAGTAGGCTGCCGCCGCCGCCATCCCACACGAAAAAGTCGAACATGCACTTACCCTGCGCCGAAAGCAGCGCGGTATAGATGGGGAGAGGGCCGCTCACGTCATTGGTGACGAGCCCTTGCAGGAAGCCGCGTACATTCTCTTGCGGATCGAGCGGGGCCACCCGCACAATCGCCCGGTCCGTCAACTGCCTGAAGTCCATTACCGATCCAGCCTCTTCCCGATTCCACGCGCCAGGCGCTCGCCCAGCTGCGGACCCTGAACAGGGTAGAGATAGGGTTCAATCATCTCCGCTTCCATCACCATCAGGCGATTGTCCTGCGCCCGCAGCATGTCGATCCGGGCATAGAGCGGCGTTTCGAACGGCAGCGCGTCGAGGATCGCGCTTGCAGCGGCGGTTTGTCCGGCATCAGGCTCGAACGCGGTTTCCACTCCTCCATACAGCGACTGAATGCGATAATCGCCGCTGGCCGGGCGCTTCACCAGCGCATGGCTCAATTCGCCGTCGATGAAGATGAAGCTGAGTTCCCCTTCTTCCGCGATCGCGGGAAGGAACGGCTGAACCATCGCCGGATGGCCGAATCGCCAAGCGGGATCGGGCAGATCGTCACGGTGGATCAGAACCTGTCCCAGCGCGCCTGCTCCAACCTGCCGCTTGACCACCAATCTGTCGCACTCAAAGGCTTTGAACGCCTCTTCAACGTCGCTCAGCCCCACGTCCGTAAGCCACAGCGTCGGGATCGTGGCGGCACCTTGCTCTGCCAGATCGCGCAAATACGTCTTCTGGATGTTCCACCGCACCAGATCGGGAGGGTTGCACACCTTGATCCCGATCGCGGCGAGTTCGTCCAGCCGGGCAAGAAATGCGTCAGCCTTGTCCTGATAATTCCAGGATGTGCCCAGCAGCACGAGGTCAACACCGGCGAAATCCGCAATGTGGGCTTCCCAGTCGATCACTTTCAGGTTCAACCCGGCAGCCTCGAACGCCGGGGCGAGGGCTGCAATCATCAGATCATGTTCGAACGCGTCGCCGCGTCTTTCGCCGATCCCGCCAAAGGGCAGGGGCAGGGTGGTTTCGCAGGCGAGGAATCCGACAGTTTTCATGCGCGTCGCCATATTCGTGTGCGCCGGGACTGGAAAGGGCCGAGATGCAGGATTAAGGCGCTGGCATGACCGACACGCTGACAATCCGCCGCCCTGACGACTGGCACCTGCATTTCCGCGACGGGGAGGTGATGCGCGGCGTCGTTCCCTACACTGCGCGCCAGTTTGCCCGTGCGATCGTGATGCCCAACCTCACCCCGCCGGTTACGACCGCAGAACGCGCGGCGGCCTATCGCGATCGGATCCTTGCGGCAGTGCCGGAAGGGGTCGATTTTACGCCGCTGATGACCTGTTACCTCACAGATGCGACCGATCCGGATGATCTGGCGCGGGGGGCGAATGCAGGGGTGTTTACGGCTGCCAAGCTGTATCCGGCCAACGCCACCACCAATTCGGCCAGCGGTGTCACCAATGTCGAAACGATCTATCCTGTGCTTGAGCGCATGGAGGCAGTGGGGATCGTGCTTTGCATCCATGGCGAAGTGACCGATGCCGATATCGACGTGTTCGACCGCGAAGCGGAATTTATCGAGCGGCACCTGCGCGCAATCGTTGCCAATTTCCCTAAGCTGAAAGTGGTGTTCGAACACATCACCACCTCCGATGCGGTGGAATTCGTCAAAGCGTCGGGGCCGAATGTCGCTGCGACAATCACGCCGCAGCATCTCCATATCAATCGCAACGCAATGTTGGTGGGCGGTATCCAGCCGCACAATTACTGCCTGCCCGTGGCCAAGCGCGAGACGCATCGGCTGGCCTTGCGCGCGGCGGCGACGAGCGGGAGTGCAAAGTTCTTCCTCGGCACCGACAGCGCGCCGCATCTGCGCGGGGACAAGGAAAGCGCATGCGGTTGCGCCGGGATTTTCGGTGCTCCCTATGCCCTCGAAAGCTATGTCACCGTATTCGATCAGGAAGGCGCGCTGGAGCATTTCGAAGGCTTTGCCTCGCTTCACGGGCCTGCCTTTTATGGTCTGCCTGTCAACGAAAGCAGCGTGACGTTGGAGCGGGCCGAGGTGCAGGTTCCGGCGGAACTGGAACTGGCCGGATCGACGATTGTGCCATGGCACGGCGGCCAGACGATCGGCTGGCGTTTCGCGGGTTAGGCAACTGCGGCGGCTTTCGCGCGCTTGGTGCGTGCCCAAAGATCGCCGACAAAGATCGCGACAGCAATCCAGATCAGGATGAAGCTTCCGAGCTGAACCGGGCGAAGCTGCTGGCCGAACACCGTGAGGCCCAGAATGAACACGATGGTGGGCGCCAGATACTGGATGAAGCCCAGCGTCGAATAGTTCATCCGCCGTGCCGCTATCGCGAACAGCAACAACGGTACTGCCGTCACCACGCCGGAAAACACGATTGAGAGGCTGAGAAGCCAGTCCTTGCCGAAAGATGGCCCGGCCGGGCTCGCCGCATACCATCCGGCAATGGCGATAGCGGCCGGCAGCAGGATCGCGCTTTCGATGGTCAGTCCCGGCAGCGATCCGACATCAACCTGTTTGCGAACAATGCCATAAAGGCCAAAACTGCAACCGAGTGTGAGGCTGATCCAAAGCGTCGTGACCGCTCCTGCCGACAGCAGGGCAACGCCGCTGGCGGCAACTGCGACGGCGAGCCATTGCCATTTGGTCAGCCGTTCTCCGAGCAGCAGAGTGCCGAGCAGCACGTTGATCAAGGGGTTGAGATAATATCCAAGGCTCGCCGCATAGACCTGGTTCTCCATAATCGCCCAGATATAGACGAACCAGTTGATCGCGATCAGCACCGCGCTCGCCAGAAGCGCCAGCATGGTGCGCGGATTGGTAAGCGCAGCCCTCAATGCCGGGAACTGGCGCCGCAATGCCACGATGATCAGGCAGAACGGCAAGGTCCAGATGATCCGCCAGCCGACGAATTCGAACGGTGGAACGGCAGTGACTAGCAACAGGTAAAGCGGCAGGAAGCCCCAGATGATGTAAGCGCCCAAGGCCGCAGGGAGGCCAGATGGTTCGGCCGGGGAATTGGACGAGGCGCTGTTCATGGGAGAGAGCGCACTAGGCCGCCCCGCCGGGAAGCGCAAGCGCGCTCGCAACAGGGTTGGTCGGTCAGATTTCTCGCATGAAAGATGAACGAAAGCTAACCATCCGCTCGCTCATCATTCAGGTTTACACATCTAATAATGAACGCAAGGGGTGAGGAGCAGGCATGGTTACGACCATCTCTGCGTCCTTGCCGAGGATTGATCTGTCTTGAGTCGCTTCCACCAGGCGGCTCCGGCACGGCTCCCACCAGCCGTGGAAAGCGCTCTCATCTCTCGCAAGAGGCATGGGGGCGTTTTCATTTCCGGCGACCGGTCGTGCCTCTGTGAGAATGAAAATTAACCAAAGCAGGCTAAAGCGCGAGCCATGCAAGGTCGCCTTCTTCTCTCCTTTGTCACGGCAATTGCCTGTGTCCTTCCTGCCGCCTGCAGCGAGCCGGAAAGCGAAGCTGCCGCGCCTGAGGTTCTCGGCAGTGATCCGCTGCTGGCCCGTGCGCTCAATGATCCGTTGATGGTCGATCCCGATCTGTCATGGCGCAACGAAGCCAATGCTGTGATCGCGATCCGCGACGGCCACCCTTTGCCACCCTTCGACGCGCGCGACGATGCGCGCCAGAGGGCGCGCGATGCAGGGCGGCTGGAATTGCTGGAGAACGGGCAGATCCCGGCACTGCCCCCGGCATCCGGCGGGCAGGGCAATGCCTCGCTCGCAGACCTCACCACCGCTGGCGAAATCATCCGGGCGGTGGGTAGCCGCGAAGACTGCATCGATGATCTGACGGCCGACATCACCTGGTCGACCGGCCTTCCGCCGACGTCCTCCGTCATGCCGCATGGCATGGTGCGGCAGGCTGCGGGCGTGGATCAGGGCACTTGCGTGATACGCGTCGTTCGATACCTCACGCCGGTCGCGCCGGAAGACGCGCTCGAATACCATTTTGCCAAGGCCGACCGCGCGCGTTTCCGTATCGAACGCTTTGCCGCGCCCGAAGCGCAATTGCGGGCGGAGCGGCGTGATCAGGAAATCGCCGTTCACGTCCGGCCCGGACCGGGCGGCATGACGGCGGTGGATGTCGTCCACTGGCGCAAATAGCGCCGCTATTCCTTCAAACCGACTTCGATATTCGCGCGCGGCTGGTCCATTTCGGTGCTGGCCACCGGATAGGCGCAATAGTCTGCGGCGTAATAGGCAGCGGGCCGGTGATTGCCCGACAATCCGATGCCGCCAAACGGCGCGGTTGAGGATGCGCCGTTGGTGGGCCGGTTCCAGTTGATGATCCCGGCACGGACATTGGCCCAGAACCGCCCGTAATCATCGGGCGAGCCGCCAATCAGCGAAGCCGAAAGGCCGAAACGGGTGTTGTTGGCTTCCGCAATCGCCGCGTCGAGATCGGGGACGCGGATGACCTGAAGCAGCGGCCCGAACAATTCGACATCGGGGCGATCGGGAATGTCAGTCGTGTCGATGATGCCGGGTGTCAGAAATGGCCGATCCGGGTCGACCCGCCGCATCGGCAGCAACGCCCGGCCTCCTGCGGTCAACAGCGCGAGGAAGCTTTCCGTCAGGCGATCCGCCGTATCGTTGTCGATCACCGGCCCCATGAACGGTGCCGGATCGGCAAAGGGTTCCGCGACGATCAGCTTGCGCGCCATCGGGATCAGTTCGGCCATGAGTTCGTCATAGACGCTGTTCTTCACCACCAGCCTGCGCGCGGCGGTGCAACGTTGCCCGGCGGTGGTGAAGGCGCTCTGGATGACGAGCGTCGCCGCTTCCTTCATCCTTGGCGTTTCGATCACCACGATCGGGTTGTTGCCGCCCATTTCCAGCGCGACGATCTTGCCCGGATTGGCCGCCAGCTTGCGATTGATCGCGATCCCGGCCTGTGCCGAACCGGTGAACAGCACGCCATCGACACCGGGGTGCGCGACCAGTTCCTTGCCTTCGTCAGGGCCGCCGATCACCAGTTGCATGGTGTCTTCGGGCGCGCCGCTGCGCTTCCAGCATTCGAGCAGCGCCGCGCCGACGGCCGGGGTTTTCTCCGAAGGTTTGAACAGCACGACATTGCCCGCGATCAGCGCCGGGATCATGTGGCCGTTGGGCAGGTGTGCGGGGAAATTATAGGGGCCAAGCACGGCCATCACGCCATGCGGCTTGTGCCGGACTGCGGTGCTGCCCTGAAGCGCGCTGTCGAGCTTTTTCTTGCCGGTGCGTTCGGCATAGGCCTGCACCGAGATATCGACCTTCGCCACCACCGCATCGACTTCGGTGCGCGCTTCCCACAGGGGTTTGCCCGTTTCGCGGGCGATCAGTTCGGCCAGCACTTCGGCGTCATGGCGCACTTCGTTGGCGAAACGGCGGGCGATTTCGATCCGGTTGCCCAGCGCCAGCGCGGCCCAGGCCGGCCATGCGCGGCGGGCGCGGCTGACGGCCTCGCTGACATTGCCATGTTCGCCACGCCACACCTCTTCGCCGGTTGCGGGCGCGTATGAAACGAGAGTGCTGTTCGTCATGTGGCGGATCTGCCCGTGTCAAAGCCTCACAGTAATTGGCGAGAGACTGACCGTCTTACGCCCCCCAAGCCAAAACCGTTACAGAGGGAGGCGCGCATTTCATAGAGGCAATGCGGCGCTTACGCCCTGCGTTTGCCCCCGGTTGATTGCGTAATCGGGTGCGATCAGGCGTGTCCCGCCGGTTTAGGGGGCGCGCCGTGGGCTTCACCCATGCGGCGAAGGGCGGCCACCTTGTCCATCAGGGGCTGCCAATCGTCGCTTTCGTCAATCGCGGACCAGATCGCTTCGACTTCGTCGATGACCATGGATTGGGGCGCGGCGTCACTCCAGTATTCGTGCGCGTCCTCGACTGCAGTGTAATCCGCCAGAGCATCGCCAAGCTCACCCGAGGCATCGCGCCCACCGCGATGCGCGAAGAAGAATGCGTCGGGTTGCGCCTTGCTTTCGCGCATCATCTTTTCGCAGACCGACACCAACTGCGAATCCTCCTCCAGCCCGCGCGGCTCCACCCCCAGACGCCAGCACCACCGCCGCGCCACCGCTTCCATGTAAAGCGGCCCGAACCGTTCCAGCGCGAACACCAATGGCTTGGTATCGGCAAGCAGGCGCAGCGCGACCGCGAATTGCCCGCAATTCCAGTGCAGCGCCTCCGGCTGGCGACCAAATGCATAAAGGCCGCCATGGTCGAAATAGGCGGCGGTGAAGGACGGGTCCCATTCCGGCAGCCAGCGCCACGGGCCATAGTCGAAGCTTTCGCCGGTGATATTCATATTGTCGGTGTTGAGCACCCCGTGAACGAACCCTGCGACCATGTAGCTGGCGGCAAGATCAGCCATCCGCTCGACGACATTATGCATCAGCATCACCGCCGGCTCATCGCGCCCCGGCGCATCTTCCGGCGGGGGCGGGCCGGGAAAATGTTCGAGGCAATAGGCGATCAACGCCTCCATGTGATCGGGCTCCTCCAGAGCAAGCAGGCGCTGGAACGTGCCGATGCGGATGTGCGAATGCGATAGCCGCACCATCACGGCAGATCGGGTGGGCGATGGTTCGTCATCGCGCATCAGATTTTCGCCCGTCTCGATTACGGAAAAGGTCTTCGACGTGTTGACGCCCAGCGCCTCCAGCATTTCCGTGGCGAGGATTTCGCGCACCGCGCCCTTCAGCGTCAGCCGCCCGTCGCCTGCGCGGCTGTAGGGGGTCTGGCCTGACCCTTTGGTGCCGAGGTCCATCAGCCTTCCGGCCTGATCCCGCATCTGCGCGAACAGGAACCCGCGACCGTCACCAATCTGCGGATTGTAAACGCGGAACTGGTGGCCGTGATATTTGAGGGCGAGGGGGCGGGGCAGATTGCCTTCGAGCGGAGCAAAGCGACCGAAGTGGCGCGTCCAATCCTCATCCGAAAGAGCGTCCAGACCCACGCTTGCGGCGGCACGATCATTGCGAAAGCGCAGGCGCGTTTCAGGGAAGTCGGCGGCATCCACCGGCGCTCCCAGCCAATCGGCCAGCGTGGTAATCGCCTTATCGGCGCGGTATTTGGCTGCTTGCGGTTCTTCGCTCATCCCGCGATAGTGGGGGCAAGGGATCGTCTGCGCAACCACGCAGGCACATGACAGACCGGGGAATTTTGCCGCTGATGGCCACTACATACGAAGACAGGCACTGGACGAGCGCGGACGGCCTGTCGCTTTACTACAGGGATTATCCGGGGCCGGATGGCTATGACGGGCCGCCGGTGCTGTGCATGCACGGGCTGACACGCAATTCGCGCGATTTTGCCGATCTGGCCGCGCATATCGCAGAAGCCCGACGCGTGATCGTTCCGGAAATGCGCGGACGCGGGCAAAGCGATTACGCGCCTGATTCCGCGACCTACAATCCGCTGCAATATGTGGCCGATGTCGAAAAGCTGCTGGAAGAGCAGGGCATCGACAAATTCATCGCGGTGGGCACGTCGATGGGCGGGCTGATGACGATGCTGCTTGCCGCGGCAAAGCCCGGACGGATCGTCGCGGTGGTGATGAATGATATCGGGCCGGAGATTAATCCTGCCGGGATTGACCGGATCACCGGCTATGTCGGGCAGGGGCGCAGCTATCCCACATGGGTCCATGCGGCACGATCATTGGGCGATGTCCATTCCGTCGCGTTTCCCGATTACGATCTCGACATGTGGCTGGAAATGGCGAAGCGGACGATGATCGTAACCCAGAACGGGCGCATCAGCTATGATTACGACATGGCGATTGCCGAACCGTTCAAGCAACCGGGCGGCGCGGCTCCGGCCAATCTGTGGGCCGCATATGAGGCATTGCGCGATGTCCCGATGGTGCTGGTGCGCGGCGAATTGTCCGATTTGCTGACCCCTGAAACGGTTGAGCAAATGGCGGTAAAGAACCCCGCGATGACGAGCGTCACCGTGCCGCGTGTCGGCCATGCCCCGACGCTCGATGAACCCGAAGCGCGCGCGGCCATCGACGCGCTGCTCGCAAAGATTTGAAGGCATTTCGATGACTGACCGGGGGAGCGTTCCCAAGGTGCTGCATTGCCATTCGACCTTCGCGGCCGGGGGCAAGGAACTGCGTGCCGTTCACCTGATGAACGCCTTTGGCGCAGAGCTGGATCATACCATCGTTTCGGGCGAACCGGACAATCTGGCGGCAAAGGATCACATCGCGCGCGGCGTGCGCTATCGCATCGCCAGCGATTTTCCTTCGCTAACCGGATTGCCCACGCCGGGGCGGCTGGTTGCCATTGCACAGGCGATGAAGCCTTATGATCTGGTGCTGACCTACAACTGGGGTGCGATGGATGTCGTCATGGCGCACACGGTGTTTGCCGATGCGCTGGGCCTGCCGCCGCTGATCCACCATGAAGACGGCTTCAACGAAGATGAAGTCGACGGGCTGAAATCTCGCCGCAACTGGTATCGCCGCATCGCGCTTGGCCGCACGCATGCGCTGGTGGTGCCGAGCCGCGTGCTGGAAGCGATCGCGCTCGATAAATGGAAACAGCCGCGCGCCCGCATCCAACGTATCCCGAACGGCATCGACACCGCCGCTTTCGCCACCAAGCCCAAGACCGCCGGTTTCCGTGTGGTGAAGCGCGAGGGTGAGCTTTGGGTCGGCACGCTTGCCGGAATGCGGCCCGTCAAGCAATTGCCGATGCTGGTGCGAGCCTTCGCCGAATTGCCCGAACACTGGCAGCTCGTGATTTTGGGTGAAGGACCGGAAAGGGACGCGATCCAGGCGACCGCCGACTCGCTCGACATCAGCCACCGGCTGCATCTACCGGGCGCCGTCGCCAATCCCGCCGATGTTGTCGGGCTGTTCGACATTTTTGCTCTATCTTCGAAGAGCGAGCAGTTCCCGCTGTCCGTGGTCGAAGCCATGGCGGCAGGCTTGCCCGTCGCCGCACCGGATGTCGGCGATATCAAATCGATCGTCTCGGAGGAGAACCGCCCCTTCATTTCCGTGCGCGATGATGCGCAGGCGCTGGCAGCGATGCTCAAGGAACTTGCGGAAAGAGACGATTTGCGTGCTTCGGTCGGAGCCGCGAACCGCGCGAAGGCAAGTGCGCATTTCGATCAGGCGGCGATGATCGAAGCCTATCGCCAACTGTACTGGGGTGCGCTGGAGCAGCGGCGTTGAACGCGCGCTTCACCCGCGGTTCAACTGGCAATCGGCAATTGCGACCTTGATGGCGAAGTATGGCATGAACGGCGGCGCAAATACACAGCACGGTGACTGTGGATGCCAGCGGCATTGCGCCCGGCCCCGGCCCTGCCTAAAGAGCGGCGCAAAGCTTTCGCAATTGTAACGAGGAACAGTGCCCCGTGGCGCGCAACCCGATTGAACTGCCCAAGGACGAACAGCCCACTGGCCCTTCGCGCGAGGATGAAATCCTCATGCGCGAAATCGACGAGGCCGTGCGCCAGGACGATGCCGCGCAATTCTTCAAGAAATACGGCGCCGCGCTTGGCGGGGCCTTCGCCGTGCTGCTGGTTGCCATGTTTGGTTATTGGTATTGGGACAGCACCCGCGAGGCGGAGCTTGAACGCCAATCCGAAGCGATCATCAGCGCGCTCGATTCCGTCGATGCCAATGATTTCGCCGGCGCATCGGAAAAGGTCGCCGGACTGGTCGAGGATGGATCGCCCGGCGCGCGTACCGTCGCTCGCTTCCTTCAGGCAGGTGCGGCGCTGGAACAGGGCGAAACCGCGCGCGCTGTCGAACTTTATGCCGCAGTCGTCGCCGACACCGACGCTCCGCAGCCGCTGCGCGATCTGGCGCTGATCCGTGAAGTTTCGGCCAATTTCGACGATCGCGAGCCGGCGGACATCATCGCCAAGCTCGGGCCGCTGGCTGTGCCCGGGAACGAATTTTTCGGCAGCGCGGGCGAACTGGTTGCCATCGCGCACCTCGAAGCGGGCGACCGCGACCGTGCAGGCGCATTGTTTGCCGAAATCGCCAAGGATGAGGACATGCCCGAAACGCTGCGTTCGCGCGCGCGCCAGATGGCAGGCCTGCTGGGCGTCGATGCGATTGAAGATGTCGAGCAATTGCTCGAAGAAGAGGGCGGATTGCCGGGCGAAGGGGCGCTCCCGGCGGCACTGCCACAATAAACTGAAGTGATTTGGACGGACGGATGCTTATGCGAATGACGGGGAAAAAGGGTGCGCTCGCAGCGGGCGTTCTGGCGATGTTGCTGACGGGCTGCGGCGGAGGCGGCCTGTTCGGGGGCGGCAAGAAGACGACGCCGACTGTGGGCAACCGCACACCGATCCTCTCGCGCATCGAAAGCGGCGCGTCGGTTGATCCCGCGCTTGCCGGTGTCAGCGTGGTTCTGCCCCCTGCCAGCGTGAACGCGGAATGGGCGCAGGTCGGCGGATCGGCCAGCAAATCCTACGGCCACCTCGCGCTGGGACAGAATCCGACCAAGGTCTGGAGCGCTCGCATAGCCGGTTCGTCCGACCGGGTGCGGCTCGCCGCTTCGCCGGTTATTGGCGGACAAATGCTGTTTGCCACAGACACTGAGGGCACGATCCACGCATTTGACAAGAACACCGGTGCAAGGCTGTGGGAACGCGCCGAGCAGAACATGGAAAAGGACCTGCGCCCCGCCGCTTTCGGTGGCGGTGTCAGCTATGACAACGGCATCATCTACGCCACCAACGGCGTAGGCGATGTGAAGGCCATGACAGCCCAGACAGGCGAATCGCTGTGGAAGGTGAAGCCTGCCGGGCCGCTGCGCGGTTCGCCGACGATCGCCTTTGGCCAAGTGTTCGTGATGACGCAGGACAACCAGATCATCTCGCTCGATGCACGCAATGGCGACTTGCTGTGGAACGAGAGCGGATCGACCACGCAAAGCGGCGTGTTCGGCGTGGCCGCTCCGGCTGCGGGGCAGGGCACGGTGATCGCGGGCTATTCGAGCGGCGAACTGAGCGCCTATCGCTACGAAAACGGCCGTATCCTGTGGGCCGACGCACTGGCGCGGACCAATATTTCCACCACCGTCAGCTCGATCACCGATATTGACGCCGATCCGATCATCGATTCGGGCCGCGTCTATGCGCTGGGGCAAGGCGGGCGCATGGCCGCTTACGAACTCGTGACCGGGCAGCGCATCTGGGAGCTCAATCTTGCGGGGATTTCCACTCCGGCCATCGCTGGCGAGTGGATATTCACCCTTACCGATGATGCCCGCCTGTTGGCGATCGCGCGTTCGACGGGCCGGGTGCGCTGGATCACCCAATTGCAGCAGTTCCGCGACGAAAAGGACCGTGAGGGCCCGATTTTCTGGGTTGGACCAGTGCTGGCCGGCGGCAATCTCTGGGTTGCCAGCTCACGAGGGGAAATCTGGAAGGTGAGCACCGGCGAAGGTTCGGCGCAGCTTTTTGCGGACATCGATCAGCCAGTCAGCCTCGCTCCGGTTGTGGCCGACAACTACCTTTACGTCCTCGACGACAGCGGCACGATCCACGCCTGGCGTTGAGCCGCAGCCGTTAACCTTTGGCCGCCCGGCGTTTCGTGACGGAACGCCGCCGGTTTTGGGAGCGGAGAATTAACCCTTTGGCGCTATGCGCTTTCGGGTGATGACTTCGCTATTCCATCCTGCTGCGGCGCAAAAGCGCCCCGCGCCGCCAAAGAGCGACGTTTCGAGCGGCGTTGGCCTTGCCGGTCTGCTCGGGCTGTTCGTCTGGATCCTGTTCTGCCGCACCTTCCCGCAACTGGCCGAATGGGTCGGGCTCGAAGGGGAATATGGCGTTCTTTCCGGCCCCAACGCGGCGCTCACCGCGATGCTGTTCACCGCAGGTCCCATGGCGATCTGGTCAATTCTGGTGGACAGGGTGCACCTGCGTCCTTCGACCGGGCTCGACTGGAGCCTCAAACGCAGCGTCAACGATGTGGCCGCATTCTCCGCCGTCAAGATTGTCGGCCTGTGGGTGACTTGGGCGATCATCGCCGGGTTGTATTGCATCTGCCGCTGGTATTGGGACGACAATTACCTGTTCGCGATGAATGTGATGGGCGTGGCGATCCTGCCGCTGGTGGTGGCATCGGTTCCCTATGTCATATGGATCGACCGCTACATGGTCGAACCCAAGGATGCGACATGGCACTTTGGCGCGATGGTTCTGGGGCGCGGCGAATGGGATATGGAAGCCGTCAAGAAGCATTGGCGCGCATGGATCATCAAGGGCTTCTTCAGCGCGTTCATGATCTCGATCATCCCGCCGGGTTTTGCCGTGATTGTCGAAAGCGATCCGGCGGCAATCTTGTCCAACCCGGTCGAAATCGGGATGCTGCTGGTGACGCTGCTGTTCCTGATCGACGTGCAGATCGGGACGGTCGGCTATCTGTTCACCTTGCGCCCGCTGGATGCACATATCCGTTCGGGCAATCCCTTCCTTGCCGGCTGGCTGGCCGCGCTGCTGTGTTACCCGCCGTTTGCATGGGGTTTCTTTGGCAATGGCGTGCTCAGCTATGAAGTGAACACCGCGCATTGGGATTTCTGGTTGCAGGGCAATGAAGTCGCACTGTGGGCCTGGGCCGCCTTGCTGGTGTTCCTCACGGGCATCTACGCTTGGGCGACGGTGGCGTTCGGCATCCGCTTTTCCAACCTTACCTATCGCGGCGTGCTGACCAACGGACCCTATCGCTTTACGCGGCACCCGGCCTATGTGTCGAAGAACCTGTTCTGGTGGTGTTCGGTCATGCCGTTCCTTGTCACCAGCGGTTCGCTGGTGGACATGATCCGCAACTGCTTCTTCCTCGGCGTGGTCAACGCGATCTATTATTGGCGTGCGCGCACCGAAGAGGCGCATTTGCTGGCCGAAGACCCGAAATACCGCGAGTATTACGACTGGATGGAGCAATACGGCCTTATCACCGCGCCGCTGGCGAAGGTGAAGCGGCGGCTGATGGGGCGGGTCGCCGGCCCCGGCAAGACTTCGGTCCCGGATGCGGTCGAACCGGCGGAATGATAGCGCGCTAGATGTAGAAACCGTCGTCGGTTTCGTGCGCGGTCAGTTCACGCTCCGACATCGCCAGCGACGATACCTGCGCGCGCCATTCGGCGATATGCGCGGTGCGAAAATGCGCTTCGAGCGCGGCGCGGTCGCGCCATTTCTCGCTCACCCGCACCAGTCCCTTGTCGAGAACATCAAGCGCATAGGCGTATTCGATGCAGCCTTCCTCGGCGCGGCTGGCCTTGATCATGTGTTCCATCACCGGGATGACCACTTCGATCATGCTGGGGGGAATGCGGAAGCTTCCGACGACAATTATCATGTCTGCTCTCACATCACCGGAGCGCCGTCGTCGGCCTCATATTTGGCGAGTTCGGTAATCTCGACTTCAAGACTGCCGAGTGCCTTTTGAAAAGCGGCCATATGCGGTGTCTGGAAGTGGAATAGCAGGGCGTCATTATCGACCCATTTCTCCACGATATGCAGCTTCAACGGATCGAGAATGTCGATCGCGTAGGAATAGCCGATACAGCCTTCCTCGGCACGCGAAGCCTCGATCATCGTGGTGAGCGCCTCTCGCCCTGCATCAATAGTGCCTTCGCCAAGCTTTGCCTCGGCCAATACGATGAGCATGTCGTTCTCCTCCCCCCTCAGAACGAGTATTTGTAGACCTTTGAAACGTCTTCACCCCATTCGGAATGATAGGCATCCAGCAGGCGCTGGGCCGGAACCTTGCCGCTTTTCACGATCTCGTCCAGTGTTTCGAGATATCCTGTCTCATTGTCGCCGCTGGCATTGAGCTTTCCGCGTGCGGCGAGGCCGGCGTGGGCAATCGCCAAAGCTTCGCGGCCAAGATCCTGCATCGTGCCTTTTCCGCCCGGAAGCGGCGCATCAAGCGCAAGGCGCGGGGCATCGTTGCGCAATTGCTCGCGCTCTTCCATCGACCAGTCCTTGACCAGATCCCACGCCGCATCGAGCGCGCCTTGATCATACAACAGGCCGACCCAGAAGGCGGGCAGGGCGCAAATGCGGCTCCACGGGCCGCCATCGGCTCCGCGCATTTCGAGGAAGCTTTTCAGCCGCACTTCGGGAAAGGCGGTGGACAGGTGATCCCACCAATCGCTTGCCGTCGGGCGTTCGCCGGGGAGGACGGACAGCTTCCCATCCATGAAATCGCGGAACGACAGGCCCGCCGCGTCGATATATTTGCCGTCGCGGAAGACGAAATACATCGGCACATCCAGCATGTATTGCGCCCAGCGTTCGTAGCCGAAGCCGTCCTCGAACACGAAAGGCAGCATCCCGGTGCGGTGCGGATCGGTGTCCGACCAGATGTGCGAACGGTAGGAAAGGAAGCCGTTGGGCTTGCCTTCGGTAAAGGGCGAATTGGCGAACAGCGCGGTCGCCAACGGTTGCAGCGCAAGCCCGACGCGGAATTTCTGCACCATGTCGGCTTCGGACGAATAGTCGAGATTGACCTGAATCGTGCAGGTCCGCAGCATCATGTCGAGACCCAGATTGCCGACCTTGGGCATGTGATTCATCATGATCTTGTAGCGGCCCTTGGGCATCACGGGCAGTTCTTCGCGGGTCTTGTCCGGCCACATTCCGAGGCCGAGATAGCCGACCCCGCACCGCTCGCCGATTTCCTTGACCTGTGCCAGATGGCGCCCGGTTTCGGCGCAGGTCTCATGCAGGGTTTCCAGCGGCGCACCCGACAGTTCGAGCTGGCCCGCAGGTTCGAGGCTGACAGTGCCGTCGCTTCCGCGCATGGCGATGACCTTGCCGCCTTCCTCGACCGGTTCCCATCCGAACTCGGTAAGGTTCATCAGCAGGTCGTGGATGCCGCAAGGTTCGTCATAGGAAGGGGCGCGGCGATCGTCGCGCTTGTAGACGAGCTTTTCATGCTCTGTCCCGATACGCCAGTCCGCCTTGGGCTTTTCGCCGCGGATCATCGGTTCGATCAGCTGATCGAGCGATTCGATGATCGGCTCGTCGGCGGCGGAGGCTTGGCGTGTGCTCATGTCAGTTGCCCTAGAAAACCGACTTGCCCGAGGGAAGCGTAAACTGCGTTGTGCGGTGCGAAGTCATTCTTCGCCCAGCCAGTCGCCTGCTTCCGCCATCCACACCGAAAGCGCGGCAATCGCAGCGGTTTCCCCGCGCAGGATGCGGGGGCCGAGCGATATGGCCCGCGCCTGCGGATGCGCGCGAATGGCCGCGCGCTCGGCATCGTCGAAGCCGCCTTCGGGGCCGATCAGGATCGCAGCGGGGCCTTCGTGATAGCAGAACGCGTCGGCAGCCGGATCGCCGCCTTCCTCATCGGCAAAGAATAGGGCGCGGCCTTCCGGCCAGGCGCCCAGCAAGGCATCCAGCTTCACCGGCGCCTCCAGTTCGGGCAGCGCGGTGCGGGCGCATTGTTCTGCCGCTTCGGTGGTGATCGTGCGGGCGCGTTCCAGATTGAGCTTGTCCGCCACACAGCGGCGCGTGATCACGGGTTGGATGCGGGCGGCGCCCAGTTCGGTGGACTTTTCCAGCACGAAGTCGAACCGGTCTTTCTTGAGGAGTGCGGGACACAACCACAGATCGGGCACTTCCTCCCGTTCGCGCAGGCGCTCCACCACTTCCAGCGTCACCGATCGCTTGCCCGCATCGACAACCCGCGTCGCCCATTCGCCGGTCTGATCGTCGCACACGATCACCGCGTCGCCCGGCGCGACCCGCATCACCCGGCCAAGGTAATGCGCCTGCGTCCCATCAAGCGTGATCGCCCCGCCGGCTTCCAACGCCTGCTCCACAAACAGGCGCGGTGCGCTTTTCGGAGGCCATGCCGGAATGCGAGGGGCGGGAGTTGCGGGCATGGCTTTCCTCTAGTCGCGCGCAAGGGTAGGGAGCAAGCCATGACCGCGCGCATCTGCCAATTCCTGATCGCAGCCGTGTTCCTCGGCCTTGGCGGCTGGGCGCTGTTTGCACCTGCCAATGTGATTGAGCTCGCCCTGACGGAGCCTTACCGCGACACGGGCTTCATCATGCGCTTTGCCATCGCCTGCTTCGGCGCGCAGGCTGTGATGTTCGGGATTATGGCGCTGGTGGTGCGCTGGACTGCGCGCGCGTTCGCGGTGTTTGCCGTGGTCTTGCTGCCGTTCTTCGTCTTCAACTGGTATTTCCATTACGAAATGCCCGTCCTGACCTCGATCGGAATGCTCGATTTTGCCGGCAATCTGACGATGTTCATTGCCTGCCTGATCGGCTGGCGAGCCGCACGCAATGACGAGCGCAAAGCGAACCGGAAGTTTGCATGACAGACCAAGTCGTCCCCGACACCGAACATCGTTCAATCATTGAGCGGCTCCCGCAATTGCCGCGCGATCTGGCTCAGCTTGCACGGTTTGACCGTCCGATCGGCTGGTGGCTGCTGTTCTGGCCCTGCGTTTTCGGAGTGTGGCTGGCGGGGGCGGGGGTGCAGTTTGCGCTGCTCGGCTGGCTGCTGCTGGGCGCGATTGCGATGCGCGGGGCGGGCTGCGTCTATAACGACATCGTCGATGCCGATCTTGATCGCAAGGTCGCCCGCACCGCCGCGCGACCTGTCGCAAGCGGGCGGGTGAGCAAGAAGCTGGCATGGGGCTGGCTTGTATTCCTGTGCCTGATCGGGCTGTTGGTGTTGCTGCAATTGCGGCTGGAGGCGCAGGTTATCGCGCTGGCCAGCCTTGCTCTGGTGGCCGCCTATCCTTTCATGAAGCGGATCACCTGGTGGCCGCAGGCGTGGCTGGGCATTGTGTTCAACTGGGGGCTGCTGGTTGGCTGGTCCGAATTGCGTTTCGACAATTGGGAGGCGCTTGCCGCGATCTATACCGGGTGCATCTGCTGGGTGATCGGATACGATACGATCTATGCCCTGCAAGACCGGGAGGATGATGCGCTGGTGGGGATCAAATCCTCTGCCCTGCGCATGGGCGGCAGGGTGCATGCCGGGGTGGCGGCATTCTATGGCGCGACAGTCGCGCTGTGGGGGCTGGGTATCTGGCTTTACCGCCCGGATGTGTTTGCCTTGCTGGCGTTGTTGCCGGTGGCGATCCATCTGGTGTGGCAGGTTGCCACGCTCGACCCGGAAGACCCCGACAATCCGCTCGCCCGGTTCCGTTCGAACCGCTGGGCAGGCGCGTTGATGGCGGCGGCATGCTTCGTCGTCGGAAACGCGGGCGCCTGATCCGATGTGCAATCTCTACCGCATGACGAAGAACAAGGACGAGGTCGCCAAATGGTTCGACGCGATCGATGCGGCGGGCGGGGCGAATTTCGGGGAGGAAGTTTATCCCGGCTACCCCGGCCTTGTCGTCGCATCGGGCGAAGTCCGGCAGATGAGCTGGGGTTTTCCGCTGGTGATGAAGGGCAAGAACGGCCAGCCGTTGAAGCCCAAGCCGGTGAACAACGCCCGTACGGACAAGCTCGACAGCTTCTTCTGGCGCAATTCCTTTGAAAAGCGCCGCTGCCTGATCCCCGTTTCCGCATGGGCCGAGGCGCAGGGGGCCAAGGGCGCGAAGACCCGCACCTGGCTTTCGCTGCCTGATGCCGAACTGTTCGCTGTCGCAGGCGTGTGGCGCGACAGCGACGAGTTCGGCACCTGCTATTCGATGGTGATGACCGACAGCGTCGGTTCGGCCGCAGAGGATGTCCACAGCCGGATGCCGGTGCTGCTGACGCCCGATCATTATGCGCGATGGCTGTCGGGATCGCCGCAGGATGCCAAGACGCTGTGCGCCGCTTGGCAGGGCGAAATCCGGATAGACCGCACCGATCAGCCCTGGGTAAAGGGCGCGGCGGTGCAGCGGGATTTGCTCTAAGGCCAGAACCCGCAATCGACCGGGATCAATCGGAATAGCTGACGATCTCGAATTCGATCCCGTCCCAGTCGAAGAAGTAGAACCGCTTGCCCGGTTCGTAATCGTCGTGGCCGAAAGGTTCGAGCCCGGCGGCCACCACCACCTGTTCTGCCGCTGCGATGTCATCCACCAGCAGGCCGATGTGATTGAGCGGCTGTCCCTTGGCATAGCGGCGATCCTTCTCCGCCTGCACTTCGGCATTGGTGTAGAGCGCGATGTAGGCGGCTCCATCGCCCGGTGCGCCGACATGGATCGTGTCGCCGCCCAATTGCGATTGGCCCTGCCAACGCACTTCCCAGCCGAGCAATTGCTTGAGCAGTTCGGCGCTGCGTTCGGGCCGGGTGACGGTGATGTTGGCGTGTTCGATGGTTCCTGTCGGCATTGCTTTGCACTCCTGTGGGGCGGCGGATCGTTCCGCTCGCGAATCAAGACGTGCAGCAACCATGCAATCTCAACCTAACTTGAGGTCAAGCTATTTTTCGGATATCTGGATTTCATGGCCCGGCACCTTTCCCCCAAAGACCTCATTCCCATCGGCGAAATGGCGCGGCGCACCGGGCTTTCGGTGTCGGCGATCCGTTTCTACGAAGACAAGCGCCTGATCGAGCCGATACGCACCGGCGGCAATCAGCGGCGGTTTCTGCGATCGGACATCCGCCGGTTAAGCTTCATCCTGATCGCGCAACAATTGGGCCTGTCGCTGGCGGAGATCGAGGCGGAGCTGGGCAAGCTTCCCCATGGCCGTACCCCCACCGCGCGCGATTGGCAGGGGATCAGCGCTTCGATCCGGCAGGTGCTGGATCGCAAGATCGCGCAGATGCAGTCGTTGCGCGATAGGCTGGACGGCTGCATCGGCTGCGGCTGCCTTAGCCTGACGCATTGCAAGCTCTACAATCCCGATGACAGGATGGCGACGCTGGGATCGGGGCCGCGCTATGTCCTCGACCCGCCGAAAGCGGGTTAGTATTCCGGCCCCAGTTCCGGATCCAAGTCGCGCGGGCGTGCGAAATGCACCAGCTTGGCGCAGCGCGGCCTCAAATCGGCCCAGCGATCGACATTGCATTCAAGCACGGCGTAGCTGGCGGTCGGAAACTTGACGCAGGCTTCGCGGAAAAGGTCGTTTTCGTGGGCGGGGGATACGAGTTCGAGGATGGTTTCTTGCAAGCCCGGATTGTGACCCGACATCAGGATCGCTTCGGCTTCATCCGCGCCTTCGCCAGCGTGGGCGACAGCCACTTCCATGATCGTGTCTGAACTGGCGAGATAGAGCTTTTCGTCGAGGATCGCGGGGATTTCGGGAATGCCGAGTTGCAGCGTTTCCGTGACCCGGACGGCAGGGCTGGCAATCAGACGGTCCCATTCGATGCCGTGGGCGCGGATATGGTCGCCCATCGTCACCGCACCGCGCCGACCGCGCTCGTTCAAACCGCGGTCGAAATCGCGCTTTGCCGTGTCGTCCCACTCGGACTTGGCATGGCGAAAGAGACCAAGGATTTTCACGACTCTGCTTTCCCCACCATGCGAAACATCTGCATCGCCCTATGCCATGCGCGCGGCGCATTGCAAATGCGACAAGGGCGGGGCGGCAGGTTATTCCTGCGTGTCCCGATCTTCCGCTTCTTCCCACTGCGAAGCCGGACGGAACAGGGCAAGCCCAATAAACACGATCAGCGCGAGCGTGGCGGTGCTGCACAGCAATTCCAGCGTGGGGGGAATGCGGAACGGGAAAGTCGCGATTTCGGCGGTCGCGCTGATGCCGGATTGCACCAGCGCGAGGCCCGGCAACCACAGGGCCACCGCACGATTGGCACCGTCGCGGGCCATATCCGGCATGGTTATCCTGACGATATCCGCGACCAGCCCAAGCGCGATCAGATTGCCGATGAAGAAACCGGTCCGTCCCGTTGCTGGAATGAAACTGTCCGCTGCCCACGCCACGACCAGCGCCGCCCCGAGAACAAGGGTGATGCGCCGTGAAGCCGTGCGTCCCAGCAACTGCTGAGCCAGCAGCCACAGCGCCAGCGGTGCGGCAAGGGCCGCAAGGCTCGCCAGCGCCGGCACCGCATCAGACGGAGCCGCCGGGGAAGGGGCCGCGATCATTTGCGCGATCAGGGTGATGGCGGTCGCGCCTGCCGTCATGCGCAGCGGTGCGCGGATCGCGCCTGCGGCAAGCTGGGCGACCAGCATCAGCCCTGCGCCCACCGCGATCATCCGCACAATCTGATCGATCTGTTCAATCATCCCCAGCTATCTGGGATCTCGTCGTCCAGCTTTCCAGCATCTTGCGCAGAAGGATTTGCATCCTCGCCGATCAGACCGTCCTTCACCCGCACCAGCGCTTCGTCCAGCGTCACCCGGCGCACCACCGTTCCTTCGGGAAAGGCGGACAGCAGGCGAGACGGGAAGGCGGGGGAGAGCACCACGAAATGCCCGTGATCCTCCTTGCCCCGGATCAGCCGTCCGAACGCCTGAGCCAGCCGCGCGCGGATGATCCTGTCGTCATGCGCGTTTCCGCCATTCGCGGCGCGGCGCGCCTTGTGCAGGATATCAGGGCGCGGCCAGGGCACGGATTCCATCACCACGCACCGCAGTGACCGTCCCGGCACATCAACCCCGTCGCGCAGGGCATCGGTGCCCAGCAGGCTGGCACGCGGATCGTCGCGGAAAATGTCCACCAGCGTGCCGGTGTCGATGGGATCGACGTGCTGGGCGTAAAGCGGCAGCCCTTCGCGTGCGAGCCTGTCAGCGATCCGCCCGTGCACTGCACGCAATCGCCGGATCGCGGTGAACAGGCCCAGCACCCCGCCGCCGGACGCCTCGATCAGCCGCGCATAGGCGCCCGCAAGCCCCGGCAGATCGCCCTTCTTCACATCGGTAACGATCAGCACCTCGGCCCGGCTGGCGTAATCGAACGGACTTTGCGCGCTGGAAAGCAGAGGCTGGATTTCGAGATGCCCCGCACCCGAACGCGCAATCGCGCTTTCCCACGGGTCGCCCGTTTCCACCCGGTCGGTCAGCGTCGCGCTGGTCAGCATCACCCCATGCGCGGGTTCAAGCACCACGCGGGCAAAGGGCTTCATCGGGTCGAGCCAGCGGCGGTGGATCGCCACGTCGAATTCACGCGCGTCCGAACGGTCAACCGCCAGCCAGTCGACAAATTCCGGGTCCGCCGGGCCGCCCAGCCGATCCAGCAGCGCCTCCCACGCGGCGAGCAGATCGACCCGCCATTGCAGCGAGAACCGCGCGCCTTCGATCCGCGCGCGGCCTTGCCCGTCGAGCCAGTCGGGCGGGTCGGCAATGATCGCCTCCAGCCGTCCACCCAGGCGCATCAAGGGGGTGCGGATCGCCGCCAGCGCCTCTGCCGCCGCGCCCGCCGCCTCGATCACCTCGCCGGGAAGCCCGCTGGCCTCGGTCTCGATCCCGTATCCCGCCTCTTGCCCGCTTTCATCGCGGGCATAGGTCGCTGATCGCACCGCCGACAGCAGCGCCTCAACCGGCCCCAGTGGTTCGCCTTCGTGCAGCCGTTGCAGCCAGCCGTCACCGGGTAGCAGCGTCCCTGCCTCGCAGGCATCCTCGATCGCTTCGCCGCCCGCCTCGTCATAGCTGGCGACATCGGCCAAGCGCGCCGCCAACCCGCGCCTGCGGCCCCGGTTCTTGCGCTCCGGCCCCGTAATCCAGCGCCGCAATTCAATCGCCTCCTGCCCCGAAAGCGTCGCGGCAAAGGTGCTGTCGGCGGCTTCGAAGACGTGGTGGCCTTCGTCAAAGATGATGCGGGTGGGACGTTGAGCGTGATCGCGGCCTCTTGCTGCGTTGACCATCACCAGCGCGTGATTGGCGATCACCAGATCGGCCTGTGCGCTGTCGCGCTGGCTGCGTTCGATGAAGCATTTGCGGTAATGCGGGCACCCGGCATAGATGCATTCGCCGCGCTGATCGGTCAGCGCCGCGATACCGCGCTTGCGGAACAGCGTGCCGAGCCAGCCGGGCAGATCGCCCCCGATCATATCGCCATCGCGCGTGAACGAAGCCCAGCGCGCCACCAATTGCGCAAGGATCGCCGGGCGACCGGCAAAGCCGCCTTGCAGCGCATCCTCCAGATTGAGCAGGCACAGGTAGTTTTCGCGCCCCTTGCGCACCACCACCGGCGGGGTGCCGTCGGGCCGTTTGAGCGGCCACGCGCGGCGGCTTTCGCTGCGCAGCTGGCGTTGAAGGTTCTTGGTGAAGGTGGACACCCACACCGTTCCGCCCGATGCCGCCGTCCAGACCGAGGCCGGGGCAAGATAACCCAGCGTCTTGCCGATCCCCGTGCCTGCCTGCGCCAATGCGATATGCGGCTGTTCGTTGCGCTGGCGCGGGGCGAAGATGCGGGCGACATCCTGCGCATAGGCGCGCTGCCCGTCGCGCCGTTCGGAGCCTTCGCCTGTCAGTGCGTCAAGCTGCGCCAGCACTTGTTCGGACGGCAGCTCCACCTGTCGGGGCGGGGCGCGTTCGCCTGCTTCCTCCCATTCGGGCAGGGCGGAAAACAGCCATTTCTCGGCCTTTTCGGGGCGTGCGATATGCGGCTTCAGCACCTGCGCCCACGGCCAGCGCAGCCGTTCAAGCGATTGCAGCGCCGACCATGCGCCCGCGCGTTCGAACCATTCGGGTTTTTCGCAAGCCGCCACCAGTGCGCCTGCGGCCGCTTGTAGGAAGGCGGGAACGTGCTCGTCGCCTTCAGGCTCTGCAATCTCCAGCGCTTCGGCAAGACCCCTTGGCGTGGGGACACAGAACCGCGCCGGATGGACGAAGGCGAACAGTTCGAGCAGGTCGAGGCCCGAAAGATCGGGATAGCCCAGCCGGTTTGCCACCAGCGGAGCGTTGATCAGCAGCACCGGCGTATCGGCGGCGGCCATGATCGCTTCGCCCTTTGAAACCGCGCCGGTTACTCCGTTTGCCGGACGCAGCCAGTTGCCCGCATGGCTGGCGTGGAGCGCGGGCAGCGGAAGTGGGACGGGCGAAGGGGCGGGGGGATCGGACACGACGGGCAGATGATGCGCGGCAAGCGGGCGGAAGTAAACGTGGCGGCCCCGCGCTATCCCAATCCGGCGAGCCTGCGCGAAGAGGGACGATCCGGCCTGTTGCGCCAACGCCTTTGGCCGAACCGTCCCTCCCGTGCGACCCTAAGGGTGGTAAACCCTCGGGCTAGGCTATGATTGCGCGACTTCCGGTCTGGGTAGCACGCGATGTTATCTAATCTCATTAACGTCATGCGCGATTTGTCGCCTTTGTACAAGGGTTTGCGGTGATCTGTGCCATGCGGGGGACAGGGCTTTCCTACTTGCAGCGCGAACGGCAGGATCGGGTGATGATCATGCGACCGCGAACCCGCACTCCAATGCTTATGCGAAAAGTCACAGTCGGATGGCTCGCAACAGCCCTCAATCACCCGGTTTTCCGGGCGTTTTGGAGATCCGGCGGTTTTTTTAAACGGGCGGGATCGGTGTCACACCCCGCAGCCCGATCGGGAACCCTTTGACGCGATTCGCGCTTGTATGCCGCTCCCCCTTCTGCAAATGCGCGAGCTCTATGACTGATACAGCACTGATCGAAGCCGCACGTTCATCCAAGGCCTGGCCGTTCCAGGAGGCGCAGCGGCTTGCCAAACGCCTTCGTGACGGAAAGCCCGATGGCGCGCCTGTGCTGTTCGAAACCGGCTATGGCCCCTCGGGCCTGCCGCATATCGGCACCTTTCAGGAAGTCTTGCGCACCACTCTGGTTCGCCGCGCCTATGAGGCGCTGACAGGGCAGAAGACGCGTCTGGTCGCCTTCAGCGATGACATGGACGGGCTGCGCAAGGTGCCCGACAACGTGCCGAACAAGGAAATGCTCGCGGCCAATCTCGGCAAGCCGCTGTCGCGCATCCCCAATCCGTTCGACACCGATCACGAAAGCTTTGCCGCGCACAACAACGCGATGCTGCGCGACTTCCTCGACCGTTTCGGCTTTGACTACGAATTCGTCAGCTCGTCCGATCGCTACAACAGCGGCGCGTTCGACGATGCCTTGCGCGGGGTGCTGCGCAATTTCGATGCGATCATGGACATCATGCTGCCGACACTGGGTGAAGAGCGGCGCAAGACCTATTCGCCGGTGATGCCGGTGTCGCCCACGACCGGTGTGGTTTTGCAAGTGCCGATCGAGGTGGTGGACGCCGATGCCGGCTTGATCCGCTTCACCGATGAAGACGGCAGCGTCGTCGAACAATCGGCGCTGGGCGGCATGTCCAAGTGCCAGTGGAAGGTCGACTGGGCGATGCGCTGGGTCGCGCTGGGCGTCGATTACGAGATGTACGGCAAGGACTTGACCGACAGCGGCGTGCAGTCGGGCAAGATCGCGCGCGTGCTCGGCGGCAACAAGCCCGAGGGGCTGATCTACGAGCTGTTCCTCGACGCCAAGGGCGAGAAGATTTCGAAGTCAAAGGGGAACGGCCTCACCATCGAGGAATGGCTGACCTATGGCAGCGAGGAAAGCATCGGCTACTACATCTTCGCCAATCCCAAGAGCGCGAAGCAGTTGCACGCGGGCGTGATCCCCAAGGCGATTGACGATTACTGGCAGTTCCGTGCCGCTTTGCCGACGCAGCCGCTCGACAAGCAGCTGGGCAATCCGGTGTGGCACCTGCTGCGCGCGAACGAGACGCTGGAAACTGCCGAAGCGCCGGGGGCTGGGGACAGCCTTTCGGTGCCTTACAGCCTGCTGTTGAACCTTGTCAGCGTGCTGGGGCTGGAGGCGACGCCTGCAAACCTTGCTGAATATGTGACGAGCTATACCGGTGGCCCGATTGAAGATCCGGCGCTGATGCGGCTGATCGAATGCGCGGTGAACTACAACCGCGATTTCGTCGCTCCGACGCTGTCGAAGCGCGCGCCTGCGGGCGGCGAAGTCGCGGCGCTCAAGGAACTCGACGCGCAGCTTGCCGTGGCAGACCCGGCGACCAGTGCGGAGGATCTGCAGACCATGGTCTATGAAATCGGCAAGCGCGAAGAATACGGGTTCGAGTCCCTGCGTGACTGGTTCAAGGCGCTCTACGAGACTTTGCTGGGCAGCGAGCAGGGCCCGCGCATGGGCAGTTTCATCGCGCTTTACGGTGTGGAGCCGACCCGCAAGCTGATCGCCGAGGCGCTGGAAAGGGCGTAACTGGCGCGATCACCCGCATGGGTGCGCGATGCCAATACGCGCTTTCCTACTTCCAGGTGCGCGTGCGATACCACTTGGTGATGACGTATTTGGCGCCTTTGATCACCGGGGTACCGGCGTGCATCGTATCCTCGTTCGGCGTGCCGTCGGGCAGGGCGTTGTTCCAGATCAGCAGCACGCCGGGCTTTGGCTCGATCTTGATGCCGATGTGGGTGAAATGGGTTTCGCCGCCTTCCTCGACATCGTTGAGGAATGCCATTGTGGTCCAGCTGCGCTGACCGCCGCGTTTGCTTTCGTCCTGCCAATAGCGTTCGGAGGTGTAGAACCAGTCGTTGTGCGGCTTGAACTGTTGACCCGGAAGGTATCGCTGCCCCTGGATCGCCTCGCCGATGGCAGATGGCAGGCCGAGCAGGTCGTCGATCCTGCGACTGATCCCTTTGACGAAGCTGTCATGCGGATCGAGATCGCCCGAATAGGAAGTGCGGAAACCGCTTTCATAGCCGAGTTCGTGCAGCGATGAAGGTCGCGCAGTGTGATCGACCATCAGGCACAGCCGCTCGCATTCGGCGGCGCTCAGGAAACCGCCGACTGCGAACAGTTCGGCCATGTCAGTATCGATCTTGTAGACGCCGGGATCAGCGGCCAGCCGTTCGCGCACTGTCTTGCCGACGCGGCGCAGGGCATCCTGATCGGGAATGGTTTCGGTCTTGGACATGGCATGGTGCTTAGCAAGCCGGACGCAAAACAAAACCCCCGCCGGATCGCTCCGGCGGGGGTCGCGCTCCCAGAGGGAAGCTGTCCCGGTTACCAGAAGAAGTCGTGGATCACGTCAACCACTTCGCCGGTATAGATATCCACCAGGATCACGTCATCGTAATAGCGAACCCATTGATACGGACCGTAAACCGGCGGCAGTCGATACGCCCATGGATCGTTGATGAAATAGCGCGGCTGGAAGAACAGGCTGTCGAGGAAGAACCCGATGCTCAGCCGGTTGTAACGGTGCGCGCGATAGGGGGCGTAGTAACGGCCGAGGCGGTAGATGCTGCGGTTTGCCCGGCGATAATCGTGCCAGCCGAACCGGCGATCCGAACGCCAGCCGCGCCGGTCCCAGCGACGGAAATCGCGGTCGTTTCGCCAGCCGCGATCCCCACGCCAGCCGCGATCCCCACGCCAGCCACGATCCCCGCGATAATCCCGCCGATCATCGCGCCGGTCATCGCGCCAACGACGGTCGTTGTTGCGATAGTCGCGCCTTGCCTCGTTCCGACCGGTCCTTACGCCATCGCGGAAACCGTCGCGCCGGATCTGCCGATCCTCGAACCGGTCGCGCTGGCGCTCCGTCCGGGCACCATCGCGAAAACCGCGACGTTCTGCCCGATCGACCCGGCGTTCGTCACGCCGGTCGGTCTGGTCAAAGCGGCGGGTTTCGCGCCGATCAATCTGGCGGTCGCGCTGTTCGAAGTTGCGTTCGCCCCGGCGTTCGATCCGGTTTGCACGACGATCCCCGCGCTGTTCGATCGTGTCGGCACGGCGCTCGCTGCGGCGGTCCACCTGCTGTGCCGCGCGATCCCGGCCCTGTTGCTCAAAGCGGTTCGCACGCCGATCACCCCGGTTTTCGACCTGGTTTGCACGGCGTTCGCTCCGGCGATCAACCTGCTGGGCACGCTGTTCGAACCGGCGTTCCTGGCGGACCGGGCGGGCGTCTGGTTCCGCCACCCGGTTGCCGCGCTGCTCGAAGCCGCGGTTTCCGCGCGCCGGGGCGCTAGAATTCTGATTGTTACGGTTGGCCCGACGTTCCGAGCGGCGATCCTGTCGGTCTTGCTGAAACGCACCGCTTGCCTCGGCGGTGGTTGCCGCCTCGACGGGCTCGGGCGGTGCGAAGAAAGCCAATGCCAATGCAAGGGCGGACAGCGCACTGCCCCTGAAGAACAGGGTTATGTCCATGAGTTGCCTCCTGAGTTGCCGCCCCACCACTCACGGCGTGATTGTTACGTCTTGATACACAGGTTCTAGGGACGATTCGCTGACCCCTTGCTTAACCGGTTGGGTTGCCATTTGTTCATGTTGGGGTTCATTTAAATGAACATCTTGACCGCGGCACACAAAGGACCAAAGGGCGAAGAATGTTCGAAACGCTTGAAGATGTGCGGCGTGATCTGGTCGGGCGGCTGGCCCGTGCGGCGAAGGATCGCAAATCGCCCATGCATGTTCCCGCTGTCGTCACCAGCGATGTCGATGCACGCGGAATGGTGCTGCGCGAATTCAATTACGATGCATGGACGCTGCGCTTCCACACTGACACCCGTGCGCCAAAGGTCGCGGCGATCGATGCCGATCCGCGCATGGCGGTGCTGTTCTATGACAAGGCGGCAAAGATCCAGATCCGGGTGCGCGGTACGGGCAGGGTGCTGCGGGATGATCCCCTGACGGAAATGGCGTGGGCGAACGGATCGAACTTTGCGCGCCGCTGCTATCTTGGCGACGGGCCGGGCACGATCAGCGAGCAGCCGACATCAGGCCTTCCGGACGATCTGGAAGGCGTCCAGCCCACTGACGAACAGTTGATCCCGGCACGCGATCATTTCGCGGTGCTGCTGGTTGAGCTGGCAGAGCTGGACTGGCTTTATCTCGCGCACACAGGCCATGTCCGGGCGCAGTTCGCCCGCGTCGAGGGGGAATGGCAGGGGCGCTGGGTTTCGCCTTAGGCCGCCGCCGCGTCCTCCCCGGCTTCGCAATCTGCTATTGGATCGGGTGCAGGGAGCATCATCACCTCTTCCCATTCGCTGGCGGTCATGATCTGGTCTTCTCCGGAAGCGCGTGCCGCAGCCAGAGCCATGTCGGCCCGGTTGCGCCATTCCTCATCGCTTTCGCCCAAACGCCTTGCAGCGACGCCAAAGCTGGCGGTGAGGCGCATTCCTTCTCCCATTCCCGGCACCTTGGTGCGTCCGATGGTCTTGAGCAGACGTTTGGCAATGCCGGTTGCTTCGTCCTCCGAAGCACCATGGGCCAGAATGACAAAAGAACCGTCCCCTTCGGGGCCTTCGGTTTGCACCACCATATCGCTCTTGCGCACGCCGGCACGCATCACTTGTGCAACCTGGCGCACCGCATGCGCCCGGGTGTCCGGACCCCACAGCGTGCGAACCTGCGACAGGTGATCGATTTGCCCGTGCAACACTGCTCCGCGCGGCTTGAACGGGGAAATGCGCCGTTCGGTCGCTTCAATCTCGGCTTCGAAGCGATCGGGGGTGAAAAAGCCGTTCAGCGGATCCACTGCTTCACGCGCACGGTTGTTTGAGCGTAGCGCATAGATCGTAAACCCGGCGGCAATTGCCACGGCTGATGCCAGCGCCACTGCCGGATCGGAAAAATCTGTTTGCGCAAACCCTTGCATTGCGACGCCCCTGTCTTGCTTTGCGATAAGGGGTTTGCCCGATCCGTGGTTAAGTTGGCGTAAAGGGTGCCAGCGATGATTGCCGCCTGCTTGACCCTCGCCGCACGACGCGCGACGCATCGCGGGAGAGCTGAAAAGGGAAAAAGCGAATGCCGATTGTTTCGATCCACATGCGCAAGGGCCGCAAGCCTGAGGCGAAGAAGATGCTGCTGCGCAAGGTCACCGATGCGGTTGCAGAATCGATAGGGGCTGATCCGGGCAAGATCCGCGTATTGATCCATGAAGTGGATGACAGCCATTGGTCGGTGGGCGGCATCAGTTACGAGGATCAGGAAAATGGAACTTGAACTCAGCGGAAAGCGCGCACTTGTTCTGGGTGCCAGCCGCGGGCTTGGCGCGGCGATAGCTCAGGAATTGGCGAGCGAGGGAGCGATGGTGCTGGGCGTTTCACGCAGCGGCACGGGACCGGGCGACTGGCAGACCATGGCACAGGACCTGTCCGCGTCCGACGCCGCCGCCTCCATCGCTGCAAGAGCGCGGGATGTGCTGGGCGGGGTGGACATCCTCGTCAACAATTCCGGAGGACCGCCGCCCAGCGCCGCGCAGGATACCGGCGGCGATGCGATCCTTGCCTCGGCCCAGCCCATGCTGGTGACGCTGATCGAGCTGACCCGCGCGCTGTTGCCGGAAATGCGCGCTGGCGGATATGGCCGCATCCTGACGGTCACGTCGTCCGGCGTGCAGGAACCGATCCCTGGCCTTGCCCTGTCGAACACGATCCGTGCAGCGCTGCACGGTTTCATGAAGACGCTGGCCAAGGAGGTCGCCGCCGACGGGGTGACGGTCAACATGCTGATGCCCGGCCAGATCGACACGGATCGTCTGCGCGAACTCCACGGCGGAATGGCTGAGCGTATGGGCGTGCCGCTCGACGCGATGCGCGCCAAGGCGGTGGAGAACATCCCCACTGGCCGCTTTGGCGATCCGCGCGAATTCGCGGCGGTTGCCGCCTTCCTCGCGAGCCCGCGCGCGTCCTACGTCACCGGACAGGAAATCGCCATCGACGGCGGGCTGCTCAAGGGGTGAAATCACCCTGACAAGCAGCCCGATCCGGATCAGGCGCCTAAATTAACGCGTCAGCTTCTTGTAAGCGAGGCGCGTGGGGCGGTCTGCCGCATCGCCCAGACGGCGACGCTTGTCTTCCTCATAGGCTTCGAAGTTGCCTTCGAACCATTCGACATGGCTGTTGCCTTCGAATGCGAGGATGTGCGTCGCGAGACGATCGAGGAAGAAGCGGTCGTGCGAAATGACCACGGCGCATCCGGCGAAATTCTCGATCGCATCTTCCAGTGCGGCGAGCGTTTCGACGTCAAGATCGTTGGTCGGTTCGTCGAGCAGCAAGACGTTTCCGCCCTGCTTCAGCATCTTGGCCATGTGCACGCGGTTGCGTTCACCACCCGAAAGCTTGCCGACGTTCTTCTGCTGGTCGGCACCCTTGAAGTTGAACGCGCCGACATAGGCACGGGTCGACATGTCGTGGCCGTTGACCTTCATGTAATCGAGCCCGTCGGAGATCTCCTCCCACACGTTTTTGCTGCCATCGAGGTGGTCGCGGCTCTGGTCGACATAGCCGAGGTGCACCGTCGAGCCGATCTCGATCGTGCCGCTGTCGGGCGTTTCCTTGCCGGTGATGATCTTGAACAGCGTGGACTTGCCCGCACCGTTCGGCCCGATCACGCCGACGATCCCGCCCGGCGGCAGGGTGAAGCTGAGGTTCTCGAACAGCAGCTTGTCGCCATAGGCTTTCGAGATGTTCTTGGCCTCGATCACCTTTCCGCCAAGGCGTTCGGGCACCTGGATGACGATCTGCGCCTTGCCCGGAGCACGTCCGGCCTGGGCTTCCTGCAGTTCTTCGAACTTGCGGATACGCGCCTTGGACTTGGTCTGACGCGCGGCCGGGGTCTGCCGGATCCATTCGAGCTCGCGGGCAAGCGCCTTTTGCTTGCCGCTTTCCTCGCGGGCTTCCTGCTCCAGACGCTTGGCCTTCTTTTCGAGGTAAGTCGAATAGTTGCCTTCGTAGGGGTAGTAGGAGCCGCGATCGAGTTCGAGGATCCATTCCACCACATTGTCGAGAAAGTAGCGATCGTGGGTGATCATCAGCACCGCACCCGCATATTCCTTCAGGTGGTTTTCCAGCCACTGGACGCTTTCGGCATCAAGGTGGTTGGTCGGTTCGTCGAGCAGCAGGATCGAAGGCTTCTGGATCAGCAGGCGGGTCAGCGCGACGCGGCGCTTTTCACCGCCCGAAAGATCGGTAACGGGCCAGTCGCCCGGCGGGCAGCGCAGGGCTTCCATCGCCACTTCGAGCTGGTTGTCGAGCGTCCAGCCGTCAACCGCGTCGATCTTGGCCTGCAGATCGCCCATTTCCTCCATCAGCGCGTCGAAGTCGGTGTCCTCTTGCGGATCGCCCATTTCGGCGCTGATCGCGTTGAAGCGATCGACCAGGTCGGCGATCTCGCGTGCGCCATCCTTGACGTTCTCCATCACGGTCTTGCTCTCGTCGAGCTCGGGCTCCTGTTCGAGATAGCCCACAGTGATGTTCTCGCCCGGCCATGCTTCACCGGTGAAGTCCTTGTCGATCCCGGCCATGATCTTGATCAGGGTCGATTTGCCCGCGCCGTTGGGGCCGACGATGCCGATCTTGGCGCCCTGATAGAACTGGAGATTGATGTTCGAGAGCACCGGCTTTTGGGCACCGGGGAAGCTCTTGGTCATGCCTTTCATGACAAAGGCGTATTGCGCGGCCATTGGTCGTCCTTTGGATCGAAAGTGTGTCTTTGGATTGCTTGGGGCGCAGATAGGGGCAAGCGTGCAGGCAGGCAAGAAAGGTTTGCGTGCCCCGGAGCAAGGGTTTCGAAAGCGCCGAGCAAGCCGGCAAAGGCCGCGGCGTTCTAAACACGCCCTTAACCTTATCGCTCTAACTCACTGGAAGTTGGACGGAACGGGTCGATGCAAACGCAAATTCTAGGACTGGTAACGCCTTTGATGGCGTTGTTCTTTGCAGCGACCTTTGCGGTGCTGTGGAAGGTGGGCGGCCTGAAACGCCACGTTCTGGGGTTCGCGATTGCTTATGTCCTGTCTGCGACCGGCTTTCTGATCACACACATCGCACCCGCCGATGGCACCTATGTCTTTCACGCGACGCAGGTGTTCTACAGTCTAGCCTCCACGATGATGGCCGCCTGTGTCTGCGAACGGGTGGGACAAAAACTGCACCTGCCGAGCTTTGCCTTTGTCTACGTGATAAGCGCCCTTGTCCTGGCGGTTGCAGTGTCGACTACCAATGACGTCGGTCCGCGGTTGATAATCATCAACATGGGCTACGGCATCATGTTCACTATGTGCGCCACCACACTGCTGGCAGCGCGTCGCCGTGAAATCCTCGATCTGGCTGTAATCGCCGTTATGGTGTTTCAGGCGCTGGATTTCTTTGTCCGGCCAACTCTGACACTGCTGATCGAACAGAGCATTCCGGCAGAAGTCTATCGCGACTCCGTCTACTATTCGCTCATCGGCCTCGCACTCGCGATAAAGGGCGTGACGACGGCAATGGTCCTGATCGGCGCAACGATTGCGGAATGGACCACGAACCTGCGCGAAAGCGGCGAACGCGATCCGCTTACGGGTTTGCGCAATCGGGGCGCATTCGAACAGGCGATGCAGGAGATGCTTTCCCGTGCGCAAGAGCAGGGGCAGCCTGTGACGCTAGTGATTGCCGATATCGACCACTTCAAGCAGGTCAATGACATCTGGGGCCATCAGGCTGGCGATCAGGCGATTTCGAGCTTTGGCCATTTGATTGATCAGACGATACGAGCCTGCGATGTAGCCGGGCGGGTCGGAGGCGAGGAATTCTGCATTGCCGTCTGGAATTGCGAGAACGATCCTGCCGAACGGCTCGCCGGGCGGATCAGACAGGGTTTTGCGAGGCTCAAGCATTCGGGATTGAGCGACGACATCCGCCTTACCGCAAGCTTTGGTGTAGCAACGGCACGCGCAGGTGAATCCTACGAAAGGCTGTTTTCGCGCGCTGACGCGGCGCTGTACCGGGCCAAGGCTGCCGGCCGCGATTGCGTTGTTTCCGAGCGTGACGACCCCGGTTCCTCGGTGGCCGATGCCGAGGCTACTCCCGCCGAAAGACGCCGAGCCGCGAATTGAGGTGGTTGCAGATTGCGGCGCTGGACTTGGAAAATTCCGGCCGATAAGCATCTGGCATGAAAGTGAATGTCGCGATTGTCGCTGCGCTCGCCGTTCTTGGTACGGTAGGCGGGTCTTGGACTGCGGTGATGGGGCAGCAACCCGATGGCAGCGCCGCTGATCCATATCTGACCGAGGCCGGACTGGAGCCATGCCCTGGCGACAATTACTTCGCGCGGCGGGACGCGGATCAGGACTTCGTGCTTTTGTGCGATGTCCTTGCCTACAGCAATCAGGGTATTCGCGATCGCGCCATGGCGGATCGGTTGCTCGAAGTGCTGTTCATGGCAGAGCAGAAGCGTTGGCCGATCCGAACACTATTGGCGTTGAAGACAGCGGATGTGCTGATTGATCTGGGAGAGCCGGAGGTCGCGCTTCGGTTGATTGACAGGCACGTCCAGCCGGATGCCGATCCTGCACTGGTTGCGCGGGCAGGAATCTTGGGTGAAGCGGTGCAGCTGCTTTCGGACCCATCGCCGGAATTGCTCGATGCTTTCGAACAGCGGCTGATGGTTCTGGAGGCGGAGCTGGGCGAGCAAGGTGATGAACTGGCCCGCGAAACGCTGCTTGTCGGTTGGCGCATCGCGGGGTTTGCCCGGCTAGGGCTGGACGACAATCAAGGCGCTCAAAGAGCATTTCTGCGCCTGTCAGAGCTTGCGACCGGCCCTTCCGATTACGCTGGAAGCTATCTCGTAATCGCCCATCGCGAACTGGCCCGGATCGCATTTGAACAAGGCGATCTCGACACCGCTTTGCAACTGGTCACCCACGCGGAGCCATATCTTGAAGAGGGGGCCAAACCCCAAGCCTATCTGCATCCCGGTACCGAAGGGCTGGCTCTGCTGCGCGCGCAGATTGAACTGGCGCAGGGAAAATCGACTGCCGAATTGTTCCCCGGCACGCTGGTCGGCGATCCGGAGGCGGAATGGCGCCCCATGGCCGATTGGAACCTGCAATTCGACGGCGAAACGCAGGCGCGGCGCGAGGAAGTGCTGACCCTTTATCGCAGGATATTCAAGGAGCGAGGCAACTCTGATTTCTCGGAACGGCCGGCGATCCCCGATTTGCCGATCCTGCGGTCGATGGCGTTTGAGCAAGCGCAATCGCTGCAGGTAAGTTCGGCCGATTCAGCCGCCAGCTTTGCCAATGCCCTGCGGCAGCTAGACAGCGACGAGGAACGCGCTCGGCTGGAAGCATTCGATCGCAGCAAGGCCCGGCTGCGTCAGGCATTGCGGCGCTATGCTGCACTGAATTCGGATGCTGATACGGCAGATGTTTCGGACGCGCTCGGCGAATTGGACCGAGCCCGCGCGGAGATTGCCGCACAACCCGATTTCGCGAGTGATTACGAAGATACGCCGGGCGAACCGGCGATCTATCGTTCGATCCATCCTTGGTATCTCGGGGCATTCCGGCAGGGATATGCGCGCGGCCAGATCGAAGAAATGTTGCTGATCACCCCTGCGGATGGTGACATTCATGTGTTCGCGCTTGGCTGGTCAGGGGATGCGCCTTTTGCATGGCACGTCCTTGAAGACGGGGTGGAGAAGATTGCACCGCTGGTCGATCGCCTGCGGTGTCAGGTCGACTTGAAGAGCTGCACCGACGAGGCCGAGTTTGCCTTGGCCGAGATGCCGGTAAGCCCTTCGGAGGAGAAAGGGCAGCAAGCCTATGATCAGGCGGCTGCCTATGAGATATATCGACTGCTTATCAAGCCAGTGGAGCCTGCGCTTACCAAAGGTTCTGACGTATTCGTGATGGCCAGCGGAGCTATGGCGACGTTGCCCTTGGCCATGCTCGTCACCGAGGCTCCAGATGAGGATTACGACTGGGCCGATTACCGCATGATGCGGAGGGCGCCGTGGCTCGGCAATCGCTATGCTTTCACCACCACGCCTTCGTTCGACAGCTTTCGGCCAAATCGCTTCTTTCCGATCAACAATGTCTCGCGCGACATGCTGTTCGCGGTGGCTGACCCAGCGTTTGACGGCCAGCTTAGGCCGGGGGAACTGCGCTCTGCCGATTTTCTGACGCTGACGCGCGAAGGCCGTCTCGCCAACCTCGAAGCGATCCGGAAGCTTTCGCCGCTGCCGGGGACAAAGGCTGAATACGAAGCGGTCCGTTCGGCCTTGCAAACCTCGGAGCATGTCGCCCTGCTCGGAACGCGGGCGACGGAGGCCGCGCTGCGTCAGCACCCTGACCTTGGCGATGCACGCTATCTGTTGCTGGCAACCCACGGCCTGCTGCCGGGTCAGAATGATCGGGGACTGGCCGAACCCGCGTTGGTCCTGACCCCGCCTGATGATGCCACGAGCGAAAATGACGGTTTGCTGACGGCAAGCGAGGTGCGCTCGCTGAACCTGCGTGCCGAATGGGTGTTTCTGTCTGCGTGTAACACCGCGAATGCAGGGGGAACGGGTGATAGCCTGTCGGCGCTTGCCAGCGCGTTCCTGCGCGCAGGGGCCCTGCAGGTGATGGCTAGCCACTGGCCGGTGCTCGATGATGTCACCCCGGCGCTGACAACCGCCACGCTGCGTGCTTCGGCCCGCAATCGCCGGGGAGGGCCGGGCCGCGCCTTGCAAAGCGCAACGCGGGCCGTGCGCGAAGGGCGCTGGCCGGGTGGCGGCAGGATCGAGGGATGGCAGGAAAGCTGGGCGCATCCGATGGCGTGGGCGCCGTTCGTGCTGATCTCCAACGGGGATGAGGCGATCGTCAACAACCGGTTCGACACAGACTGGAATTGATCACTTTTTGCGCAATTTGCGCGATGGCAGGGCTGCGTCCCACTGGACTTGCCGTGCCAAGCTGCCTAGCAATCCGCCCTATGAAAAAAGCACTCCTTGCCACCGCCGCCCTCATCATCGCCGCACCGCTCGCCGCCGAAGCGCATAGCGATGCACCGAGCCTTCAAGACGTCGCCTCGCAAGCCTTGGAAAGCGACACCTACGCATGGGATTTCGTCGAAGGGGTGACAACCGAAGTCGGCCCGCGTCAGGCCGGAACGGAAGCCGAGGCGCGCGGGCGCAAATGGGCGATGGAATGGCTGAACGCGCATGGCTTTGCCAATGTCGCGGACGAGCCGTTCGAAATGGAAACATGGATTCCGGGCGAAATCCACCGCGCGGAAATCATCAGCCCGTTTCCGCAGCCGCTGGTGATCCAGCCGCTGGGCGGCAGCGCCTCGACCGGGCCTGACGGGATTACCGCCGAAGTCGTCATGTTCGAAAGCGTCGCCGCGCTTCAGGCCGCGCCCGAAGGCAGCCTGACGGGCAAGATCGCCTATATCTCGCATTCGATGACGCCGACGCAGGACGGTTCGCAATACGGCTTTGCCGGGCCGGCGCGCTGGGTTGGCGCGGAACTGGCCAAGCAGCGCGGCGCGGTCGCCACCGTCATCAAATCGGTAGGCACCGATTACCACCGCAACCCGCACACCGGTGGCACGACCTTCCGCAATGCCGACGGATCGAGCGATGTCGGGCGGCCGGTGCCAACCCCGGCGGGCGCTTTGTCGCTGCCCGATGCCGCAAACCTTGAACGCATGTTTGAGCGCGCCGATGGCCGTCCGATCATGATGAAGCTGACGCTGACGCCGGAAAATCTCGGCACCACGCTGAGCGGCAATGTCGTGGGCGAGATTGTCGGGAGCAACCCTTCGCTGCCGCCGGTGCTGATCGCGTGCCACCTCGATAGCTGGTGGAATGCACCGGGCGCGTTTGACGATGGCGCGGGCTGCGGGATCGTCGCCGCTGCGGCGCTGAACGTGCAGAAGGCCGGTCAGCCGCTGCGCACCATTCGCGTGCTGATGGCGGGGGCAGAGGAAGTCGGCCTGTTCGGATCGACTGCCTACTCCAAGGCGCATATCCATGAGAAAATCGGCGTCGGTCTCGAAAGCGATTTCGGCGCGGACCGTATCTGGCGTTTCGAAAGCAATTTCCGCGAAAGCAATCCCGCTCTGCACACCCGGATCGCCGGTGCGGTGGCCCGTTTTGGCGTTGCCAATTCAACCAGTGTCGCAAACGGCGGGGCGGACCTCAACATCGTGCGCGATCAGGGCGGGGCGCTGATCGATCTGCAGCAGGACGGCACCCGCTATTTCGACCTGCACCACACGCCCGACGACACGCTCGACAAGATCGACCCGGTGCAACTGCGCCAGAATGTCGCGGTGTGGACGACAGTGGTGGGCATTCTCGCGAACGAGAGTACCTCGATCCAGACCGGCGGCCCGATCCCGAGCGCACCGGCAATCATGGACAAGTGATCAGCTGCGCATGAACCCGCTGACAGGCGCGCCGCTGCGACCGGGGAACAGCCGGGCCAGCGAGCGTTCGGGATCGAGCGCGAGATGTTCGGCAACAGCCCCGGCCAAAACGCTTTCCAGCGCCATCGTCGGCCGCAGGTCGCGCCCTTCGTACAGGTCGCCTTCGCGCAGTCCGGGCCAGTCGGCAATCACCCGTCCACCGCGCAGCGCTCCGCCCATCAGCAGCGTTGCCGATGCGGTGCCGTGATCGGTCCCGTTCGTCCCGTTGAGCCGCGCGGTTCGGCCAAATTCGGTGGCAACCACCACCATCGTATCGGCCCATGCGGAGCCCATGCCCGCCCGATACGCGCCCAGCAGCGCGTCGAGCTGGCTCGCGTTGCGCCGGAATGCACCGACCTGATTGGCATGGGTATCCCAGCCGCCCAGTTCGATCATCGCTATCCGTGCGCCGACTTCGCCGCGCATCAGTGAAGCGGCGAGATCACCCGCAGCCTGAGCATCGCGCAGATTGCGCAGATTGTCGTCCGCCGCCATCGCCTGCGTTTCCAGCGCACGGCTCCACAACCCGCCAAGCTCGGTATCCTCACCATACAACATGCCGACCCGTGCCATGAAGGCGTCGCTCGCCTGTGGCAGCGCGCTTGGCGCGTAGCTGGAGGCGGGCGCATCACCGCGCAGCGCCAGCGGCATTGTGGGCGCGATGGCCAAAGCCTTGGGATTGGTTTCGCCCTCCTGTTCGCCGATCATGCCGACCAGCCGGTTCAGCCAGCCGTCGCTTTTGGCATAGGGCTGCGCAGCGCCGGTTTCGAGCATGTTCTGCCCGTCGAAATGGGAACGCTCGCGGTAGCTGGTAGCAGTGGCATGGACGAACAGCGCATCGCCCGCAGCATAGGCCGCACCGACCTGATCGAAGGCGGGGTGGATCGCAAAAAAGCCGTCCGCACGCCGCGCCCCGTCATATTCAGCCAGCGTTGCGCGTCGCAGTTCGGAAAGACCCGGGTCACCAACCGGGGCCAGCATCGCCATTCCATCCGCTGCCCCGCGGAGCAGCACGAACAGCAGGTTCTTCTCCCCGGCTGTCCGCGCGAATGCCATCGAAGGCAGGGCAAGGCTGGCGGTGCCCAGCGCAATCGAGCCGCCAAGGATCGAACGGCGATCAAGGGTGAACGTCATCGTCTTACCTCCGCATCATTTCGGGTGAGACCAGCAACAGGCCCAGCGCCTGCGTCCCGCTTTCGGCGCGTGACAGCCATGTGCGCGTGTTATCGCTTAGCGTGCCGGGAAAGGCGGATTGCGCACGCTCTATTACGTCATCAGCGGGGGCATTGCGGGCTATCCTCTCGGCCAGTTCCACCCGCCGGAACAGCGCATCGGGCCCGGCCCAGCTTCCGGCCAGATCATCGTAGCCGGCGGGCGAGGTCGCACGCCACGGCATCTGCCCGATTTCATTGAGCGCGCCCGAAATGCGCCTTGCATCCAGATTTTCGACCCCGGTCAGGCGCAGCACCGAAACAAGCCATTCGAACGGCTGGCGGAACTTTACCGGCTCTGCGGTCCAGACCTCGGGCGCTTCGATCAGAGCACGGGTCAAGCTCGCCAGATCACCGCCGGTCCTTAGAAAGTCGGCTTCAAGCCGGGCGATAAGGCTCTCGGGGGGATCATCACCGCCGAAATGTCGCCCGAGCTTGGTTGCGATAAAGCGCGCGGTGGCCGGGTGGCTGGCGAGGTCGTCCAGCACCGCCAGCGCCTGGTCTGCGCCCGTATCGCGATAGCTGCGCCCCATGATCGTACGATTGCCCGGTTCATGTGCCACATCGACAAAGGCGGCACCGTTGGCTTGCTCTTGCGTGAATCGTCCAAGCCGCCCGAGGCCTTGTATCGTCCAGCCCGTCAGCGCGCGGGCGAATTCGGTGACGTCGCTCTGGCTGTAACCACCATCGACGCCGAGTGTGTGCAATTCGAGGATTTCGCGGGCGAGGTTCTCGTTCAGACCACGCGGCCCGCCTCCCTGATCACCCTGTCGCCTGCGAGCCCGCATCTGCATGAAGCGGGAATTGGGGCCGACCGACTGGAACTGATCAAGATACAGCAGCATCGCCGGATGCAGCACCGCCGCTTTCAGCATGTCGGCAAAGCGACCCAGCACGAAGGGGCGGATCGCCTGGAATTCGTGATCGGCCACCTGATAATGCGTCCCCGGCTTTTGTGCGCTGACGCTGAAATGGTTCGCCCAGAAATGCACCATCCGTTCCATCATGGGCGTTTCGCTGGCGATCGCGATATGCGTCCTGAGCGCGACATCCCGGCGCAGGGTCTGGCCAGCAGCCATATAGGATTGGCGCACTTCAGGGGGGAGGCCGTTCAGGGGATCGCTGCCGCGCATCCCTTCAGTCATGGCCGCCATGTCGGCGTCGCCTTCGCTGGCCTGCATCTGGCGCTGTTGCCGCAGCCGTCGCAGCATCTGGAGGATTTCGCCCGGCTTGGCCGCATTGTCCGATCGTCCAGCAATCGCTGACGGGATGGGATCAAAGGCATCCATCTGCGCCAGCAGGTAACGGGCCGGATCGTCGGGTACGCTCTGCTCGCGTTTCAGGCCGTAGCCAAAACGATTGAGGGCGATGCTGGCTTTGCTCATTCTCTGACACCTCGCAAATCCACCGGACAGCAGACAATCTGCCGCCGTCGCCGCGTCATGTCACGTCGCCTTGCGTCACAAATTGTCGCAAGCCGCAATGGTAAAGCCGTCAGCGCGCCAAATCCGTCGCGCATTGCCAAGGCATTTTCGTGATTTTGGATGACTGGATTGAAATGGTCGGGGAGACTGGATTCGAACCAGCGACCCCCTGTACCCAAAACAGGTGCGCTACCAGGCTGCGCCACTCCCCGACTTCATTTCAATCGCCCGAACGGGCTCTTTCGTCGCCATGCGCAAGGCGTGGTGGGCCCGGCAGGATTCGAACCCGCGACCTAGCCGTTATGAGCGGCCAGCTCTAACCGCTGAGCTACAGGCCCGTAAGCCTTCGAGACGTGGCCTCGATGACGAAAGCAGCACGGCCCCTACAGCGAGAGGGATAAAGAAACAAGCGGGGAAGCGCGCTAAGCCCGCGATGCCTTGATGATGTCCGCCACTGTCGTGCTTTCGACCCTGCGCCCGTCGAGATAGGCGTAGATTTCGCGCAGCCACGAATACAGCGCCTCCACGTCCTGTTCTGTGCGCGTATAGGGTGTGAAACCGGGGGCGAGCGTCGGGCTGTGCAGCGACAGCACCAGCACCGGCAATTGTTCATCCAGCGCAATGTCGATGCCCCGGATTGCTTCCTCGGCAGTCACACCTTCGGGCGTCAGGGCGATGCGTTCCAGCAGGCGAAGCCGGGAAAAGCCGCCAAACATCGTCGGGACATGGCGCTGGGCGCGGTGGAGATGCTTGCCCATTTGGCGCAGCAGCCCCCAATAGACGCTGGTCACGGGGAGTTCGAGCAACCGCCGATCATCATCCACCCAATAGGGCGTGACGGGATGGTGGGTATAATCCGGCCCTGACTGCGCGCGGTAATCGAACAGCGATCGAACGGAAGTGTCGATCGCGATGCCGTTGGCCTTGAGGATTTCGGCGCTGTTCGGGCCAAGACCATATCGACCCGCACGGTAGATCAGCGGAGCCGTTCCGAAGGCCTTGTCGATCTGTTCGCACAGCGCCGACAGCTTGGCCGCTTCCAGTTCCACCGGCAGGCTGCCGGCATAGGAATTGCGGGCATTCACCTCTTCTTCAAAGGGCGGGTTGACCCAAGGGTGAAGCTGCGCACCGATATCCGCCTTTCCGCGGCGCAGGGCATCGCCGATGATCTCGACGGCACGCGCATCGGTGGCGATGGGCCAATCGACCAGATAGACCGGATGCGCACCGATTTGCTCGCAGAACGCCTGAAAACGGGGTATCGCTTCGACATGCTTCAGCCCGTGCCTGTCGCGGGTAAACGGGCCTTCCCAGTCAAATTCCTCTTCGGTGTCGATCGTCAGCAGCGCCCGCTGCCCGAATTCTGGGGGGAAACTGGCGGCGTGACACGGGCACGGGGGATCGATCATGGATGCGCCTTGCGGGCATCCATCGTGCCTTATCAGATCTATGTTGCCCGTCCGCATGATCGCATCGCCTTACAGCAAAAGCGTAAGCGATGCCTTACCGCGACCTTAAGGTTGGGAATTCATATTTCGCTTTTTTCCGGCGCCTGCGTCGTCCGATCGTCCCGTGCCAGCGGCAAGGTGAGGACGATTGTTTCATCGTCGCGCACCAGATTGCCTCCGGCCGCGCGGGCCTCCGCCCGGGCGAGACGCAAGGCGAAACCCGCACCGAACAGGCCGGCGTTGATTGCTGTACCGATCGGACGGGCCTCGGCGGTGAAAATGTCTTCCTCCGCCAGCAATTGTGCTGGCAGTTCGCAGGTCAGAACTGCCTTGTTGCCAATGGTTTCGAGCGTCGCGTTCAGCATTTCCCCTGCAGAGCTGCCGCCACCCAATGTTGCAAGCAGGCGCCAGGCGAGGGCCTCGGCCTGATCGGTGCTGATGCCGACAATCGCCTGCACCTGCGTATCCTCCAGTGCGATGCCAGCCATGCGCGGGCGCAGCACCTGATCAAGCTGGCGGTTGGTCTGGCCGATTATGAGAGCCAGATCGGCTTTGCCCGGCTCGATCTCTATCACTCCGGTTTCGAGCTTGGCGAGGCGGTCCAGCTCCTCAAACCCGGCAAGGATGCGCGCCGCATCGGCGGCAATCGCTGCGGCGAGCGCGCGGTATTCATGCGGGGCTGCGCCAAACAATTGCTGCTGGATAACTTCGGCATAGCCTTGCACCGCCGTGATCGGGGTGCGCAATTCATGCAGCAGCTGGCGGATCCGATCCGCTTCGCGTTGGGCGGCGCTGACATATCCGGAATCGCTGTTGGCGAGCCTGCGGAAGCGGCCGAAATAGCCTGCGAAATTGCCGCTGTCGGTAAAGCGCGGCTGCGCATCGACGATCCATTCCCCGGTGATCGCCTCGGCTCCGACCAGGCTTTTCGGCGTCGCGATAATCGGTTGCCGCCGGTAAAACGCGCGTTCGAGCGGGGTCTGGCGATTGGCGCTGCCAAGCCGGGCCGGCGCGACAAGGCGCGTACCGATCACCATCGCCGCGACTTCGCTGTCGGCCCATTCGATCCGGCCTCCGGCATCGGCGGCGAAACCGAAGGCCCTGACTTGCGGGCGCGATCGCAGGTCGTCTTCGCCCAGCGGCAGGCGCGGTTCGCTGGTGTCAGGTTCCGCGCCGACTTCGCGATTGCGCTTGAAGGCGGCGATGCGTTCAACCAGCGCGGAAATCTCGCTGCGGCCTTCGTCGACGGGATCGGGCGCGTTTTCGGAAGTCGCCGTTTCCGTGTCACTGACGATATCGTGGGGCGGGGCAGCGTCCGCAACGATGCCGCTCAGCCTCACCGGTGGCGGCGGCACGAAGTCCGCACCGGGCTCAGCCGCGCAATCTTCCTCCGGGGCCGGGGCTTGCGCATCATCAGTCACCTTGTCCGGACGCGGAAGGCCGCGATCGTGCACGCCCAGCCGCTCCAGCAGTTTCTCGACATCCAGCGGCAGATCGCGGCGCAATCGCAGGAAGCCGCGCGCACGCACCGGCAGCCGGGGAATCAGCGCCGACCAGTCGTCCGAGGAGAGCTGCGCCCGGTTGAGCGCAGCCGAGGCAACCTCGGGTTCGAAATTGGAAAGATGCGCGGCCAGTTCGGGATTGCGAAACCGCCAGCCGGGCTCACGAACCATCTTGGCCCGCGATGCGGCGGGGATTTCCTCCGCCAGCGCGTTCATCCGCATCCATGCCGCCGCGACCAGAGCGGGGTCGCTGGCCGAACCGGCGCTGGTGCGCTCCTCCCCCAGAATATCGAGCAACTGCCTGAATTGCGTGCGCAATCCGACATCGCTTGACGCGCGCTGACGCAGCACAGTCGCAAGGCGATCATCGAAAAACATCCACGCTCCAGACGGCAAAGGAAACCGTGCCGCAGGTTCCGCCCCGGGTCAGATTCGCTGACGCAAGGCGCACTGCAGCCGAATATCTCTAGCAGCGCAGGAGAATTGTCACAGCGCGCCGTCACGCGCGTTGCAAAGCGGGACAATTGCTGGCACATAAAATTTTATTAGGTTTGGATATGCCGTTTGGCATATGTTCTTGCAGACTTTTGTTGGCACATTAGCCGCGCAGCTGCGTTCAGGACATATTGCGGCATGCGAGACATCGGAGGGAGCCCGAGGGGACATGGCGAATCTGGATGAGATCGATCGCCGTCTGCTGAGTGAATTGCAGGCGGAAGGGCGCGTTACAAATGTCGAACTGGCGCAGCGCGTCGGATTGACAGCCCCGCCGTGCCTGCGCCGTGTTCGCGGGCTGGAGGAAGACGGCGTCATCCGCGGCTATCACGCCGATCTCGACCCGTCGAAACTGGGTTTCGCCATCACCGTGTTCGCCATGGTCAGCCTGAAAAGCCAGGCCGAAAGCGCGCTGCGCGAATTCGAAGACCACATGCGTGACCTGCCCGAAGTGCGCGAATGCCATATGCTCAACGGCGAAATCGACTTCATTCTGAAGATCGTCAGCCGTGACCTGCAAAGCTTCCAGGAATTTCTCACCAGCAAGCTGACGCCCGCACCCAATGTCGCCAGCGTCAAAACCTCGCTGACAATCCGCACCGCGAAGCACGAGCCGGGCGTGCCGCTTTAGCGGCGCGATCGGGCCTCGTCAGTGCAGTTTCAGCTTGGGCCGAACCACGCGGTTGACCCGGCCCACCAACATCAGCCCCAGTCCGCGCAGCCAGCCGTGAATGCCGAGCAGGTGCATCCGGTATAGGGAGGTGTAGATCAGCCGCGCCATGCGCCCTTCCACCGCCAGCGCGCCGCCGACCAGATTGCCCATCAGGCTGCCCACGGTTGAAAACCGGCTGAGCGAGATCAGCGAGCCCTTGTCTTCATAGACAAAGCTCTTGAGCTTCTTGCCCTTCTGCTTGCGCTTGATGTTGGTGAACACCGTTGCCGCCATCTGGTGCGCGGCCTGCGCGCGCGGGGGGATGGGGGAATCCTCGTCCGGCGGGGTGTAGGACGCGCAATCGCCGAGCGCGAAAATGTCCGGATCGGTCAAAGTCTGCATCGTTTCGGTGACGAGGATCTGGTTGCGCGGATTGGTGGCGAGGCCCAGCGTGCCGAGGAATTCGGCGCCCTTTACCCCGGCGGCCCAGACCATCAGATCGGCTTCGATCACATCGCCTGTCTGCGTCACCATGGCGCGGCGACGGGCCTCGATCACCTGAGTCTGTTCGCGAACAGTCACGCCCAACTTGTTCAATTCCTTGCGTGCTGCGCCCGAAAGCTTTTCCGAAAGCGCGGGCAGGATGCGCGGCCCCGCTTCGAGGATGGTGACATCCATGCGGCTTTCGTCGAACACTTCCAGCCCGTAATGCCGCAGCGCCCCGGCGGCGTTGAACAGTTCTGCGGCCAGCTCCACCCCGGTCGCGCCCGCGCCCACGATTGCGACCTTCACCCGCGCATCGGCACCGGGATCGGCCATCATGGCGCGGCTGACCCGCAAACAGTGGTTCAGCAGCTTGGTGCGGAATTTGTCGGCCTGTTCGCGGCTGTCGAGATAGAGGCAGTGTTCCGCCACCCCCGGCACGCCGAAATCGTTGGAGATCGATCCGACCGCCAGCACCAGAATGTCATAACGGATGGTGTGCCCGCCGATCAGCTCGTCGCCATGATCGTCAAGCACCGGGGCAAGGCGGATCGTCTTCGCCTCGCGGTCGATGCTTTCAAGGCTGCCCTGGAAAAACCGGTATCCCCAGCGCGCGCAATGCCCGCGATAGCCGACTTCGTCGAGGTTCGCGTCCAGTGATCCGGCGGCGACTTCGTGGAGCAACGGCTTCCAGATGTGCGACAGGTTCTTGTCGACAAGGATGATGTCGTGCTTCTTGCGCCCGTATTTCGCGCCCAGCTTGCGCACGAGCTCCAACCCGCCCGCACCGCCGCCCACGACAACGATCTGCGTCTTGCGCGAGCGTTCGGGGCGCGCAGGCGCGGGTACAGCGACTTTTGTCGCCGCACTGCTTTCTGCTGCGCCGGGTTCCGAAATGATTTCGTGCTTCACCCAAGGCCAACGCACGACTGCTCGATTTGTGCCTAAAAATGATAGTCAGGCATCAAATATTTCGCAGCCATACATGCTGGGGTTGGAAAATTAGGCGCAATCGGGCTTTGACAGCCTGAAAGGTGCTTACCCCTCGCGCGTTGCCAGCCACTCTTCCAGCCACTTGATCGTGTAATCGCCGTTCAGCACGTCGTCTTGCCGCAGCAGTTCCTGATGCAGCGGGATGTTGGTTTTCACCCCTTCGACCACCATTTCCTCCAGCGCGCGGCGCAGGCGCATGATGCAGCCTTCGCGGTCGCGGCCATAGACGATCAGCTTGGCGATCATGCTGTCGTAATAGGGCGGGATCGAATAGCCGGCGTAAAGCCCGCTATCGACGCGCACATGCATGCCGCCTGCCGGGTGGTAATAGGTGACCTTGCCGGGCGAAGGCGCAAAGTTGAACGGGTCTTCGGCGTTGATCCGGCATTCGATCGCGTGGCCCCGGAATTCGAGGTCTTCCTGCTTCACCGAAAGCGGCTTCCCGGCGGCGATGCGGATCTGTTCGCGCACCAGATCGACCCCGGTGATCGCTTCGGTAACGGGGTGTTCGACCTGCAGGCGGGTGTTCATTTCGATGAAGTAGAATTCACCGTTTTCCCACAGGAACTCGATCGTTCCCGCGCCGCGATAGCCCATGTCGCGCATCGCCTTTGAGCAGACCTCGCCCATGCGCATCCGCTCTTCGCGGCTGATGACGGGGGAGGGCGCTTCTTCGAGCACTTTCTGGTGGCGTCGTTGCAGTGAACAGTCGCGTTCGCCCAGATGGATCGCATTGCCATTGCCATCGCCAAACACCTGGAATTCGATGTGGCGCGGATTGCCGAGGTACTTCTCGATATAGACGGTGGCATCGCCGAAAGCGGCCTTGGCCTCGCTACCGGCCTGCTTCATCAGCGTTTCGAGCTTGTCCTCGCTCTCGCACACTTTCATGCCGCGCCCGCCGCCGCCCGATGCGGCCTTGATGATGACGGGATAGCCGATTTCGGCAGCGATCTTCTTCGCTTCGGCAGGGTCTGACACCGCGCCGTCCGATCCGGGGACCAGCGGCAGGCCAAGGGCACCGGCGGTGCGCTTTGCCTCCACCTTGTCACCCATGGTGCGGATGTGTTCGGGCTTCGGCCCGATCCACGCGATGTCATGAGCCTCGACGATTTCGGCGAACTTGGCGTTTTCCGACAGGAAGCCGTAGCCGGGGTGGATCGCATCGCATCCGGCGACTTCCGCGGCGGAGATGATGTTGGCGTGGTTGAGATAGCTTTCCGCGGCAGGGGGCGGGCCGATGCACACGGCATGATCGGCCAGCCGCACATGCATCGCATCGGCATCGGCGGTGGAGTGCACCGCGACCGTTTCGATCCCCATTTCATGCGCCGCACGGTGGATGCGCAGCGCGATTTCGCCGCGATTGGCGATCAGTATGCGGTTGATGGACATGGGCAGCGCCTACCCGATGACGACGAGCGGCTGGTCGTATTCGACCGGCTGCGCATTCTCGACCAGGATCGCCTTGATCGTGCCTGCCTTGTCGGCAGTGATCGGGTTCATCACCTTCATCGCTTCGACGATCAGCAGCGTGTCGCCTTGCGCAACGCTGTCGCCGACCTTGATGAAATTGGCTGCTCCCGGTTCGGGCGCGAGATAGGCGGTCCCCACCATCGGCGATTTGAGCGCGTCGGCATGCGTGTCTGTTGCGGGCGCTTCGGGTGCGGGCGCGGCGGCGGCGGGTGCAGGCGCGGCGGGCGCCGGCGCAGCCATCATTGGCGCTGCTGCCATGACGCCGCCTCCACGCGAAACGCGGATCTTGCGATCATCGTCTTCGACCTCGATTTCGGTCAGACCGGTTTCGTTGAGCAGTTCGGCAAGCTCGCGCACCAGCGCGGTATCGATGTTCATGCCCGAGTTTGACCCCGTGCTCGGCTTCTTGTCAGCCATGCATATCCCTTTTGTGGCCCCGTTTTTGTTTCAGGCGTGACTATTGACGCCAATTGCGGCTGGCAAGTGGCAAAGCGCGCAAATTGTGCAATTCGTGTGACAGTTAGACTTCGCCTGACGCTACGGCTTCCAATGCGATGCGATAGGAATCTGGGCCGTGCCCCTCGACGGTAAGCGCCGCGGCCATGCCGATATAGGAAAGGTGGCGGAACGGCTCGCGCGTCTTGGGATCGGACAGATGCACCTCGACAACGGGGGTGCGGATCGCCTTTATCGCATCGAGCAGAGCGATCGAGGTGTGGCTATAGGCCCCGGCATTGAGCAACACCGCACGCGCGCTTTCGGCCTGTGCTTCGTGCAGCCAGTCGACCAGCATGCCTTCGTGGTTGGTCTGGCGCATGTCGATCGTCAGCCCCAGTTCGCGGGCGCGATCTTCCAGCATGCCGGCGATTTCGTCCAAGGTGGTGGAGCCGTAAATCTCCGGCTCGCGCAGGCCGAGCAGGTTCAGGTTCGGGCCGTTCAGGACATAGACGGTGGTATCGCTCATGGCGCCGCGATAGCCGGATTCTCAGCGGTTAGAAAGCGCGAAGGGCCGCAGCTTTCGCCGCGACCCGTCTCGTTATTCTGGCACTTGGGTCAAACAGGATCAGGGGAAATTCTGGGTGACTGTTGCCACAAGCCCGGTCCCGGTCTGATTGACCGTTGAGGTGTCGCCAGTTCCGCCCTGACTCACAGTCGCCATCAGAGACGTGCCATCCTGCGTGATGGTGCTGATGTTGAATGTGCCGTCCTGATTGAGGATCGCCATGCTGCTGGTGCCGGACTGCGTAATTGTCGACGTGCCGTTGTCGCCGCCCTGGTTGACATCAGCGATGTTGAGGGTGCCGCCAAGGTTTTGCGTCACGGTAGACACGTTCTCGTTGCCGATCTGGTCTACGAACACGTCACTGTTTGCGCTCGACGCGGTGACAGTCGATTCGTTGAGCGATCCTGATTGAAGGATAAAGACATCGCTCCCCGATGGCAGTGGACTGGCGCTGGGAGTGGCATCGCCAATCAAAGTGGTGCTGGTGTTGAAGTCACCCACTTCCTGCGTAAGCGAATGCGAGCTGTTCTGCGCAAGTTGATCGACGACACCTGTGTTGTCGTTGCTCGATTGCACGATTGTACTGGTGTTGTTGTCGTCGGCAGGACCGGAAACATCGGTACCCTGCTGGACTTCGGCGAGATTCCCGTTGCCCGATTGGGTGACAGTGCTGTCCTGGTCGCCAGAAACATCGCCCTGCACCACGCTGGCACTGTTGTTGTCGCCCGACTGGGTGATGGTGCTGATGCTGTCATCGCCACCCTGATCGGTGTCAGCGAAGTTCCCGTTCCCGCTTTGGGTGTGGAAGATGTCGGAATCATCGTCATCCTGGAAAGCGTTCGATTCGTTGTCGTTCCCGCTTTGCGTGATCAACACGTCGCCGCGATCGGTGTTGTCGTCCTGGTCGACGAAGCTGGTGTTGCCAGTGCCGGTCTGGTCAACATCGACATCGCCTTCTTCACCGTCCTGGATGATCGTCGAAGAATTGCCTGCCGCGGTTTGCAGCACATCGGCATCATTGGCGCGCTGTGACTGGAAGATGTCTGAGAAGTTGTCATCCCCGGTCTGCTGGACGGTCGCCGTCTGCGTGTTCTCTTCCTGCTCAATAAACGAAGTGACATCCACGCCAGCCGTCTGCGTGACGGTTGCAGTCTGGTTCTGGTCGCGCTGCACGACGACACTTACTGCGTCCGTGGTGCCCGTATCTTGCGTGACGCTGATATCGCCATTTGTGCCGCTCTGATCGATGAAAGAACCGGTGCCCGAACCAAAGCCTGATCCAAGGCCGCCTTGAGTCACATTCGCGGTGTTGCTTGTGCCGCCGCCGGCGTTGGTCTGGAACGCTTCGGAATTCATCCCGTCGCTGTCGGCCGTTTGCGTAACGGTCAGGGTGTTGTCGCCGGTCTGCGTGGCTTCAGAATAGCCGTTGGCGCCTTCCTGAGTGATTGTCGCCTCGTTGGCGATGCCATCAACTCCAGTTGCAGTACCATCCTGATTAAGCACCGATTCGTTGGTGGAACCGGGCTGAGAAACATCCGCAATGTTGCCGGATCCGGTCTGTGTGATTGTACTGGTGCTGTCCTGCGCTGAAACGGAACAAGCAACTGACAGTGCAACAAAAGATGCACCGGCGAAAACGACTTTGTTCATGTATTTCCCCCCCAGGAATCTACTGTTCGAATAACAAGTCCAACTCTGGCCTCGCGAGGTTGGACAAATCAGCGATCGGCAAGTTGTAACAGATCGACCGAGAATAGGGAAATATACGTACCCTTTGCCGGCCGCTTACCGCGCGAAATCCGCCCGAACGGTGCAAGACTGGCGAAATTGCAATGCTGCCGAGTGCGCCAATTTGCGCAGGATCAAATTCGCTGGGCTCCAACCGCGCTATTCTTGGCGAGTGAAAGGGAGAGTCGAGACATGACCCAATATGCAGACATGGCCGAAACACTGAAGAGCCGGATGGCCGATTTGCTGGCGCGGGCCAAGGTGATCGAGGATGATCTTCGCCACCCGCTTGATGCCGATTTCAGCGAGCAGGCGATCGATCTTGCCGATGACGAGGCACTGGAAGGCGTGGATGATGTGCTACGTGACGAAATCCGCCAGATCGCCAATGCATTGAGCCGGATCGAAAACGGAACCTACGGCACCTGCGCCAAATGCGGCGGAGAAATCCGGCGCGAACGGCTGGTAGCGCGCCCGATTGCAACCCGCTGCATCGCCTGCGCGGAATAATGCCTGTGCGAGCAGGGCCTATGCGAAACGGCTCTTGCAAAAAACCGGAGTGACTTGCGTTTTGCCCGGACATAGAGGCCAGCATTAGTGGCCGCATTGAAGTCCCCTCTGCGCCGGTTCCGGCTGGCGGTGCTTGCTCTCCTGCTTGCGGGACTGGGGCTGAATTCGCTTGCGCCTGCGGGTTATATGATCGCGCCTTCGGCTTCGGGCTGGCTGACGGTTGTGGTTTGCCCTGAAACCAACGCGCTTTCCCGGCTCGCCGCTTCGCCGCCCGCTGATATGCACATAGTCGATCAAGCGGTCGATCACGCCGCGATGGGCCACGGGCAAGAAAGCGATAGCGGTTCGACATCGGCTGCCAAGGCCAAGGATTGCGCCTTTGGCGGCACGCTGAAGCTGACGACCGGGCCGGTCGATCCGGAATTGCTGGTCGCCGCGATCCTGTTCGTCCTCTTGCTTGGTCTTGCCCCGAGCCGACCGATATTTGTCAACGCGCGCCCTTATCTGCGCCCGCCGCTGCGTGGCCCGCCCGTTCCCATCTGATTTTCGAGACAATTTGCGCGCTGGCCGGACTTGCGCCGGATAGCGCACTTGTGCCGATCAAACAGATGAGAAAACCATGAATTCAAGATACCTGATTACAGGCGGGGCGCTTGCGTCGTGCCTGCTGCTTTCGCACCAGACTGCCTTTGCGCAGGAAGATACCTCTGCCGATGCCGGGAATTCCGTCCTCAGCGATACCATCGTCGTCACCGCCGTTCGCCGCGACACAATTGCGCAGGACGGCATACCGATGCCTGAACAGATCGCGTTGCCGGCCGATGCCGCCGCCATCGCGGCTCGCATTCCGGGCGGCGCGGTGGTGGGCAATGGCGCCCTGTCCGGGCAATTGTCGTATCGCGGCCTTGCCGGGCAACGCGTGCTGGGGCGTGTCAACGGACAGCGCTTTGCCACCGGCGGCCCCAATGCGATGGACCCGCCGCTTCATTATGCCCCGTCGATCCTGGTTGACCGGATCGACATCGCCCGCGGTGTCGCGCCCGTTGCGCAAGGCCCCTCCTTGGCCGGGGCGGTGAATGCGCAACTGGTGCGGGCCGAGTTTTCCGACAGCGCATCGCTTTCCCCGCAGGCGCGGTTTGCCAGCCAGTACCGTTCGGTGGATGACAGCCATGCGATCGGCGGGCTTGTCGGGATGGCCAGTTCCGATTGGCGGATCGGCCTGATCGCCAGCCGGGAGGAAGGGGATGATTACGAATTCCCCGGCGGCACCGCGGTCGGCACCTCGTTCGAGCGCAATCTGTATGGGGCGCATGCCGGATTCCGCACCGGGCCGGGCGAACTCTATGTCGAATACCGCCGCAGCGAAACCGACCCGACCGGCAATCCGCCCTTCGCGCTCGATATCGTCTATTTCGATACCGATTTCGTGCAGGGCGGCTTTCGCGGAGAGATTGCCGATCAGGTGCATCTCGATCTGCGGCTTGGCCATGTTGCGATCCGTCACCTGATGGATAATCAGACCACCCGCCAGCCTGCCGCGCCGCCGATGATGGCGCGGGCGACCTTTGCCGATGCCGACACCAGCACGGCGGAGGCGTCGCTGCGGTTCGGCTCGCAAGGCGCCTATTTCCAGATTGGCGGCGATGCCGAGCTCACGGATAAGTTCGTGCGGATCACCAACCCGTTCAACGATGCGTTCTTCATCGATTCGCAGCCCAATGTTCAGTCCGAGCGGCTGGGCGCGGTCGCCCAGTGGCGCGGCGCATTTGGCGCTGTCGAGTTCGAGCTGGGGGCGCGGGTGGATCGCACCGATCAGAGCGCCGCCGTGCCGCAACTGGGAGCGGCAGTGCCGATGGGCCCGCGCGGTCTGGCAGCGGCGTTTGGCGCGGCGGACCGGGACAGGTCGGCTACCACTTTCGACACCGTCCTGCGGGCGTGGGTGGACGTGGGCGATATCACTCCCCGCGTGACGCTGGCGCGCAAGGAGCGCGTGCCAAGCCTGCTGGAACGCTTTGGCTGGTTGCCGACAGAGGCCAGCTTCGGCCTTGCCGATGGCAATATCTATGTCGGCAATCTCGATCTGGCGCCTGAAACCGCATGGATCGCCGAACTGGGCTTCGACTTCGAAAACGAGGTGTTCTCGCTGCGGCCGACGGTGTTCTATCGGCGCGTCGACGATTTCATTCAGGGCGTGCCGTTCGATGCCACCATCGGCGTGATCGACAGCCCGGTTGAAATGATTGCGGCGATGAACGGGGACAGCACGCCCCTGCGCTTCGGCAATGTCGATGCGGAACTGCTGGGGGCCGATCTCGATTTCAGTATTCGCCCGGTGGCCCGGTTCGTTATCGAGGGGACGGCCAGCTATGTCCGGGGCAAGCGGCGCGATATCGATGACGATCTCTATCGCATCGCGCCTGCCAACCTGCGGCTTTCGGCAAGTTGGCAGGGCAATCGTCTGTCTTTCGGGGCGGAAATGTTCGCCTCGGCTGCCCAGAACAAGGTCGCCCGGTCCAATGGCGAGGCATCAAGCGATTCCTTTGCCGTGTTCGGCTTGTTCGCGCGCTATGCGATGCGCGACGGCATGGCGATCGAGGCCGGGGTCGAAAACCTGTTCGATGCCGAATACCAGCCGCATCTCGCGGGCCGGAGCAGGGTGGGTGCATCCGATGTGGCTGTGGGAGAACGCCTGCCCGGCGCGGGACAGGGCGGCTGGGTGCGCTTTACGAAGCGGTTCTGACGCACCTCAGGCAATAGGGGCTGCCCGGCGTATCTGCCGGGCAGTCTTCCGCCTAACGCTCCACGCCCTTGATCTTGCCCCATTGGCGCGCAGCGGTGTAGCCGAGGTAGCCGGTGCCGAACAGCGCGTAGAGCGGTTCGGGCAGGGCGGCGAGATAGGCGGTCATGCCTTCGCCGATGGCGCGCGCGGTGATCGGGTCGAAGGCGGCAATCACGCCCATCGGCACGGCAAACAGGATCAGCGCATACATCACATAGAGGAAGCTGGGCCGGGCGCGGCTGGTCCAGGGATCGGCGCTTTGCGCTTCGGCGACGATGGCCTGCAATCGCGCCTCGATCAGCTGCATTTCCTGCGACCCTTCGAGCCTCAGCAGTTCGAGCTGCGCCTTGGCGCGCGCTTCCTTGTCCGGGATGATCTTGTCGAGCAGGGAAGTGATCGGACCGATGAGGCTTTCGATAAGGGCCATTGCAGCTACGCTCCTGTTGCGAGTCGCGGCTGTGATAACCAAATAGGTTCGTGTAGGAAAGTTGAAGTGCCAATCAGTCCGGCTTGGCCGGTGTTGGCGCGATCTCAGCCGCCTTCAGCCTCCGCTAGCAGCCGTTCAGCCAGCGCCAGATGCGGCCGGTCGAGCATGTTTCCGTCCAGCGCCACCGTCCCTGCGCCGGGATTGTCGGCAAAGGCCTGCACCACGGCGCGGGCGTGGGCAATTTCCTCCGCACTGGGGGTGAAGGCGGCGTTGATCGGGGCGACTTGAGCCGGGTGGATCGCCAGCATCCCGCGAAAGCCCTGCGCCCGCACCGCCCGCGCGCGCTTTTCCAGCGCTTCAAGGTCGCGGAATTCGGGCTGTACCGTCTCGATCGGGGCGACCCCGGCCTTGACCGCGCCGAGCAGGCACAGGCTGCGAGCCAGTTCGAAAATCGGCAGATATTCGCCGTTTTCACCGCGCTGCACGCGGGCGCCAAGCTCGCTCGAAAGATCCTCCGCGCCCCAGCTCATCGCCACCAGACGCGGCGCGCCAGCGTAAGTGCCGGTGGTGAACATGGCCGCAGCCGTTTCGGTGACGAGCGCGGCGACCTTGGTCGAACCGGGGGCGATCCCGGCGGCTTCTTCGCGCGCGGTCAGCATCGCGTCGAGCGTCGCGACATCCTCTCCGCCCTCTGCCTTGGGTAGGAATGCGCCGCCCGGCCCTGCGGCCATAATCGCGTCGAGATCAGCCTCTGTCAGTCCGCCCGAAAGCGGGTTGATCCGCACCCAAACGCGCGCCCTGTTGTCGCAGGCGGCGATCGCTTCGGCCACCATGGTCCGTGCCTCCGCCTTGCGTTCGGGGACGACCGAATCCTCAAGGTCGAGCAGTGCAATATCGGCATCGCTCGCGATGGCCTTGCCCATCTTCTTCTCGCTGTCGCCAGGTGCGAACAGCCAGCTGCGCATTTTGAGGGTAGGGCGGTGTGTCATCGTGAACTCCTCATCTCGGATCAACCGGGTAGGGCGCTCAGAACGATCCTTCAATCGCCAGCGTGAAGATCATGCCGAAGGTGCGATCGCGATCTTCGACGAAATCGACGATTCCCGCCGCGCGATCGGCGAACACGGTGCGGTCGAACCGGTTCTTGCGATTCACCAGATTGTTGACGCTGGCGCGCATGGTCAGCCCGGCGACATCCTTGTTTTCCACGAAGGCTGAAACGAAGGCGAAAGTTTCGCGATCAAGCGCGATTTCGTCGAGCCGGACATTGGGTGCATTGTCCGACCAGTTGGCGGAGCCGCCCACAGCCCAGCTTGTGCCGCGAAAATCATGGCGCAGGTCGGCGTTGATCGACGCAGTCCTGAACCCGCCCAATTCCCGCTTGTTGCCGATCAACGGATCGCGCACCGAACTGCCGGCATAGCGAAAGCCGAGGTCGGCCCGCGTTCCACGCCATCCCAGTGGTTCGGACAGCAACGTCAGATCGCCTTCGACGCCGTAACTCTTGGCAGAGGGCAGATTGCCCGGCGCCTGACCGCCACCGGCAATCGGGATCTGGTCGACGATATCGGAAATGTCTTCGTAGAACGGACGCAGCGCAAGCGAACCGAGCGCACCAAGGCCGATGTTCGCTTCCACCTCGAGCACCCAGCTTTGCGGCGGCACGAGGTTGGCGTTGGTCACATCGGTGCGATCCTGATCGAGATCGACCGAGGCGATGAAGTCAAAGAAGTTGAGCTGCCCGACGCGCCGTTCGACCCGGCCCGCGATGCTGAGATCGGGTGACGCCTTCCAGTCGAGTGCGACGAAGCCTTTTGGCCGGTAGAACGTGCGGGTCTGCCCGAACGGGCCGGATTGGCTGATGCGCGAATATTCTCCGCCCAGCGAGACCTGCAATTGCAATCCCTGGGCGACCCCGCGGCTGTAGGTGAGGCCGGTATCGACCCGGTCTTCTTCCACGCGTGCGCTTGCTCCTGCCAAACCAACAGGCTGGAATGCGCCCTGTGTATCCAGCACTTCAAGTGCGGAACTGATGTCGAGATAATTGCGCGCGCCTTCGATGGCGTAAACCAGATCGCCGCCCAACGCGCCAAAGGTGAATTCGGCGCGGCCGATGGTTTCCCCTTCGTCGGCATCGCGCACGAACCTTGTGCCGTCCGCCGGACTTCCATCGGCGAATTCGGTAATCTGCACCGAAGTGGTAGGGCTGTCTTCGTAACGGTGAAAGGCAATCAGCTTCAGCCGACCGCCCAAGACCGCAAACTGGTAATCCACGCCCAGTTCGACATTGAATTCGTCTTCGGTGCTGCGCAGCGAACGCGTCCGGTCGACGGGGGAGATCGGGCCGGACCTTTCGGAAATTTCGGTATCGCGCCGGATCACTCCGCCGATCTGGCCGGTGATGTTCAGCACGTTTTCGTTGTTGGCGATCCGGGTGTACGACCCTGAAAGGCCGAACACGTCGAAGTCCGAATTGCGGATTTCCTCGCGCAGATCGATCAGATTGCCCGCGCTGTCGAACACGCGTTCGGGCCCGTCATCGCCGCGACGATTGGAATCGTTCTGCAGCGCGAGCGTCCATTCATCCTTCTGCCCGCCGCCCGCGAATGCGACCGAACCTTCGTAAAGGCGTGCCGGTGTCCCGCGTGATCGGATTTGCGGGGAGTAGCGGAACTGGCCGGAAATGCCGCCGGCGCTGGCGGTGACGACGTTCAGCACCTGTCCGGTCAAACCGCCGATGTCGAGGCTGGCGCCGTCGACAAGTTCGAGCCGCACGACCTCATTGGTGGGGATGCGTTGCAACGCCGCGACCGGGCCGTTCGATTTGCCCGAAATGCGCCGGCCATTGATCAGAACGTTGGTATCGGCCTGGCCAAGCCCGCGATCGCCTTCGCCTTCGCGGATGGAAAAGCCGGGAATCTGCCTCGCCATGTCGAGCGCGCTGCGCGGAGCGAAGCGGACGAAGTCTTCCGGAACAAAGGTGCGGCGGGTGTTGGCCTGTGTCGAAGCCTGCCCGGTTTCATCTTCAGCGGCGGAATCGACGGCGCTGCTCGCCACCATCACCATCTCCGCCCGCGCTTGCGCCGGCGCGAAGGCTGCGCACAGCGTCGCGGTTCCGCAAAGGAGAATTGCCTGTTTCATCAGGGTAGGAGAATGCCGGGCGACCATGAAAGTTCCTTGCGCAGACTTGTCACAATTGAACAGGCAGCAAGGACAAACGGCATATATTGTCCGATGAATGCCGAGTGCGGTTTGTCGGGCAACAGATAAAGCTGCTCCGTACCTTGGGGATTTTTGGGTGGATGCTCCACTGGTCGGGAAGACAGGATTCGAACCTGCGACCCCCACACCCCCAGTGTGATGCGCTACCAGGCTGCGCTACTTCCCGTATCCAGTGGAGGAGGCGCGCTATAGGGCGGGGGATTTTGTCTGGCAAGCCGCTTCCTCAGCGAAATTGGGCTCTGCGCGATTGCACCCTTTCTTTTGCAGCGGGCACGGGGTGAATTGCCGTGCGCTTGCAATGCTGCTAACCGCGCCCACTTAATCCCGAGGGAGAGCGGATGGCATTGCGCGATCTGCGCCCATTCGGGACACACAGCACACGCAATTTCGACGGGATCGTATTCATGTTTGATCTTCTTGCCGCTGCCGGAGCCGGCCCTTCCGCCGCCCCAGTATGGACCAACCTGATCTGGATTTTTGGCATGATCGCCATTTTCTGGTTCCTGATCATCCGTCCCCAGATGAAGCGGCAAAAGGAACATCAGGACCGTGTTGCCGGGCTGAAGAAGGGCGATCAGGTCGTCACCCAGGGCGGTCTAGTCGGCAAGGTGGTGAAGGTCGACGACACCTATGCCGAGCTCGAACTGGCGCCGAATGTGAAGGTCAAGGCGGTAAAGCACACCATCGCCGACCTGATCGAACCCGGCGGCAAGCCCGCGAACGACTGACGCCTCACCGGCGTCTGCGACCCGACTTCGTCGGACATCCATGTATCATGTCACAAGGTTGAAACTGGGCGACAATGCTTGATTTCCCACTCTGGAAGAAGATTTCGCTATGGGGCCTGACGCTCGCATTGGCAGCGGCCGCGCTGCCGTCGCTGGTCGCCCCGTTCATGGAAGAACCGGCGCCCACCGAAGCGACGACGCCGCAGGCGCAGGAGGAATCCTCGCTGCCACAGGTCAACCTCGGGCTTGACCTTGCAGGCGGTTCGCACCTCCTGCTCGAAGCGAAGCCCGAGGATGTGAAGCGTCAGAAGCTCGAAAACATGGAAGAAGCGGTCAAGCAGGCGCTTGAGAACGCGACCCCGGAAATCGAGTTCGGCGATACTTCGCGCAGCGAAGGGCAGTTGTCGTTCATCCTTGATTCCGCGACCGACATTGATCGTGCGCGCGGCGTGCTCGAACCGCTGATGATGGGCGAAGGGCTGGTTCGCGAGTGGGATCTGACCGTGGTTGATGGACAGCGCATGGTGCTGACGCCGACCGAGCGCGGGATCGACGTTGCCGTCAACACCGCGATGGAAGGCGCGGTGGAAGTCGTGCGCCGCCGTATCGACCTTCTCGGCACGCGCGAACCGACGATCATCCGCCAGGGCGACACCCGCATCGTGGTGCAGGTGCCCGGTCTTCAGGACCCGCAGGCGCTCAAGGATCAGCTGGGTCAGACCGCACAGCTCGAATTCAAGCTGGTCGATCAGCAGGCTCTACCCACCAACACGCAGGCAGGCGTAGCCAATCCCGGCAGCCAGATCTTCCCCTATGCCGAAGACAGCGATTTTCCCGGCGGGTTCGAAGCGGTCAAGCGGCTGGGCGGTATTCGCGGCGACAGCCTGATCAACGCCCGCGCAGGGGTGGACAGCCGCAACAACGAAAACGTCGTCAACATCCAGTTCGACCAGCAGGGCGGCCAGAAATTCGCCCAGCTTTCGACCGAGAACGTGGGCGAACGCTTTGCCATCATCCTTGACGGAAAAGTGATTTCGGCTCCTGTCTTCAACGAGCCGATCCTGGGTGGTTCGGCGCAGATTTCAGGGAATTTCACCGCCGAAAGCGCGAACCAGCTGGCGATTTCGCTGCAATCGGGCGCGCTGCCGGTGCCACTTGCAGTGATCGAGGAACGCACTGTCGGGCCTGATCTGGGCGCGGAATCAATCCGCAGCGGGCTTGTCGCCATGATCATCGGCAGCCTTGCGGTGATCACGCTGATGATCGCGACCTATGGCCGGTTCGGTATCTATGCGACGATTGCGCTGGTGTTCAACGTGCTGATGCTGCTTGGCCTGATGGCGATCGGCAATTTCACGCTGACGCTGCCGGGGATCGCGGGCTTCGTGCTGACGGTGGGCGCGGCGGTGGACGCCAACGTGCTGATCAACGAACGCATCCGCGAAGAACGCAAGCGTGGCCGCAAGGTCGTGACCGCGGTTGAGAACGGATACAACGAGGCCAGCCGCGCGATCTATGACGCGAACGTCACCAACTTCATCGCTGGCGTGTTGCTGTTCTGGTTCGGCTCCGGTCCGATCCGCGGCTTTGCCGTGGTGCTGGTGATCGGGCTCGTCACTTCGGTGTTTACCGCTGTGACGCTGACGAAGATGTGGGTTGCGGGCTATCTCAGCTCGAAGCGCCCCAAAGACCTGACAATCTGAGGAAGGGAGGCGAGACATGAAACTGCTTAAGCTCGTGCCCGAGGACACCAACATCAAGTTCCTCAAAGTGCGCGTACCCTTCTTCATTCTGAGCATCCTGCTGACCATTGGCGGCTGGGTCGCGGTGGCGACGATGGGCCTCAATTACGGGGTCGATTTCGCCGGCGGACAGGAAATCCGCGCGACCTTCACCGAAACCGCAGAAGCGCCGGTGGTGGAACTGCGCGAGACGCTGACCGCGCTGGAATCGGTCGAAGACCCGATCGTGCAGCGGTTCGGTGAACCCAATGAAGTGTCGATCCGCGTCAAGCTGCCGCCCGAGGCGGAAGGCAATCCCGAATTCGCCAACCAGATGACCAACCAGATCGTCGAGGCGATCAGCGTCAATCACCCCGATGTCCGCATTGACGGGGTGGACAGCGTTTCGGGCAAGGTATCGGGCGAATTCCGCAATGATGCCGCGCTCGCATTGCTGGCGGCGATGATCATGGTGGCGATCTACATCTGGATCCGGTTCGAATGGCAATTCGGCGTGGGCGCGCTGTTCGCGCTGTTCCACGACGTTTCGGTGACGCTGGGCCTGTTCGCGCTGACGCAGATGGAATTCAGCCTGCAGATCATCGCGGCGATCCTTGCGATCATCGGTTATTCGCTGAACGACACCATCGTCGTGTACGACCGTATCCGCGAAAACCTGAAGAAGTATCGCAAGATGCCGCCGCCCGAGCTGCTTGATCTGTCAGTGAACGAAACGCTGGCGCGTACGGTGATGACATCGCTGACGCTGCTGGTGGCGCTGCTGCCGCTGTTGTTCTTCGGCCCGGCAAGCCTGTTCGGCCTCGTTGCCGCGATCACAGCCGGCCTGTTCATCGGCACCTATTCGAGCGTCTATCTTGCATCGCCGCTGCTGATCTGGATGGGTGTGACCTCCGACAGCTTCGTGCCGCAGGAAACCGAGACTGACATTCAGGAAAAGAAGGTCTTGGGCAAGCTGTAAGCGCAAAGGCGCGAGGCCTCGCGCCTCAGCCCTTGGCCAATCGCTCGTAATGCGCGGCCAGTTCGGCGGCGTTGTTGTCCCAGCTGAACCGTTCGACCAGAGCGGCGACAGCCTGCCTCATTGGCGGGTTATTGAGGATCGAGTTTACCCCTTCGGCCACGGCTTCGGGATTGCGCTCCACCAGCCTGCCGGCGGTGTCGCAAGCGATCAGTTCGCGCGCGCCGCCGACATCGCAGGTGACGACGGGCGTGCCGCAGGCAAGCGCTTCGACCCAGGCATTGGCGAGCCCTTCGTTGCTGGTGGGCAGGACCATCACATCCGCCGCCGACAGGATCAGCGGCAGCAGGTCATGATCCAGCGACCCGGCAAAATGCACCTTGTCAGCCAGCCCCAGATCGCGGGCGAGATCGCGCAGATGCGCCTCGTCCTCTCCCTTGCCCACGATCACCAGCCGTGCGCCTTCAATCATCGGCAGAGCGCCAATCGCGATATCATGACCCTTGCGCGCGATCAGCGCGCCCACGCTCACCAGCAGCGGTGCAGCGTCGGGCAGGGCAAAGCCGATCTCGCCGCTGATCTGGGCGCGCAGCCGGGTGTGGTCAAACGGCCGGAACCGGTCGCGATCCAGCCCGGTGTAATGCAGCGTGATCTTCTCGCGCGGCATTCCCATGCCCACCATTTCCTCTGCCAGCGCCTGACTGACGGAAAGGATGCCGGTGGCGCGCCGGGCGGCTTCGAGCATCTGTTCGCGCGCGAAATCCAGCCCGCCCCAATAGGTGATGTCGCTGCCTCGCGCCTTCAGCGACAGCGGCAGCCCCAGCCTTTGCGCGATCCATGCCGCCGCCGGCCCATCGGGAAAGAAGAATTGCGCGTCGATCACGTCAATCGGCGTTTGCGCGTGAATCCGCTCGATCACGGGTAATGCCGCCTTGGCGATGGCCGAGGCATTACGCCGTGCACCCACCGCCGGAATCAGAGTGAAGCGCGGGCGGTGGACGGCAATGCCGCCTTCCTCCCCAATCTCGTCCAGCTGTGACAAGGCGCGGTATCGCCCCAGCGCCAGCGGCGGAATCCCGATCGGATTGACCACGCTGACACGCCAGTCACCGCGTTTTGCGAGCGCTTCGAGCGAGCGCGCGACAAAGGTGCCAAAGCGCGGGTTCACCGCGTTGGGATAGAGCGTGCTGAGCGCAAGGACGTGCTTCATCCCGGTATCCTTCGCGCTGGCTTCACGTTCCTGATCTCCTGTCTCGCGTTTGCGATAGGGCGCGCGGGGTTAACGCGGCATAACCGGCGCGGCTTTGCGTCAGAGCGGGCGCACCAGCATCGTCGCGACCGCGATCCACGGCGGATTGTCTATAACCTGTTGCTTGTTTCCGGCCTGTGAAGGGAGAATTCCGACCAGCGTGCCTTTCTGGTCGATCAGCCGTCCGAAGGCGAAACGGCCACCGGGGCGCGGGACAAGGCAATCGCGGTTGATCGCGCTTCCGGCGTTTTCGGGCGCAACCTGTCGCAGCCACACCATGTCGCCGGGGCGGTATTCCCCGATCGATGCGGTCACTTCCAGCACCATCATGATCGCGTCCGATCCTTGCGCCGCGATTTCCGTGGGCAGGATCGCTTCGCGCGGGGCAGGCAGCGCTTCGGGTTCGCCAAAGCCCAACTCGGCCACAATCCGGGCGCGCGGCTGGGCTTCCGATCGGACGAGGATTTCGGGATCGACGCCCAAAGCGGTGCCGATGCGGTCCATCCACTTGGTCGAAAGGTTGCGCATTCCGGTTTCGAGCCTGCCGATCGTCTGCGCGGTGGTGGGCGGGTTGCACGCCTCTGCCAGATCGGCGAGCGTCATTCCCTTTGCCTTGCGGATTTCGCGAATGCGATTGATCATCGGGTAGGTGCCCCTTTTTCCGGTTGCGTTCGGCCCAGTCTGTGTAACCAAGATGGCGTCTGCATAACCAAGTTGGCAATTTTCATTTTCCTACATCACCACAGGCATTGCAAGCCCGTTTTCACCAAATCGGTGAATATGGAGGAATCAAAATGCGGAAACTGGTGGAGCGGGAGCTGACTTCCGAAGGGCCTCGTCGCGGCGGTGAAAGGAGCAAGGGGCGGCGCAGTGTCACCGTCAACCTGGGTGAATCGCCGCTCAGCTGGCTGCATGCGCGCGGTCATATCGATGATCGTCTGTTTCAGGCGGGCGAGATCCTCCGTCGCGATTTCGAACGCGCGCAGCTATCCGCCAATGTCACCATGCGCTGGGACCCGGTGCGGGTGAAGACCACGGGCGAACAGGGGCTGAGCGCACCCGAGCGGCAGGTCGCGGCCAAACAGCGTTTCGACGGGGCAATCCGCGCGGCGGGCAAGGGGCTCGAAGATGTGCTGTGGCGCGTGGTGTGCGCGGGCGAAGGGCTGCCCGAGGCGGAAAAGGGGCTGGGTTGGCCGGCGCGCAGCGGCAAGCTGGTGCTGAAGCTGGCGCTGGACCGTGTGGCCGATTACTACCGGATCGGGTGAGGGAGGCGCAGGCCATGAAGATTGGAAGGGTGCGGCCCGAATTGCGAGCCGAAGTGCGTGCCTATATGCGGCTTGTTCGCTTGACCGGGCTGGCGCTGCTCGCTCTGGGCGGGGGGCTGGTCGTGTGGCCTCGGTTATCGGGACAATGGCCCATGGCCGGGCCGGTGCCGCTGCAATGGATCGGGTTCGGTCTGGTCGGCGCGGCGTGGATCATCTTCGCGTGGGTGATCGTGCGGCGCACCAGATTTTACCAATCGAGGATTGCCGAGATGGCGCGAGAGGGCGATTCCGACAGAGCAGCAAGATGAATGCGACTATGCCGACAGTCTGGATCAACCCGATGCGATCTGGCAGGTCATAGCATATGGGCAAGAGCATCCTCCGCTATGGCCTTTTGTATGGCGCCCCGCTCGCGCTGGTGGCGATCACGCTGCAGTGGGCGCAATACCGGTATCTCGTGCTCAGCATGCCGGGCGAAGCCTATGTCGCGGTCGTGGCGGCGATATTCATCGCGCTCGGAATCTGGGTCGGCATGCGGCTGACTGCCGCGCCGCCTGCGGCCGAATTCGAACGCAATGAAAAGGCGATCGCATCGTTGGGCCTGACCCGGCGCGAATGCGAAATCCTCGATCATCTCGCCAAGGGTTCGAGCAACAAGGAAATCGCCCGCGCTCTGAAAGTGTCACCCAACACGGTGAAAACCCACGTCGCGAGCCTGTTTGCAAAGCTGGATGTTAGCGGCCGGGGCAAAGCGGTGGAAGCGGCACGCAATCTGTCGCTTATCCCGTGAATCCGGGCCATAATTCAGGGTGAGACGCGCGAAATCACCCATCTGGGTGATGGTTTTGATGGTTCCGAAGGGCCAGTCCCGATGCGTGCCCCGCACCTGAGGGCATCCCCAGCAAGGGGTCATGCAAAGGAGAAATGAAATGCTGCGTTATGCCCTGATCTACGGTGGTATCATCGGTGTGGTCGTGATCGCGCTCATGTCGCTTTCGCTGTTCGGCCTGGGTCCGGATTCGGCTGCTGCGACCGAGCTGGCGGGCTATGCGACCATGCTTGTGGTGCTCAGCCTGCTGTTTGTCGGGATCAAGCGATACCGCGATGTCGAACACGGCGGTGTGATCAGGTTTTCGCAAGGCGCCGCCGTCGGTATCGGGATCGCAGTCGTGGCCGGGGTGATTTACGCGATCAGCTGGGAAGTTGTGCTGGCCGTGACCGATTATTCCTTCATCGAAACCTATTCGCAGAGCATGATCGACAGTGTCCGGGCAAGCGGCCTTGATCCGGCTGCGGAAGCCGCGAGGATTGCCGAGATCAGTCAGAGCATGGAAGCCTATCGCAACCCGCTGTTTCGGCTGCCGATCACCTTTATCGAGATTTTCCCGGTCGGGCTGATCGTGGCGCTGATTTCGGCGCTGATCCTGAAGAACCCGAGAGTGCTTCCGGCGCGCGCCGCGACGGGGGCCGGTGCGTGACATTTCCTGCCCGCAAAAGTGACACTTTGGAGCCTGCAAAAGTGACGCTTTGGCAGGGCGCGGTTACACTTTCCCGGCAAAAGGTGACAGTTGGCGGCGCAAGGTCACAGTTTGCCGGGCCAATGGTGACACTTTCGGATTTTTTCCTCTGGACCGTGTTCCACCTGTTCCAGCCTGTAGGGATTGCGGGCCGTTATCCCTCGACCCGTTCGGCGAGTTCCAGCCAGCGTTCCTCGGCGGCGTCCTTCTCCGCCCGCGCGTTCTCGATGCCTTTGGATATGGTCGCGAACCGTTTTGGATCGGAGGTGTAGAGATCGGGATCGGCAAGGATCGCCTCGCCCTTGGCTATCGCGGCCTCAAGCTCCTCGATCCGGGACGGGAGCAGCTCGTAATCGCGCTGATCCTTGTATGACAGCTTGTCGGCCTTGGGAGGGGCTGGAGCCAGGGCGGGGGCGGTCGATGCGGCGGCGGCGGGCTTTGCCTTCGATTGCACCGGCTGGCGGCGGCGCGCTTCCCAATCGGCATAGCCGCCCGCGACGATATCGACCTTGCCCGACCCGTCGAGGCCGAGTGTGATGGTGACGGTCTTGTCGAGGAAGTCGCGATCGTGGCTGACGATCAGGACGGTGCCTTCGAAATCGGCGATCACCTCTTGCAAGAGGTCAAGCGTTTCGAGATCGAGATCGTTGGTCGGCTCGTCGAGCACCAGCAGGTTCGCGGTGCGCGCGAACTCGCGGGCGAGCAGCAGGCGCGACCGCTCGCCCCCCGACAGGATGCCGACCTTGGTATCGACCAGCTTGGGATCGAACAGGAAGTCCTTGAGGTATGCCTGCACATGCTTGCGCACCCCGCGCACGTCGATCCAGTCGCCACCTTCGGCAAGGATCTGGCGCACGGTCGCATCGGGTTCCAGCAGCTTCCTCTGCTGGTCGATCATCACGCCCGAAAGCGTGCGCGCGCGCTGGACGGTGCCGGTATCGGGCTCCAGATCGCCGGTGAGCAGTTTGAGCAGCGTCGTCTTGCCCGCGCCATTGGCACCGACGATGCCGATCCGATCGCCGTTCTGGATGCGCAGGGTGAACGGCTTGATCACCTGCCGTCCGTCGTATGTCTTGGAGATGCCCTCGGCGACGATCACCGATTTGGACTTGAACTCCTCGTCATTGGCGAGCTTGAGCTTGGCCGATCCGCTGTCCGATATCATCGCCGCGCGGGCGGCGCGCATTTGGTACAGCTTTTCCAGCCGCCCCTGGTTACGTTTGCGCCGGGCGGTGACACCGCGTTCGAGCCAGTGCGCCTCGATCTTGAGCTTGGCGTCGAGCTTTTCGGCGGCGCGCGCTTCCTCGGCATACACCTGCTCTTCCCACGCCTCGTACCCGCCAAAGCCGACTTCCTTGCGCCGCAGGGTGCCGCGATCAAGCCAAAGGGTCGCGCGGGTGAGCCGTTTCAGGAAGGTCCGGTCGTGGCTGATGGTGATGAAGGCGCCCTTGTACCGGCTCAGCCAGTCCTCCAGCCAGTCGATCGCGCCGAGGTCCAGATGGTTGGTCGGTTCGTCGAGCAGCAGCAGGTCCGGGTCCTGCGCCAGCGCGCGGGCAATGGCGGCGCGGCGGCGCTCGCCCCCGCTGGCGGTGGCCGCTTCGGTGGTCATGTCGATGCCGAGTTGTCCGGCGATGCTCTCCACCTCGTGCCGCTCGGGCGCGTCGTCCCCGGCCAGCGCGAAGTCCATCAGCGTGGCAAAGGGGGTGAAGTCGGGATCCTGTTCGAGGAACACGATCCGCGTGTTCGGCTTGATCCGGCGCTTTCCCCGGTCTGCTTCGATCCGGTCATCGATCAGCCGCAGCAGCGTCGTCTTGCCCGCGCCATTGCGCCCGATCAGCGCCAGCCGGTCACCCGGCAGCACGTGCAGGTCGATCGGCTCCACATCGGGGCCGCCGAACAGCCAGCGGCCGCCTTGTTGCAGGCCGAGGCTTTCCCAGGAAAGGATTGGAGGTTGTGCCATGTGAGCGCGCCCTTACGGACTTGCCTGCCCGCTGCCAAGGCGGTTCAGTCCCCGTCAATGCCGCCCCCGCCAATGCGGGCGCAAAAGGAGGAACCATCCATGATCCGTCATTCGCTTGCCCTGATCGCTGCGACAGCCGTTGCCACACCCGCGCTCATCCCTTCGGTTGCCCATGCGCAGCAGGTGGAGATCGAAGCCAACGGCCCGGTGATCGACCTGTCGGTGTATGAAAGCGTCACTGCCGAACCCGATGTCGCCACCGTCGGAGCCGGGGTATCGACCCGCGCGCCTACCGCGGTGGAAGCGATGCGGCTGAACGCGGTCGAGATGACCCGCGTGATCGAACGGATCAAGGCGCTGGGCGTGGATGAGAAAGACATCCAGACGACGGGCATCAACCTCAACGCGCAATACGATTACGACCGCCAGACCCAGCAGCAGATATTCCGGGGCTATCAGGTGTCGAACCGCGTCAGTGTGAAGCTGCGCGACATTGAACGGACGGGTGCGGCGTTGGATGCGCTGGTGGAAGCGGGGGCGACGGACCTGTCCGGGCCGAGCTTCAGCATCGAGGATGACGAGGCAGCCAAGGATCTGGCGCGCCAGCGCGCGGTGGAACGGGCGCATGAACGTGCGCGGGCCTATGCCGCCATGTTCGGATATGACGATGTCCGGGTGCTGTCGGTCAGCGAGGCCGTGCAGGGTCGCGGGCCGATGCCGGAAATCGCGATGCGCGCCGCCGCCGATGCGATCATGGTGCAGAGCACTCCGATTCAGGTAGGCCTTGCCGAAACAGGGGTGAGCATCTCGATCAAATACGAGATGGTATCGCAGAGTTCAGGAAACTGAATGGAAAGCTGAACGAATTCCGCGTGCCCCATTCACAACTTGTTCAATGCGCCGGGGCTAGGCATTACAACATGATGAAACGCCACTCCCGCCTTGTTCTGGCCCTTGCTGCGGCGACCATGACGGTCGGTCTTGGCTCTGCGCCTGCTGCGGCGGGAGATGGCTTCTACGCGCAAGACCAGTCGCGCACCGATCAGGGGGATGCCCGCCGCGAAATGCGCGCCGGCAACCAGCTTTCCCTGCGCGAGATCGAACGGCGGATTCTGCCGCAAATGCGCGGTAGCGAATATCTCGGCCCATCCTATGACAGCACGGCACGCGCCTATCGGCTCAAGTTCATCAAGGATGGCCGCGTGACCTACATCGATGTCGATGCCCGCACCGGGCGGATCATCAACCGGTCCAATTGAGAACAGCGGGCGAATTGAGAGTGATGCCCGGGGGAAGAGCCGCCGCAAGCCTGTGCGCCTCGCTTGACGCGCGCGGTGCAAACGCGCAAGCGAGGGGCGACTTCTCGCCAAGATCGCAAGGAAATGGTGGAAAATGCGTATCCTGATCGTCGAAGATGAACCCACACTCGGCCAGCAGCTGAAATCGACGCTGGAGCACAATGGCTATGCGGTCGACCTGTCGACCGATGGCGAGGACGGCCACTTCCTCGGCTCGACCGAGGATTATGACGCCTGCATCCTCGACCTCGGCCTGCCGGAGATCGACGGGCTGTCGGTGCTGGGCATGTGGCGCAAGGAAGGTCGTGACTTTCCCGTTCTGGTCCTGACCGCGCGTGACAGCTGGTCGGACAAGGTCGCGGGGCTGGATGCGGGCGCGGATGATTACCTCGCCAAGCCATTCCAGACCGAGGAACTGATCGCCCGCCTGCGCGCGCTGATCCGTCGTGCGAGCGGCAACACGTCTTCCGAACTGACGGCTGGCGGCGTCCGGCTGGATACCCGTTCGGGCCGCGTCACACTCGACGGCGAGCCGGTGAAGTTGACCGCGCAGGAATACAAGCTGCTGTCCTACCTGATGCACCACAAGGGCAAGGTGGTGAGCCGGACTGAGCTGATCGAACACATTTACGACCAGGATTTCGATCGCGATTCCAACACGATCGAAGTTTTCGTCACTCGTATCCGCAAGAAACTTGGTGCAGAGGTAATCACTACGATCCGTGGCCTCGGTTACAGCCTCGACGACCCGGCCGACGCCCCACGGGCGTAAGGCGCACGCCTCCGGCGATAGTCAGCCGTCTCTGGCCGAGGCGGCTGATTCAGCGCCGGGGCTGACGTCCAATCCTGCCATCCCCGCGCCGCAGCCGCGCGCCAGCCTTGCGCGGCGCATGGGCCTTATCGCCACAGCCTGGATCATCGTGCTGCTGCTGGGCGGAGGGATCGCGCTCGAACGCACGCTGACGAGCCAGGTGCAGGCGAACTTTGACGAACAACTCGAATACCAGCTGACGGCGATGATCTCCTCGGCGGAGATCGACAGCTTTGGCGAGGTCTGGTTCTACCGCTCGCTGGGCGACCAGCGGTTTCTTGAACCGGGAAGCGGCCTTTACTGGCAGATCGATGGGGAAGGGTATGAACCGTATCCGTCGCGCAGCCTGTGGGACACGCCCCTGCAATTGCGCGGTGTCATCGAAGACGGCGCGGGCGGTTTTGTGGACGAGCCGCAGTTCTATGATTCCGCCCAGTTCGAGGGCGAGCCGCTGCGCATTGCCGAGCGCACGCTGATCCTGCCCGGCAGCGACACGCGCTGGACCTTTGCCGTGGCTGCTGCGACCGAGGAACGCGACAACCAGATCCAGCGGGTGCGCTTCATCCTGTTCTGGAGCTTTGCCGTGCTGGGCCTGGGTCTGATCGGCATGGCCTTGCTGCAAATATGGTACGGACTTTCCCCGTTACGCCGGGTGCGCGCAGCCATTTCCAAGCTGCGCACCACCGGCGAAAATCGCATCACCGAGCCGCTGCCGACAGAGGTTCAGCCGCTGGTGGATGAAGTCAACGCCCTGCTCGAACACACAGAGCGGCAGGCCGAGGAAGCGCGGATGCATGCGGGCAATCTCGCGCACGCGCTGAAGACCCCGCTGACTGTGCTGACCAACGCGGCGACCGCGAAGGACCCCAACCTCAATCAGGCGGTCTTCCGTGAAACCCGCACCATGCAGCGGCATGTCGATCACCACCTCGCCCGTGCACGCGCCGTCGGTCGCCGTGCTGTGGGGCAGGCGCGCACCAATGTCCGTCAGAGCGCCGAAGCGGTGCGGCGCGCAGTTGAGCGGCTTTATCCCAATGGCCGTCTCGATATCGCCGGCAGCCGCGATGCTTTGGTCGCAATCGAGCGGCAGGACCTCGACGAGATTTTCGGAAACCTGATCGAAAACGCGGCCAAATACGGTGGTGGCAGTGTGTTCGTGACGATCGATCACGAACCCGATGCCGATCAATGCGTCATCTGGGTCGAGGATGACGGAACCGGCATTCCCGAGGCGGAGCGCACACGCATTTTCGATCGCGGGGCGCGGCTGGATACGGGCAAGCCCGGCACCGGACTTGGCCTCGCCATCGTGCGCGATGTGGTGGAGATTTACGGCGGCTCTGTCACGCTCGACGAAAGTGAAGATCTGGGCGGATTGCTGGTGGAACTGAGACTGCCACGCGCCTGAGGGCGGCGGGATTTATTCCGGACTGTTTTCATGGTGATACACCGACGAGTTCAGCCTGCATTCAAGCCGGCATGGGAACTGTGCGCTTGATCAAAAGGGGAGCGGATGATGCGGGCACGATTGGCGAGCGTTCTGGCGGGAGCAGCGATCTTGACGGCTTGCTCAACGACCGAGACTGTATCCGGGTTTGATGGGCAGCGCAGCGTCTTCCACAATCCCTATGCCCCGGTTGTGATTGATCACGGCCCTGTCGGCCCGGAACAATGCGTCGGTTGTCCTGACGGAGTATGGGTCGACGGGTTTTTCTACCCCGGTCGCGGTGCCTACGCCTATGACCGCTATGGCACGCGCATCCTTTTGACCCGGCAGGAACGCAGGCAGGCGCGCGAACGGTATCGGCAAGTCAGCGCGCTGATCGAACAGAACCGGGCGATCGAGCAGTTCAACTCCGCAAAGGCCGGGGCTTTGCCGCCGCCGCCAATCCCGTCAGCGCCGCCGATTGCTTCGCAAGGCCCTTCCGCCGAAAGCCAGTCAGGGAATGACAGAGGCGGGAGCGGCGCGCCGCCAGTACGGCTTCCCGAAAACCGCGAGCCGTTTTAGCGGACAATCAGCCTTCGCGCGCTTTTTCGTGGTGGCGGATCACTTCTTCAATGATGAAGCGCAGGAATTTCTCGCTGAATTCCGGGTCGAGATCGGCCTCTTCCGACAGTTTGCGCAGTCGCGCGATCTGGCGTGCCTCCCGATCGGGATCGGCTGGGGGTAGTGTGACCTTGGCCTTGTATTCGCCCACCGCCTGCGTGATGCGAAACCGCTCCGCCAACATGTGAATGATCGCCGCATCGATATTGTCGATGCTCTTGCGATAGGCGGCCAGCACCGGGTCTCCGGCGGGGGTCTGAGCGGGCGGGCTTTGCGTTTCCTGCGGCATGGGGCGCAGAATTAGCAGCAATTCTGCGCTTGCCAAGCGCGCGACGCACCACGTATGGCGACGAGCGATGACCGCAGATGTCGTTCCCTTGCCGCGCAAACAGCCGACGCTTGATCCGATGCTGTCGCTGACTGCCAGCGGCATGAATTCGGTGAACACCGTGATTCTGGAACGCATGCAGAGCGAAATTCCGCTGATCCCGCGCTTGGCAGGCCACCTGATTTCGGGCGGTGGCAAGCGTTTGCGGCCGATGCTCACGCTCGCCGGGGCGGAGCTGGTCGGGTATCAGGGCACCCGCCATCACAAGCTGGCTGCTGCGGTGGAATTCATTCACACCGCGACCTTGCTGCATGATGATGTGGTGGACGGCAGCGAACTGCGCCGGGGCAAGGCAGCTGCCAATATCATCTTCGGAAATCCCGCCACCGTGCTTGTGGGCGATTTCCTGTTCAGCCGCGCGTTTGAGCTGATGACCGAAGACGGTTCCTTGCGCGTTCTCAAGATCCTCAGCCACGCCAGCGCCGTGATCGCCGAAGGCGAAGTGTCGCAATTGAGCGCGCAGCGTCAGATCGAGACCAGCGAAGAGCGCTATCTCCACATCATCGGCGCGAAAACCGCAGCACTTTTCGCCGCCGCCAGCCAGATCAGCGCGGTTGTCGCCGAATGCAGCGACGAACAGGAGCGCGCGCTGGAAGATTACGGTCGCAACCTTGGCGTTGCGTTCCAGCTGGTGGACGATGCAATCGATTACGATTCCGACGCGGCCAGCATGGGCAAGGACCAGGGCGACGACTTCCGCGAAGGCAAGATGACGCTGCCGGTGATCCTCGCCCACGCGCGCGGCGATGCGGATGAGCGCAAGTTCTGGAAGGATGCGATCCTTGGCCACCGTTCTTCGGATGAGGACCTTGCCCACGCGATTGCGCTGATCGAAAAGCACAACGCTCTCGAAGACACGCGGGAAAAGGCGCGGCATTTTGCACAGCGTGCGATCGACGCGATTTCGATCTTCCCCGACAGCAAGGCTCGCGCTGCTATGGCCGAAGCCGCACAATTCGCTGTCGCGCGCGGTTACTAATGTATAATTACGGCCTTTGGTTGGGAGCCGTAATCGGTGGGTTCTTGTGGACCTTCTTCGTGTCAATTCTCTTGGGTTTGTTTGCATTCAAGGATGATTTCGATCCTGACAGGAATGCCCGCTATGCAACGGCATTAGCTTTCCTAATCTGTCTGGCAATCGCGGCAATCGGCATGGGGCTTTTGGCCATGGTCATGTTCAGCCCATTCTACTTTATTGGGGCGCTCCCGGCATTTTTCATCAGGCGCTGGATGTTTCGAAGAAGGGCCGCTGGCTCTGTCGTGGACACAGAGACATTCGAATAAGGGCAAGCAATTTGCCTGTAATTCTGCCCATCAACGCCGTTCTGCCCGATCTCAGGGATGCCTTGTCGCGTTCCGGCGCTGCCGTGCTGATCGCGCCTCCCGGAGCGGGCAAGACCACTGCCGTTGCACCCGCCTTGCTGAGCGAGGAATGGTGCAAGGGGCAGATCATCATCACTTCGCCGCGCCGGGTGGCCGCGCGGGCTGCGGCAGAGCGCATGGCTGAAATGCTGGGCGAACGCGCGGGCGAGACTGTCGGCTACATGACCCGGCTCGACAGCAAGACATCGGCAAGGACGCGCATTCTGGTTGTGACCGAGGCGATCCTTGTGAACCGTCTGGTGGATGATCCCGAGCTTCCGGGGGTTTCCGCCATCCTGTTCGATGAGGCGCATGAGCGGCATCTCGACAGCGATCTGGGCCTCGCGCTGGCGCTGGAGACGCGCGAGGTGCTTCGTGATGACCTGCGTGTGCTGGTCATGTCAGCAACGATCGATGGCGCACGCTTTGCCCGGCTCTTGGGTGAAGGCGCGCCGGTGATTGAAAGCGAAGGGCGCAGTTTCCCACTCGAAATCAGATGGCTGGGCGCTGATCCTGCCAAACGTCTGGAAGACCAGATGGCTTCGGCTGTGCTGACCGCATGGCGCGAGCATGATGGTGACATCCTCGCCTTCCTGCCGGGTGTCGGCGAGATCGAGCGGACCCGTGAGCGGCTTGAGGCGAAGCTTCCGCAAACTCCGATCCTGCCGCTGCATGGTCAGGTCGAACCCGCGGCGCAGCGCCTTGCGATCCGGCGCGATTCGGAGGGTCGAAGGAGGATTGTTCTGGCGACTGCGATTGCCGAAACCTCGCTGACGCTCGACGGGGTGTCTGTTGTGGTCGACAGCGGCCTTGCACGGTCCGCCCAATATGACCGCGCGGCGGGCACCACCCATCTTGTCACCCATCGGGCAAGTCAGGCCGCTGCTGCACAAAGGGCAGGGCGCGCGGCGCGGCAAGGGCCGGGTGTCGCCTATCGGCTGTGGGAGGAAGGCGGGCATCTGGGGCGGCCAGAATTTGCTCCACCCGAGATCGAAACAGCCGATCTGACCGCGCTGATGCTCAGGCTCGCCAAATGGGGAACGGGCGATCCGGCTTCGCTGTGCTGGCTGGATCCGCCGCCCGAGGCATCGGTCAAGGCGGCGCGAGCCAGCCTGCTCGCAATCCGCGCTATCCACGATGACGGCAGGATCACCGATTGGGGAGAGAAGATTTCGACCTTGCCGCTGGAGCCGCGCTGGGCGGCGGCGGTGCTGGCGGGGGCTGGCAGCGGGCAAGGGGAGCAACTCGCCCAATTTGCCCTGCTTGCGCAGGAGCGGGGCCTTGGCGGCAAAGGCGAAGACCTTGCTCACAGGCTCGATCGCTGGATGCAGGATCGTTCGCCAAGGGCCACCGCCAGTCGCAAGCTCGCAGCAGGCTGGGCGCGACAGGCCGAGCGGATCATGGGCAGAACGGACGCCAAGTGGCGCGAACCCGCTGTGCATCTCGCCTTCGCCATGCCCGACAGGATCGCACGGCGAAGGGACAAGTCGGGCGAGCAATGGATTTCTGCCGGAGGTCGCGGTTTCCAGCTTGATCCGACTTCTCCGCTGGCTCGGGCGGAATGGATGGTGATCGCCGATGCACAGGGCCAGGCCAAAGGGGCGCGGATCACAGCCGGAGTGGAAATCGATCCGGCCCTGATTGATCAGGATCTGGGCGAATTGATCGAATCACGCTCGGTGTTGAACTGGAATGCCAAGGAGAGCCGCGTCGAGGCGCGGCTCGAAAAGCGGCTTGGCGCGATCACCATGGCAAGCGGCCCCGATCCACAGCCAGACCCAAGCGCCATTGTGGACGTGCTTGTGGAGAAAGCGAGGGACAGGCTGGGGGAAATTCTCCCTGCGGCGCTTCTGGCACGAGGTCGCTACGCCGGAATCGAAAACCTGACGGATGCCGGATTGCAGGAGAATATCGACCTGTGGCTCCGGCCCCTGCTTGATGGCCGCCGCGATCTTGATGTTGCCAAGGCACGCTTGGCCGATGCCGTGCTGAACACGCTGGACTGGAATGATCGCCAGACGCTCGATCGCGCGGCGCCGACCCATTTCACCTCTCCCGCCGATACGCGCCATTCCATCGATTATTCAGGTGATGACGCGCCCAGCGTGGAGGTGCGGGTGCAGGCCCTGTTCGGGCTGGACAGCCACCCGATGATCGGGCGAACGCCTTTGCTGCTGAAGCTGACCAGTCCGGCCGGGCGTCCAATACAGTCCACGCGCGATCTTCCCGGGTTCTGGCGCGGTTCGTGGGCTGACGTGGCCAAGGATATGAAGGGTCGTTATCCCAAGCATCGCTGGCCGGATCAGCCCTGGCTGGAAAAGCCGAGCCTCAAGACCAAAAACGCCTTCAATCGCGAATAGGTTTGGACTATCGGACCCGTAGACAAGGGATCACGAACAATGACCGCAATCATCTACCAGCAACCCAAGAGCGCGATGCAATCGGGTAAGGCGAAGACCGATGTCTGGGTGCTCGAATTCGAGCAGAGCGAAGCGCGCAAGCCCGATCCGCTGATGGGATGGACGGGCAGCGGTGACACGCAGGCGCAGGTGAAGCTGAATTTCCCGACAAAGGAAGCGGCGAAGGCCTATGCCGAGAAATACGGCATAATTGCCCGCGTGCACGCTTCCCCGCCGAAAAAGCTCAAATTGCAGGCCTACGCCGACAACTTCCGGTAAGAGCCCGGTGCCGGAGCATCAGCCTTTGTAGCGGATGCGCCCGGCATTGTAGAGCGCGCGGCAATCGCTTGCATCGCGCATGGTGTCTTCCTCCAGCAGGACGCTGGCCATGCCGTCCCCTGCAAAGCGCGGATCGTCGCATTCGCCATCATTGGCCCACTGGCTGCTGTCGTCACCGAAGCTCCAGCTTCCCGCGGCGCGCCGCATCTGGATTGCGCCTGACTGATACAGGCCGCGGCAGTCTGTGGCATCGCGCAGACGGTCTTCATCCAGCACGGTCGCCGCCATGCCGCGCCCGGTGAACCGAGGATCATCGCATTCGCCATCATTGGCCCACTGGCTCGAATTGTCGCCAAAATCGACATAACGGGTCAGCAAGCGGATGCGCCCGGCATCATAAAGTGCACGACAATCGTTGGCATCGCTCATGGTATCTTCGTCAAGCAGGGTTGCGGCCATGCCGCTGCCTTCGAAGCGCGGATCATCGCACTCGCCATCATTGGACCATGTGCTTGAGTTGTTGCCGAAATTGACTTCCTGCGCGTGTGCCGGCGCTGCGGTGAATGTGGCCGCCATCGCAAAGGCACAGACGGCAGAAATTGGCTTCTTCATGATAATACCCCTCCAGCGGACCCGAGAATGTCCATCGGCTTCGCCGCATTAACTCCGGCTGAAGTCACGATCAGTCGCCCGCATCTGCGGAATTAGCACGCTTTGAGCGCAAAGCAGGTTGAAAATTTCGCCCCGCTCGTCATATGGGGGCTCGGGAGTCGGGTGGACGCTTGCGTTCGCTCACCGGGTCAGGTCCGGAAGGAAGCAGCCCAGGTGAATTGCGGCGGGTCGCTCGGCTCCTTTTCCATTCAGTTCAGTCAAGCGATACGCCAAGCTCGCGGGCCTTGGCTTCCAACGCCGCATGCGCGGCCCCGGTCTGTTTGAGCGTGATCGCATCGACCTCCCGGACCCAGATCTGGAAATCGGCGAGAGCAAGGCAAAATGCCTGAGGATCTTTCGCCGTCCTTGCGTCTCCCATCCGATTGACGATCGGCATCATGTCGAGCACTTTTTCCATTGCAGCCAGCGGGTTGCCGGTGGGGCTGGCATAACCCGAAGCCTCCATCACAAGGCCAACGATATCCATCGTCTCGATCTTGCCCGATTGGTCCAGCTTCCAGATCATCCAAGTCGTCAGCCGGTCGCGATAGCTTGTGCGTTCCAGCATTTTGGCGCTGAACCTGTCCGAAAACCGATCTTCGGCGAGCAGGTCGCGCATTTCGGACAGGACGGCCTCGTCGGCGCAGCGCGTGGCGTTGAGGGAGGCGGGAATATCGACCTGAGGCATGGCAGGGCGCGAGGTGCCTTCGGGCAACCGGCCGAACGCTTCGCCGAACTGGGCGCGGGTCAAATCTTCGCGCGAACAGGTCAGGCTGACTTCGCCCAATCCATGATCGAGAGCGAGAAATACCCGCGTCGGCTCGCCGTCGACTTTGACAGTCTTTTCAAAGCTCAACCAGCCCACGGCGCTGATCATGCTCATCGGTGTGTTGTCGTAGTCGCGGTAGACATAGGTCCAGCCGCCATCCTCCTCCAGAACCTCGCCGATTTGCGACATGACGTCCTGTGCCAGTTCCTCATCTGCCAGCTTGAAGGAATAGGTCATCTGGAACAGCCGGTTGCTCCAAGCTGTCGACATCGGCTTGGCGTTCTCGAACGGGGCGAAGCTGTCCGGCATGGCCAGACCGGGCGTGATCAATTGCTCAACCCTCGTGCTGCCGGGAACACCCGTTTCGCCAAACGCATACTGCATCGCGCCATTGGGCGAGCACATCCGTTCGAGCCGTTGCGCTGACAGGTTGGCCAAGGAAACCGACGCGTCCGATGCCGTCGAAAAGGTGCTGTCGCCAACTGGCTGAGCCAAGGTCGGCGCCGCCATGCCAAGAGCCAGGGAAGCCGCGATCACGGGAGAGATTTTCATCGCGGTGATCTATTCCCGGCGCCGTCCAATGACAATGCGGATCGTGCAAAACCGGGGTGCTTTGCAATCGACATCCTTGCGCCCAGCGCCTAGCTTGCGGGCGTGCACGATTCCGATCCCGACCTTGACGAACACGAAGAAGAAAACGGCCCGACGGCTGCCGAGCTTGAGGCTGCCGGGCAGAATTCGATGTTTGGCGGGGCGGATATGGGCGAAGCGCCGCCGCCTCCACCCGCGCCGCCGCCTGCTGCTGCGCCAGCTGCCGATGCAAGCCAGCCCTATCGCGTGCTCGCGCGGAAATATCGCCCGCAGACCTTTTCGCAGCTGATCGGGCAGGAACCGATGGTGCGCACACTCGCCAATGCGATCGAGCGTGACCGGCTGGCGCACGCGTTCCTGATGACGGGGGTGCGCGGGGTCGGCAAGACATCGACCGCGCGCCTCATCGCAAAGGCGCTGAACTGCATCGGGCCGGACGGGCAGGGCGGACCGACGATTGATCCTTGCGGCCAGTGCGAGCTGTGCCGCGCCATCGCCGAAGGGCGGCACATCGACGTGATCGAGATGGACGCGGCGAGCCACACCGGGGTCGACGACGTTCGCGAGATCATCGAACAGGTGCGCTACGCGGCGGTTTCGGCGCGCTACAAGATCTACATCATCGACGAAGTGCACATGCTCTCGCGCAACGCTTTCAACGCGCTTCTCAAGACGCTGGAAGAGCCGCCCGCGCATGTGAAGTTCCTGTTCGCCACGACCGAGGTTGAGAAACTGCCCGTGACGGTGCTCAGCCGAACGCAGCGGTTTGACCTCAGGCGCATCCCGGCAGACTTGCTGGCCGGGCATTTCGGCAATGTCTGCAAGGCCGAAGGGGTCGAGGCCGAGGAGGAGGCGCTGCGCATCATCGCCGCCGCTGCCGAAGGTTCGGTTCGTGACGGGCTTTCGATCCTCGATCAGGCGATCGCCCATGCGGACATGGATTCCGAAGGCAAGGTCACGGCAGAGCGGGTGCGTGACATGCTCGGCCTTGCCGACAAGAGCGCGCAGCGCCGACTGCTTGGCCATATCCTTGAAGGCGACGCCAAGGCGCTGCTGGCCGGGATTGAGGAGCAATATGCGCTGGGCGTCGAGCCGCTGGCGCTGATGCGGGCGTTGATGGATCTGGTGCACCGGATCACCGTCGCGCAGGTCTCCGGCGGAGAGCCCGACGCGCCGAGCGAGGAAGAGCGCACCGCGCTTTCCGCATTCGCGGCGAAACTGGGAGCGCCCGAACTGCACCGGCTTTGGCAATTGCTGCTGAAGGGACATGAGGAAGTGCGTCAGGCGCCCGATCCGCTGGTGGCGTTGCAAATGGCGCTGTTGCGGGTGCTGCACGCCGCCGAAATGCCCGATCCTGGCAAGCTGGCGAGGCGGATCGAGGAATTGGCGAAAGGCGGGGCGATTGCCGCCGCGCCTGCTGCTCCCGCTGCCGATGCCGGCTCCGGTGCCGGTGGGACGCCGTCTGCCCAATTCCCCAGCGATTCCCAGCTCGAATGGGGCGCGCTGGTGGATCAGGTCGATGCATCCGGCCAGTTGCGCGTCGCTCAGATGATGCGCGACCGGGTGCGGGTGATCGCGCTTTCGCCGGAGCGGCTGGTTTTCGAACAGGCGGACAATTTCCCCGACGATCCCTCGCCCGATATACGCGACGCGCTGTTCAAGCTGACGGGCAAGCGCTGGCTGGTCGAACGCGGGCAGGGCGATGCCAGCCCCAGCCTGCGTGAGATCGCCGAGACCGAGGCGAAGGAAGCGCGAGTGCGGATCGAAAGCCATCCGCTGGTGCAGGCGACCAAGAACGCTTTCCCCGATGCCGAACTGATTGACCCCCAAGACACTGTCGCCAGCGCCTCATCGGCGGGCGGCAGATGGAACTGACCGAAAGGACCCCAAAGATGAAATCGATGGAAGAGATGATGGCTGCCGCACAGCAGGCCGCTGAGACCATCCAGAAGCAGATGAACGAGATGCAGGTGAAGCTCGACTCGATCGAGGTCGAGGGCTCCGCAGGAGGCGGCCTTGTGAAGGTGCGCGCCTCGGCCAAGGGCCGCATTCTCGGCGTCAGCATCGACGACAGCCTGATGAAGCCGGAAGAAAAGGGCATCGTCGAAGACCTCGTCACCGCCGCCTTCAACGACGCGCGCGACAAGGCTGATCGGGTGTCGAACGATCAGATGAAGGAAATGCAGGGCAGCATGGGCCTGCCGCCGGGCTTCAACCTGCCGGGCATGGGGTAAGCATCAACGCCGCTTCCACAGCTTCCTGTCTCTCACCATTGCGGGGGAAGGGGCCCCTACCCATATTCGGGCAAACGGCGCGCCCCAATGGCGGCCTCGGATAATAGAATATGACTCAGAGCTTCCCTCTCCTTCCCCTGCGCGACATTGTCGTGTTTCCCGGCATGGTTGTGCCGCTGTTCGTCGGGCGCGACAAATCTGTTGCCGCGCTCGAAGCGGCGATGGAAACGTCGAAAGACATCTTCCTGCTCGCCCAGCTCGATCCGGGCTGCGACGACCCCGAAGGCGATGACCTTTACGATGTCGGCGTCGTCGCTCGGGTGCTGCAATTGCTGAAACTGCCCGACGGCACGGTGCGTGTGCTCGTCGAAGGTGTCGAGCGCGCGAGCCTTGCCTCGCTGCGCACCGAAGAAGACTATGTTGTCGCTGAAGTGTCGATGACAGAGCCGGAAACCGTTGCCGGAACCGAAGTCACCGCGCTGATGCGGCAAGTGGTCGAACAGTTCGGCGAATATGCCAAGCTCAACAAGAAGATGGGCGAGGAGACCAATGTCGATCTGACCGATGTCGATGACGCTGGGCAACTGGCTGACACAATCGCCGCGGCGCTGAATGCCAAGGTTTCGGACAAGCAATCGCTGCTGACCGAGGCAAACCCGTTGAAGCGGCTCGAACTCGTCATGGCCTTCATGGAAGGCGAGCTGTCGGTGCTGCAGGTGGAGCGCAAGATCCGCGGGCGCGTGAAGCGCCAGATGGAGAAGACCCAGCGCGAATATTACCTCAACGAACAGCTGAAGGCGATCCAGAGCGAACTGGGCGGCGGTGACGGCGAAGAGGCCGACGAAATCGCCGAACTGACCGACAAGATCGAGAAAACCAAGCTTTCGAAAGAGGCCAAGACCAAGGCGAAATCGGAGCTGAAGAAGCTCAAGGGCATGCAGCCCATGAGCGCCGAGGCAACTGTGATCCGCAATTACCTCGATGTGCTGCTGGGTCTGCCCTGGGGCAAGAACAGCCGCATCAAGAAGGATATCGGCAAGGCGCAGGAAATCCTCGATGCCGATCACTACGGGCTTGAAAAGGTCAAGGACCGGATAATCGAATATCTCGCCGTGCAGGCGCGCACCAACAAGCTGAAGGGGCCGATCCTGTGCCTCGTCGGCCCTCCGGGTGTGGGCAAGACCTCGCTTGGCAAGTCGATTGCGAAGGCGACCGGCCGCGAATTCGTGCGCCAGTCGCTGGGTGGTGTGCGCGACGAGGCCGAAATCCGTGGCCACCGGCGCACCTATATCGGGTCGATGCCGGGCAAGATCGTCAACAATCTGCGCAAGGCCGGGACAAGCAATCCTCTGTTCCTGCTGGATGAGATCGACAAGCTGGGGCAGGATTTCCGTGGCGATCCGGCTTCGGCGCTGCTCGAAGTGCTCGACCCGGAACAGAACAACAAGTTCCAGGATCACTATCTGGAGCTGGATCTGGACCTGTCGAACATCATGTTCGTCACCACCGCCAACAGCCTAGACCTGCCGCAGCCGCTGCTTGACCGGATGGAGATCATCCGGCTCGAAGGTTATACCGAAGACGAGAAGGTCGAGATCGCCAAGCGCCACCTGATTGATCGGCAGATCGAGGCGCACGGGCTGAAAAAGGGCGAATTCGAACTCACCGAGCCTGCCCTGCGCGATCTGATCCGTTACTACACCCGCGAAGCCGGTGTGCGTACGCTGGAGCGCGAGATCGCCCGGCTGGCACGCAAAAGCCTGCGCAAGATACTCGAGAAGGAAGTTACAACCGTCTCGATCACGTCTGAAAACCTTGGCGATTTCGCCGGGGTGCGCAAGTTCAAGCATGGCATGAGCGAGGACGAGCCGCAGGTCGGCGCTGTCACCGGACTCGCGTGGACATCGGTAGGTGGCGAGTTGCTCACCATCGAATCGGTGACGACGCCTGGCAAGGGGGAGATCAAGACAACCGGGAAACTGGGCGATGTGATGCAGGAAAGCGTCGCTGCCGCATTTTCCTTCGTGAAGGCGCGCGCTCCCAGCTACGGCATCAAGCCGTCGTTGTTCCAGCGCAAGAACGTGCACATCCACCTGCCCGAAGGTGCCGTGCCGAAGGACGGCCCCAGCGCCGGTATCGGCATGGTAACGTCGATCGTATCGACCCTGACCGGCGCTGCGGTGCGCCCTGAAGTGGCGATGACAGGCGAAGTCACCCTGCGCGGCCGGGTGCTGGCCATTGGCGGGCTCAAGGAAAAGCTGCTGGCCGCCCTGCGCGGCGGGATCACCACGGTGCTCATACCTGAAGAGAATGTAAAGGATCTGGTGGAACTTCCTGAAAATGTGAAGGAAGGGCTCGAGATCATTCCGGTGAGCCATGTCGATCAGGTGCTGCAACACGCTCTGGTTGAAATGCCGTCTCCGATTGAGTGGACCGAAGCGGATGATCTGGCCTCGCAGCCGACGGCGCAGGGCCAGACGGCTGGCGGCGGCGGTTCTGACGTGCCAACTGCGCATTGATCGGATAGAGGCAAGTTCACTTGTCGCGATTCGCGGCAGGGTCGCTTAGTTTTCGGAATTCTGCGGTATGCCGCATTGCCTAGGCATTGCGGCTGCTTGCTGTGACGTGGCCGACTCTTGATAGGACTGGCTTCGGAATGGCTCTATTCCGGGAGATTTGTCTTTGACAGCCTCCGCAAAAAGGTTTCAACCTATGCGCTTTGCGGCTTAGCGATTCACCAATTCCGATTTCGATAAAATAGAGGGGACGACGAGATGAACAAAAATGACCTGATCAGCGCGGTTGCCGAATCCAGCGGACTTTCCAAGAATGATGCATCGAACGCTGTCGAAGGCGTTTTTGAAGCCATTCAGAAGGCTTTGGCAAATGGTGACGAAGTGCGCCTGGTCGGGTTTGGAACCTTCGCGGTTGCCAAGCGCAAGGCCTCGATGGGCCGCAACCCGCGCACCGGCGAACCGATGCCGATCAAGGCTTCCAACCAGCCCAAGTTCAAGGCCGGCAAGGGCCTCAAGGACGCGGTCAACTGATCCAGTCAGTTTAGAACGCAAGGGCGCTCAATTCAGCGCCAATGAAAAAGAACCCCGCCTGCCACACGCCGTGGCAAGCGGGGTTTCTTTTTGATCCGCGATCAGCGTGACAGATCGAGCAATGCCGTTGGTGCCGATTTGGTGCGCGGCGAGATTACCCAGGTCAGCACCTCGCCATTGGGCGAGCGGCTGGCCCCTTCATCGGTGTTGTTGGCCATGATGCGGCCACTGGTGACGATGGTGAAGGTGCCTTCGACAGTCGGAAATTCGGGCATCTTCGGCCCGTTCTCACCTTCGTCGCTGATGGCCGACAACCCTGCGAGGCCTGCCATGCCGCCCATCATCGCCGCCATGGGGTTGGCGTCATTCTCGGCCGCGAAGCCGGGCGCGTTGATCCGCACGACATCGCCCTTGCGCAGGATTACCTGGACGAAGGGGTTGGTCGTCGGAAAGTCCTCGATCACGGGGAACATGAAGTCGTGGTTCAGCTCTCCGGTGACGGAATAGCGGATGTCGAACAGGCCATCGCCCTTGGCTTCGACCTTTTCCCACCCTTCCTGCCGCAGCAGCAGCCGCGTAAGTTCAGCGGTCGCTTCGGGATTGGCCGGGTCGATCCCGGCCATCAGGGCCGCCATCTGTTCCGATTTGCGCGCCGCTTCTGCCGCGCGCGCCTCTGCCCCGGCTTCCCATTCGGCACGTTGTCCCGCGATCTCGTTACGGCTGCATTCGCGTTCTTCGAAAGTGTTGTCGTTGAAGCAAGGTTTCGGCTCGAACGTTTCGGGCGCGTTGCCCATCTCCGCCAATTGGGAAAGGCCGACGAAGAAGATTTCGCCTTCATATGTGAAGGTGAATTGGTCCGGTTCGGTCAGGATCAGTTCGGAGGTGAATTTCCCCGGTGTGATGAAACAGCCGGAAAGCACCATCGACAGGCCCGCCAACAGTGCGGTGGCCGCCATCCGTGTTGCGTGGTGAAGTTTCATCGGCAATCCTCCCCTTTTGCGCCTATCCGGGCGGGCGTGTCGCCACGGCGTACAGTGCAATTGCTGCTGCATTGGAAACATTAAGACTTTCGATATCGGACGAAATCGGCAGCTTGGCCAAGGCATCGCAATGCGCGGCGATATTATGCCGCAAACCTTCGCCTTCCGCACCCAGAACGATGGCGAGAGCGCCCATCGGCATCGCTTCGGCGAGGGTCGCTTCGGCTTCGCCTGCAAGGCCGATGCGCCAATATCCGGCTTCGGCCAGTTCATCGAGCGCCCTTGCAAGGTTCACCACCCTGATCCACGGCACAACCTCCAGCGCCCCCGAGGCCGATTTCGCCACCACGCCGCCTTCGGGCGGGGCATGCCGATCCTGCGTAATGATGCAGGCGGCGTTGAACGCGGCGGCAGAGCGCAGGATCGCCCCGACATTGTGCGGATCGGTAACCTGATCGAGGACGACGACAGGCCGTGCCGGATCGCCGTCTGCCACCTCGTCGAGAAAGCGGTCTTCAAGCGGTTCGCATTCCAGAACCAGTCCCTGATGCGGTGCGTCTTTCGCCACCAGCCGCGCCAGATCGGCGACATCGGCATATTCCACTGGAAAATCGGGCGGCAGTTCTCCGTCGAGACTCTCGATTCCCTCGCGCGTCGCCCACAATTTGCGGTGCTGGCGATCGGGGTTCTTCAGGGCGGCTTCGACCGGATGGCGTCCCCACAGCCGGACATAGCCGGAGGTAGCCCGACCGGAACCGCGCCCTCCCTTCATCCGTCCCGCGCGTCCGCGCAGTGCGCGTTTCTTGTCACCTTTGGCCATTTGTCGTCCTGATATCTGAAGTTCTGATGCTCCCCTGCCAGTCGCCCCATTGACAGGCAAGCGTCGCTTCGCCAAAGGGGCGCCTCTCGGCAGCGGGGCCCTTGTGGCCGCGCGCATTTTTCGGAGCCGCGAAAGCTCCCGAAAGGCCCATGTGTGGACAGGTGGCCGAGTGGTTAAAGGCAGCAGACTGTAAATCTGCCCGCGCAAGCGTACGCTGGTTCGAATCCAGCCCTGTCCACCACCGCCCGTTCTCGGAACATCCCCGAAAAGCCCTAGAAATCTCAGAAAACCAAGGGTATTCTGCCTTTCGATGGCCGCCCCTGTTCGCTGCTATTTGTCTACAACCGACAGTGAGTGTGGGGAAGGTGTGGGGAAGGAGGTGGGCTTCCCCACACTGCGGCTCTCTTAATTGACCTCCAGAAATGTGGGGAACGAGAATGGGCAAACTTACGGCGGTGGCGGTCAAGGCCGCTTTGGCGAATCCGGGCACCTATCAGGACGGTGACGGACTTTTCCTGAAAGTTGGAAAAACTGGTGCGGCTTCCTGGCTTTTGCGACTCCAGCGCGATGGCAAACGACAGGATATTGGTCTGGGTAGTGCGAAGCTGGTGACGCTGGCGGAAGCGCGTGCGAAGGCTGCTGAACTCCGCAAGGCTGTAAAGGTCGAGAAACGCGACGTACTGACGGAGCGGAAGGACGAGGAAGCCGCCAAGGTCACTTTCCGCGAAGCCGCTACCCAATATCATTCCGAGAACGAAGCTGGCTGGAAAAGCGATGTCTATGGTCGGCAATGGCTGGCCAGTCTGGAAAACTACGCCTTCCCGAAGCTTGGCGACATGACGACTGGTGGAATCACTGCCGCCGATATCATCTCGGTCCTCACGCCGATCTGGCAGGAAATCCCCGAAACAGCCCGCCAGGTTCGGAATCGGATTTGCGCGGTGCTAGATTACTCCCATGCAAAGGGTTGGCGCTCTTCCGAAGCTCCATCAGGCAATAGCAGCCTCAAGGCAGGGCGAGGGCTGCCGCGACAGATCAAGAAACCGGCAAACCGCAAGGCGATGCCATACGTGGCCGTTCCTCCGTTCCTGACCGCGTTGCGCCGCAAACCATCCTATTCGCGTCTGGCGCTAGACCTTCTCATTCTGACGGGCGTTCGCTCGCAGGAAGTGCGGCTCGCGAAATGGGACGAATTCGATCTGGACCAGCGCCTTTGGACAATCCCAGCCGAACACATGAAGCGCAGCAGGGCGCACATCGTGCCGCTTTCAGAAGCGGCCTTGGCGGTGCTTGTGAAGGCGGACGCAATGCGGCTTGAGGGAGCCGAAGTGGTATTCCCCGGCATGACGGGAAAGGCGATGTCCAACATGACGCTGCTCAAGGTCATGCGCGACATGCAGGAGCCGTTCCACGTCCACGGTTTCCGCTCCAGCTTCACCGACTGGGCGGCGAACGAAGGCTTCCCCAATGCGGTCGTCGAAGCGGCACTGGCGCACAAGACGCCTGACGCTGTACAGGCCGCCTATCGCCGCACCACATACCTTGGCACGCCGGATAATCCCGGTGCGCGCGTGAAGCTGATGGAAGCGTGGGGGAATTATTGCGCGGGTACTGCCGGAGCAAATACGCCGATCAATGAAGGCGGCTAATCTGACGCTGGTCATGCAAACAGCGATTAGCCTTGGTTAGCCCGACAGCCATATTGCTGGGCGAGCATTTTCTTCCCATCGAGCGCAGCAAGCTCTGTCCGCATGGCCCCAAGCATCTGTGTTTCCAAAGTGCCGCTATTGGCTTCCCTCAAGGCATCGATCTGAGTTCGGTATTGGGCGACAGTATTCTCATCTAGCGTGAAAGGACACTCTTCGTATGGCCATTCGTTCTCACCGGTGCCGTATGTCGTTGTGTCTACGAATGAGAGGCGGCTCATGGTTCTCAAACCGCCACTGCAGTTTCGGTCACCTTGATAGAGATCGAGGCCCCGAACCGGACCGTCGAATCCTTCAGCCGCCCACCATCGAGCGCATCCGGCTGGGACATTATCCTCCCAAGTCCAAACTAAGCCGAAGCCCTTCCATTGATAACTGGCATCAGCACGGGATGGCACGTCTTTTGGCTTTGGAATGAGAGGGTCAATGATTGGGACTAACCAACCATATACGAAAATCGGGCCGATTGGCGTCAGCGTAATGAGCAACGTCGGTACGACAATTGCAAACAAGGCGAGAATGCTTTTCCTCATCCGATTGACGATCACAGATTAACTGCGGCAAGTCATCGATATTCGTGGGGTTGAGCAACCTGCAGATCATTTCGTGCTGAGGTTGGCATTCTACACACCAAGCCATTCGAGTCCGTGCGGCAGCTCTTCCGCCGCAAAATCTACCTGAAGGACTCTTCTGCTTTTCGGCGCAGAGGCAGCGTCGGACGCGTGAAGAATTGGCGTTGCGTATAGCCATACATCGCCAGCTTCGGCCAAACAGACCGCTGTTCCGCACCTGTCTACCACTCCCTTGACCCGATCTACGGCTATTCTTCCGTAGGTGTGGGATCCAGGAGCAATGAGCAGTGGTGCATTGCTAGCGGGCACATTGTCGATGTGCGCCCTCACCGTCACCATGCGGGTAAGAAGATCAAATGGCGGTGCAACGTGATTCATACCGCTTTTCAAGGTCCAGGGGCCAAACCCCGGTGCATCTCGCCTTTCTTTGACACAGATTGTTCGGTCTTGGTGCCAAGCGAGTGCCCAATTGCTTATCGTCGATTTGTTGAAGAGAATTGCCCTAACCGGTCGGGAAGAGTTACCCAAAGCGCTTGCGGCTATTGCCCCTATCGGACCTTCTCTCGCAAGAATTGGATCGAGCGCGGGTATCCCATGCAAACGAACGCCCGCCCCATCTGCTGGAACCTCGGCAAGCGCTGATATCACATCGTCAATGCAATGGGAGATCGCGCCTTTGAATAGCTGCGCCCCATAGGCTGCAAATTGAGTTGTCGGACGGTCTTTCAACATCCACTTCGCTAAGCATGAGAAACCCCTTTCGGCAACGCCCGCGATTGAGTTGATACGTCATTGCGCGATCCGAATTGAGCAACTGACCGGCCTTTCTTCCTTCCGCGCCTTTTCGGTGCATCGGCTCAATTTTTCGCGGTTTGCGCTAAGGACACGCTGCGCCTCCGCCAATTCTTCCCAAGCTTCGGGGTTCTGAGACCGGATGAGCCTGATTCCTGCTTCCACAATGGACGGCTCTCCAACAGACTTGCGAGCCATCCGTTCGGGTAGCTGCCAGCTTTCTGGCATGGCGCGGGCGATGGTGCCGGGGAGAATCGACCAAAGCAGGATGCCGACCAAGAATCCCATGCCTGCAAAGCGCCAGGTCTGACGCTTCTGCTCGTCCTCGGCGCGGACTCTTCCGACAATTGCGGCGAGCCGGCCGGTTGCATTGTCCAGATCTTTGCGGCCCTGTCGGAACAGGTCGCTGCTGTCGCACAGCATGTCGAGCGAGGCGCGCTTGATCTGAACCGCAATGTCTTCCGGCGTCAGCTCGATGGCAGGCTTGTTGCCGATTGCGGTTAACGTCTTGGAGACCTGTGCCAGCTGATCGGCCATCTGGCCGAGCGTTGCCGTGTAGTCCGGGATTACGATGTCGGCGCGCTCCCTGGCCATGTTCTGGACCGTATGCCGCACCATGGCCATTTCGCCTTCAAGACGGGCGAAGGCTTCTGTTGCCGGATCGGATTCTTCCGCCGTATCAATTTCCGGTTCTGCCTCCGGGGCGGGAGGTTCCTCCACTTCAAGGTCCAACTGTACTTCTTCGATTTGATCGTCTTCCATCATTCAGCTCCTAAATGCCCATGTCGAAAGCGCGGGTGCGTTCACGGGCGAGGGTTGCGGTGAGTTCTTTGGCGATGCTGCGTTCCGGCTTCGGATCGATGCCAAGTTCGCGGGTCTTGCCGCGCAGCAGGCCTTCGACTTGCGGGTCGCGTTCAAGCGACTTCGCCAGCTCGTTCTGCTTTGCCGATACGCGGACAGCACCGGCGCGGTCGCCCTGCTGTTCAAGCTGCTTGCGCGCCGTGCTGAGTCCCTGCCAATCACTGACAAAGCGCTCGGATCGCAGCGCAGGATCGGTGCGCACTGCGGCCTCTTGGTTCATGGCGCGCATGGCCTCCTGGCTACGCCCGCCAGCGGCCTCTGGGATCAGCTCAGGCCGCCGCTCCAGCGCCTTGGCGAGATCGGTGGCCGCATGGGGCCGAATCGCGTCGAGCGCTTTTCCTGCCTTCTCCAGCGCGTCCTTCTGGTGCGGGAGAACGGGCAAGCCCTGGGCTTGCATCGTTCCGATATCGCCAAGCGCGCGGGCATAGCGTTCGACCGCGCGACGCTGGTCGTTCTGCGTGTTCGACTTTGCCGGAAGCGGTTCGAGCTGACGGGCCTGCGGTCGGAAGTTTCCGAAGATGGATTTGGCCTTCTCCGGCACTTGCCGAACCATCGCCATTACCCGCTCGCGGAAGCTGATTCCGCGCAGTTCGGCGAAAGCCTGCTCGGGCTTGTAGTCGCCCGCCATATCTTTCCCGCGCTCGCGGCTAAGGGTGCGAACAAGTTTGGACTGGTCGGCAAAGTCATCGCGCCCATAATGCAGCGCTAGCCCCTCGCGGTGACGCGACATGGCGACATAGGCGGAATGGCTGTCCATGCCCGGTGTGGCGAGAATATGCGTGCGGTCCACTGTCATGCCTTGCGCCTTGTGGATCGTGGCGGCGTAGCCATGATCGATGTGGGCGTAGTACTTGGTGTCGAAGGCAACTTCCCGCCCATCGTCCGTGCGCACGGCCATGCGCTGCGGGCTGGACATCGCGACCGTGCCGAGCGTCCCGTTCTTCACCCCAAGTTCGCGTTCGTTGCGCAGGAAGATGATGCGGTCCCCCGATGCAAATTTCCGTTCGCCGCGTGCGGCCTTGATCGTGGCATCGGCACCTAGCGCGCCAGCCACGCGCATTTTCTCGCGCGCCATCTGGTTGAGCTCGCGGACCTCGTCATTGGTGTGGGTAAGGATGATCCGTCTTTCGTCTGGGCTGTCCTGCCGCTCGCGATCCCAACGCTCGACAAGCTCTGTCCGTGCGACCTCGCGGGTGTCGGTGGCATAGACCATGCCGCGCTCTTCGTAGGTGCGGATCGCTTCGCCCGTGCGGCCCGTGGCGAGCTGCCTGGTCGTATCCTGCTGCCATGCCGATAGCTGACGGCGAACCTCGCTGATCTCGACCCCGCCGTGGCGCTCGTGGATTGCCCGGAATGCTGCACCTGCCTCGATGGCCTGGAGCTGTTGCTGGTCACCGACTAGGACAAGTTTCGCACTGGACTTTGCGGCATGGGACAGCACGCGCTCCATCTGGCGCGTGCCGACCATACCCGCTTCGTCAATGACGAGCACATCCTTGGCAGTCAGCTGCTCGCACCCTTTGCCCCATTGATGCTCAAGGCTGGCGATGGTGCGCGATGCGATGCCGGAGCCGTTTTCCAGACCCTCGGCGGTAATGCCGGACAGGGCTGCGCCACGCACATTGTAGCCCGCGCTTTCCCATGCCTCGCGCGCCACGCCCAGCATCGCGCTTTTGCCGGTCCCGGCATAGCCAACGATCACGGCAAGGCCACCCTTCTTGGTGACATACTCGAAGGCGGATTTCTGCTCGCCTGACAGCACCAGACCGCGCTTCGCGGCGCTTGCAAACGCGGCGTTCCGCTGCACATCATTTACGGCGTGACCAGCGCGTTGCGCCATCGCGTCGGCAGCGCAATGCAGGCGCTGTTCGGTCTCGATCATCGCCCGCGAAGTGAAGCGGTCTTGCCCGCGTCCATCCTTGCCCAATGCGATCAGCTCGGGCGCCGCGCGCACGGCATTGTAGGCGGCGTCAAACTGCTCCTTCCCGTCGCTATGCCGGTGAACAAAGGCGGCAAGGTCGCGCCTGGTGAAGGTGGCTTGCTGGTGCGTGATCGCATCCAAGGCCAGCGAGGGATTGGCGATTATGCGTTCGCCATTGCGCTGGGCGATGGCGCGGTGTTCCTCAATCCGCTCGGCTTCCAGACCGCGTCCGCCAATGCGCGAGGCGGCGGGACCGATCTTGTCCTGCGGTTCCAGCGCAATGCCCTGCGCTTCCAGGCTGCGATGATCGATCCGCGTATCGATGTCGCGTTCCGCCAGCGCGCGGTTGACATGATCGGCCCAGCGCTCGCGCCACTGCTCGATCAGCGCGGTCTTGTTCCAGTCGCGGACTTTTGCGCCAAAGCCATCCTTGGTAACCTCGCGCATGGTCAGCATGACGTGGGCGTGCGGCTTGGCTTTGCCGTCCTCGCCAATATCCCAATGGACATTGAGATCGGCGATCATGCCTTTTTCGACGAATTCAGCCTTCACGAACTCGCGCGCCAGCCTGATGTTGTCTTTCTTCGACAGTTCGCGGGGCAGGGCGAACTCGACCTCGCGGGCAAGCTGCGCATCCTTGCGCTTCTCCGCAGCTTCGACCGCGTTCCACAAAGTGGCGCGGTCGGCGAGGGCTTCGGGTGCGCCTTTGGGCAGCATCACTTCGGAATGAAGAACGCCTGCCTTGTTGGTGAAATCGTGGGTTCTGTCGATCCGCTCATCGTGCAGTTGCTCGCCCGCACGATAGGCCGCAGCCGCCACGGCACTGCGTCCGCTCGACCTTCCGATGACCTTCGCGCTGAAATGAAAGATTGCCATGTCGGCAATCCAGTTACACCGCAAACGCCACGTCGGCACGACGTATAAGCGCGCCCTCTCATGATAAAATCCTGATCGGGACTAGGCGGTATCACACTGTCCCGGCGACCTTACTGCATTGAGATAGCTCACCGATTATCATGTCTCCATCACACCAACGATGGAGATATCCCATGCGCAAACCCCGCGATTTTGATTCGGAGCTCAAGGCCCTCGCCGACAAGGCCAAGCAGATGAAGGAACGCCGCGTGCGCGACCTCGGCGCGCTGGTCACGGCAACCGGAGCCGACGCACTCGATGCGGATGTGCTGGCGGGCGCGCTGCTCGAGGCTGTCGACAACAACGACAAGGCTATAAGCGAGGGCTGGCGCAAGCGCGGCGCGGCCTTCTTTCAGGGCAAGCAACGCAACACTGCGAGCGGACCTCGGCAGCAGCCGGAAGGCACTCTCCCGCTCGATGGCGGCGCGGCATCGGCTTGAGGCAGCAAAGGCACGAACCGACATGCGCGAATGGCAGGTCAAACGACGCGAACGAACCCGGCAACTGATCGAACTGGGCGGCTTGGTTGCCAAGGCCGATCTGGTAGAGCTGACCGATGATGATCGCGCCGCCCTCTACGGCGCATTCCTCACCGTCGCCGCCAAGCTGCGCGGGCCGGATGGTGCGCAGGCGCTGGTGCTGTTCCGGCGCAAGGGCAAGCGGGCGTTCGAGGCAGAGCAGTCTGACTGAGCGACAAAAGAAAGCGGCTCCGGTCCCTGTGAAATGGAGTTGATTGCTCGCGTCAGCTTTGCGCCCCACATCCAGCCATCGAAGGTTCAACGACGATCGCCTGAAAGCGGACATCGGATCAGTAGGCTCGATCTGGCAGCAACGTCGGACGGTCCGGAACGGCAGGTTTTGGGGAGTGAACGAGGGATAGCTGCCCTTCGTTGCGGCCATGTCCGATGGCAGCTAGCCGAGATCGATTTTACCGGCATTGCGGCTTCGCGCTTGTTTGAATAGGTCTGGCCCGGAATCCACTGGCAGGGAATGAGGCTATGCGAGAACATGAGGTGCGGCGGCAAGTTGTCAGCGAAATGCATTTGCGTCGCTGGCCGCTGTTGCAACTGCCGGTCGCAGTGTTCCAGTGGGTGCTTGAGGTTGGGCCTGGCGAGCGTGAGGCGGAGCGCTCAGTCTTGTCCGCTCTGTGCGGAAGCCAATCGGATGAAGAGAATCCGCGCCACCTGTCAGGTGCACTCTCCGGCGACGTCTCCTTTACATGGGAGCGACAGAGCGAAGGTTCGACGCTGACAGTGTTTTGTCCGGGACGCGCCATCGAAGTTTTGCTCGCCCCCGGACTGGACTCTTCGGTGGGCGAGGCCATTGACTGGGCGGAAACCCTGCCGGGCGCAATCATTCGCGCGACATCGATCTGGGTTGGTGGCGACGAAGCCGAAGTCGAAAGGGCATTGCCCGCGGTTGATTTCAACCGCAGCGAGCTTGTGTCGTGCGGCCTCTCCGGGGGAGTGCGTATCTGGTCGGATTTTCGCATTCACCCCGATGGCCGGGGGCGCCTTGTGGTGTCAGCCGGGGAAGTCGACCGGAGTGATCTCACCCGGCAACTGCAGCAATTGCAGGAGCTTGGGAATTACCGCAACAAGGCGCTCTTGGGGCTGCCGGTGGCGCAAGAGGCCTGGCCAAGGCTGGACGCGGCCGAACGCGAATTGGCCGCACTGGCCAAGGCCGTCACTTCCTCGGCGGCCTCTGACGATGATTTGCTGGCGCAATTGTCTGACCTCAGCCTGGAACTTTCGACCATTGCCACGTCAATCGACTATCGCATGAACGCTACCGCAGCCTATTCGCGTCTGGTGGAAGAGAGGCTCGCACAACTTGCTCCGGAACCGATCCGTGGGTTCGCTTCGCTCGTCGACTTCACTGAACGCCGCTTCCTGCCGGCAGCGCGCACCTGCGCCGCCTTGACTGAGCGCGAACGTCAGCTGACACGGCGTGCGCGCCAAATCTCCGAACTGCTGCGCGCCCGCATCGAGACGCGGATCGAGAACCAGAACGCGAAACTGCTTCGATCGATGGAGCGCAGCACGACGATGCAAGTGCGCTTGCAGCAGATCGTCGAGGGCCTCTCCGTAGTGGCCGTGAGTTATTATGCCATCGGCCTGCTAGGGTATGCCATAAAGGGTGCGTCCCATCACTTTGACTGGGTTGATCCGGAAGTTGCGATCGCTTTGCTGGTGCTGCCGGTCCTGGGATGCGTGTGGTTTGCGCTCCATTCGCTCAAAAAGCGGGTTCTGGGCGGCGATTAGCTGCATTCACGCGGAAATTGCGCACGCGACAACGCCTGTGACCAGCCCACAAGCTCATCTCATTGTTAAGTTGGCAGGCGAAATGCAAACTTTCCTTGCACATCGGGCGCGACTGGCGGTAGCAGTTGCGGTCCGCTGCATGTTGGGAGGTGCATTTGGCCGGGGAATTGACGATCCTTGTTGTTTCGCGCGACGATGCGCTGATCAGCGCGGCGCGAGCTGGGCTGAAGGAGCGGGCTGATTACCGGCTGGTCATAGCTGAGGACGGCAAGACCGCGCAGGAGCGGCTCAACGACATCGAAGTACACCTCTTGCTTTGCGATCTCGACACGGTGGACGATGCCCAGGACAACATACTGACACGCGCGCGCGTTTCACATCCGGGGGTTTGTCGAATTGCGGTCTCTTCGCAGAATCGCGACGATGCTGACAGCGAGGCAGTCCGTCGCTCTGCCGCCTATCTCTATCTGTTCAAGCCGCTAACACCTCATCAGATTGCGCTCATGGTAAAGCGCAGCCTGGAAATGAACGAACTTTCGCGACGGCATCGCCTTCTTTCGCGTGAACTGAAGATTTCGGTCGATGACCAGATCTTCGAGGAACGCGTGGATATGTCAGTCAAGGGCGGTTACTCGCAATTCGATAAGCTCGTTTATGCCAGCGCCAAGATGGCTGATTTGATCGTTGAAGCGCGCAAGGCGGCAGTCACCGATCTGCCAGTCCTCATCGAGGGCGACACCGGGACGGGCAAGGAACTGCTGGCGCGAGCGATCCATTTCAACTCTACACGTGTCGATTCTCCGATCCATGTACAGAATTGCGGCGGTATGCTGGATTCCACGCTCCATTCCGAATTGTTCGGACATGTGCGGGGGGCTTACACCGGAGCCACCGCAGACCGGCTTGGGCTGTTCCGTGCCGCAGATGGCGGAACGGTGTTCCTTGACGAAATTTCAGATGTTTCGCCGAGTTTCCAGGTCAGCCTGCTGCGCTTCCTTCAGAATGGCGAGGTTAAACCGTTAGGGTCGGACAAGTTGTTGCATGCCAATGTCCGGATCATTGCGGCGTCGAACCGGCCGCTTCTGGAAATGGTCGAAAAAGGCGAATTTCGGCGTGACCTGTATTATCGTCTCAAGGGCTTTTCGCTGAGCATCCCGGCGCTGCGGGACAGGCGGGAGGATATTCCTGTTCTTACAGATTTCTTCATCGAGAAATATGCCGGAGTAGTCGGCCGCAGGGTAATTGGCATTACGCAGAGTGCGCTCGACAGGCTGCAGGCTCATCAATACCCAGGCAATGTCCGGGAACTGGAAAGCGAGATCAGGCGCGCGGTGGCGCTGGCTGAAAATGGTGGTTACATTACAGAGCGTAACCTCTCGGCCGTGTTTGATAATCTCGTTGTTGCCCCGGATGTCGGCCAGCAGGCGGAAATGGAAGGCGGCACACTCAAGGAGATGGTCGAGCGTCTGGAGCAACGGGTCGTGGTAGGTGCACTCACCCGTTTTCGCTGGAACCAGAGCAAGGCTGCCGACGCGCTGGGGCTATCCCGCGTGGGCCTGGCCAACAAGATCAAGCGCTACGGTCTGCATGATGGCTGACGGTGGTCTCATGCAGGAGCAGGAGCAGGAACGGGAGTGGCAGTGAAATGGCAGACCGGGACAATGTTGTTCGCTTGCGTTTTTCCCGCATGCCCTATCCGGGGCAAGAGGCGCCACAAGACCTCGGCTCGACAAAGCTGACGCGAACAGCGGGTGCAGGACTTTCTGGTGCGCATGGCCATTGGTGCGGGCGCTGCAAAGGCATCTGGTATTCGGCGTTCGGCGAAGTTGAATGCCCGGTCTGCGGCAACCGGCACGGCTAGCCTGAACGGTTGGCATACGCACCTCCTGCGGCTCCGACTGCAAAGAATGTTTCAAGGAGTGCGTGCAAAGTTTCTTTGCATTTTCTTCGCCGAAAATAAGGGCTTCGCCATACGATATTGAAAATGCTTTAGTATTTTTCTGGCACGAATCATGCTTAATGTCCTCCCATGGCCCGCAGGGGCATTTGGCCGGTCGGGCACTCCGCCGGGAAGTTGGGAGACTGAGAAATGGCGAATCTGTTGTGGCTTCAAGGCGGTGCGTGCTCTGGCAACACCATGTCCTTCCTTAATGCCGAGGAGCCCAGCGCATGCGATCTGGTGACGGATTTTGGCATCAATGTCCTTTGGCATCCCTCGCTTGGCCTCGAGCTGGGTGAGAATGTCAAAGTCATGATGGAAAAGTGCCTTTCCGGCGAAATTCCGCTCGACATTTTCGTGTTCGAAGGCAGCGTCATCAATGCGCCCAACGGTACGGGCGAATGGAATCGCTTCTGCGGTCGTCCGATGAAAGACTGGGTGGCAGATCTTTCTGCCAAGGCGCAATTTGTTGTGGCTATTGGCGATTGCGCCACCTGGGGCGGCATCCCGGCAACGGCTCCCAATCCGTCTGAAAGCGAAGGCTTGCAGTTCCTCAAGCGGGCCAAGGGTGGAGCGCTGGGCGAAGGCTTCACGTCTCAGGCTGGCCTTCCGGTCATCAATATTCCCGGCTGCCCCGCTCACCCTGACTGGGTAACGCAGATCCTTGTCGCCGTTGCCACGGGCCGCGCGGGCGACCTGACGCTGGACGAATTCCATCGGCCAAAGACCTTCTTCTCCAGCTTCACGCAGACGGGCTGCACCCGCAACATGCACTTCGCCTACAAGGTCTCGACCACGGCCTTCGGTCAGCGCAAGGGCTGCCTCTATTACGATCTGGGGTGCCGCGGCCCGATGACTCACAGCCCCTGCAACCGCATTCTGTGGAACCGCGTTTCGTCCAAGACCCGTGCTGGCATGCCCTGCCTTGGCTGTACGGAACCGGAATTCCCCTTCTTCGATCTCGCCCCAGGAACTGTCTTCAAGACCCAGACTGTGATGGGCGTGCCGAAGGATCTGCCGCTAGGGGTTGATCGTACCGGCTACGTCAAGCTCACAGCTGCCGCCAAGGGTGCGGCTCCGGCGTGGGCCGAAGAGGATATCTTCGTCGTCTGATTCATGAGGGTTCATGGCGCGCAGCGAAGCGCGCCGCACACAGAATTTCGGGAGAATTACAATGGCAGCTACACAAACCCTCGACATCTCGCCCGTTGGCCGGGTGGAGGGCGACCTTGATGTCCGTGTCGACATCGAGAACGGGATCGTCACCAATGCATGGACGCAAGCGGAAATGTTCCGCGGCTTCGAGGTCATCCTCAAGAACAAGGATCCACAGGCCGGGCTTGTCGTTACGCCTCGTGCTTGCGGAATCTGCGGTGCCTCGCACCTTTCCTGTGCGGCATGGGCGCTTGACACTGCCTGGGGTACGACCGTTCCGCGCAACGCCATTCTCGCCCGCAACCTCGGGCAAATCGTCGAAACCATCCAGTCGATCCCGCGCCATCATTATGGCCTGTTCATGATCGACTACACCAACCAGAACTATGCGAAGTCCAAGTTCTACGAAGAAGCGGTGAAGCGCTATGCGCCCTTCACAGGGACCTCCTATGAAGCGGGTGTGACCATTTCGGGCCGCCCGGTAGAAATCTATGCCCTGCTTGGCGGGCAGTGGCCGCATTCTTCCTTCATGGTTCCCGGCGGCGTGATGTGCGCCCCGACTCTGACCGACGTGACCCGCGCATGGTCGATCCTGGAGCATTTCCGCCGCAACTGGATCGAACCGCTGTTCCTTGGATGCTCGATGGAGCGCTATGAGGAAATCAGGACTTATGACGACCTGATGGCGTGGCTGGACGAAAAGCCCGAGCATGCCAATTCGGACCTTGGCATGTTCATCCGCATGTCGCTCGATATCGGGCTCGACAAATATGGCAAGGGCCACGGCAAGTTCATCTCCTGGGGCTATCTCCCCCATGAAGACCGTTACAACAATCCGACGATTGAAGGTCGCAATGGCGCGGTCATCATGAAGTCGGGCGTGTTCGATGGTGCCAGCGACACTTTCAAGCTCATGGATCAGGGCAACACCCGTGAGGACATGCAGCATGCCTGGTACGATGAAGGTGACGGCCTCCATCCGTTCGACCGGACAACCAATCCGGTAGCCAAGAACGACATCGACACAGACGGAAAGTACAGCTGGTCAACCGCTGTCCGCCACAGCGACAACGGACGTCTTGAAGCAGGGCCGCTGGCTCGCCAGCTGATAGCAGGTGGCGATCACGGCGAGAGTTGGCAGCACAGTGATGGCCTGGTGCTCGACATGTATCGCAAGCTGGGCGGCGCTTCGATCTACCTGCGTCACTTCGCCCGTCTGCACGAACTGTGCAAACTCTATCGGGAATCCGAGCGAATTCTGCGCGAGTTCCGCCTCAATGACGAGTGGTACATCAAGCCGACCGAGCGCGATGGCCAGGGATGGGGCGCGACCGAGGCTGCGCGCGGTGCCTTGTGCCACTGGATTGACGTGCGCGATGGCAAAATCCACAACTACCAGATCATTGCTCCGACCACCTGGAACGTTGGTCCGCGGGCGAGCAATGGCGAGTTGGGGCCGATCGAGGAGGCACTCATCGGCACCCCGATTGCAAATACTTCCGATCCGGTTGAAGTCGGGCATGTTTGCCGTTCCTACGACAGCTGCCTGGTTTGCACGGTCCACGCACACGATGCGAAAACGGGCGAGGAACTGGCCCGCTTCCGCACAGCTTGATATCGGGTCGCCGGGTGGGAGGACGCTGCAAGATGTCTCCCACCCGAGGCTGCGAATAGAATAACAACCCGTTGGGAGAATGCGCCGGAATGACTGGCGACAACACCGAATTGCAGCGCCAGCGCGAATGGCTCTTGTCCCGGTATGGCGTGGTGCCTTCGGAGGCCGATCATGCGACACTTCTGCGCATGATCGAGGATTATCTCAACGAAGGGCTGGAAACGCAGGTAGAGCCATTCCCCGAAACGGACCGCGAATTTTCAGGTATTCTTGATGAGTTAAGGGCGCTCGACCCGGATGATCTAAGGGCCAAGCTCGACATTTCCGGCTGGTTGCTTCGCCCATACGGGGCAGACGAGATGCGCTGTCAGGAATGCATGTATTATCTGGTCCACAGGCGCTGGTGTGACCTGCCGGAGCTAAGCTTGCCCGCCGAGCCCGAATGGTGGTGCCGCCTCTGGCGCATTTGAAGGAGTTGCGCATGGCCACTGATGCAGACGAAACCCTACGGCGGGAGATCGCGGGTCTTCTGGCTGGCGGCCTTGAAACCGAAGTCTTCCCCAGAGCCGAAGACTCCGCGCAGGTCAACGCGATCGTGTCCCGCCTGCAATCGGAAGGCAAGGACCTTGCTTCCAAACTTGTGATTGCCGGGTTTACAGATCACACCATCACGGCTGATGAACTGGAACAGCCCTGCGAAACCTGCATGTATTACCTTATCAAGCGCCGTTTCTGTGATCTGCCTGAACTTATGCTGCCGGTTGAACCCGAGTGGTCGTGCCGCCTGTGGCGAATTTAGACGCACCTGCCACTGCGATCATTGGCTGCGGCAATATCAATCGCGGTGATGACGGGGCTGGTCCGGCCGTCATCGCCCGGCTTGCTGCTGAAGATTTGCCGTCTGATGTAGCGCTGCTGGATGCCGGCACTGATGGGATGGCAGTGATGTACCGTGCGCGCGGGGCGCAGCAGCTTATCGTGATCGATGCAAGGGAGCCCGAAGGCAAGCCGGGGGCTATCTACGAGGTTCCCGGCGATGTGCTGGCGGCAGAACCGGTCCATGGCGTGGGTCTTCACGCGTTCCGTTGGGACAACGCCCTGTTTGTGGGACGCAAGATCTTTGGCGATGACTTCCCTTCTGATGTGCAAGTCTATCTGATCGAAGCGCAGACGCTGGACTATGCCACCGAGCTTTCCGGGCCGGTAGTTGCAGCGGTCGAGAAGGTGGCGGCCAAGATCGCGGCGCGGCTCGTCATCGCCCCCGAGGCTTAAGTCATGGAGCACACCATCTCCGTCGCGCGCGGGACGATCCGGTTTCCCGCAGGCCTGGTCGCTACCTATTTCTCGGGCATCGATGCAGTTGCGGTGCTGATCGATGGCGCGACCTTGCGGATTTTGCCGGTCTTTCACGCGGCGGCCGGAGGAGCGCTGTTGAAACAACGCAATGCTCAGGGTGATCGGGTAGTTGGCGCTTTCGATGTGTTCGAGGCGCACGGCCTGGCCGACTTCGAGGCGCAGGACGTCCCCGTAAGGTGGTCAAGCGGAGATGCGGCGCTTCTTGCGGACCTCCCCGTAACTGATAACTAAGTTTACATAACGAAAAACTGGTAGACAATTTACCCGGCGCTCGTTTTAAGGGCTGCAGGCCCGAATCCGATCAAGGGGAGGCCGGGGAGAGTCGGGATGGTTGCGCTCAGTCGCACAGAGGATCAGCTGGCGGCCGCCTTGAAGGTGGTGGAGGAAAGTGACGCTTCGGTTATCGAGAAAGCCGAAATGCTCATGGAAATTGCCATGGGTCTGCAACAGCGGCCGAAGGAAGCCGACGACCTGCTGGCAGCCATCGAACTCTATGAACAGGCAATCCATCAGTGCGGAGACCAGGATGCACTGCTGACTGCCCGGATTCGTGCGCGAATGGCCACGGCGCTCATGGCAATTCCTTCCGAAATTGCCGCACCGATCGAACAGGCTCGTGACTTGCTGAAACAGGCAACACCGGTCCTGGCGGAGGGAGGCAGCGGCGAAGAGGTGGCTGAAGCGGAAATGAACCTTGGCCTCGCCCTGCAGACTCTTGCAGGCGCAGGCATGGCACGAATTACAGATGCAATATCCGCCTATCAGCGATCGCTGCGGACGTTCAACAAGCTGCGTCATCCACGCGAATATGCCATTCTGAACAACAATCTGGCGACCGCCTTCCTCTCCGTTCCGATTACGAGCGAAAGCGGCAAGATCAGCGAAGCGCTGGCGGTGCAATCATTTGAAGAAGGACTTTCGGCGGTCAATCTGATCGATCAGCCGATGGAATATGCAATGCTGCAGAACAATCTGGGCAATGCGCTGCAATATGCATCATCGAGCCACCGGGTCGAGAACGGTTTCCGTGCGCTGGAGGCCTATGACGAGGCGTTGAAGGTGCGCCAGCGGGACAACACTCCGCTTGAATATGCCAACACCATAGCGAACAAGGCCAATTGCCTTTGCAACCTCCCTGACGATCCGGAAGACGGAGAAGCAGGCAATCCACGCAACATCGCGCAGGCGATCAAGCTGCTGCGCGAAGCGCGCGAAATATTTGCCGCTTCCGGAGCGCAGGACCGGGCCGAGAGCGCGGCGCAAACGATCATCGAACTTGAAATGGCAGTGCGCGGCGAACCCTCGCGCGCCAACGGCGGATTTTAGAGAACAATGGAGGTGAATTTGCTCGTAATTTTACTGCTGGCCCTGGTGGCCGGAATAGCAGGGGCTCTTGTCGGCGGCGCGCTCTCGGGCCTGAAGATTGGCGGGGCTGCGCTGGGCAAGCAACTGGCAGCCCAACTGGGCGGGCTATACGGCCTGCTCGCCGGAGTTCCCGGTGTAGTCATGGGACTCGCCGTGCTGTTTTTCATGCAATCGGCCTGAGGGAGACTACCATGTTTGATATGGTTTTCAGTTCAACCAAGTTGTTTTTTCAGGGCAAGCTGTTCCAGGATACGGCCCTCGCCATCCGTCTACTTGTGACCGGGGCTGCCGCAGCTACCGTTGCAACTGTATTGGTTGGCATGGTTGCACCACTATGGGGAGCGGCGATTGCCGGGGGCCTGGTGGGCGGCTTGCTTCAGCCTTACCTCTACCGGAACATCAAGTACGCCTGATCCGATGTCAGAGGCGGATCCCCAGCGGCCCGAGCCAACGCTTTCCCGCCTGCTGGGGGATCTGACCGCGCTGGAAGCGCTGGCAGAGAACTGGGAAGAAGGTGCACGCAATGGTGCGCAGGCACGGGCAGCGGCGCTTGACGCGCTCAATGCCGAAGCCTTCCGTCGCCTGATCCGGTCGCTGCGTGAGCTGCCCGGCGCAGCCGAGGCTTTGCGTCAGGCGGCGGCGGACGAGGTGGTCTATTGCGTGCTCCGCCGCCATGGCATCCTCAAGGCCAGCCTGTTCGAGCGGGTCGATGCCGCGCTTGCCACGGTGCGCCCGACGCTGGCCGGCCATGGCGGCGATGCCGAACTGGTCGAAGTATCTGGCGACAAGGCAGTGGTCCGTTTTCTGGGGGCCTGTGATGGATGTCCCGCTTCGGCGCTGACTTTCTATGCCGGGGTAAAGAAAGCGATCACTGAGCAAGTGCCCGAAATCCGCGAAGTCAAACAGGCCAAGGGGCTGGGTGGCGGCGGCGGTGACACGGTGCATTTCACCTCTCCCTTCGCCGCGCATGAGCATGAAGGCTGGCTCCACGCGCTGCAACTGACTGAATTGCCCGACGGGACGACTTCTGTCCTGGAGCTGGAAGGGCGTTCGCTGCTTCTTTCGCGCTTCGGGGACAAGGTTACCTGTTTCGAGAACGCCTGTGCGCATCTTGGCATGCCGATGGACCAGGCGGAAATTACCGATGGCTTCATCACCTGTCCGCACCATGGTTTCCGTTATGCGCTCGAAAGCGGTGAATGCCTGACGGCACCGGAAGTGCAATTGCAACCTCATGCCGTACGCGTCCGAGGGGACGCCATCGAACTGAGGCTGACGCGATGAAAGTATCGCTCGCGCCCTCCTTCCGTCCGGTCAAAGCCGAAGGGACGCAAATCGCGGGGGCACCGCTGCTGGAAGAAGGCGGGCCGCGCGTTGTGCTCGGGTGGTCGCCCGGCGACATTGCAACGCCGCTGTCTCCCGCCGCTGCAAGCCTGTTCGGGCCGCGCGGTGTCTGCCTGCATCCTGATGGAACATTGTGGGTCGCGGATACCGGGCATCATCGGCTGCTGGGATGGCGAAAAATTCCACAATCGGACAATGAGCCTGCCGACATTCTGATCGGCCAGCCGAGTTTCTCACGCGAAGGCCGCAACGCCAAGGGGCCTCCCGGTCCTGCTACGCTCAATGTGCCAACTGGCCTGTGCTCATGGCGCGGCGGATTAGCCGTGGCTGATGCCTGGAACCACCGCGTGCTGATCTGGCGCGAAGTGCCAACAGGCAATGGCCAGCCAGCCGATCTGGTGCTGGGTCAGGAGGATAGTGAATCCGTTCTGGCCAATCGCGGCGCTGACCGTCCAACCTCGGCCAGCCTGCACTGGCCCTATGGCGTGGCCGAAGTGGCCGGCAGACTGGTCGTATGCGACAGCGGCAACCGCCGCCTGCTGGTTTGGAGCGATCCTTCAGAAACCGGCCAGCCAGCCGATCTGGTGCTGGGCCAGCACGACTTCTCTACGCGCGACGAGAACGCGGGCGGCGAAGTCACGGCGATGTCGATGCGGTGGCCGCATGGAGCCTGCTGGTGGAATGGCCATCTCGCGCTGGCAGATAGCGGCAACAATCGTGTAATGCTGTGGCGCGGATTTCCAGAGCACAATGGCGCGCCTTGCGACGCAATCCTGGGACAGCGGGACGCCGCGCATTGCGATCACAATATGTCCTCCTACTATCCCAGCGCGGCCAGTGTGAACATGCCCTATGCGACGGTTGAAGCCGGTGGCCAGCTGATTGTGGCCGATACCGCGAACTCGCGTCTGCTCGGCTGGGCAGACAGCGCCACCGGCATTGCGGCGAACCGGCTTTGTGGTCAGCCGGACTTCGCCAGCAAAGGCGACAATCGCTGGGGCATGCCCGAACGAGACAGCCTGTGCTGGCCCTATGGCCTGTCAGCGCTGGGTGATCTGGTGGCGGTTGCCGATAGCGGCAACAATCGCGTCCTTTTGTGGAATCTGGCGCGGTGACCGGCGAACGCCTTCTGGTACGCGGCCAGGTGCAGGGCGTAGGCTTCCGGCCCACTGTATGGCGGGTTGCACGCGAGCTTGAGCTAACCGGTGATGTGCGCAACACCAGCAGCGGGGTTGAAATTCGCCTTTGGGGCGAAGCGGTGTCGCGCTTTGAAAGCGAACTGCGCGCGGCTCTGCCTGCATTGGCGCGGATTGATGCGATAGAACGCGTGGCAATTGATGCTGTGCGGCCCGAGAGCTTCGTTATCGGTGCATCGGAAGGTGATGGCATGCGCGGGGCTGTAACGCCCGATGCGGCAATCTGCTCCGCCTGCCTTGAAGAAGTGCGCGACCCTTTCGAGCGTCGCTATCGCTACCCCTTTACCAATTGTACCGAATGCGGGCCGCGTTTCTCGATTATCGAGACCGGCCCCTATGATCGTGCCCGCACGACCATGAGGGGTTTCGCGATGTGCCCGGAATGCGGAGAGCAATATTCCGATCCGACAGACCGGCGCTTCCATGCCCAACCTATCGCGTGCCATGTTTGCGGACCACGCGCATGGATCGAGCGCCTTGGCCCCGGTACTGTTAATCACGAAGCCTTTTCGATGATGGACGACGTGGATGCCGCAGGCGGCATGCTGATGAACGGGCATATCGTCGCCATCAAGGGGCTTGGCGGCTTTCATCTCGCCTGTGATGCCACCCGCGCGGAGGTGGTGGCCGATCTGCGTATGCGCAAACGGCGCAGGGGCAAGGCCTTTGCCCTGATGGCGCGCGATCTGGACGTTATCTGCCGTTATGCCGAATTCTCGGAACAGGAAGCCGAACTGCTGGCATCGCCTGAAGCGCCGATCGTGTTGCTGCGCGCATCGGGGGAACCGCTGCCCGAAGCGGTTGCGCCGGGGCTGGACCGTATCGGCTTCATGCTGCCGCACACCCCGCTACATCACCTGCTGTTGCGGCGGATGAAGCGCCCGGTGGTGATGACTTCAGGCAATCTCTCAGGCCGCCCGCAATGCACGACTAACGAGCAGGCCCGCGCCGAACTGGAAGGCATTGCCGAATTCGCGCTGATGCACGACCGGCACATTGCCAACCGGATCGACGACAGCGTTGCGCGGGTCGATCTGGGCCGGGTCCGGCTGCTGCGCCGCGCACGCGGCTATGCCCCCAGAGCTATCGACCTGCCCACCGGCTTTCCGCGTGACATTTCAATACTGGCCATGGGCGCGGAGCTCAAGAACAGCTTCTGTCTGGTGCGCGATGGCGAAGCTGTGCTGAGCCAGCACATGGGCGATCTGGAAGATGCGGCCACCGAAGATGATGTGCGCCGCAACCTCGATCTTTATACCCAGCTCTACGACCATCAGCCAGCGGCAATCGCGGTGGACGCGCATCCTGAATATCTTTCGACCAAGCATGGGCGCGAAATCGCGGATGGACGACCGGTGATCGCGGTACAGCATCACCACGCCCATATCGCCGCCTGTCTGGCAGAAAACGGCCGCTCGCTCGATGCCGCCCCTGTACTGGGAATCGCGCTTGACGGTCTGGGTCTGGGTGATGACGGCACGATCTGGGGCGGTGAGTTCCTGATCTGCGATTATCGCGGATACCGTCGTGCCGGGATGCTCAAGCCGGTCGCACTACCGGGTGGGACTGCGGCGATCCGCGAACCCTGGCGCAATGCCTATGCCCATTTGATGGCGCAGATGGGCTGGGCCGAATTCGCGATGAATTTCGCTGACCTGCCATTGTTTGCCCGCCTTTCCGCCATGCCGCGATCCACGATCGATGCGATGATCGCCAGCGGCACCAATAGCCCACTTTCTTCCTCATGCGGGCGGTTGTTCGATGCCGCTGCGGCGATCTGCGGTCTCGCCTGGGATCGGCAGGAATATGAAGGGCAGGCAGCCATGTTGCTGGAAGCAGCAATCGATCCGGCGGCGCTGAATGAGCCGGACGATCTGGCCTATCCTTTTTCCATTCCGTTGCTGGGCGGGCGTGGGCTTCCCTATGTTGAACCGCTCGCCGTGTGGCGGGCGATGCTGGGTGACCTGCTGCTGAATACGCCTGTTGGGGTGATGTCCGCGCGGTTCCATCGCGGCCTCGCACGGTCTGTTGTGGCCATGGCGCAGCGCCTGACCGCAGACGATGGCCCTGATACTGTGGCCCTGTCTGGCGGCTGTTTCCAGAACGCCACGCTGTTCCGCCTGGTCCATGAAGGATTGGAACAACTGGGGCTCAACGTCCTCAGCCACTCGAGAGTGCCCGCCAATGATGGCGGTCTGGCTTTGGGGCAGGCCGCTGTGGCCATGGCCCATTTGCACGAAGCGACCGCGGAAACCGAAAATGGGAGAGAAGTATGTGCTTAGGTATTCCGGGACAGATCGTGGAGATCACCGATGCCGGGCGCAAGCTGGGCGTGGCCAATGTCTCGGGCGTGCGGCGCCCGGTCAACCTCGCCTGCGTTATTGGCGAAGGCAGTGTCGAAGACCTGATCGGCACATGGGTGCTGATCCATGTCGGATTTGCCATGAGCAAGATTGACGAGGATCAGGCGGCCGAAACACTGCGCATCCTGACCGAGCTGGGAGAGGCGCAGCAGGAACTTGCAGCCATGCGCGACGGCGATCGCGCGTTGGGAGACGCGCAGTGGTGACCACTGGCCCTGCCTTGAATGCGCTTTATCCGCATATGCGCAGACGTGGCGAACAGCTCCGTGCCTCGGCGCAAAGCCTGCGCCATTCGGTTGAGAGCAAGGCTCGGGACCACACTGAGGTGTTCGGCAAGTTTTTTGCAGAACAGGCAGACGAGCTGGTCGCCGCCGCGACCACGCTGGCCGCAAGCTATCGCCAGGGCGGGCGCCTGCTGGCCATGGGCAATGGCGGATCGAGCTGTGATGCCGCGCATGTCGCGGTGGAGTTTCTCCATCCAGTGACCGCCGGAAGGCCGGCGCTGGGTGCGATCAACCTCGCGGCCGATGTCGCGATGCTGACGGCAGTCGGTAATGATGTCGGACAGGACCATGTGTTCGTGCGTCCGCTGATTGCCCACGGGCGGCACGGTGATTGCCTGATCGGCTTTTCGACCAGCGGCAATTCCGCAAACCTCATCCGGGCTTTTGCCAAGGCACGGGAGATGGGCATTGCCACGATCGGCCTGGCGGGTGGTGACGGGGGCGAGATGGCCCGCGCCGGACTGGATCATCTGCTGGTGGTCCCAACAGGCTCGATCCACCGGGTGCAGGAATGCCACCTCGCGGCCTATCACATCCTCTGGGACCTGACCCACACGCTGCTAGCCAATGACCGGGCCGCACCGCTGGAGGCAGGCGCATGAAGTATGTCGACGAATTCCGCGATCCGGTTCGCGCCGGTGTCCTGCTCAAGGAAATCGAGGCCCTGACTGCACAGATCATGGCCGGGCGCGATCGCCCAGTCGTCATCATGGAAGTGTGCGGCGGCCACACGCATTCGATCTTCCGATACGGCATCGAGAAGATGCTTCCGCCGGAAATCGAGTTTGCCCATGGGCCGGGCTGTCCGGTTTGCGTGTTGCCGATGGGCCGGGTCGATGATTGCGTGGAACTGGCTATGAAGCCGGAGGTGATCTTCACTACGTTTGGCGATGCCATGCGCGTGCCGGGATCGCGGCTCAGCCTGCTAGGCGCAAAGGCCGAAGGGGCCGATGTGCGGATGGTCTATTCACCACTCGATGCCCTCGCGCTGGCCCGTGCGAACCCGGACCGCGAAGTGGTTTTCTTCGGCCTCGGCTTCGAGACGACGATGCCCTCCACAGCCCTGACAATCCTGCAGGCCCAGGCAGAAGGGATCGGCAATTTCTCGCTGTTCTGCAACCACATCACCATCATCCCCACGATCAAGGCGATCCTCGATTCACCCGATATGGGGATCGATGGCTTTCTCGGGCCGGGCCATGTCTCGATGGTCATCGGCACTGATCCCTATGACTTCATCGCACGCGACTACCACCGTCCGCTGGTGGTCGCCGGCTTCGAACCGCTCGACGTATTGCATTCGGTTTGGATGGTGCTTCGGCAGATGGCCGAAGGCCGGGCGGAGATCGAAAACCAGTATGACCGGATTGTGCCACGCCATGGCAATGAAGCTTCGCTGGCTGCGGTTACGGAAGTATTCGAACTGCGGGAATTCTTCGAATGGCGCGGGCTGGGCTCGATTGACCATTCTGGCGTCCAGATTCGCGAGGCCTATGCGGCCTGGGATGCTGAGCGAAAATTTGCCGTTGCATCGCCTAGCATTCCGGATCCCAAGGCTTGCCAGTGCGGCGAAGTGCTGAAAGGCGCGATCAAGCCATGGCAGTGCAAGCTGTTCGGTCGGTCGTGCACACCGGAAACACCGATGGGTGCCCTGATGGTTTCGTCTGAAGGAGCATGTGCCGCCTATTATCAGTATGGCGGGATCGATGCGGTGCCGGAGCCAGCGCAATGAACGCTGTAACTCCCACTGGCAACGGACGGCTGCGAGCGGAGCGGGTGACGCTGGCGCATGGCGGTGGCGGCAAGGCCATGCGGGATCTGATCGAGGATGTGTTTACCTCGGTTTTCGAACCCGACGGGTTGGAAGACCAGGCGCGGTTGAGCCACGAAATGTTGGCCGTGGAGGGTGCCCGGCTGGCCTTCACCACGGACAGTTTCGTAGTGCAGCCGCTCGAGTTCCCCGGTGGCGATATCGGCAAGATTGCGGTTTGCGGCACAGTTAACGACCTTACCGTCGGCGGCGCGCAACCGCTGTGGCTGTCGGCGGCCTTTATCATTGAGGAAGGCACCGAAGTCGCCTTGCTACGCCGCGTGGCAGCGGCCATGCGTAGGGCGGCCGACGAGGCCGGTGTGCGGATCGTGACCGGCGATACCAAGGTGGTTGAGCGCGGTGCTGCCGATACGCTTTTCGTCACCACTTCCGGAGTGGGAGTCATCCCTGCTGGACGCGAACTTGCCGCGGAGAAAGTTCGCGCGGGCGATGTCGCGCTGGTCAACGGTGTATTGGGTGATCATGGCGCCGCCATTCTGGCCGCGCGTGGAGACATGGCTTTCGAGGCGGATATTCGTTCGGATTGCCGCCCGCTCAATCACCTGATGGAAGCGGTGATCGAAGCCGCACCGGGTGTGCGCTGTGCGCGGGATGCCACCAGAGGAGGCCTGGCCAGCGCACTCAACGAAATATCGCAAGCCTCGGCCATCGGGATCGAGATCGACGAGGCCAGATTGCCAATGAGGGCCGAGGTCAAGGGCGTGTGCGAACTGCTCGGGCTTGATCCACTCTATCTCGCCAATGAAGGGGCGCTGGTGCTGTTCGTTCCAGAGGAGCAGGCGGAAGCTGCGCTGGCAGCCATGCGCTCAACCGAGGCAGGGCGCGATGCAGCCATTATCGGGCGCGCGGCAGAGATGCGCAGCCCGCGCGTGGTCATGCATAGCCTGTTCGGCGGAAGCCGGATCGTCGACATGCTGGTCGGCGAGCAACTGCCGCGTATCTGCTGAGGGAGAAGACCTGCCATGCAACTCTCGTTGATCGCCCTGGGTTTCCTTGCCGGAATGGGCCATGCGCTCGAACCCGATCACCTCGCCGCAGTCGGTGCCATGGCCACGGGACGGAATTCGCGCCGGTCGATGGTGCTGCGGGGTGCTGCGTGGGGGCTAGGGCATACGCTCACCCTGCTCGCGATCTGTTCTGCAGTGATCCTGCTGGGCATGGCATTGACAGGCCGCACGGCAGCCCTTCTGGAGAGCGCCGTTGGCTTCATGCTGATTCTGCTGGGGGGTGATGTACTTTGGCGGATGCGCAAGGCACGGGTGCATTTCCACCTGCACGATCATTCCGATGGCGAACGTCATTTTCATGCTCACAGCCATCTTGGCGAACGGGCGCCCCATGATGCGAGCCGCCACGAACACTCTCACCCCCACAAGTTTCCCTTGAAAGCGCTGGCTGTCGGGCTGGTGCATGGCGCGGCAGGATCGGCTGCCCTGCTTACCCTGGCAGTCGCTTCGGTTGGTGATCCTCTGCTGGCGGTTATCTATGTCCTGCTGTTCGGAGTTGGCTCAATTGCAGGAATGGCTGCGCTCAGCTTTGTCGCCTCCTGGCCGCTTGGCTATGCAGAGCGTGTTGCCTTGCGACTTCATCGAGCGCTGAATCTGTCGTTGGCTGTGCTGGCACTTGGCCTGGGATTGCACACGATCTACGCCAACCTGCCTGGCGTGTTGGGGGCGGCCTGATGCACGAGCTGTCTCTTGCCCGGAATATTGTCGCCATTGTTGGTGATCACGCGCAGGGTCGGCGGGTGTCGCGTGTTCGCCTGGCAGTCGGCCCCTATGCCTGCGTAGAGCGCGAGGCGATCCGATTTTCATTCGAGGTGGCGAGCGAAGGTACGCTGCTCGAGAAGGCTGCACTCGAATTTCTGGAAGGCGAGACCGACCAGTTCATCATCAAGGATTTCGATATGGAGGAAATGGCCTGATGTGCGGCACCTGCGGATGCACCGATCCTGACAACGAGATCGCGATGATTGACCCGGAAACCGGAAAGCGAGTGCTGCTTCGCAGCGGCGATGACCATTCCCACGATCATGACCACTCCCACGATCATGACCACTCCCACGATCACACTCATTCACACGATCATGATCATTCACACGGGCACCATCATCACCACCATCATGATCACGGGCATGACCATCACCACCACGGCGAACAAGCGGCGCGTGTATCACTGGAAACCGCCGTGCTTGACCGGAATGATCGCCAGGCGGCTCGCAACCGGGGCTGGTTCGAAGGGCGCGGTGTTGTCGCGCTCAATCTCGTCAGTTCGCCAGGGGCTGGCAAGACGACCTTGCTCGAAACCACGATCCGGGCGCTGGAAGGAAGTCTGCCGATTGCCGTTATCGAGGGTGATCAACAGACGGCCAATGACGCCACGCGCATTCGCGAAGCGGGGGCCCGTGCAATCCAGATCAACACTGGGGCCGGCTGTCACCTCGAAGCCGATATGGTTGCCCGCGCTGTTGAAGAACTCGCACCGAAATCCGGCTCGTTGCTGCTGATCGAGAATGTCGGCAATCTTGTTTGTCCGGCGATGTTCGATCTGGGTGAACGGATGAAGGTCGCCGTTATCTCCACCCCGGAGGGCGAGGACAAGCCACTCAAATACCCGCACATGTTCCGCGCAGCAGAGCTGGTGTTGATCAACAAGATCGACCTCGCCCCGCATGTTGGATTCGACGAGGCCGCATGCCGTGCAAACATCTCCGCAGTAAACCCCAATGCGCTCGTCTTGCTGGTTTCCGCCCGCACCGGTGAAGGGATGGACGCGTGGTACGATTTTCTGCGAGCAATGGCGTCAGCAGCCGCAGATGGCGGGTGCCTCATTTAGGCGGGACTGCCCACGGGATTAAGATCGTCATCTTGCCCTATCGAGGAATGGCGTCTTTCTTTAGTTTTAGCGCACAGACCGGACGGTCCGAAACCGGCCCAGATTCGGCCATTTCGGGTGGCCAGGTTAGGCAGGAAATGAATTTCTCGCTTTATGCAAACTCGAAATCGGCAACGGTCGCCATTGCGGCGGATTCTGAATTCGATTCGCGCGAAATCCGGCACCGGTGGCACAGGAATCCGTCGTCGCATGCGCTCATTCGCGCAAGGCTGGCTCAATATCAGGCCAACGCAGAATAATGTTCAGAACTGAAGCTGGCGATGTCGTTTATCCTACAAAGTCTTTAACCGTCCAGAATCCTTTCAAGTAACTCAAATCGCTAAGGATGCGTCTGAATTTCCGCTCGTTCGACCTCTTGCGTTACGTCGAAAAGTTCTCACTATGTTCCGTAGAGGGGCTGCCAATGTCAAAGTGAGAACGCCCAATGTCCAATACCGAACGCATTATCCGACTGAAGACCGTGCTCGACCGAACCGGTCTCTCCCGCTCCACCATCTATCGCAAGATCGCAGAGGGCACTTTCCCGACGCAGGTGAAAATTAGTGTCCACGGCGCGGGCTGGCATGAGTCTGCTATAAATCGCTGGATCGCCGATCCCGTTCACTACCGCGAAGAAGATCTGGCTGAATGAGCGGTCAACGAACAGTCGAGCCGATCTGCGTCCGGGTCAATGATGCCGCACGCATGATCGGCGTCGGGCGCACAAAGCTCTACGAACTGATCTCCAGTGGCGAGCTCGAAACCATCAAGATTGGCAAGGCAACGCGCATCACGACAGCCAGTTTGCATAGGTTGGTGGAGCGGCATCGGGCATTGAACTGACCAGGCCGCTAACTCGCAATTGGACAGCGTCAGACCGTACCATTATGTTGCGATCAGGCGCAGCACGAACCACCCATTTATTCAGCTTTCCGGTCAAAACGCTGAACAGAACCACCGTTAAATGAACGAAAATGTGGGGGAGAGTGTGGGGGAAGGCCTGCGTTTGTTCCAAGAACAGGATTGATATCAAAAGGTTATTTTTTCGGTTCGATTCAAGCCCTGCCACCACCGGCCTGCTTCTGACATTTGAGGATTGCCACAATCACAGGCTTGCAGCGTCTGGGGTCGAGGCCTAATGCCTGCGCCCCATGCAAGACACCCTTTCGCAAACGGCGCAAGACGGCGCCCAGTTGACCGGTCGCCCGGTCATTTCCGCAACCGGGCTTTTCACCCCTGCGGAATCGATCACGAATGAAGAGCTGGTCGCCAGCTTCAACGAATATGTCGACCGCTTCAACGCGGCCAACGCGGCCGCCATCGAAGCGGGCGAGATGGAGGCCTTGCAGCACTCCTCGGTCGAATTCATCGAAAAGGCGAGCGGGATCAAGGCGCGCCATGTGATGAGCAAGGCGCCGATTCTCGATCCCGACATCATGGCGCCGCGCTGGGATGCGCGATCGAATGAAGAATGGTCGATGATGGCCGAAATCGGTGTCGCGGCTGCCAAACAGGCGCTTGAGCGGGCCGGGCGCAAGCCCGAGGATGTCGATGCGGTGCTGTGCGCGGCATCGAACATGGAGCGTCCCTATCCCGCGATGGCGATCGAGATCCAGCAGGCGCTGGGCATCGAAGGTTTCGGCTTTGACATGAACGTCGCCTGTTCCTCCGCCACTTTCGGCATCCAGACCGCCGCCGATTACATCCGTGCGGGCAATGCCAAGAGCGTGCTGGTCGTCAGCCCCGAGATCACTTCGGGCCACCTCAACTGGCGCGATCGAGACAGCCATTTCATCTTCGGCGATGTCGCCACGGCAGTGCTGGTCGAAGACGCTGCCATCGCCCCGGCAAAGCACTGGGAAATCCTCGGCACCAAGTTGAAGACGGTGTTCTCCAACAACATCCGCAACAATTTCGGCTTCCTCAACCGGGCCAACCCCGAAACCGCCGGAACGGCTGACAAGCTGTTTGTCCAGGAAGGGCGCAAGGTGTTCAAGGAAGTGGTGCCGATGGTCGCGCAGATGATCATCGATGAAGCGCAGCGGCTTTCGCTCGAACCGACGGCCTTGCGGCGCCTGTGGCTGCATCAGGCGAATGCCGGGATGAACCGCCTGATCGCGCACAAGGTGCTGGGCCATGAAGCCAATGATGACGAAAGCCCGACGGTGCTCGACACCTATGGCAACACGTCAAGCGCGGGTTCGATCATCGCCTTCCACCTGAACAGCGATGATCTGGCTGCTGGTGACACCGGCCTGATCTGCAGCTTTGGCGCGGGTTATTCGGCAGGGACAGTGTTCGTCCGCAAGACCGCCTGAGCGCGCGCGTCAGTCCATTTGTCCCACGCAGCGACAATCCGCTGCGAAACGGCCCAGATCGCGGCGACCGCCAGCAGCGAAACAAGCCCGTCTACCGCATAATGGTAGGCGAGGTGGACACTGCTGATCCATGTGATGAAGAAGAACACGGCGAAGAACGCGCCCCATTTGGGTGAGATGCGGCGCACCGCGATCCAGTACAGGAAAGCGATGGCGCAATGCATGCTCGGCATGGCGGTGATGCCGCTGCCAAGGCCGCTCTGATCCTTGCCGTACCATTCCAGCAGCATTTCCTGCACCGGCAGCACCATGATCGTAAGCGTCCGGCCAGCCACGAGTTGCGCGGTCGGCGCTGGACGGTGAAGGACGGATCCTGAACGGAGTTCTTTCTGGACTCCAGAAGGAGGTCCTGTGAGCGAAGGTGGCGGCGTGATCGTG